>Ga0137415_10004092_pt1 | contig 14456 bp, 18 predicted proteins | sample CZODoug3_1_1_16f_FD_183082 | JGI IMG/M metagenome (GOLD analysis project Ga0137415, IMG submission 183082) | Vadose zone soil fungal communities from Angelo Coast Range Reserve, California, USA - CZODoug3_1_1_16fungal (Hybrid Assembly) | ecosystem: Environmental > Terrestrial > Soil > Vadose... | reverse complement strand
CGTCCGGCCCGGTGCAGGGCAACGACTCGATCAAATACTCGACCTCGATCCTCGACTATGTGTTCCGCGAATTGGCGGTAAGCTATCTGGAGCGCTTCGACCTCGCCCATGTGGAGCCGACCGAAGGCGGCTTCGACGCGCTCGGCCGCGGCGTCGACGAAGGCAAGCCATCGCCGGGCGCGGCACGCTATGTGTCGAGGGGATTGACGCGCTCGCGAACCGACAAGCTCGTGGTCATGCCAGGAGGTGCGGCGACCTCTGCACCCTCCTCCCTTGCGGGGGAGGGTCGCGGCGGGAGCTCCGCCGGCCCCAAGGTCACCGCAATGGCGAGCGGCCCGGCACGCACCGAGGGCTCACGGACCGATGTCGCCGGCACCGCGGCGCTGCGATCCGCGCCCGAGCAGAAGCTCTCGCCCACCGAGCGGCTCGAGCAACAACAGCTGCCGTTCTCGCGCAGCGAGGCGCGCGCCAATGCCGCCGAGCGGCGCGCCCAAGCCAAGGCCAAGGGCTACGAGGGCGAAGCCTGCGGCGAATGCGGCAACTTCACGCTGGTGCGCAACGGCACGTGCCTGAAGTGCGACACATGTGGCGGCACGACGGGGTGTTCGTGATCGACGCGTAATTTGGGCGACACGACAATCGGGGCGGCCTAACGGCCGCCCCTTCTATTTTCTGTAGCCGTAGCCCGGATGAGCCAACGGTCCGCGTAACGCATGGCCCGTCGACCGCGAAATCCGGGGCGACTTATCCGCGCACACAAAAGGTCCCGCATGTCGCTTCGCTCATGCGGGCTACGAGGGGCCCTACTCCTCCGGCTCGGTGGTGAAGAACAGCGGATAGCCCTTGCTCTTGCCGAGCTCGGTTGCCTCCTTGGCCTTGGTCTCGGCCACGTCCCTGGCGTAGACCGCGATCACGCAGGCGCCGCGCCGGTGCGCCGTCATCATCACCTGGTGGGCCTGGTCCGCGTTCATGCGGAACACCGCCTTGAGCACCTGCACGACGAATTCGCGCGGCGTGTAGTCGTCGTTGAGCAGGATGACCTTGTAGAGCGGCGGCCGCTGCGTCTTCAGCTTAACCTTGGTGCGCGGCTTGACGAGAGTATTCCCCATGAGCCCGTTCCAACGATGTCGGGAAGTGCCGAAGTATAAACGAACGTGAGTGCCCGGCGTAGCCCACGGCCCGCAACGCCGACCTGCGCCGCGGCTCGGCCATTGCAGCGGCCGAGGTTTGAATAAAACCGGACGCAATAGATTGAAGAGATTAACACGGGTCCCCGTTCAAATGGCGTCCCTGCTGGTGGGCAGCGGCCTGCATTCGGCCATGCCTGTTTCCCGTGCATTGTGGAGGCCGAACGTGGGTACAACGAGCCGACGATCCGCGTCTGTCGTCATCGAGGCAAAAGAACTGGCAGCGAACGATTTGGTAACGAACAATTTGCCAACAAGAGAATTGGTAACCACAAACCTGGTCGGGACCGATTTGATACAGAAAGAGCTCCCGTCGCGCCCGTGCTGGAAAACGGTCGCAGTCGACGACCAACGGCCGCTGTTCGACACCATCCTCAACAACATGTCCCATGGGGTGCTGATGTTCGATCAGTCCGCGAGGCTGATCTTCTGCAATCGCCGCTATGGCGAAATGTACGGACTGCCGCCCGACGTCGTGCAGCCGGGCTCGACGCTGCGCGAGCTCCTGGAGCATCGCCGTGCCGCCGGAACCTTCTCGGGCGATGGCGACCGATACGTCCGTGATCTGCTCGACGTGATCTCGAAAGGCAAGGCCACCAACGACATCATCAAGCTCGCGGACGGCCGCGTCATCAGCCTCGTCAACAAGCCGATCGCGGGCATCGGGTGGCTTGCCACCCACGAGGACATCACCGAGCGCACGCTCGCCGAAGAGCAGATCGCGCACATGGCCCGCCATGATGCGTTGACCGACCTGCCAAATCGGGTGCTGCTGCGCGAGCGCCTCGAGCACGAGCTCAAGCGCGTCAAGCGCGGCGAATGCCTGGCGGTGCTCTGCCTCGATCTCGACCATTTCAAGGGGGTCAACGACACCCTCGGACACCCGATCGGCGACCAGCTCCTCAAGGTCGTCGCCGACCGGCTGCGCCGCTGCACCCGCGAACCCGATACCATCGCGCGCCTGGGCGGCGACGAGTTCGCCATCATCATGACCGCGATGCAGCAGCCGAGCGACGCCGCGGCGCTCTGCCGGCGTGTGCGGGAGGCGATCACCAAGCCGTTCAACCTCGATGGGCACCAGGTGATCATCGACATCAGCATCGGCATCTCGGTCGCTCCGCTCGACGGCAGCGAGCCCGACCAGCTCCTGAAAAATGCCGACATGGCGCTCTACGGCGCCAAGGCCGACGGCCGCGGCACCTATCGCTTCTTCGAGCCGGAAATGGACGCACGCATGAAGGAGCGGCGCGAGCTCGAGATGAACCTGCGCAACGCGCTCGCCAACAACGAGTTCGAGCTCTATTACCAGCCTCTGGTCAATCTTAAGAACAACGAGATCACCGCCTTCGAGGCGCTACTGCGCTGGCATCATCCCACCCGCGGCATGATCTCGCCGGCCGACTTCATCCCGATCGCGGAAGAGACCGGCCTCATCATCCCGGTCGGCGAATGGGTGCTGCGCAAGGCCTGCGAGGAGACCGCAAAATGGCCCGAGGAGGTGAAAGTCGCGGTCAACCTGTCGCCGGCTCAGCTCAAGAGCCGCAACCTGGTCGAGGTGGTGGTGAACACCTTGGCGCACTCGGGCATGGCCGCCAGCAGGCTGCAGCTCGAGATCACCGAGTCGGTGCTGATGCAGAACACCTTCGCAACGCTCGCGACCTTGCACGAGCTGCGCAAGCTCGGGGTGCAGATCGCGATGGACGATTTCGGGACGGGATATTCGTCGCTGAGCTATCTGCGCAGCTTCCCGTTCGACAAGATCAAGATCGACCGCTCTTTCATCCAGGACCTCTCAAATGGGGCCGAGCCCTTCGCGATCGTACGCGCCGTCACCAGTCTCGCCAACAATCTCAGCATCATCTCGACGGCCGAGGGGGTCGAGACCCAGCAACAGCTGGAAACCCTGCAGACCGTCGGCTGCACCGAGATGCAGGGGCATTTCTTCAGCCGGGCACGCCCCGCGGCCGAGATCGTGCAATTGTTCCTGACCCCGGAAAAGACCGGCGCCGCCTAGCCGGACGTTGCCCGCGACCCGGTGTATGCTGCGCGCCCGACTTCGAGGGGATGCGACGATGGCTTCGCCCGAAGCGGATGCGCGCCCGCAAATGGCCGAGTTCGAAGCCTTGGCGGAGAAGGCCCATGACGACATGTACGACTCGCGGTCGCCCGCGGGTTGCTACGGCGATCTCAAGGATCATTTCGCCGCGGCGATCGGGATCGCGACACGGGCAGGACTGACGGCGGACATCGAGCGGCTGACGAAAAGGCTCGACCATTGCAAGCAGGTCTACCGCAGCCAGTTCTCCTCATTCTAGCTCACGTCGGCGACACGCCGTCGACGAAGATCAACCGGCGCTTCAATGCCGTCTGCCGTATCTTGAGAGCCTCGGCGTATTCCGGCGAGCGATACCACTCGCGCGCTCGCGCCATCGTCGGGAATTCAACGACGACGATGTGCTTGGGCGTCCAGTCGCCTTCGACCGCGTCGATCGACCCGCCGCGCACGACGTAGCGGCCGCCGTATTGTGCGATGCTGGCCTCGGCCAGTGACCGGTACCTATCGATCAACGCCCGATCGAGCGGCTCGACGTCGGAAATCACATAGGCCGCCATGGCTTGCTCCGGTATTCGCTCTTGGAGAATGATAAGGTTTCCGATTCCAACACGACCAAATGCGTTCTATGTCGTCGCTACCGCAATTCGAGGAGGCCAGCCATGCATTTCGCCATCTCCGCAACGTGGGGACCGACCGATCCGACGCGCGCCATGCTGCCGTTCATTTTTGCGGCATCAGCCGTTCAAGCCGGCGACCGCGTCACGCTGATGCTGTTCCATGACGCGACTTTTGCCGCGGTCGAAGGCGCCGGCGCCAAGCTCGTTCCGGTTGGCCCGCCCAACCGCTACGAGGAGGTCGCAAGCCATCGCAATGTGACGCTATGGGCCTGCAAGCCTTGCGTCGAGGCGCGTGGTCTTGCCCCCGGCCAGCTCGACAAGCGGGTAAAGCTCGGCGGCATGAACGAATTCCACGGCGCCTGCAAGGAAGCCGATACGCGGATCGTGACGTTCTAAGGCGCTTCAGGGCGCTCACATCGAGGCTGCCGCGACGCTCACCACGATGATCGAGATGTTGTCGTCGCCGCCGGCGTGCATCGCCTGCGTGAAAAGCTGGCGGACCGCGTCCTCGTCGCCTGCGGCCATCGCCTGCTCGATCTCCCCGATGCCGAGCATGTCGGTGAGGCCGTCGCTGCAGAGGAGCCAGCGTGAGGGCACCGCCAGCTCGCCCACCCCGATATGGGGCTCGATCGTGACGAACGCGGGCGCGCCCCCGAGCGCTTGCGTGAGGGCCCCGTTGCGCGCGCCGGGCGGCACGTCGTCGACGCTGACCTGCTCGAGGCGCCCGCCCTGCTCGCGGTAGAGGCGGCTGTCGCCGAGATTGAACCAGATCGCGCGGCTCGCCGTCAGCACGAGCCCGACAGCCGTCGTTCCCATGCCCTGGAACGAGGGCGCGGCCGCCATGGTCTCGTAGAGCTCGGCATTGATTGCTGCGAGGATAGCGGCGACATCCCCCTCGCCGCCGGCAAAGCTCTCCGCCGCGAGCCGCTTGATGGCATAGCGGCTCGCCACCTCACCCGCGGCATGCCCGCCCATGCCGTCGGCCACCGCGACCAGCAACGGCTCGGTCAGCTCATGGCGCGAACGCCGCGGGCCGGTCAACGCAACGTCCGACACCCAGCCCGCGACCGTGATGCTGTCTTCGTTGTCCGCGCGCCGACGCCCCTGGTGGGTGAAGGCGTTGACCTCGATCAGCGGCGGGGCGTCCATGAAATACGACCATAGCGCGTGCGACCAAGGAAATACTTAGAGCGAACAGGCACGGACTTGGAGCGAAATCGCGATTCAATCTGAATGGATTCGCTATGGCATCCGCGCGTCCACGCCCGTCCGGAACCGGTCGGCGCAACGCGCATGGGACCGGTGGAGACGCCCGCCGCTCGCGCCGGATCGCCGGTTCCGCTACATTGGCTCCCTCGTTCGAGGAGATCGCCGTGGCACGCGTGACCATGATCAAGCCGGAGGAGGCCGACGCGGACACTCGCAAGGTCTATGACGGCGTCGTGAAGCAGTGGGGCCGCATCAGCAATTTCTCGCAGGTGCTGGCGCACCAGCCGGCGGCGCTCGCGGGCTGGATGTTGCCGAACGAGGCCATCCGCCTCGCCAAGGTCAAGACCGACCCGGATTATGTAAGGGTCCAGCAGCTCGTCATCATCAAGACCTCGGCGCTCAATCGCAGCGCCTATTGCATGTCGCACAACGTGCCGCTGGGAAAGAAGGTCGGCCTGTCCGAGGCGCAGATCAAGGCCGCGCAGGGCAAGGACTACTTGGCCTCGCCCGACCTCGATGAGCGGCAGAAGGCCGCGCTGCGCTGGGCCGAGGCGGTCACGCTGATGCAGGCGCGCGACGATGATGACGCCTTCGCAGCCATGAAGCGGCACTTCAGCGAGAAGGAGATCGTCGAACTCACGGTGTTCTGCGGCATGTGGAACTATTCCAACCGCCTGTGCGAGGCGCTCCACGTCGACCTCGAACGGCCCGACAAGCGCATCGAATTCCAGGATGAATAGAGAGCCCAAGTAGGAAGCCCATGCCCGAGACCAAAACGTATACCGGCGGCTGCCATTGCGGCGAGGTCCGCTTCGAGGTGACCGCCGATCTCGGCCGCGTCGTGTCGTGCAATTGCTCGATCTGCCAGAAGCGCGGCGCACTCTGGGCGTTCGTGGCACCGGAACATTTTGCGCTGCGCGCAGGGTCCGAGGATCTCAAGGATTATCAGTTCGGCAAGCGGGGCATCCACCACCTGTTCTGCCCGCAATGCGGCGTCGGCGCCTTCTCGCGCGGCACGAACCCGAAAGGCGGCGGCGAGACGATTGCGATCAACGTGCGCTGTCTCGACGATGTCGACCTGGCCGCGCTCACGCTCGCCAAGTTCGACGGCCGCAGCTTGTAGCTATCGCAGCCAAGACACGTCTGTCTCAAAAACGGTTTCGCCCGGCGTTGCCGGGCGAAACGTTTGATATGGGCCACTTGCAGCTTATCGGCGCATCTCGCTGAACAGGACGCCGCCCTTCGCCTTGGCGGTCGGCTCCGCTTCCACGAATTCCACCGTCACGGCCTCGAGCGGAACGGAGAAATTCTTCACCACCGCATCGGTGATGTCCTTCATGAGGGCGCGCTTCTGGTCGAGGGTGCGCCCCTTGACGGCATGGATATAGATTTCAGGCATATCGGTCTCCCTGTCTTTACGTCGGGACGGGCAATATAGCGCGGGCGACGGACATAGGAAGGCACCGCCCGTCGAGGACGCGTTTGTCGAGAGAAATTTAACCCTCGCAACTCGACTGCGGCGCGATCCTATTGATCGCCGGCAGCGCAGCCATAAGATGATTGTGGGGATCACCCGAGGGGAGAATGGAGGTTACCGATGTCCCGTTGGGCCCTCGCCATCTTCGCAGCCACCATCGCTTTTGGTGCTACAAGCCCCGCTCGCGCCGACTACAACCTCGTGCGTTGGCCGTGGGGCGATTGCAAAATCTGGGTCAATGATCCCGGCAACGTGCCTTGGGGCGACGACTGGGTCGTGCTGGTCTGGAATATCCCAAGCTACGATGCAGCCTGGGACGTGCTCCGCTCGGAAGCTTCCCGCGGAAACTGCCAGCTCCAGTAGCATTTCAGCCGCGGCTTGACGGACCACCATCCGGCGCCGCCAGGTCCCGCGGCGGCCTGCACAAAAGAAACCGCCATCGGGCGGGCCGGAGCTCCGTTTGATGCGCCGCGTCGCGCCGCATTCGATCGCGCGCGCCGCACGCCCCCAAAACCACCGCGTTAGGTCAGGGTTACTGCTTCATTATCGAGGCGGTTGCGCCTACCCTGCCGGCCCGTGGGGAAGGGGATGAACGTGGCGGAGGAAACGTCATGGAGCTCCGAGCCGTGGGCCCCCGAAAAAACTCCCATACCCGGCTGCACAATCAATGTGCCCAGTGTGGGGAGATGATCTTCCTGCCGGAATGGTCGGAATATCTGGATCGGCATCGCTTGCGGCACCTGTGGGAATGCGAAGCGTGCGGCTACAAGTTCGAGACGCTCGTCTCGTTCCCTGAATTGAACATGAGCCTCGTCCCCTGACCGGCTATCGGCATCCGGGCACGCCTGAGATCACGATAGCGCATCAGATCACGATAGCGCGTCCCATTGGATCGAAAGGGATGCGCACTCGATTCTTGCTCTTGTTGCTCTTGTTGCTCTTGTTGCTCTTGCGCTAGTCCGAAACTGCGAGATTGAAACGAGAAGAGCCGTCGGCAGCACCGGCGGCTCTTCGTTTTGCATCTCCACCGCCCCGTAGCGACGGCGGAATGCGTCCGATCAGTTCGAAAGCGACGGCTCGCGCGCCTGTGGCGATTCCGTCTCGGGCGCCGCTTGCGTCTGTTGCGTCTCGGCAACCGCGGGACGCGCACCGGACGGCAGTTGCAGCACCGTCGCGCGCTGGCCCTCGCACAGGCGGGTGAGCAGCACCACCTGCCCGTCCGGGAATTCCAATGCGTCGTGATGGGTCACGGCATTGTCCATGTTGATCTGGCGGAAGCGCGCAAGCCGTTGTCCGGTCTTCTTGTTCGGCAGGATACCGATGCCGAACGACGGCTCGCATTCGACGTTCTGCTCGAAGGCGAGCTCGGTACCGGGCAGCAGGCAGACCGCGACATGCGGCTCACCCACCGCGGCGAAGCCGCGGGTGATGGAATTGCTGAACTTCGTCGTTACGAGCTTGTCCTCGATCTGGGCCGGTCTCGTCGCGACATGGTGGAGGCTGTAGTCACACATCGAAGGGACTCCTTTTCCTGTGAAGAGCCGGGCTAGCTACCCTCCTCGGTGAGGCCCCCCTCAATCGCAATGTTGCCGTTATAGCGAACTTTTGCCGGGCACTGCCCGGACTTTTGCGCAACGTCGCCATGTCTTCACCTTTGTGAGAGACGTTTTTCGTCAGCGACGGTCCCCGGCAGCGCGAAGCTGATCTCAATTGGGGCGTCTCTCTTCCATCGGTCGCCGAAGAGGCTGAGCCAAGAACGCGGGAGGGACCAACGAGTTCCTTGCGCAGTGCGGGATCAACGCGAGGACCGCCGCGATCGGCAAGCCAAACGGGATGCGCCGCGCCTTGCGAGCAAGTCGATGATGAACAAAGTGATAATTCATGCCGCAGACAGCAACCCGGCCGATCGCAAACGCATCGCCCCGTCGCGTCGAGGTTGGGCCAGCGAGGCGCCTTATTTCCGGGCAGACGGGCTCCCCAGGAGCGGCTGCCCACTTGATTGGCGCCTTCGTTGGCGGTCTGATAGTGATGTTTTGGGGGGCAAAGACCTGCCGGACCGCATGATGATCGCGGTGGCGGGTCCCAGCCGGTGGTCTTGAAACTCGATGCCCGGTCGCGGCGCAATTCGCCGTGGCCCGGGCTTACGTTGACTGTCGTCAGAAAGGCCAACGATGCTTCGCACATTGACCCTGCTCGCGCTCATTGCGTCCTCTACAGCCGCGGTTGCACAACCGCTGCCGCTGCCGTTCCCTCCATTGCCGATGCCGCAGGGCACGCCCGAAGAGCAGGCCGCTTGCTCTCCCGACGTGCACAAATACTGCGAACGGGCGCTTCCGGACGTGATGCAAGTGGCGCAATGCCTGCAGGTCAATCGGACGAAGATCAGTCCTGCCTGCCGTCAGGTGCTCGTGAACCACGGCATGTGACCCTCGCCAGACCGGTGGAGCGCACCACACGGCCTTGTCATTCGTCTGTCGTGCCACGGAATGATAAACCGTCCGCCAAGAGGTGAACCATGCTCACCGATCGCAGAGGCGCCCTCGCCCTTCTGGCGGGCGCCGTTGCCGTGCCGGCTTTCCCTCTAACGCCCGCCCGGGCGCAAGCACCTGCCATGAGCCGCATCACCGCCTACGCCTTCTCGTTCGCCGGGCTCGATGCGCCCGACATCAAGCTCGCCGACTCCGCGGGCAAGCCGATCCTCGTCGTCAACACCGCCTCGCTCTGCGGCTACACGCCCCAATATGCCGGCCTGCAGCAGCTTTGGACCCGTTACCATGAGCGCGGCCTGATGATCATCGCCGTGCCGTCGAACGATTTCGGCGGCCAGGAGCCAGGCGGCGCGGACGACATCCTGAAGACCGCGCATGGCGAATACCATGTCGGCTTTCCGCTCGCGGCCAAGGTGCAGGTCAAAGGGCCAGCCGCCCATCCCTTCTACAAATGGGCCGCCGGCGAGCGCCCGCTCGAAACGCCACGCTGGAATTTTCACAAATATCTCGTCGGGCACGACGGCCATGTCGCCGCGGCGTTCCCGAGCGACATCGAGCCGATGGATGCACGCGTCATCGACGCGATCGCAAAGGAATTTTCGCGCGCGGAATAATCCGCCTCACCGAACGTTGACAAATTACGCACCCCGCCGACCATGATCCCCGTCGGTCGGGGGCGAAACAACCCCCTGCCCTCTCGGACACCCCACAACGGAGGAAGACAATGAAGAAGACAATGAACATGCAAGCCAGGCTGCCGTCCGATGTCGAAGGATTGGCGCATCAGGTCGACCCGCTCTCGCGCCGCGGCTTCTTCATGACCGCGTCGGCGGCGGTCGCCGCCGGCTATACGCTCGCCGCCGGGCCCGTGCGCGCCGACGCCATCCACACCGACGCCAGCGGGGTCACCGTCGGCGAGGCCAAGGTGAAGGTTTCCGACGGCGAGATGCCGGTCTATTACGCGCGCCCCGCCAACGTGCAGAACCCGCCGGTGATCCTGGTGGCGATGGAGATTTTCGGGCTGCACGAATACATCAGGGATGTGACGCGGCGCCTCGGCAAGCTCGGCGCCTTCGCCATCGCGCCCGACTATTATTTCCGCAAGGGCGAGGACCTCACCAAGATCACGGAAATGCCCAAGCTCATGCCGCTGGTCAACAGCAAGCCGGATGCGGAGCTTTTTTCCGATCTCGACGCCACCGTGGCCTGGGCGAAATCCCAGGGCGGCGACACGGCGCGCCTCGGCATCATGGGCTTCTGCCGCGGTGGCCGCACGGTCTGGGAATATTCCGCCCACAACAAGGACCTCAAGGCGGGCGTTGCGTTCTACGGCTCGCTGGTTGACCCCGACGCTCAGAAGGCGATCTGGCCGAAGAGCCCGAGCGAGCTCGCCGCGGAGGTGAAGGCGCCGGTGCTCGGCCTTTACGGCGCGGAGGACCAGGGCATTCCGGTCACGCAGGTCGAGGCCATGAAGGCCGCTCTCGCGGCCGCGGGGAAGACGGCGGAGTTCAAGATCTATCCGGGCGCCCCGCACGGCTTCCACGCCGACTATCGCGCGAGCTACCGCAAGGAAGCCGCCGAGGACGCCTGGAACCAGACGCAGGCCTGGTTCCAGAAATACAAAGTGCTGGGCTGATCGATCTTGCAATTCGAGAGCTGTGCGCGGCACCGGGCCACGAAATCCCTCGGGTCAAGCCCGAGGCAGGCTCTGGCGCCGCGGGCGCTTTGAATGATCACTTCGGAATCTGCACCAGCTCCTTGACCTGATCGGCGGTGAGCGGCGCCGGAATGAACTTCGCCGCCACTGCGTCGGCCATGATCTGATCGATGCCTTCGAGCCGGTCGGTCGCCATGCTCTCCTCCGGAATGAGATTGCGGACCCGCAACACGATCTTCTCGGGCAGTCCGGAATAGTCCCCGTAGACCTTGAGCGCGGCGGGGTCGGAATACATCCACGCGACCGTCTCCTGATAGGCGCGATTGAAGCGCACAATGGCATCGTGCCGGGTCTGCAGGACGTTCACGCTGGTGAGGTTCACCCGCACGGTACGGGTGCGCAGCGAGGCCACATCGTTGCCGGATGCGATGATGCGGATCTTGCCGTCCTCGACGAGATCGAGCCCGAACGGCGCCGCGCCGAAGCCGACGTCGACCTGCCCGGTCATGGTCTGGGTGATGGTCGAGGTGATGTTGCCGGTCGAGGTCGGCTTGGCCGTGAGCTTGTCCTGCGCCATGAGCGCGAGCAGGCCGGCGTGGCTCGACGATCCCGTCAGCGAATAGGCCACGGTCTTGCCGTTGAAGTCCGAGACTTTCTGGATCGGCGAAGCGGCCGGCACGTACCAGTAGAGGTCGGGCGAGCCGATCATCTCGCTGCCGATGATGCGGATGGGCGCGCCTTTAGCGAAGGTGCCGACGGCGGCGGATACGCCCGAGGCCGCCGCGATGTCGATGCTGCCACCGATCAGGGCCTGGATCGATTCCGGACCGGCCTGGACATAGAGAATCTCGAGATCGAGGCCGTGCTTCTTGAAAATGCCGCCGCGCAGCCCGAGCTCGGCAACGCCGGCATCCCAGGCCCCGCGTTGCGGGATTGCGACCTTCAGCTTGTCCTGCGCTCGCGCACCCACGCCGGCGCCGGTGATCACCGCGGCCGCGCAAAGCGCCGTGACGAATCTCGTAGTGGCCCTTGTTATCATCGCTTCTTCCCTCCCACATCGCCCCGCGTTTGCGCGTTGTTGCAAGCAGTTGAGCCGATCTGCGAAGGCGCCACAAGCGCGCGTTTCGACGCGCTCGACAGACTGGTCCCGGCTGGTCAATGATATGTGCCGCCAGCTGACGGACGTGAGCGATGCCCCCGCGCCAGATCAACCAAACGCCGGCGGACCTGCTGGAACACGAATTCGCCCAGGAGCGGGCATCCGCGCTCGGTCGCCTCGGACGCGCGCTCGAAGCCGCGCTCGCGGCCCTCGCCGCGTTCGACGCTGACGCTGAGCCCGACCTGATATCCGCAGCCGACCGCCGGCAGCGGCGCGCCCCGCTGGTCGCGCAGACGAGCGTCGCGCTCTGGCATTTCGTCATTCAGCGCGAGGCCTGCGGATTGCGCGACATGCGCTACGTCCTGCGTGACTACCGTGTCCCGTCCGAGGTGGCGGCGCGCATTGGGGTGCTGCCGGAAACGCCGCGACGGCCCGCTCGCAAGGCCTAGCGCGTTGCTTGCTCAGATGCTGGTGACGCGCGGCGACCGGCGGGTGCAGGTGCGAGCGCGCCAGGACCTGCCGCGCTCGCGTTTGCTGCGGCTGCTCCAGGAGGTCTCGGCCGCCGTGCGCCAGCGGCTCGCCGCTGCCCCGCTGCCGCGCCCTGACCAGGGCACGACGGCACTCACGCGCTCGTTGTCAACGGCTGAGCTGCGACAGCAGACGGCTCGTCACAGCGGGCTTTTGCCGTTATGCTGGCGGCATAAGCTAGGCCAAAGGAGAAGCCCAATGAGCGTCAGCGTCGGCAAGCTCGACCACTACAACGTTTCCACCCGCGACCTCGGCGCCACCGTGCGTTTCTACGAGGATATATTGGGCCTCGTGAATGGGCCGCGGCCACCGTTCGACTTTCCCGGCGCGTGGCTCTACAGCGAAGGGCACCCGGTCCTGCATCTCAACGACATTTCCCCTACCGACACCCCGCAGCGGCCGGATTCGGGGGTGATCGACCACGTCGCCTTCGGCAGCCGCGGCTTCGAGGCGATGAAGGAGCGGCTTGCCCAAAAGCGCGTGCAGTATCGCGTCAACGTGGTGCCCAACAGCACGCGTCGGCAGATTTTCCTGACCGATCCCAACAACGTGCTGCTCGAGCTCAATTTCGACGTCGCGGCCGAGCAGCCCAGCAACGGGCGCTAGCTCTTTTGCACTTATGCCGCAGCGCGGCCGCTGCCGGCCGGAACAGCTGGCAGCGCCAATGCGGACCGGCTGGTGGCTTGCGGCCGCGGGTCGATGGCTTCGATCAGCTGCAGGAAGGATGACGCCGGCAGCGCCGGTGCGAACACATAGCCCTGCGCCGCACGGATACCGAGATCGCGCAGCAGGACGACTTGCTCGAAGCTCTCGACGCCCTCCGCCACGATGTCCATGCGCAGGTTACGTGCGAGCTCGATCAGGGTCTCGATGATGGTCGCGGAGTTGCGCTCGGTGCTGATGGCGTCGATGAACACCTTGTCGATCTTGATGGTGTCGACGCCGAGCTTGAGCATGTAGGACAGGCCGCTGTGGCCGGTGCCGACATCATCGATCGCGATGCCGACGCCGAGGCCTTGCAGGGCGGCGATGATGCGCCGCGTCTCGGTCAAGTTCTCCAGCGGCTGGCGCTCTGTCACTTCCAGCATGATCTGGCTCAGCCGGATCGGTGAGTTCTCGAAGATCTCGCGCACGTCGGCGACGATCGTTTCGTCGGCAAAATGCGCGGCAGCGAGGTTGAAGCCGATCTTGAGCTTGGGGCGGCGGCTGTAGGCCGGTCCGATCTCATCGCGCACCCGGCGCATCAGCATGCGGGTCACCTCGATGATGAGGTTGCTCGATTCCAACAGCGGAATGAACGTTCCCGGCAGCACGAGCGAACCGTCCGGCTTGCGCCAGCGGATCAACACCTCGGCGCCGCGCAGCCGTCCGTTGGTGATGTCGACCACCGGCTGGAAATAGGGCACCAGCTCGCCCGCATCGAGCGCGCGCTCGATCTCTCCGATCGGATCGTCGCGCCGACGGGCGGGAAAGACCAAGGCAAAGGCGATGATCGCGAGCGACATCATGCCGCTGATGGTCGTGCCGACCGTCTGAAGATTTCCGTAGTCCGCCCTCACTCCCTCGCGCGGCAAGGCGGCGGTGGCGACAAAGTTGTGGCGCTCCGATGATATCGTCGCGACGAAACGGTCCTTTTCGGCTTTCGCACCCACTTGGGATAGGCCGCCCTCGGACAATGCAGACCCGTCGCGCGTCGTGATGGCCAAGGCCGTGCCGAGCGCCACCTCCCGTGGCATCGATGCCAGCGGCAGGAGCAGCTCGGCCGGCATCAGCGCGGCAAGCGCATTGCCGCCTCCGGCCTCGACGCGACGAATGCGCACCATGGTGTCCAGGTGGGCCTCTTGACGGGAGTTCTCGCGATCGTCGAGACGGAGCACCTCGATCGCGACGTCACCATCGGGCGTGAGCGGATGCGAGGACAACACCATGCGGTCGCCCAGCGGGATGCCGAGATCGGTGCACAGCGTCTTGCCGGCCGGATCCAGCACCGACACCTCCTTGATCGGCGTGGTCCGGAAATTCGCGGTCCGCAGAACCTCGATATCGGCCGGCGTGCAACCGCCCACGCCGCGTGCAGCGAGATTTTCGAGCGTGTGAACGACCAGATCGGCGCGCCGATCGGCGACCGCGAGCGACC
>Ga0137415_10004087_pt1 | contig 14456 bp, 12 predicted proteins | sample CZODoug3_1_1_16f_FD_183082 | JGI IMG/M metagenome (GOLD analysis project Ga0137415, IMG submission 183082) | Vadose zone soil fungal communities from Angelo Coast Range Reserve, California, USA - CZODoug3_1_1_16fungal (Hybrid Assembly) | ecosystem: Environmental > Terrestrial > Soil > Vadose... | reverse complement strand
TCATCAACGCGGTCTATATCGGCCATCCCGGCTGGAAGGCGATGGGCGGGCGGATCGGCTATTCGGCCGCGACCGGCATCATGGTGGTCGTGCTGTCGTGGTTCGGCATCATCTCGGTGCTGCTGGCGCTGGTGCCGGTGGTCGCGATCTCGCCGATCCTGCTCTACATCGGCATGCTGATCGGCGCGCAGGCGTTCCAGACCACGCCGATCAAGCACGCACCGGCCATCGTGCTCGCCTTGACGCCGCATCTCGCCGCATGGGCCAAGCTGCAGATCGACACCATGCTGGGGGCAACGCTGAGTGCAGCCGAGAAGGTCGGCGGGCTCGCGGGCGACAAGATCGTCGCCGTCAAAAGCGCCGCGATCGCCTCACTGCCTCAGCAGGGCGTGCTCTACCATGGTCTGGAAGTCATGGGTGGCGGCTCGATCCTCGCCGGCCTCGTGCTCGGCGCGATCGGCGTATTCGTCATCGAGCGCGAGTTCGTGAAGGCCTCCGCCTTCGCCTTTTCCGGCGCGGTGCTGACCTATTTCGGTTTCATGCATGGCGAGGCGGTCGGCATCGGCGGCGGATTCGGCGTGACGCCGGGCGTGGCGCTGGCTTATGCTGTCGTGGCAGCCGGATTCTTCGCCGTGGAGAAGCTCGGCACCAGCACTGACTCCGTTTCGCATCCGGAGATGCCCCTTGCAGCACCTGCCGAATAAGTTACCTCGCGGGCCGCACGTCTTGCCCGAGCGGGGCAGCGTGTGACCGAAACCGTCGCTGCGCTTATCGCCGCGCATCGCGCGGGAACCATGTCGCCTGCGCAAACCGTCGCGCGCAGCTTTCAGCGGATTCGCGATCATAACGATCCCGCCATCTTCACCAGCCTGCGCGATGAAAAACAGGCGCTGACCGAAGCGGAAGCCTTGACCGCGAAGGATGCGGCCCGGCTTCCGCTCTACGGCATTCCGGTTGCCGTGAAGGACAATATCGACGTCGCCGGATTGCCCACCACCGCCGCCTGCCCGGCCTTCGCCTATTCGCCGGCGCACGATGCGACGTCGGTGGCGCGGCTGCGTGCGGCTGGCGCCATTGTCATCGGCAAGACCAACCTCGATCAGTTCGCCACCGGTCTCGTCGGCGTGCGCTCCCCCTATGGCATTCCCAACAATCCGATGCGCGGCGATTTGATTCCGGGCGGATCGAGTTCGGGATCGGCCGTCGCGGTTTCGGCCGGGCTGGTGCCGCTGGCATTGGGCACCGACACCGCGGGCTCCGGCCGCGTTCCTGCGATGCTCAACAACATCGTCGGGCTGAAGCCGAGCCTTGGACTGATCTCCACCGCAGGCCTGGTGCCGGCGTGCCGGACGCTGGATTGCGTGTCGGTGTTTTCGCTTGTCGTCGACGACGCGATGACGGCGCTGGCGGTGATGGCCAGGCTTGATGACGCCGATCCGTTTTCGCGCAACCGGCCGCTGGCCAGGATGACCGCGTTTCCCGCCAATCTCAGGCTTGGTGTGCCGCGCAACGGCCAACTGATCTTCTTCGGCGACAAGGCGTCGGAAAAAGCCTACCGCGACGCGCTCCAGCGCTGGACCGCGCTCGGCGCCACGCTGGTCGAGTTCGATCTCGAACCGTTTTATGAAACCGCGCGGCTGCTCTATGAGGGACCGTGGGTCGCGGAGCGCTATCTGGTGATCCGCGATCTGTTGGCATCATCGCCGGAATCAATTCACCCGGTGACGCGCGAGATCACAATCGCCGGCGCGCGGCTCAGCGCCGCCGACACATTCAGTGCGCTGTACCGGCTGCAGGCGCTGCGCAAGGTCAGCGAGCGTGCGTTCGCCGGCATCGACGCGCTGGTGCTGCCGACGGCGCCGACCGTGTACAGCACAGCCCAGGTGCTGGCCAATCCGGTCGAGCTCAACAGCCGGCTCGGGACCTACACCAATTTCGTCAACCTGCTCGATCTCTGCGGCCTCGCCCTGCCGGCGGCGATACGGCCCGACGATATCCCGTTCGGCATCACGCTGCTGGCGCCCGCCGGCCAGGACGCGCATCTCGCCAGCATCGGCCGCGTCTTTCATGCCGATACCAAACTGAACATGGGCGGCAGGAGTTTGCCGCAGCCGCCTCTCGCGGCCTTGCCGCAGGACTTGGGCGGAGACGAAATCGCCATCGCGGTGGTCGGCGCGCATCTCTCTGGCATGGCGCTCAATTGCGAATTGAAGGCGCTCGGCGGTCGCCTGCTGGAGGCCGCAACAACCGCGCCGGACTACAGGCTCTATGCGCTTCCCACCACGCCGCCAAAACCCGGCATGCTGCGGGTGGAGAAGGGTGCGGGATCGTCGATCGAGCTGGAGCTCTGGGCGCTGTCGGCGGCAGCGTTCGGAAAATTCGTCGCCGCGATCCCGCCACCGCTGTCGATCGGGACGGTGCGTCTGGCGGATGGCCGCGGCGTGAAGGGTTTTATCGTCGAACCCGCCGACGTCAACGGCGCCCGCGACATTTCCGCCTTCGGCGGCTGGCGCGCGTTTGTGGCGGAGAAGGCGGCGGTTTGACCCCTCATGGTGAGGAGGCGCACTTGCGCCGTCTCGAACCATGAGGCCGTGATATCTCATCCTTCGAGACGCGCGCGAAGGGCGCGCTCCTCAGCATGAGGGCGCGCCCTACACCGACACCGCGTAGATCTCGTATTCGCCACGCACCAGCTCGATATGCGCGCGCATCGCGGCGGCGGCGCCGGCCTTGTCGCCGCGCATGATCGCCACCACGACGCGGTCGTGCTCGGCATGTGATTTTGCGAGGCGGCCAAGATTGCGGAACTGGGCGCGACGAAACGGCTGCACCCGCACCCTGGTAGCCAGAGTCATTTCGGCGATATAGCCGTTCTGCGAGCCGGCATAGATCGCGTTGTGAAAGCGCTCGTTGACTTCGTGAAACCGGTCCGGATTGCCGGCATAGCTCAGCACCCGCAATTCCTCGTGAACCGCCTCCAGCCGGTGCCGCTCGATCGGCAGCATTCGCTCCGCGGCAAGGCCGGCGCACAGCGCTTCCAGCTCCGCCATGGCCTCGAACATCCCGGTCAGCCGCTCGATCGAGGGCCGCGCCACCACCGCGCCGCGATGCGCCCGTGTATCCACCAGACCGCTGGCCGCGAGCTGGCGCAGCGCCTCGCGGACCGGCGTGCGCGACACGTTGAAGCGCCGCGCGATGTCGGTCTCGTCGAGCGCTGCGCCCGGCGGCAGCGCGCCGCGCACGATTTCATCGGCAAGCTGCAGACGCAACTCCTCCGCGCGCGTGATCTTGTCCGGATAGGATGAGGCGCGGTCCACGCGCCGAACCACCGTCTCCGCCTCGGGCACGGGACGTTGCGGAGCGCCGGTCGGAAGATCGTCGAGACTCATGCCTTCTGATCCATATCTTTGGAAGATCCGGGTTCGTCGATGATGCTGACATGGGCGGCGACGATCTTCCAGCCCTCGGCGAATCGCACCCATGTCTGCATTTGCCGTCCCACTCTGCCCGGAGCGGAGTCGCGATAAAACAGCGTCGAGGCTACCGCGGTGTCGCGGCCATAACTTGCGATCACCGTCTGCGCGGTCTTGCGCATCAGCCCCGTCGGCGAACGCGCCGCCCGAAACGCGGTGATGGCGTCATAACCATAGAGATTTTCGCCGATCCCGTAGCGGAGCGTGCGGGCATCGTCGCGAAACAGTTCATCAAGCACGGCGACATCGTTCGACACCAGCGCCTTCTCATAGCGCGCGAACTGCTCGGTCACCTCCGCGAGCACCTCGGGCAGATCGACGTCCATTTCTAAAGTCCTCTTGGCTGGGCTGCGGAAACCGCGCCGGCACCTTCAAGCGCAAAAGCCACGCGCAGCGCGATATCTTCCCGCCAGGGAGCGGCAATGATCTGCACGCCGATCGGCATCGGCTCCAGCGGAACGGGCACCGCGACCACCGGAAGCCCAATGAAGGAAATCGGCTGGGTGTGGATGCCGATATTGGCCCGCACCGGAAGCTCGACGCCATCAAGCACGAACGTCGCCTGCCCGAGCTTCGGCGCGGTGCAGGGCGTTGCCGGTGCGATGATCACATCGACGGATTTGAACAACTCCAGTACCTGGGCGCGATACCAGCGGCGGAATTTTTGCGCGCGATCGACCAGCGGTGCGGGGATCATCGCGCCCGCCAGCAACCGGTCGCGCACCGCCGGATCGAAATCGTTCGGCCGCTGCCGCAGGCGATCAAGATGCAGCGACGCCCCTTCCGTCGTGGAGATGACGTAGGCCGCGGCGCGGGCGCGCGCGGCTTCGGGGATTTCGACGGTTCGCGTGGCGCCGAGCGCCTTGGCGACGCGCGCGACCGCCTCGACGGCCTCGGGGAAAACGTTCCTCTGGAAATATCCGCCGGCAATGGCCATGCGCAAACCGCCGATGTCCTGCGCCAACAGCGGCGTCACCGGTTCGGCGGGCCGGGTCGTGCACGCCGCATCTTCGGCATCCGGCCCCTGCATCGCATCATAGGCCAGCGCGAGATCGCGGACGTTGCGCGCGAACGGCCCAAGATGATCGAAACTAGCGACGAACGGAAACGACCTCGCACGCGACAGCCGTCCATAGGTCGGCTTAAGTCCGAAGATTCCGCAGAACGACGACGGCACCCGGATCGAGCCGTTGGTATCCGACCCCAATGCCAGCGGCACCAGGCCGCCGCCAACCGCGGCGCCGGAGCCCCCCGACGAGCCGCCTGTCATCCGCGTCACATCATGCGGGTTGCGCGACGGACCGTCGTGCACGTTCTCGCCGGTGAAGTCGTAGGCGTATTCGCCCATATTGAGCGCGCCGACCAAAACGGCGCCGGCCGCCTCCATGCGCTCGATCAAAGTGGCGTCGCGCGCCGACGGCTTGAGGTCACGGTTGATCTTCGATCCGGCGCGGGTCGGCAGGCCCTGCACATCGAACAGGTTTTTTACCGCGTACGGCACGCCGGCGAGCGGACCGGGATTCTGCCCGGCCGTAACGGCGGCATCGACCGCACGCGCTTTCGCCCGCGCGCGATCGGCGGTCACATCGGTGAACGCATTCAACACGGGATCGTGTTTGGCAATTCGCGCCAGCGCCGCTTCGGTGACGCCGAGGGCAGAGATCTTTCGACTGGTTACCGCCTGCGCAATCCGCAAGGCCGACAGATCGTCGGGATTTGCGATCATTGCGGCGTCAGGCTGCAAAGACACTGGCCGGCTCGGTTTCGTCAGGCAGCACGAATTCATCCACCAGCCGCGCCAGCCTCAGCGACACCTCGAGGTTGGCCTTGACCGCCGGCTTCCAGGCTTCCTCGATCGGCAGCGCCAATGCGTTCGAGACGGCGTCGATATAGGCATCCAGAGGATCAGCAGCCATACTTCTCCCAATCGATACTTCAGTGAACCGGCAACGGAGGGTGCGGAATCGCCGTCAGCAGTTCCCTTGTATAGGTATCCTGCGGATCACCCAAGACCCGTTCGGACGGACCCTGTTCGACGATGCGGCCCGTTCGCATCACAATGACGCGATCGCACAATAGCCGCACCACATTCAAATCATGCGACACGAACAAATAGCTCATACCCATCGACTGCTTCAAGTCGTGGAGCAGATTCAGCACCACCGCCTGCACCGAGACGTCGAGCGCCGCGGTCGGCTCGTCGAGGATCACAAGTTTGGGATGCAGCGCGATCGCCCGCGCAATGCCGACGCGGGCTTTCTGTCCACCCGACAATTGATGCGGGAAACGGTCGAGCAGATTGACCGGCAGGCCGACCAGGCCGGCGAGCTCCTCACAGCGGGCCCGCAAGGCGTCGCGGCCTTTGACGTCGCCGAGCTGCATGATCGGATCGACGATCGCGCGCGCGGCGGTAAAGCGCGGATTGAGGCTGTCGGTCGGATCCTGAAACACCATCTGGATGCTCTTGCGCAGCGGCAGCCGCGCAAACGCATTGGGCAGAATGGCGCCGATCTCGTCGCCGTCGAACACGATGCGGCCCGAGGTCTGGTCCAACAGCCGCATCACCATCATCGACGTGGTGGATTTGCCGCAGCCGGATTCGCCGACCAGCCCGACGCTCTCGCCGTGGCCCACGGCAAAGCTGATGCCGTCGACCGCGCGGAATTGTTCGGTTTCGACCGGCGGCTTGCGCGAAAACAGTTTTGTCAGCGTCGCCGTGGCGCCCTGACGCGGATATTCCTTGACGAGTTTTTCGACGAGGAGAAGCGGTTTTGCGGAGGCGTCGCCACTTGCTGCACCGTCACCCCCGGGCTTGACCCGGGGGTCCATCGCTTTTGACGAAGAGTCTTGCGAAGAAGGATGGATGGCCGGGCATAGGCGAGCGGGAGCGGCGCCGTCCTTCGGACGGCTAAGCCCGGCCATGACAGCCAAGGCTTCCTCCTCCGGCAACAGATCTCGCAGCGACACGCCGAGCCGAGGCGTCGCGCGCATCAGCTTCTTGGTGTAGGCGTGTTCCGGCCTGGCAAAGATATCCGCCGACAGCGCGGTTTCGACCACCCGCCCCTTCTCCATCACCACCACGCGGTCGCAATAGGCCGCGGCTAGCCCAAGATCGTGTGTGATCAGGATGGTCGACATGCCCCGCCGCTTGGTGAGTTCGACGATCAGGTCCATCACAGCCTTCTGCGTGGTGACGTCGAGACCGGTGGTCGGCTCGTCGGCGATCAGAAGCTGCGGATTGCAGGCCAGCGCCAGCGCGATCACGACGCGCTGGCACATGCCGCCCGACAGCTCGAACGGATAAGCGTGATAGCGCTCACGCGGGCGCGCGATCCTGACCTGCTCCAGTGCCTCGATCGCCTTCTCGCCGCGGTCGCTCGCCGCCGACTGCACGTGCTGGCGCAGCACGTCCTCGATCTGGCGGCCGATCTTGCGGATCGGATTGAGCGCCAGCCGGGGGCTCTGAAAAATCATCGACATTTCGCGGCCGCGCAGGTCGCGCATCTGGTTCTCGGTCGCTGACTTGACGTCGACGCCGGAGAACATCACCGAGCCTTCGGCTATCCTGCCGGCGCGGTCGAGAATCCGCATTACCGCGTAGGAAGTGACCGATTTGCCGGAGCCGGATTCGCCGACGATGCCGAGCGTCTCGCCCTTGGCGACGGAGATGTTGACATGCTGCACCGCCTTGACGATGCCGCGCCGGGTGGCGAATTCCACCGTGAGATCCTCGACGTCAAGCAGCGGCTGCGCGGTCATGGCGTGTTTCCGATTTCCAGCTCGTCATGCGCGGGCTTGACCCGCGCATCCATCAAAAATCCAAAGATGCTCTTCGAGCGATGGATTGCCGGGTCAAGCCCGGCAATGACGACGATATCTGGGGCTGCTCCGCCCATGCTCTAAGTCCTCCGCTGCGGATCGACCAGGTCGCGCAACCCGTCGCCCAGCAGGTTGAAGCAGAATACCGCGATCATCAGCGCGCCACCGGGAAAGAAGGCGATCCACCACTCGCCGGAAATAATGTTGGTCGCACCTTCCGCGACCATGATGCCCCATTCGGGGGTCGGCGGCTTGACCCCGAGGCCGATGAACGACAGACCGGCCGCGTTCAGAATGGCGTAACCCATGGTCAGCGATATCTGCACCATCATGATCGGCATGATGTTCGGCAGGATATGCACCAGCACAATGCGAAAATCGTTGTTGCCGGACAGCCGCGCCGCCTGCACAAAGCCGGCGTCGCGCCGCACATTGGCTTCGGCGCGCGCGACCCGCACATAGAGCGGAAAATTGATGATCGCGGTCGCGATGACGATGTTGGTCACCGTATTGCCCAGGGCGGCGACGATACCCATCGCCAACACGAACAACGGAAACGCCATGATGGTGTCGGAGATGCGTCCGACGATGCGGTCGGTCCACCCGCCGAAGAAGCCGGCGGCGACCCCGGCGAGGCCGCCCATCACCAGCACCAGCGCCACCGAAGCGACTGCGATCACAAAATCGAGGCGGGTCGCTACCAGCACGCGGCTGAAGATATCGCGGCCCAGCAAATCGGTGCCGAACCAATGGTGCAACGACGGCGACTGCAGGGTCGCCGACGTGTCGCTGGCGAGCGGATCGTATGGCGCAACGTAAGGGCCGATCAAGGCGCAAAGCGCGATGATGACGAACAGCCCGAACGACAATCCCGTCACCGGATTTTCCGCTACCACATAACGGGCATGGCGGAAAATGGAGTTGGCCGGAGGCTTGGGTTGAACCTCGGCGGTCGGTGCAACGGTCAGACTGGCTTCGCTCATGCCTCGAGCCTCACGCGCGGGTCGATCACGCTGTAGAGCATGTCGATCAAAAGGTTGAGTGCGACGTACAGCACCGCCATGGTCAACACGAAGCCCTGCACCGGCGCGAAGTCCGACTGCAGCAACGCCTCGACCGCGTAGGAGCCGATGCCCGGCCATGCGAAAACTTTTTCCACCAGCACATTGGCGCCGAGCAGGAACGAGAAAACCATACCCAACGTGGTCACGACCGGCAGCATCGCGTTGCGGAAGCCGTAGGTCAGGATGACGGTGCGGTCATCGAGACCGCTGGCGCGCGCGGTTCGTATGAACTCGGACGACAGCACCGCCAGCATCGAGGCGCGGGTCATGCGAGTGATCGGCGCCAGCGAGAAAATCGCCAACGTCGCCGCCGGCAGAATCAACTGGCTGAGCGAGGCGCGGAAGGTCTCGAAATTTCCGGTCACGAGGCTGTCGATCAGATAGAAGCCTGTGATATCGGGCGGCGTGGTGGCGAAGGCATCGAGCCGGCCGATCGGCGCCGGCGACCAGCCGAGCTTGAAATAGAAGATATAGACCAACAGCAGGCCGGTGAAGAAAACCGGCAGCGAAACGCCGGCGGTGGCGACAATTCTGCACAAATGATCGATCAGGGAGCCTTGCTTGACCGCGGCGAAAATGCCGAGCGGCACCGCGATGACGATGGCGAGGAACAGTCCCAACAGCGTGAGCTCGGCGGATGCCGGCAGCCGGCTGGTGATTTCGGTTGCCACCGGACGGCCGGTGGAAAGCGAGTTGCCGAAATTGCCGTGGGCCAGATCATTGACATAATGCGCGAACTGGTCGGGCAGCGGCCGGTCGAGCCCGAGTGTCTTGCGGATCTCGGCAATCGACTGCGGGGTCGCGGCCGGTCCGGCAAAATAGACCGCCGGGTCGCCCGGCAAAACGCGGGTGAGCAGAAAAGTCACGATCACGACACCGATCAAAGTCGGGATCACCGTCACCAGGCGCTTCACGATCGTCAACATGGACTTCTAGCCCCCAGGATTTCCAAGCTATTTCCAAGCTGCGTTCAGACACCAAGCCGATGCCATTTCGGGCGCGCGCCTTGGCGATCGAACCCGCATCAGGCCTTGACGATCGAGCGGTAATCGAGTTGCCGGTGGAACCAGTAAGCGTAGCCCGAGATATTCTTCTGCGTTGCGACGTTGAGAAACGGCTGGAACAGCGGAATGCGCGGCACCTCGTCATAGGCCTTGGAAATAAAGCCTTCGACATTCCTGGAATATTTTTCCTTGTCGCCGACAGCGGCGGCGGCGCGCGCGCCATCGATCAGCGCGTCCATGTCCGGATTGACATAGCTCGGCGTGTTGAAGATCGCGTTTTGGCCGGAATAGCACCAGAAGAAGAAGTACTCGGGATAGTCGAGCCAGCCCGAGAAGAAGTTGACCATCAGCGGCATCGACTTCTTCGCCATCTCGCTGCGCCAGTTGGCGCCGGGAACCTTGTTGATCGCGGTCTTGATGCCGATCTGGCCGAGACTTTCCTGCACCAGCACGGCGATCGGCTCGCAGATATCGCCGGCGCCGAGATCGAAGGAGACGGTGGTATCGATGCCCGAGACGCCGCTCTCCGCCATCAGCGCCTTGGCTTTGGCCATGTCGTTGACGTAGCCGGTCTTGGCCGGCCAGGCGATGTCGGTGACAGTGTTGGACGGGCCGCCGAACAGTGGATTGGCGAGGCCAAACATGGCCGCGTCCATGATCTTCTGGTAAGGCAGCGCATAGGCCACCGCCCGACGTACCTTCTCGTTATCGAATGGCGGGCTCTTCACGTTCAACTCGACGGAATACATGCCGTTGCCGATCGGGTTGGAGATGATGACGAGTTTGCCCTCCTTCTTCATCTCCGAGGTGTCCTTGCTCGACAGGTCGAAGGAGATGTCGGCATCGCCGCGCTCCATCAGGGCGCGTCGGTTGCCCTGCGAGGGAATCGTCCGCCAGATCACTTTCTTGAGCTGGGGCAGCTTGCCGCCCACCCAGTCGTCATTGCGCTCGTAGACCACTTCGACGCCGGGCTTCCAGCTCGTCACCTTGTAGGCGCCGCTGCCGGCGGTATTGCTCTTGGTGTAATCAAGCGCCCAGGGATCCTTCTCCGTGGCCTTGCTCTTCAGGAGCGCGGAATTGTAGATGCCCGGCACAATCACCGCGAGATCGGGAATCGTCAGACGGTCCTTTTTGGCGAAGTCGACCCGGACGGTGTTGTCATCGACAACCACGAACTGGTCCTTGCTTTCGAGCGAACCGGCTTTCATCTGCACCGCGGGGAAGCCCCCGACCGATACCGAACGATCAAGCGACCATTTGACATCGTTGGCGGTGACCGGCGTGCCGTCGTGGAATTTGGCTTTTTTCTTCAGCCTGAAGGTGGCGGACATGTCGCCGAGGTTCATGTCTTCGGCGAGTTCGGGTTTGAACTTGTCGCGATCGTAAGACAGCGTGCCATCCGGCAGTGTCTTGGTTTCATGGCTGATCAGGCGGTCGTAGCAATTCCACGACGCCTCATAGCCGGGCCGATTGGTGCCGACGCCGTGGATGTCGAGATTGTTGGGGCCGCCTTCGGTGACGACGAGAAGTGTCTCGGACCGGGCGTCGGCCTTGGCGGCGGACCAGATCGCGGCTGCCGGCACCATCGCGCCGGCGGCGATGCCGGAGACGGATTTCAGAAAATCGCGACGCTTCATGTGATGCTCCAAACGCCGGAAGGAAACGGCTTTGGAAGGACATCGCAAGGTTTGTGCCAAACCTTAACGGAAGCTTAAACGTACTTTAAGCGCATGATTTGGCTTCCGAATATTAAAACAGGTCAGGCCTGCGATCGAGAAGGCGCGGGCGCTTATTGCATACAAAGAGATATCTTTGCCTAATATGAGTGCGGACATTTGAAACGCCCCTTTCTTGGGCGGCGCTTGCTATCTCCCCCGAGAGAGCCGCGCCCGTCACAGCGGCCAGAGCAACTCCTGCAATTCGAACAAGTCATTCGCCTTCTCTTGCCAATCCTCGATGCAAATGTGCCTGACGGGATCGCTGGCGCGATGGAGCAGAAGAAGCGCCATCAGCCGGCGCTTCACGGTCGGATTAATATCCGCGCTCGAATATCCGAAGCCCGAAAACAGGCTTCGAACACGACGCGGAAGCCCGGCGGTCATAAAGGCACTCGGGCCAAGCAGGTCGTATTCGCCCCATCCCGTCATCACGTCGCCGAAATCGATCAGCCCTGACAGGCGCCAGCCTGCGCTTTCGCGGCCCAACAAAAAGTTCTCCGGAATGAACTCCCCGGTGAGGATCACCGCCGGTGCGTTCAAAGGAATGAGTGTGGCCGCGTCGCGAAGAATATCGTCCAGCCCCTCCAGATATTTCTGCGGCAATCCAAGACGCTCGTGCCGTGCCCGACATCCCCGGATTTGCTCCGACATGAACTGGTCCCAGCGCGGTTCGATGCGGGACAGTTCTCCAACCGGCACACGCTGCACTTCCGCGATGGTCGCGCCGATCTGAGCGAGCACGCGCTCCTTCTGATCCTCGGGCAGAGCAGGCCACGCTTGCTTGCCCAAGATGCCGGGCAGACGTGTGATCACGAGATATGGCCATTGGTCGCGCTCGCCTTCCAACACGATTTCAGGAATCGGGACGCCAAGCCGTCCGTGAAGCAGCGACAGTGAAAGACGCTCCGACAAGAACTGGCTGCGCAGGAACGGAGGAAAGATCTTCAGGATCAGCCCATCATCAAGGGCGACGACGAGATTGGCGCCCGTCGAGAACAGGTGCGGATCCGCATGAGACAGTCCATGACTGCGCGCGATGTCGAGCGCCGCCGACAGGCATTGCGACGCGTCGGCGCGCCATGCCCGGAATGCCTCGATATTTTGTACGCTTGGCAGTGCGTGCATCATCGCTGTCAAGACTTTTCCCGCAACGTCGATTGGCCCAACCAAGAACCGGTCCGGCCGGAAACAAACCGCCATCGCCGAACTTTACCCACTCCGATGCAGTGTCGGATTCGACGACGACGGGATTGGCGGCAAGCTTACCGATCCGGGTTGGCCCGTTCGAATTGACGCAGCAGCCGGTTGCCGCGTTCGACGGCCGAATCCATTGCGGCCTGCGCGGATTTTTTACCGCTGAAGGCCTGTTCCAGTTCGTCATCGATCACATCGCGAATCAGAACGAAGGATCCAAGCCGAACTCCCCTCGAATTTACGGTCGGTGCTTTCAGGGTAATCTGCTCGATCGAGATCGCCGTGCCGGGATTGCGATCGTAGAAGCCTTGGGCGCGGGTCAATTCGAAAGCCGCTCGGGTGATCGGCAGATAGCCGGTGTTCTGGTGCCATGCCGCCTGAATCTCCGGCTTCGACAGGTATCCGAAGAACCTGGCGACGCCCTTGTATTCGTCGCGCGGCCGGTCCCGCAGCACCCACAATGTCGCGCCGCCGATCGTGGTGTTTTGCGGCGCGCCTTCAACATCGGGCCAATACGGCAACATGCCGTATCCCACCTCGAATTTCGAATTGGCCCTGATATCCGCGCGTGTCGCCGATGAGCCTATGAAGATCCCGCATTCGCCATTTTGAAATCGCGGCTCCGCCGAGGTGGCGCGGCCGCTGTAGTCGAACATCTTGGTGGCCTGCCACTCCATGAGTTGCGCGATGTGGCGCACCATCAGCGGATTGTTGAAAGTCAGCACCGCGTCGAGACCGTCAAAGCCGTTGGCCTTGGTCGAGACCGGCAGATTGTGGAACGCCGAAAAATTCTCGACATTGATCCATGAAGGCCAGGACGTCGTGAAACCGCAAGCGGCACCGTAAGCACGCAGCCGCTTCGCCGCCGCGCCGACTTCGCCCCAGGTCTTCGGCGCCACTTCGGGGTCGAGGCCGGCGGCGCGAAACAGGTTCTTGTTATAATACAGGATCGGCGTCGAGGAGTTGAACGGGAATGACAGCATGTTGCCGGCGACGTCGGTGTAATAGCCGGTAATGGCCGGAAGGTACGCCGCCGTGGAAAATGCCTCCTGTTCATCCCGCATCAATTCGAACACGGGATAGATCGCGCCTCGCGCAGCCATCATGGTCGCGGTCGCGATTTCGCTGACCTGCACGATGGCGGGCTGGCTCCGCGAACGAAACGCGAAGATCGCCGCCGTTACGGTTTCGGTGTAATTGCCTTTGTAACTCGGCACGATCCGGTATTCGGATTGCGATGCGTTGAAATCCGCGGCGAGCTTATCCAGCTGCCGCCCGAGTTCGCCCGACATGGCATGCCACCACATGATGTCGGTGACAGCGAGAGCCGGAGAGGCCAAAGTGACCGCCGCGGCGACAGCCGCGAGTTGCACGAACCTCAGGGTCGATTTCACGATAAGACCTTCCGATCTGCCGCGGTCGAAGCGGTTTTCGCGCGTCACGCGCCCTCATTAAGCCAGCACCCGCGGTCTCAATCCGCAAGGGCGGTCGCGGTGCACCATTAACGATAGCCGCATTGGCAGTATAGCTATACCCCGCCTGCTTCTATAAAATCGCGTTGAACCTTTTCTTCCCTTCGCCGACACCATCATAAGGGGATGCAGTTGCCTGTGTACAGCCGCGCCGACCTTTCGCGGACCATCGCACCGGTCGTCGCGCTGTTTTTGGCGGCGGTCTGGACGAGCGCGGTCGCACGGGAATTTCGCGCCGCCGACAGCCAGAACGAGGATTATCCGACCGTCCAGGCACTGCGCTATATGGGCCGCATGGTCGCGGAGCGCAGCGGCGGCCGCCACCAGATCCGGGTGTTCCATTCGCGCCAGCTCGGCGAGGAAAAGGAAACCATCGAGCAGACCCGCGCCGGCGCCATCGATCTCAATCGCACCAACGGCGCACTGATCGGGAATTTCGTGCCGGCGATGAACGTGCTGGCGATGCCGTTTCTGTTCCGCTCCATCGAGCATTTGCAGAAAGTGCTGGACGGGCCGATCGGCAACGAAATCCTGAACAGTTTCGAACCCTATGGCTTTGTCGGCCTGGCGTTTTACGATTCCGGGGCGCGATCGATCTACAACAGCGTCAGGCCGGTGCGCTCGATCGCCGACATCAGGGGCTTGCGGCTGCGCGTGCAACAATCCGAACTGATGTCCGACACGATCAAGGCACTCGGCGCGGAGCCGATCG
>Ga0137415_10004086_pt1 | contig 14457 bp, 15 predicted proteins | sample CZODoug3_1_1_16f_FD_183082 | JGI IMG/M metagenome (GOLD analysis project Ga0137415, IMG submission 183082) | Vadose zone soil fungal communities from Angelo Coast Range Reserve, California, USA - CZODoug3_1_1_16fungal (Hybrid Assembly) | ecosystem: Environmental > Terrestrial > Soil > Vadose... | reverse complement strand
GGAGGGCATGAAGGAGCCGCGATTGGAGATGAACGTGCAAGAGCGGAAAGAAGTGCGCGCCTTTCTCTTGCTGCTCTAAATCGCAGAACCAGCGAGGACCTGCTCGCGCGAGACCGTCGTCGCGAGGGGAGAGGTGGCTGGGACAACGTTCCGAGCTTGACCCAGCCTCGCAACCCGAAGAGACTCCTTGCTCATGCGATTCTTCTTCGTTGGATTGGCCGCCCTGGTTGCCCTCAGCGGATGCGATTGGCTGCATCGAAAAACGAGCGCCGCGGGAGATTCGAAATCGGATGCGGCCACCGTGGCCAACACCATGAGCGAGACAGCGACCAGCTCGAACGACGGCGGTAGCGTTGCGGCGACCTCGCGCGGTGAGCATTGGTCGACCAGCCTTTTCCGGGGTACGATCGGGCGAAAAATCCGCATCCGCATGCGTTTGGAGAAAAACGGAAATGCTCTTCGCGGCGTCTATCGTTATCAAAAGAGCCGTGACAATCTGCGGCTCTCGGGCGCAGTGACCGATGCCAAAGGCACCTTCGATCTCGAGGAAAAGAATGCAGCGGGCGCGGTGACTGGACATTTTCATGGAGTCCTCGAGTCAGAGGGATGCAAGGGAACATGGACGTCACCCGACGGTAAACGCACGCTGCCTTTCGCCCTCGGCACCTCCCAAGGCGTCATTCGCGCTTACGGCGAAGAGTATCCGGAGGTGATTGCGCTCGACGGCGGAATGCGCCGGGGCACTGCTGCGGCCGGTGCCGCCGCCGACCGAATTGGCGCCGCTACCGATCGTACCGTCGCGGATGCGAGCCAGGCGGCCCGTGCCATGGATCGCCAAGGTCTGGATCGCCAAGGTCTGGATCGCCAAGGTCTGGATCGCCAAGGTCTGGATCGCCAAGGTCTGGGTAGCCAATCCTCGATGCAATGGCCCTATTGGCTCCTTGCATTGGCCGTGCTCGGCGGGCTCGGCTGGTACTTCTTCGGCGATCATGGCGACCGTCAGGTGGCGGAGCAGAACGTGCCCGTGAGCACGTCTCGACCGCCCGAAACCGTCGGCCTTGGCACGCCAAGCCTGAACGCCGGCGGGGTCGACCTTGGCAGGCAAGTCAGCTCCTCGGTCGGCGCGCTGACGTCGGCGCTCGCCGGCATCACCGACGTCACCTCGGCCCAGGCTGCCTTGCCGAAGATCCGAGACGCCAAATTGCAGCTCGATCGCGTGAGCGCACTCTCGTCGCAGCTTTCGCCCGACGGCAAGCGGATGCTTGCCAGTCTGGTTGCGGCGTCGATGCCGGCCCTCAACCGGCTCTGTGCCAAGATCCTGTCGATGCCCGAGGTCGGAAACCTCGCGAAGCCCACCATCGACGAGTTGCGCACCAGGCTCGATTCGCTCGTGACGGCCTGACGATCGCAACCTGACGGTTGCGACTTGAACGATTGCGGCGCGTCGGTCGTCTGCTGCCGGCGCGCCGCGCGTTTGAAGTGGTGCGTGATCTTGTCGGCGAACCGCACTTCGCTGGATCACACGCTCCGGGAGTGTCTCAGTTTGATCAAGCTGAAGACCATGTGGCAGCTTGTTGCCCGGCAAACCAAATAAGCGCCTTCGCTTCGGTATCGCGAATCCACGCGCCTTTCTCCTCGGTGTAGGCGTGGGAATCATTGGGGTAGAGGTCGCGCGCGCGGCGTTTTTCCGTCTCATAGGCGCTCGCCACTTCCGGATGCGCGCGCAAATAGTCTCTGAACGCGAGGTGACGCGCGACTTGCGGCGAATCTGCTCGGAAGAAGTGAAATTGGGCGACGCGATTGCCGGCCTCATCAGAAAGCGTGCAATAGCGCCTTCCCGGTATGCCAAACTCACCGTGCCAATCGTAGCCGAGCCCCTCCACGCGCAGTCGGTCTCGATCGAGCTCAGTCAAATCAGTTACCAGAGGCATTAGATCGATGATGGGCTTGGCGGCCAGCCCCGGCACGGACGTCGAGCCGATGTGATGGACCGTCACAAGAACTGAGCCCAGCACGCGCAAACGCGCCGCATGCGCAGCCGCCATCTGCGGCCATTCGGGATTATACACTCCCAGGAAGACGGGGATTGGTGGTGGCATCCTGTCAGCCTACGAAGGGGCACCTACAATTCGAACTGAGACGCTACCCGCGCTCCCGCTCAGCGCGTATCCGGCAAGCCGTAGTGGGTATATTCCTCGCCGATGTCGGCTTGGATCGCCTTCGCGGCTGCGATGTCGCTGTCGCCGGCTGCATCCTCGTTTTTCAATCTCGCCAGGCCGCGGCCATAGAGCGCGAAGGCACGCTGGGGCTCGATCCGCAACGCTGCGTCATAGTCCGAGACCGCGGCGTCGAACTGGGTCATTTTCAGAAAGATGAAGGCGCGGCTGTCGAGCGTTCCGGCATTGTTCGGCACCAGGCGAAGCGCTTCGTTGCAGTCGGCGAGCGCGGGCTTGAGGATTCCGACCACCGCGCGTGCCCAGCAGCGGTTGTTGAAGGCCGGAGCGAAATCGACTTTGAGCTTGATCGCCTGGTTGTAGTCGTCGATGGCGGAAGCATATTGGTTCTTGCCGAGATAGGAATTGCCGCGGTTGAAATACGCTTCGGCGGTGGACTTGAGCTTGATCGCCTGGTCATAGTCCTGAATGGCGCGATCGAAGTCGCCCTTCTTGTCGTAGACGACCCCGCGATTGTTGAAGGCCTCGGCGAACTTGCCGTTGAGCTTGATGGCCTGCCCATAGTCCTGGATGGCGCGGTCGTATTCGCCCTTCAGCCGATAGCCGACGCCGCGATTGTTGAACGCCTCCGCGAGCTTCTCGCCCTTGTCACGCGCCGCCTTGATGACGGCCGCGCAGCCATCGATGCGCTGAGCAGCGCTGGCGCCGTCCTCGCCTTCGCACCAGCGGCGCTCCTGCGCCGTCTGCGCGAATGCGGCACCGCCGGCCGACAGGACGCCCGCCAGCACGAGCACGGACGTGAGGTATTCGAGGCCGGAGAAGCGCATCCTCAACTCCATGACTTCGACTTCATGTGACTTGGTCTCTTTGGCTTCATATGACTTCGTCTCTTTGGTCAACTTTCTCCCAGCGGGTGCAGGTCGCGCACCAGGCTCTTGAGCCGTTCCTCGAGCACATGGGTATAGATTTGTGTCGTGGAAATGTCGGCGTGACCGAGCAGCGTCTGGACCACGCGCAGGTCGGCGCCATTGTGCAGCAGATGGCTCGCGAAGGCATGGCGCAGCACATGCGGGCTCACCGCGGCGGACCGCAGCCCGGCGGCGGCGGCGAGCGTCTTCAGGTCGCGGGCAAAATGCTGGCGCGTCAGATGGCCGGCCTCGCCGAAGGAGGGGAACAGCCATTTCGTCGATTGATGGCGGCCCGCCTCTGCGAGCAGCGCCAAATAGTCGCGCATGGCCAATTTGGCGGGTTCGTTGAGCGGCACCAGGCGTTCCTTGTTGCCCTTGCCGCGCACCGTCAGCATGCGGGCGGTGCGCTCGGCAGCCGACTTCGGCAGCGCAACGAGCTCGGAGACCCGCAGCCCGGTGGCGTAGAGCACCTCGATCAGGCAGGTGAGCCGCGTCGCGCGCAGCCGTTCCCCCATCGGTTGAGCAACCTTGGTCATGTCGGCGCGCGCCTGCGCGAGCAGGCGATCAACCTCGGCGATGCTGAGAACCTTGGGCAGTGTGCGGCCGCGTTTCGGTCCTTCGATGACCGCGGAAGGATCGTCGCCGCGGTGCCCCTCGGCGTAGAGGAAGCGGTAGAGTTGGCGGATGGCCGAGAGGCGCCGCGCCACCGAAGACGCCGCGAAGGCGCGCTTGCTCAAGGAGCCGAGATAGGCGCGCAGATCTTCGGTTCTGGCGTCGGCAATGCTGTGCTTCGCGGCGCCGAGCTCGGCGGAAAAGTCGGCGAGATCGCGGGCATAGGCGGCAAGCGTGTTCTTGGCACCGCCGCGCTCGGCCGCAACCATGTCGAGGAACAGCGCGATCAGGGCTTGATCGGAATTCTTGGTCTTGTTCTTGGCCTTCGCCAAAGTGGTGGCCTCGAGGCTGTTGGTTGCGTGGTCTCAAGGCTGCGTTGTTCAGGGCTGCGTTGTTCAAGGTTCCTTGGCGAAACGATCCGGCGGAATCGAAACCGTGATCTCGCGCGGCTTGGGATCGAACCAGGTGGCGAGCGTGAACATGGCGCCATAGGCCAGTCCGCCCAAAACGCCGATCAGGGTCAGAAACCGGAACAGGCTCGGCATGAAGGATCCCTTTGGTAAGCCATCTTGCGTAAAACAATGGAGAAACTAGGACATGAACCGGGACGTCGAACCGAGCCTTGAAATCAGGCCTGGGGTCCGGATGTCCCACGGACATGGTTAAGGACAGGGTCAATGTTAAGGACATGGTCAATCGGGTAGGGTGAGCCCACGATTGGCGCCACGTTGTGCTACCAAGGGCTCATGGGGCGATAAGTCCCTGGGGCGACAAGTCCTTGGGGCGACAAGTCCTTTTGGGGCGACAAGTCGCGGCGACTTTTCGGGCAACAAACGTTGGAGCGGCGATGGAAGGATTGGGGATCATGGCGCACGGTGCGACGCACGGAGTCGCAAGACGGCCCGACGCCTCCATCGTCGCGGCGCTCGGCCCTCGTTCGGTCGTGCTCGTCGGCATGATGGGGGCCGGCAAGTCGTCGATCGGCCGGCGCCTGGCGCTGCGCCTGGGTATCCCATTCGTCGACGCCGATGCGGAGATCGAGAAGGCCCATCGGATGACCATTCCGGATATCTTCGAGAAATATGACGAAGCCTATTTCCGTTCCGGCGAAGCGCGCGTGATCGCACGGCTGCTCGAGAGCGGTCCGCAGGTGCTGGCGACCGGCGGCGGCGCGTTCATCAATGCGGACACGCGTGCCGTCATCGCCGCCAAGGGAATCTCGGTCTGGCTCAACGCCGAGTTCGACGTGCTGATGAGACGAATCCGTCGCCGTCACGACCGGCCGCTGCTCAAGACCGAAGATCCCGGCGCGACGCTGCGCCGGTTGATGGAGGAGCGCAATCCGGTCTATGCGCTCGCCGATCTCACCGTGCAGTCGCGCGAGGTGCCGCACGAAAAGATCGTCGACGAGATCGTGGACGCGCTCGGGCCGCGGGCCGCGGCTGCCGGCACGGCCACGAACCGGCCTGCTGACGACGCTTCCCCGGAAAATGTGCCCGCCGAGAATGCGCCTGCCAACGGAGAGCCCGCGCCATGACCGCGCCGCTGCGATCAGGCGATCCGATCCTGGTCAACGTCGCGCTCGGCGAGCGCAGCTACGACATTTTGATCGGCCGCGGAATTCTCGCATCGCTCGGGCAGAAGATTGCCGCTCTGCGGCCGGGCGCCAAGGTCGCCATCGTCAGCGATGAAACCGTCGCGCGCCACCACCTTGCCGCCGCCGAGACGGCGCTTGCCGGCGCAGGAATCGCCGCGACCGCGGTGACGGTGCCGCCCGGCGAGAGCTCGAAGAGCTTTCCCGTGCTGGAGAGGGTCTGCGAGGCGCTCGTTGCCGCGCGCATCGAGCGCGCCGACCTGGTCGTGGCGCTCGGGGGTGGGGTGGTCGGCGATCTCGGGGGATTCGCCGCCGCGGTGGTGCGGCGCGGGCTCGACTATGTGCAGGTGCCGACCACGCTGCTGGCCCAGGTGGATTCGTCGGTCGGCGGCAAGACCGCAATCGATTCGCGCCACGGCAAGAATTTGATCGGCGCCTTCCATCAGCCGGTGCTGGTCCTGGCCGATACCGCGCTGCTCGACACGCTGCCGATACGCGAGTTCCGTTCCGGTTACGCCGAGGTCGCCAAATACGGGCTGATCGGCGACGCCGCCTTTTTTGACTGGCTGGAGGCGAACTGGAAGGACGTGTTCGCCGGCGGGCCCGCCCGCGAGCACGCCATTTCGGTGAGCTGTCGCATGAAGGCCGCGATCATCGGCCGCGACGAGCGCGAGACCGGCGAGCGGGCGCTGCTCAATCTCGGCCATACCTTCGGGCATGCGTTCGAGGCCGCGGCCGGCTTCTCCGATCGTCTGCTGCACGGCGAGGCGATTTCGCTCGGCATGGTGCTGGCCTTCGCGTTCTCCGCTGTGCGCGGGCTCGTCCCACCCGGTGAAGCCGAGCGCGTCGAACATCATCTCGCGGCGGTCGGCCTGCCGACCCGCGCGTCGCAGGTCGCGGGCGGCGTCCCCGGCGTCGATCGCCTGATGGAGCTCATGGCCCAGGACAAGAAGGTCAAGCGCGGCAGGCTGACCTTCATCCTGGCGCGCGGCATCGGTGCAAGCTTCATCGCGCCCGACGTCGATGCCGCCGAGGTCCGCGCGTTCCTGGTCGAGAAGCTCGCCGAGCGATGACAGCCTACGACTGGCTCATCCTTGTGGTGGTTCTGATCTGCTTGTTGCTCTCCGCCTTCTTCGCGGGCAGCGAGACTGCGCTCACCGCGTCCTCGCGCGCCAGCATGCTGCGGCTGGAGAAGCACGGGAACCGCCGCGCGGGCATCGTCAACCGACTGCTCGATGCACGCGAGCGGATGATCGGTGCGCTGCTGTTCGGCAACAACGCCGTCAACATCGCCGCGTCCTCGCTTGCGACCGGGGTGCTGCTCGCCTGGTTCGGCGATGTCGGCGTCATCTACGCCACCGTGGTGATGACCATTCTCATCGTCGTGTTCGCCGAGGTGCTGCCGAAGACGGCCGCCTTCAACGCGCCCAATCGCATTGCGCTCGCGGTCGCACGTCCGGTCGATTGGACCGTGCGGCTGCTCGCACCCGTCCTGATCGCAGTCGAATGGGTGGTGAATCGGGCGCTGCGGCTCGCGGGAATGGGGAGCGAAAGCGACTCCATCCTCTCGCCCCACGAGGAGCTGCGCGGAACGGTCGATCTTCTGCACCGCGAAGGAGGCGTGGAACGGCTCGACCGCGACATGTTCAGCGGGTTGCTCGACCTGCGCGATCTCACCGTGTCCGACGTGATGATCCACCGCACCGAAATGATCACGGTGTGCGCCGGCGATCCGCCGGAGCAGGTGGTCAAGGAGGTGCTGGAAGCCGAGGTCACGCGCATCCCGCTCTGGAAGGAGCGGCCCGAGAACATCGTCGGCATTCTGCATGCCAAGGATCTGCTACGCGCTATCCAGACCGCGGACGGCGACCTCGCCAAGATCGATGTCACCACGATCGCGCGCCCGCCCTGGTTCGTGCCTGAAATTCGTCCGCTCTCCGAGCAGCTCAAGGCCTTTCGCCGGCGCAAGACTCATTTTGCGTTGGTCGTGGATGAATACGGGGAGGTCATGGGCCTGGTCACGCTCGAGGACATCCTGGAGGAGATCGTCGGCGACATCACCGACGAGCACGACGTTGCGGTGCCGGGCGTGCGGCCGCAGCCCGACGGTTCGGTCAATGTCGACGGCGGCGTGCCGATCCGCGATCTCAATCGCGCCATGGAATGGAGCCTGCCCGACGCCGAGGCGACCACGGTCGCCGGCCTCGTCATCCATGAGGCGCGCTCGATCCCCGAGCCCGGCCAGACCTTCACCTTCCATGGCTTTCGCTTCCGGGTGCTGCGTCGCGACCGCAATCGCATCACGGCGCTGCGCATCACGCCGCTGGTGCGCAAGCTGGCGGCGAAGGCCGGATGATGGGATCGTGAGGGCCGGCGAACGGCCGGCCTCAGCATCTGCGGCCCTGATCGTTTCGCTGCGCGTCGTATCCCCGGAGGGACCGGGTGAATGATCCGCTGATCCTTGTTCGCGCGGTCCACTTCGCGTGATCGGCGGTGAGGTCGGACGGCTTTGTTGGCGATGTTCCGCGGCCAGGATGCCGGTCAAGGTGAAGGAGCGGAGTTTCTGCTCGATCCGGCAGGGGCGCTGCGCGCCGCCTGGGCGCCAGGCGGCAAACCCGATTGGAGCGATGCCGATGTGCTCGAGCGGGAGATTGCCGCTGTTCGCGACCATCCCGACGCCACGCGTCCGACCGGCTCAAACCTGCATGGGCGATGATTTCACGCTCTATGGGCAGCGATGGATTGATGCTAGACTTTTTTTTGAAACAAACCCAACGACCTCGGGAACAGGAAGCGTTCATGTCGCGTCGCGTTGTGACGACGAGAAAAAGGTTGCGCCATTTCGTCCTGGTCGCATTGCTTGCGGCGTTGCCCGCTGTCGCGATCGCGGCCGACGAGCTCGACTGGGCATATCCGGTGCCGCCCAAGCCCGAGCCGCTCGACAACCTGGTTCTCAAGCAGGTGCCCGACAGCACCCGCGCCTATACCCAGGCCCAGATCGACGATCCCTTCGAGCCGCCGGACTGGTTTCCCGACGAGCATCCGCCGATGCCGCAGGTGGTGGCACAGGGGGGCAAGCCGGCGGTGCGCGCGTGCGCCCAGTGCCATTTGCCGACTGGAAACGGCCACCCGGAATCGTCGAGCCTGGCCGGGCTGCCAGTGCCGTATCTCCTGCGCCAGATGGCGGTGTTCAAGAGCGGCGGGCGCAAGGGCGTGCGGGCGGCCACCATGATCACCATCGCGCAGGGGATTTCGGACGACGACGCGCTCGCGGCGAGCCAGTATTTCGCCGCACTCGAGCCCGGCATCTCGACGCAGGTGACCGAGACCGACACGGTGCCGAAAAGCTATGTCGGCGCCGGCGCCATGCGCTTCGCTGAGCCCGGTACTGAAAAAGAGCCGATCGGGAACCGCGTCATCGTCCTGCCGCAAGACGAGGCGCGGGCGAAAAGCCGCGATCCGCATTCCGGCTTCATCGACTACGTCCCGGTCGGCAGCGTCGCCAAGGGCGAGGCCCTGGTCACCACGGGTGATGGGGGGAAGACGATCCGGTGCGCCATCTGCCACGGCGAGGCGCTCAAGGGGCTCGGCGAGGTGCCGTCGATCGCGGGCCGGCCGCCCATCTATGTCGTGCGCCAACTCAATGACATGAAGACCGGCGCGCGCTCCGGTATCTCGATGGCCTTGATGAAGGCGGTGGTCGACAAGCTCACCGCGGAGGACATGGTCGCGATCGCCGCCTATCTCGGCTCGCGCGCGCCTTGAGCGGTTGAATTCGCGCGCCGGCGTAACGACGTGCTAAAATGGCACGGCTTGCAGGCGTCGAGGTCAAATCCATGGACGCAGCCGATCTAAAGACATTCGAAGCGGTGGCGCGGCTTGGCGGCATGAACCGGGCCGCGGCCGAGCTCAACACCGTGCAGTCGAACGTCACCGCTCGCATCCGCACGCTGGAAGAAGAGCTCGGGAGCCCGCTGTTCCGGCGCCACAGCCGCGGCGTCGCGCTGACCGATGCCGGCCGCCGCCTGTTGCCTTACGCGCAACGCATTGGGCGCCTGCTGGGCGACGCGCGCCGCGCCGTGGCCGACGATGGCCGTCCGAGCGGCTCGCTGAACATCGCTTCGCTCGAAACCACGGCTGCACTGCGCCTGCCGCCATATCTCATCACGTTCGCCGAGGCCTATCCCGAGATCGACTTGGTGCTTGCACCCGGCACCACCTGCGAGCTGGTGGAGCGCGTGCTCGAACACCAGGTGGAAGGTGCCTTCGTCTGTGGGCCGGTCAATCATCCGGATCTGGTCGAGGAAGCGATCTTTCGCGAGGAGCTTGTCGTGGTCACGGCACGGCATGTGCGCAGCCTGGACGAGGCATTGTCGAAGCGCGATCTCAAGATCGTGGTCTTGCGCGCGGGTTGCTCGTATCGCCAGCGTCTGGAAGACATCCTGGCGCGGCGCGGGATCGTCGCGGTGCGCAGGCTCGATTTCGGCACCGTCGACGCCATCGTGGGCTGCGTCAGTGCCGGCGTCGGCATCACACTGTTGCCGAAGAGCGTCGTCGCGGCGCTGCATAGCGCCGGCCGCGTCGCGATCCACGCGCTGCCGCCCGCCGACGCTCGCGTGGAGACCGTGTTCATCCGCCCGCGCGACGGCTTCGTCTCGAGCGCGCTCGACGCGTTCCTGAGCGGCGTGCGCAATTCGACCGGCTTGGCCGACGCCGCGGAATGACTGCAGCCGGTCTCCTTGATGTTCCTGAGCATGCGCTATCGCCAGTCCAGATAGCGGCTATCGGCACAAATCGTTATTCAAGGCGCGCCCGCACGCCTATCTCTCCGCTCGACGATGGAGAGCGATGTGGCGATACCGGCGACGACGCATGCGGGCGGCGAGGTCAGCGTTGGGCGGGCGATTCTCGCCGGCTCCTGCGCCAGCCTCGTCGGCATCGGCCTTGCGCGCTTTGCCTATACGCCGCTCGTTCCGGTGCTCGTGACCGAGCAATGGTTTACGCCGGCGCAGGCGGCCTATCTCGGCGGCGCCAATCTCGCAGGCTATCTCGTGGGGGCGCTGGCCGCGCGCCGGATGAACGCAATCGCGCCTGTCTCCGTCGTGATGCGGGCGATGATGCTGCTCGCGACTGCATCGTTCTTCGCTTGCGCCCATCCGGTCGCATTCTCCTGGTTCTTCGCCTGGCGTCTCATCGCCGGCGTCAGCGGCGGGGCGCTGATGGTGCTGGCGGCGCATGCCGTGTTGCCGCACGTCCCCTCGTTCCGGCATGGATTGGCCGGCGGCGCGATCTTCACCGGCGTCGGTCTCGGCATCGCGGCGTCGGGACTATTGGTGCCGCCGCTACTGCGCTGGGGGCTCGGCGCCACCTGGAACGGGCTCGGGATCCTTTCGCTTGCGCTCACCTTGCTGGCCTGGACCGGCTGGCCGCGGCAAACGCGCGGTTCCGAGACCGCCACCGACGGCGGCAAGCTTCACTTGCGCTCGCCCGGGGCGCTCAACGCGCTCTACGTCGAATACGGACTTAACGCGGCCGGCTTGGTGCCGCACATGCTCTTCCTGGTCGACTTCATCGCGCGCGGGCTGGGGCAGGGGCTGGTCGCGGGTGCGCGCTACTGGGTGGTGTTCGGGATCGGCGCGGTCGGAGGGCCGTTGCTGGCAGGCCTCGCCGCCGACCGCATCGGGTTTCGTCCGGCCTTGCGGCTGGCGCTGCTGGTGCAGGCGCTGGCGGTCGCGCTCGTGGTATTCGCCGATGGTCCGGCCGCATTGCTGGTTTCGAGCGCTGTGGTCGGCGCGTTCGTTCCCGGCGTGGTGCCGCTCGCGCTCGGGCGCGTGCATGAGCTGGTCTCCGGCGAGCAAAGCCGCAGGCGCGCCTGGAGCCTCTGCACCGCCGCCTTCGCATTGGGGCAGGCGGGCGCCGCCTACGCCTTCTCCTATGTTTTCGCGCAAACCGGCGGCGGCTATCGCCCGCTGTTCGCCACCGGCGCTGCCGCCCTGCTGCTCGCGCTCGCGATCGACCTGATCTGGCAGCGCGCAAACGGGGTGGTCGCGCCGTGAAGCTGGTCAGCCTGCGGCCGTGGATGCTGGCGACCGTACCGTGACTCGCTTCGTCAGCCGCCTTCGCCGGGGGCCGAGGCGTGGACGGCGAGGGCGTGCACGCCGCCCTCGAGCTCGCTCGCGAGTTCGGCATTGATCATGCGATGGCGCTCGAGCCGGCTCTTCCCTTTGAAGGCCGTCGACACGATATGGACCCTGAAATGGGTCTCGCCGCCCGGTCGGTGGCCGGCATGACCCGCATGCTGGTGGGATTCATCCACCACGTCGAGACTCTCGGGGGCGAAAGCCGACGTCAACTTCTTGGTGATCAGATCGCGGGTAGCCATGGCCTCGGCATATCGGGAGCCGGGCCGGGCGGTCAATGCCGGCGAGGGCATCACGAAGCCGGGAAGATGCGCAATCGTGCTTGTCAAGTCTTGAAGGTGTTACGCGCTGGCGCGCATACTGATCGGTCATGAAAAACGACTCGCCCCTTTTCGATCGTATCCGGGTCAAGCCCGACAAGGATCGCCGGTTGCACCCGCAATCCCCGGCCTGCGAATGGCCGGCCTGCAAGGCGCCTGCGACCCATCGCGCGCCGAAGGGGCGGACGCGCGAGCGCGAATATTGGCGGTTCTGTCTCGATCACGTGCGCGAGTACAATCATGGCTACAATTTCTTCGCCGGCATGAGCACCGAGGACATCGCCCGCTACCAGAAGGAGGCCATGATCGGGCATCGCCCGACCTGGAAGATGGGTATGAACGGCGGCCGGCCGACGGTGCGCTCGCACTCGTCGCGCTTCCATCCGGAATTTGCCGGCGCCACTGATCCTTTCGGGGTGTTCCACGAGTTCGGTGCCACCTCCGGGGGCGCCGCCGCCGCGAAGGCCGAGGCCCGTACGGTCCGCAACGCCGAGCGCAAGGCGCTCGACTCGCTCGGCCTCGAAGTGGACGCCACGCCGCAAGAGGTCAAGGCGCGGTTCAAGGCGCTGGTGAAGCGTCATCACCCCGATGCGAATGGCGGCGACCGCTCGTCGGAGGACAAGCTGCGCGAGATCATCCAGTCCTACAATTATCTCAAGTCGGTCGGCTACCGTTGACTGGTCGTTGCAGCAACACGATCCCCGCTGCGATCAGATCCAACACCGCGCACAGCATCAGCGCCGTCGAATAGCCGCCAGTCGCGTCGCGGATGACGCCGATGAGGCCGGGGCCGAGCGCATAGGTGACCTGCCCGATGGCCGTCGACAACGCAATCAGCAGGCCGAATGACGCCGGCTCGAATTCGCGCTGGACGATCAAGGCCGGGAACGTGACCATGTTCCCGACCGAAAAGCCGAACACCGCGCAGGCCAGAAAGAGTGGCGTCGCCTGCGTCGTTTGCGTCATCACGAAGAGCGCCGCGGCCTGGCTCACCAGGGAGACCGCCGATGCCATGCGCTGATTGAGACGGTCGATGATGAGACCGAAGCCGAGGCGCCCGATGATCGACATCGTGACGGTGATGGCCACCGCGGCCGCGGCCTGCGAACGTCCGATCGTCGGCTCGAGAAACGCGATCTGGTGAACCAGAAAGCCGACCTGGGCTACGAGCGCAAGGGCGAACGGCCCCGTGATCGTCCAGAACCTGAAGCTGCGCAACGCCATCGCCCGTGTCCAGCGCGGCGCCGGATCGGCGTGCCGAGGGCGTGATGTCGGCGCAGTGCTCGACGTTGGGTCGGGCATCGGCTCGCGTATCCACAGCAGCGTGAGCGGAAGCAGGATGGCCATCATGACGCAGCTGGCGATCATCATCGCCGTGGCGAACCCGCGTTCGCCGATGAGAACGACCAGCGCCGGAATGACGACGATGCCTCCACTGCTGGCGCCGGTGAGCGCGAGCGAGATGGCGAGGCCGCGCCGGCGCTCGAACCACAGGCCGAGAATGTTGGTGATCGCCCCGACGCTCATCGTCGCCCATCCGAACGACATGATCAGGTAGACGGCGAACAGCTGCCAGGGCGTCTTTACCGATCCGAGCAGGGCGGTCGACAGGCCGAAGGAGGCGATGCCGAACACAACGAACGTGCGCAGGCCGAGCCGGCGGATGGCTTCGCTGACGAACACGACCAGCAGCGCGCTGAACAAGTAGTAGACGGTGGTGGCGCCCGAGATCAACGAGGCCGGCCAGCCGTTCAAGCGGCGCAACTCCGCGAGATAGATGCCATGGCCGTAGAAGCCGAAGCCCCAGCTGAAGATTGCGATGACGAAGCAGACCAAGGTCACGCGCCATCCGGCATAGTGGAGTGACGTCTCGTCCACCTTCGTGTCGCCCGGGGCTTTCTGGCTTTGCCCCACCTTGCTCGTAGCGACGGGCGGGCGGACCTCCGCCGCGGCCTCATCGGTGCCGCGCCTGATTCCGATCCGCGGTGATGTTCCAATATCGTCGTCGTTCTTCATGGACCGTGAGCTCCGCCCTGTGATCTGCGGGCTATGTCACCTTATGAAGGTATAGCCTGGCATCTTGACCATCCAACATAGTTCGGAAATCATCAAACTATGGAGGTCGGCGGCCGCACTAGGACGACGCCAGCCGCGACCAGTTCGAGCACTGCGCACAGCATCAATGCGGCCGGATAGCCGCCCGTCCCGTCACGCACGATACCGACGAGACTCGGCCCGAAGGCGTAGGTGAACTGGCCGATGGCGGTCGACAACCCGATGAGCAGGCCGAACGACGCGGCCTCGAATTCGCGTTGAATGATCAGCGCTGGAAGCGACGTCACGTTGCCTGCCGACAGGCCGAACACGGCGCAGGCGATGAAGAGCGCGCTGGCGTTCGTCGTCAACATCATCGCAAGCAGTGCTGCCGCTTGACCGAGCAGCAACAGCGCCGTCACCCAGCGCAGATCGAGGCGCAAGGCCGACGCACCGAGCGCAACGCGTCCGATCACTGCGGCGACGGTCAGGACCGCAACCGCGAGACCCGCGCCGGTCCGGCCGATTGCGGGTTCGAGCAGCGAAATCTGATGCACGAGGAAGCCGACCTGAGCCATCAGCGCCATGGCGAACGGTCCCGCCACGCTCCAGAATGCGGGGCTACGCAATGCCTTCTGCCGTGTCCAATGCGCCGAACATGATTCGTCCTTCGGC
>Ga0137415_10004084_pt1 | contig 14462 bp, 17 predicted proteins | sample CZODoug3_1_1_16f_FD_183082 | JGI IMG/M metagenome (GOLD analysis project Ga0137415, IMG submission 183082) | Vadose zone soil fungal communities from Angelo Coast Range Reserve, California, USA - CZODoug3_1_1_16fungal (Hybrid Assembly) | ecosystem: Environmental > Terrestrial > Soil > Vadose... | reverse complement strand
GTCATCGGCCAGAAGAAGGGCGCCGAAGGCCAGGACGAATGGTCGCCCCGCCGGGTCTATGAGGTGTTCCCACTGCTGGAGCCGCTGCGATACCGGATCGCGGGCCGGCTGTCGGGCGGCGAACAGCAGATGCTTGCGATCGCGCGCACGCTGATGGGCAATCCGGCGCTGCTATTGCTGGACGAGCCAAGCGAGGGGCTTGCACCGATCATCGTGCAGCGGATCGGCGAGATGTTACGGCAGCTGCGCGGTACCGGTGCGACGGATTTGATCGCGGAACAGAACATGCACTTCTGCCTTGGGCTAGCGAGCCACGCCACTGTCATCGACAAGGGCCAGATCGTCTACACCGCTGGCATCGAGGATTTGAAAGCCAACGATAACATTCGCAAGCGCTATCTCGCGCTATAGCTGCGACGGCCTTGCGTTCCGAATTTATCCCGACCGTGATTCCCGACAGCGCTGCGCGACAATCGTTGATGCCTTGGCGTCTATTGCGAGAAGCCCCCATAGAATCAGGCTGATTTACGATTCCGTAGCACGGAACAAAATTTCCGCTCGTATCAACAACTGACCGGCCGGCGTGCGCCCAATCATGGACCGTCGGCTTCATGCGCCGTTCCGGATCAGCAGGCCAAGCGCCAGGATAAAAATCAGGAGCATCACCACCATGGCTTCGGCGGGAAGGATGATGGGCGAGGGCGTCAGAGGTTCTGCGCGATGTGACCGGCGAACCGGTCCGGGCCTCACCTCCATCACACTACCTCGTGCTTCGTAAGATCGCGGACATGATCGAAATGGCTGGCCTGCAGATCGGCGCCCGTCATCGGGATTTCGGGAAGCGCGGTCTCCGCCATGATCTCGGCGGTGATGTCATTGACCGCCGAATCCGCGATCTCATGAATAAAGCTGATGTTCTTGTATTCGCCGGAAGTCACACGCGAGATAACTTCACGCCGGGTGATTTCAGGGTCGACAATGGCCTCGCGCCCGCGCCGTCCATAATCGATCATCACGACGAAATATTGCATGGCGGTGCGCTCCTCGCCCCCGAAGCGAGGCTTGTGTGTCCAAAGGCAAGTATTTCGGAGAATCAGAAATAAGTCAAGTCCATAATTCGGAAAATCAGAAAACGGGGTTCGATGCGCGATCCCTGACCCGGCGCCGGGCGAGAATCGCACGGCGCCCGCTCATTTCGTCGCCTTCAATTCTCTTGGCTGAGCTCCGAACTGTGTTCTGGCGCCCTTGCGTGCTCGGGCGGCGGCCTTGGTCCGCAGGCGTTCGATCTGACCCCTTGGCAGGGTGACGCAGATCTCCCCGATCCATTCCAGCTTCACCCCGTTGATCGGCTTGGCGTTGAAGCTCGTGAGGTTGACCAGGGTCGCGGATTTTCCGCGCTCGATCGTTTTCAGATAGCGCTCGCCGGTCTTCAACCTCACCGCGGCCTCTTCGCCGTAGAAACTCGCCGGTGGATGGCGCTGTTCCCGATAGACCACGATAATGTCGCCATTTTCGTATTTGGGCAGCATGGAATCACCGGCCACCTCAAAGGCGATGGTTTCCTCCGCGATAGGGAAGGGCAGCTCGACCTCGCCCAGACCCTCCGGCGGCACCTGCTCGTGTTCCGGCTCAATGATCGCTCCTGCGCCGACGCGGCCCATAATCGGCACCGAATTCAGCTCGAGGTAATCGATGATCGACGCAATTTCCGTGGCTTTGATCAAGCGGATTTCGGCCAGTATCTCCGAAACCGCGCCCGGGCGGACGCCCATCGCCGTTGCCAGACCGCCCTTGGTCTTGCCGGGTTTCGCAAGTCCGCGCTCAATCATCCTGATATCCAGCATGCCACTATATTTCTGAATTTCAGAAAAGAAAGCAATTCCGATTTTCCGAAGTAGGCTTGACTTTAATTTCGGAATATCAGAAACTGATGGCATGGATCCGGCAACAGCCATCATCAGGAAACTCGGCGGCGAGGCCAAGGTCGCCGGGATCGTGGGCACGGCATTGTCTGCGCCGTATCGCTGGCAGCATGAAAAATCCCGCGGCGGAACCGGCGGCCTGATTCCGCAGGCCCACCATCGCCGCTTGCTGGATTACGCCGACACCCATGGCATCGCGCTTGTGGCGGAAGAGTTTCTGGCCCCCCGCGTGAGCGCGCCTTCCGGAGCCGGATGATGCCGGCTTCATTTGAGAACATGCAGCGTGGCGCCGCTGCTTCCGAGCGCGCTGGAAGCGGCTTTAATCCAGGCGCGCGCGCCGGCGGCCGGAATAATCAATCTGAAGACCGCGATGCTTTGGGTGCGTTCACCCGGCGCCGGCTGTTGCGTAAACGCGGCACACCGCAAGATGCCGTTCGAAAGATGAAAGTTGCCGAACCCATCGACATAGAATTCCTGCAAGCCGAAAGGCTCCAGGACTTTTTCGCTTTTCATTGTCGCCGCCCCATTCCCGAGGTGATGGAGGTATCCGGCCACAACTGGAGGGTGCCGTACAGTAAATTATTTTTGCGGGTTGATTTGGAATCGCAGTTGCGAACGCAACGAAAAATTAACGGGTGGGAGATGACGCGCGCGCCGACCCCCGGCGCCATGCGCGGCCGGCCCGTCCGATGCATCCACTGCGCCCGGGCGATCAGCGCCTCGCCTTTGATGAGCGCGAGTTCGGCGTGGTCGTTCTCGCAGCCGCGACCCGCCACGCTGGTTTGCGGGACGAGCGGCATCGCAGCCGAGAACGAACGCGCCGTCGTGCGCGGAAGCACATTTGAGGAACCGCAAAGGGCAGGGGGAAGAAATGCAATCGACAGGCTGGACGGAACAGCATTCAGCAGCGCTGCGGGAATTTCTTGAGAGCGGCATGTCCTATTCAAGAATCGCCGACGCCATCAATGCGAAATTCAACACCGCCTATTCCCGCAGCGCCGCGATCGGCCGCGCCAAGCGAATGGGGCTTGCCGGTCCCGACCCGAAGGACCGGCCAGGATCGCCCATGAGCGCCAAAGCCCCGCGGCTGTACCAACCACGCGAACGCCATCAGCTGGAGTTCATGCGGCCCATGCCAACGTTCGAGCGCGCGGAGACGGCAAAGCTCCGCTGTGTCGAGATCGTGCCGCGCCATCTTTCGCTCATGGATCTCGAACGCGGCGACTGCCGATATCCTTATGGCGGCGACGAAGAGGGCGAGGCCATCACCTTCTGCGGTCACCCACAGCGCCTGGGCACGAGCTACTGCGTGACGCATTTTCATCTGACGCGCGGGCCAGGTATCGCACCGGAACGGGCCGCCGGCGCCGTCTCACTCAGGCTCGTGGAGGCGGCATGAAACGCGGACCGAGACTGACGCCGGCGCAGCGACAAGCGTAACGAACAATCGATTTCCAGCATTCAACGGAGCTATCCGACATGGCACGGGCCAAACGCAACAAACCGCACAATCCTGCGAAGGTTCATGACCGGCGATCCCGGGATTTGCTGCGCAACGCGGAAGTGGCGGCCATTGAAGTGGACGATCCCTTGGCGCTGGAGCCGGGAGAAAAGATCGTCACGTTGCGTTCGATCCGCAACGATCCCTTGGCGCGGCTGCACACGCATCGCCAGATCGATGAGGCGCAATACCAGGGCGGCCGGGCGTTCCAGAACGATTGGGAGAAAGCCGAGCGCGGACCTCAGGCCGTCGATCCGACCAGGGAACATGTCGATGGCGGGCAGAGGCGGGAGCCGATCACGGAAGGCCAACGCAAGGCCGTGCTGCGGCTGAATCGTGCCGAGCGCGAACTCGGCGCCGACGGCTCGGCGCTGGTACATGAGGTTTTGGTTCTGGGCATGACCATGGAGCAGATCGGGCAGCGGCGCGGACTGCGCGGCCAGCGCTGGATCGATTATTTCGCGCGGCGATTCCGGGAGTGCCTTGACAGGCTGGCGCTGATCTACGGGTTTGCGACGGAGCGGCGGTAGTGTCCTGGTTTGAAAATAACCCGCAGGGCGCAACAGCCAGCGGGCGCGCGAATGCGTGCCGCGGCGATAGCCTTCTTCGAGCCGCAGGGTATTGTGTCCTACCGCGTTGACGCCGCGTTGCGCAGCGACGGTGCCGGTTTTGTTTCACGGGAGCGAGGCGCGGCCTTTGCACCGCCTGCGGAAGGCGGTGTGGGTCGGACGACGCGCCGGTCAAGATCGTCGCGGCTCTGCTGTTCGACGAACTTGACCGCGAAGCCGTCGGGCAAAAGTCTGACGACGCGGCCGGCGCAGGCTCCGACGGCGAGCGGCATTCCGATCTGCGGCTGTACGTCAGACGAGATCGAGGCACCGGAAGCTGACATATCGATGACAAAGCAGCCGCGGGTGCTGCCATCGGCGAAGGTCAGAGTCGAATGAGGATTTGCCGGGATGATGCGCGGCTGCTTCCTGCCGTCGGGGATACCGGGATTTTTCTGTTTCTTTTCAAGCCAGGTGAGTTTGTTTGCGAGCTTCTCCCGCTTCGACAGGGTCATGGCGAGTTCGAGCAGGAAGCCGCCGGCAGTGATTTCGCTGATCTGGCCATCGAGCTTCCCGAAGTCGCCGAAATAGGATGTGATGTGATCCCCGACTTTGCCGACCACAGGCACGGCGACCAGCATCCGGAACGGTGAAACGCGGCTGGTCCGACATGCGAAGGTGCGGGGCTTTCCCTGCGAATCAAACCAGTTCGAAAGCGTGTACTGCCCGCCAACCGCGATGTTGACGGCCCGCTGTTTGAGAAACTCTGTCACGGACATGGTGCAATTCCCCGCGGTAACGCCGCACCACACGCTATAGATATCCGTATCTTTACGGAGGAATAATCCGAAAAGTGTTTGTTTCTTGAGGTTATCAAGAGCTTTCGGACACCCCATCAATTCGAATGAATTCCCGAGCGCCAAACCTTGTGCGTCCGCCGTCGATGACGACGGAAATCACGCGAGTGTGAAGGTGCCGCAGGTCGAACCGTTCATCCCCGACCGGTCAAGACCGGTCTTGTCGCCGAGCCGGTGGAAACTGAATTGCCCAGTTGTAGTCAAAGCTCGCCCCGATTGCGCGATCGACGGCTTTGAAAACCTGGCACAAGTCCGGCCCACACACTGAGAGGAATTGCATTTCAATATTTCGCAGCGGGCGAAATCTCGTCGGGAATACCTCGGGCAAAGTGGGGTTTGCACCAGAGCGCGATCAAAAATGATCGCCCACATGGGAAAATCGCTCGGAAAAGCAGGAGACACGCATGATCAAATTGATGATCAAGTTGGTGACGCTGGCAATGTTTCTGATGGCGCTGATCGCGTCGCCCTCGCTCACCCCGGCTCTTGCCGCAGGAGGTGGTGGAGATCCTCCTTCTTCCTCGCCGCCGGCATCGGACACCAAATCCGCCCCCACCACCCATAAGGGCAAGAAGAAGGCCAGCAAACAGTCCAGCCTTGACGACCCCGCATTTATTCAGGGCTACCGTACAGCCTACGCGACAATCTATGATCGCAACGATTATGCTGCCGCGATTGAGCAATTGAAGGCGCTCGGTCACGACGATCTCGCGAACGTCGCCAATCTGATCGGCTACTCCTATCGCAAACTCGGCGATTATAAGCTCTCGCAGGTCTGGTACGAGCGTGCGCTGAAAGCCGACCCGAACCATGTGCTGACCTGGCAGTATTATGGATTGTGGCAGATCGAACAGGGTAATCGCGATCAGGCGCAATATCATCTGAACCGGATTGCCGCGATTTGCGGGATCGATTGCGCGGAATATCGATCGTTGGCCGCGGCCCTGGAAAAGACGCCCGGCACCGGCCTGGTCTATTAAGCCACCGCTTCGCTGGTTTGGCGGGCGCGCACGTCCCCGCCAAACCAGCGTGTTACGCAGGGGCCTCCTTCGGGGCGACGGAGCCCGTCGTCGGGCGGCGCAGAGCGCCGACCCGTTGGCGCGGAGCGATGACACACCGGTATACCGACCGACACGCGGGATCAGCGAAAGCGGGTTAATCCAGCTTCAGTCTAAATTTAAGGTTCCCGTATTAATACGGCTTTAGATTTTGCGAGTCTACGGTCCGGCCGTTTAAGTCCTTACCAACCCAGGAATCTAAAGGAGGCCGTATTGAAGCGGACCTTGTTGAGCTTTTTATCCGATGAATCGGGCGCCACGGCAATTGAATATGGGCTGATCGCAGCCGGTATCGCGCTGGCCATCATCGCTGCGGTTAACGGTCTCGGATCGAACCTGAACGACAAATTCACCTCAGTTAACAGTTCGCTGAAGTAAGTTTCTGTCTCCTTCTCGGGGAGCGTAGCGACTCCATGAACCTTTGCCCCGCCGGATTTCCGTCCGGCGAGGCTTTTCGTCTGCAAGGTCAGGGGGCGCCGATGCGCCCGACGGCACCCATGCCTGGTCAGAAAACTGCGATTTTCTGATAACCAACGTCAGGAGCCGGGCGCGTTGCGAAGTTCGTCGACGCGCGTTGACGCGGTCGCCAGATCAAGTCCATCGCGCATCCGCAGCATCGCACCGCATCGATGATACGACCCTGCTTCACCGGCATTTGGACTGGATCGATGACAGCTGGATTTTGACGCTCCCTAGACATCGCCTCAAGCACCTATCGCGCATCGCGTTGTAACGCTCCTGATCGGGCTCATAACGTACCGTGAGGGGGCGTAATGCTGACTGTCACCAGGACCGAGGCCACACCAAGCGTGGCTCCCGCATTCGCGCTCGGCCCGGCCAACGATCGGGAAGCGGACATCGTGACATCGATCAGCCCGCGCACTCGCCGGTCGTTAGGCACGTCGCTGCTACGCGTCCGGAGCACTTGTGGGCTCCCGGAAATCGACCTTAAAGTCGAATCGTACGGCGCGCCAACCCTGTCGTTGGCCGCTAATCGATATTCAGAAGGGGAAAGACCGATCATGACTGCCAGACCGCAATTGCCCGATCGCACGCCACGAGCCAAGGACGTGCCGACCGCCCTCGACGGTCTCCTGGTCGTGGATTTCACCCGGGTTGTTGCCGGTCCGGCCTGCACGCAGACGCTGGCCGATTTTGGCGCAGAGGTCATCAAGATCGAGAACCCGGATGGCGGCGACGATACCCGCAGTTATGAACACGCCGATCTCGCCGGCGAAAGTGCTGCTTTTATCAGTTTGAATCGTAACAAGCGCGGCATCGCTCTTGATTTCACCAAGCCTGCGGCCTGCGACATCGCCCGCGAATTGGTCGCGCGGGCGGATGTGGTGGTGGAAAACTTCTCCGCCGGCGTGATGAAGCGATTTGGCCTCGACTATGCTTCGGTCGCGCCAACCAATCCCCGATTGGTCTACTGCTCGATCTCGGCCTACGGCCGCCAGGGACCGTTCGCAGCGCGCCCGGGTTTTGATCCAATCACGCAGGCCGAAAGCGGTTTCATGTCGCTGAACGGATTTCCTGACGGACCGCCGGTGCGGACCGGAACGCCCATCGTCGATATGGCGACCGGAATGTCGGCCTGCAACGCGATCCTGCTGGCATTGTTCGCTCGCGATCGGCTCGGCCGCGGTCAGCATGTCGAGGTGGCGCTGTTCGACATCGCAGTATCACTGACCGGATTTTACGGCATGACCTATTTGATGACAGGTGTGAACCAAAGCCGTTTTGGTAATTCGCCGAACGGGTCTCCCTCCGTCGGCGTCTACGAAGCGTCCGACGCGCCGTTTTACATCGCCTGCGCCAATGACCGGCTCTATCGCCGCCTCGTCATCGAAGTGCTCGGCCGGCCCGAACTCGCCAGCGGCCCGCAATTCGCCGACCGGCGTTCAAGGACGGCTAACAAGGATAGGCTACGCGCTATCCTCGCTGGGATTTTTGCTCAAGATCTTCGCGATAACTGGGTGGCGAAGATGAAGTCGGCCAACATCCCCGTCGGCTATCTTCGTACCATCGAGGAAGCTTTCAACGCGCCGGAGGTGCGCGAGCGCCATCGCCTTAGCCAGATCCCGCACCCGGCCGCGGGCTCTGTCCCCAATATCGAATCGCCGCTCCGTCTCGACCTGACACCGGTCGTCGACCCCGTCGCCGCGCCTTTACTGGGCGAGCATACCAGAGCCGTGCTACGCAACACGCTGGGCTATGACGATCACCGCATCGCAACGCTTGCCGAGGCGGGGGTTTTTGGGATGATACCAAACTGCGGTTGACGTCGCGCGGGATCGCGCCAAACCACACGATTATGCCTTCAATACCGGCTTTAATATCGGCATGGAATGCGCCGATTATCGCCGTGGCGTCGCCCGTGGTCGGGGAGCCGCCATTGAGGCGGATTATTTCCGGCAAGCGATCGGCACCGCGCGCGAAATCGCCAGCGGGTGGATACCTGATTGGATACCAATGTTCGATCCACAACATAGGAACCGAGCGCGCCGATTTGCGCCTGTTCGAAGTGAATCTGGCGTGATTGGGGCGATCGCAGTGCTTTTTGTCTATCAGTTTGGCTTGCCGCGCCAGTTGTTCCTTGGCATACTTTCAACCTCGTCGGGTTCGGCCCGGTCAATCTCCAGGCGTGCCATTCGAAGTATCAAGGTAGCTGTCGTCAGGCCAAGACGTTCTGCCTCTTTAGCGGCCGTATCGACCTTTTGGGCTAAGCCCTCACGTTTGCCTGGAAATGCCATTACTGTTCCTCATTGAAGGTGCGAGATGAAGAATCCCACATTTGTTGCAGAGCTGCAGAAGAGACTCGGAGCTCCATCGAGCGAAACGGTTGAAAGCCTGCGACTGTTGAAGGCCTTCCTCAAACTTGAACCCGGTCAACGCTTCGAAATCATCGAACTGGTCGAACGTCTCTCGACCGAACCTGCACCGGGGCCTGGCGGCCGAGACCCCGCATTATCCTGACAAGCGCCCACTTGTGCTTCAGTTGCTGACCGGACCGGCGGCGGGGGGACGCGTCGCAATCGCATAGATCGCGTCATCCAGCGCCTCCGATTGGTGAAGCGTGCCGGCGGGCAACAGGATGGTGTCGCCGGCACCGCAGATCCGTTCGCCGCCCTCCCACATGAAGTTCAGCCTGCCGCTGATGATCACCAGGATCTCATCCACCGGGTGGGTGTGGAAATGGTGCACCTTGCCCGCGGCATCGCGCTGCAATTCGATGCTGCCTTGCGTCGGAAGCAATTGCATGATGGCGGGGTCGATCGAGAATTCTGTCTTCGTGCCAGCGATGATCTGGGTCATGCCGCTTGCTCCCTGTCTTCGATTTGAGCGACCTTGGTCTGCGCGAGTTTGGCAAACGGGCATCCAGCTTCCGCATTATTGTCATCGGGGAGGAAGTATTGCTGATACTCGCGTCCATCATTGTTGCCGTAGCGCCCGAGCAGCGGCGAGGGACTGGTGCTGTCGTAAGGAATAAGCCGTTTGCGTACTTCGGCGAACGCGGCCGATGCGGCTTTCTCCGTTCCGAGGATCTTTTCAAACACCCATCGCGGCTGAAAGGTGAGCATGAATGCGCTTGAGCGACGGCTCTGCCGCATCACATGGGCGGGCGTGCTGCACACCACGAATATCGGCTCACCCGCGAACGAAAACTCCCACATCGGATGATCGATTTGTTCGGGGATGGTGTCCGGCCACGCGCTCTTGTCGAGCCGCGCAAGCTGGTCGAGCGTCGACCACATTTTCCGGTAGTAGGTGTCCAGCGTCTGCACCGGCCGGGGCCGGGTGAATACGACCAGCGACGTGTTAGGCCCGAGCGAACGGGATTCGGTTACATAATGCGCGAGCTGGTTGCCGAGACTCTCGACATCGAACGGATCGAGAAACAGATACCGCAATTGATCGGCACGATAGCCGGTAACTCCGAAGATGCAGGGAAACGGTCTTGATTCGCTGCTCATCTGTGCTTCAAATTCGGAGAACATGACGCTTTGCCACGAACTCACGGCATAGTTCGAGCCGACTTCACCTTTTCTCAAATACAAACGCGACATACTGTCCCCCTCAATCTACTGTTACTTACCGACTATCAATTTGCTCCTCATCAGCAACGGGCCGGCGATGCCAGGCAGTGACATGAGCAGCAGAATGCCGATAAGCGCACCGTAGCCGGCATCGCCGACCGAGCCCGGGCCGTGCCCGGCATCGGTCCCTGCGAACTGGCTGACGCCAACCATAGCGAGCCCTATAATGGGCTGCGAGGCGCCTGCGAAAATTCCTGCAGCCGTCGTGTTGACGGATGCTCCGACACCAATCAGATCAGATGTGTAAAGCCGCTTGGTGCACTTCAGGACCAGCGGCACGGTCCCGCCGGCGACGAGTCCGAGCGCTGCGAAAACCACGGTGACGTAAAGGAATCCCAGCACATGGGCGAAGGGCGGCAACAGCATTGCGATCAGGATCATGCGCAGCAGGCAAATGCGAACCAGCGCGGTATCGAGCGCCGCCGTCCGGTCCGCCGCATGGCCAAGAAAGATCGAGCCGATCGCGTTGCCGACCATGAAGGCAAGCAGCGGAGTGCTCGCCGCCGACGGCGAGATGTTGAAGAAATGCGCCACCATCGGAATTCCCCACACGCCCGACAGCGTCGTCACAACGGCAAAGTGCGATGCGAAAGTCATGGCGCATCCCCAGTTCGCCATTCGCGACAGCGATTGCCGGCTGGCGGCGAGAACGCTGCCCAGCGTCTTGGTGCTGCGTGACACCGGATCCGGCTTGAGCGCCAGCGAGGCAAAGGCGAGGTTGGCCACGCCAACGCATGCGATAAAAACAAAACATGCGCGCCAGCCGAAACCCGTCACCGCCGCCGCCAGCGGCGTCGTCGCCATCACGCCGCCGACATAGCCCGACACCTGCGAGATGCCCGACATCACGCCGAACCGTTCGTCGCTGAAACTGAGGGCAACGAGCTTCAACAGCGCCGTGAATACCAGGGCATCGCCGCAGGCAACGATCAGCCGTGCCGCAAAAACGTCCATCAGGTTTGGCGCCAGCGCAAATGCCGCGCTTCCCAGCGAAGACGCCGCCATGCTGAAAAGCACCACGCGCTTGACGCCGTAGCGGTCGACCAGCAGGCCCGCCGGAATCTGCATCAGCGTGTAGCCCCAGAAATAGCTCGAGGCGAGCATCGCCACACCGGCAGCATCGGTGCTGAAGTCCTGCATGAAGCTCAGGCTGACCGATTGCGGCGACACCCGCTGCAGGAACGCGATCGCGTAGGCCGTTGCTACCGTCGCCCATGCGAGATAGGTGCGATCCCGCAGGCGGTCGGTGGGTGCGAATACGGTGGTGGGTGCAAATATGGCGCTCTGTTCTGATACCGCCATCACACCCTCGCGATGCCGACAGAGAACAGGGCGTCCGCCGAATCCGGAATCATCCGCTGCATTGCGGCATCAACCAGTGAAGCCGAGCCGTGATAGGCCTGCCGGTGATGTTTGATATGGCCATACGCGCCGCGCATGATCATGCTGGGAATTTCGAGGCTCTTGCCGGGATATAGCAATGAACACATCTCGACACCGGCGGCCTGCAACGCGGCGTCCTGGGCGTCGTCGAGCAGGGCGGGCGTAACCCCTTCGCAAATCTTGGCATTCGCCGCCCATACGATGGGATTGCGCGTCCGCCATCCGTAGAGGATGCCGGCATCGCTATTGTCGGGAGCGCCTGCAGACTTCAAGACTTCGGTGGTGAAAAACCCGTACAGGCCGCGACCCTGATGGGCTGGAAGCACTTCGGTACCGCTCCGGTAGATGGCGGGCCTGCCGGCGACCCGCAGCGTGCGGTACACCGAAAACGCCACCAGTCCGGAACGGGCGTAAACCAGAATGAGGCTGAATTTGCTGTCGAAGGGGGAGGAGTCCGCCGTCCAATGCGGCTCCGTCGCCTTCCAGTTGATGGCAATGATGTTGTTCATCGCGTCCATCAGGGACTGCCGCTCGCCCTGGCTGACAAGCGAGGCGTCCGGAAAACTGTAGGTGGCGTATTCGGCCCAAGGCGATCTGACGGTCCCGTATTCGCGGCGCAGGTCTCGCAACATGTTCATCACCCCGCTGGTTAAGAAACCTATACAGGTCAGCCTTGAATCGCTTAAAGGACAATATGCCCTCGAAAACTGCCAAATCCCGGCGAGCGGGTCTACGCGAAAAACCGTCCGCAAGGCGTGTCGCGATTGTCGCCTTTCCCGGGGTGACCCTGCTCGATATCTCCGGTCCGGCCCAGGTGTTCGCCGAACTGCAGGAGATCGAACTGCCGAGCGCGACCTATTCGCTGTCGTATCTCTCGACCTCGGGAGGACTGGTGCCAACCGACGTCGGAATGATGATCGACACCGCGCCGATCTCCAGCGTCCGGCCGAACCAGGTCGACACCCTCGTGATTCCGGGCGGCCCGGGCATCTGGGAGCTGCGGCAAGACGGCATCCTGATGGACTGGATTTCGCAAGTGCTGCCGAAGGCCCGACGCGTGGCGTCGGTGTGCCTTGGAGCATTCGTGCTGGCCTGGACCGGCGTGCTGGACGGAAAGCGCGCCGTGACCCATTGGCGCTACTGCCCGAGACTGGCGGACGGCTTTTCCAGGATCAGCGTCGAGCCGAATGCGATTTTCGTCAAGGACGGACGGGTCTGGACATCGGCCGGCGTGAGCGCCGGCATCGACCTCGCGCTGGCCATGATCGAGGAGGATTTCGGCCATATCACTGCGCTGGACGTCGCGCGCAGGCTGGTGGTGTTTCTCAAGCGGCCCGGCGGCCAGAGCCAGTTCTCCACCGTGCTTGCCGCGCAGGCCTCGGACGTGGAGGGGCGTTTCAGTGCACTGCATGCCTGGATCATCGAAAATATTGCTGGTGATCTCAAAGTCGAGGCGCTCGCCCGGAAAGCTGGAATGACTCCCAGAACCTTCGCGCGAGCCTATGTCAACCGCACCGGAATGACTCCCGCCAGCGGGGTCGAGGCGTTACGGGTGGAAACCGCGCGGCTGTTGCTCGAAAGCAAGGAAATCCGCGGTGTGGTCGAGGTGGCGCAGCGGGCAGGGTTCGGCGATGACGAACGCATGCGGCGGGCTTTCATGCGGCACCTTGGGGTATCTCCTTCGGAATACAGAAGCCGTTTTTCGGGTTGAACGGCAATCTGGTTGGATCGCGGCCGGACCGCGGTCACCCGCGGCCTTTGAATCCAACTTCAAAGGTCGCAGGCAACGTCAGCAATGCTTTGGCTTCATCGGCCCTCGACCGGCCGCTTCGCAGCCTGCGCCGGGCGTTTTGAATGCGAGGGCTTTGCCTGATAGGCGTAAGCGCTGCTGGTGGTGGCCAGAAACGGATCGCGGTCGCAGCTGCCGCCGCGGCCGGAAGACATGTTCTGACATTGCTCCAGGGTGTCAAAGCCGCAGCTTTGCATGTGGGACGTGACGTCGGTGCGGCAGTACTCGCCGGCGTTGTCATCGCGACAAAAACCAGCGCCAGCATCGCCGAGGCAGGCGCCGCGGTCATCTTCAAAAACTGTTTCATCCTGTTCTTCCCGTTTTGGTTCAAGTCCGAAAGATCCGGATGGGATGCCGGGAGCGTCAGCGCCATTGACACAAGAAGAAAGCAAAGGATTTCTCGATTTCTCCCCTGGCCCCTGCCAGCGATCGAAATGCATCGCGTCGCGGGCAGATTGAAGTATGATCATCATTCCAATTGGAGGCATGACAGCCATGCAGATGATCTGCCCTGTTTGAACCGCCCGCAGCGCGGATCAGCGACGCGTCGCGCGTATACCTCCAGTGATAAACTCCGCGTGATCCTGCCGCATCAGGTGGTTTTGCCGACGCCCCTTAAGGGACGCATCGCGCGGACCCGATGGCCTGACCCTGTCGGAGTGAGGGACGCTGGCTGACCGCCGACAACGTGCTAGTCTCCGGCTCTGGCGCCAAGTGCGTGCGCGGCCGTTGCGGCTGACCGAAGACACCGCTGACCGAAGAAGTCTGGCGCGACAAATGATGAGGACACCATGGACTGGATCTTCTTTCTTGTCATAGCGGTAGCTCTCTATGTCATCGTTTCGCTTCGGGTGCTGAAGCAATATGAGCGCGGGGTGGTGTTTCTGCTCGGCAAATTTGCCGGGGTGCGCGGCCCGGGACTGACGCTGATCTTCGTTCCGATCCAGCAGATGGTGCGCGTGTCGCTGCGCACCGTCACCATGCAGATCCCGTCGCAAAAGATCATCACCAAGGACAATGTTTCGATCGATATCGCGGCGGTCGCTTATTATCACATCACCGATCCGGAAAAGGCCGTGATCGCGATCGAAAACGTCTACAACGCGATCAATCAGATCAGCCAGACCACCGTGCGCAATGTGGTCGGTCGCTTCAGCCTCGACCAGCTGCTGTCGGATACCGCGAGCATCAATGAGCAGATCAAGAACGTCATCGACCAGCACACCGAGCCGTGGGGCACCCAGGTAACGGCGGTCGAGATCAAGGACATCACGCTGCCCGACAACATGCAGCGCGCGATGGCC
>Ga0137415_10004083_pt1 | contig 14463 bp, 14 predicted proteins | sample CZODoug3_1_1_16f_FD_183082 | JGI IMG/M metagenome (GOLD analysis project Ga0137415, IMG submission 183082) | Vadose zone soil fungal communities from Angelo Coast Range Reserve, California, USA - CZODoug3_1_1_16fungal (Hybrid Assembly) | ecosystem: Environmental > Terrestrial > Soil > Vadose... | reverse complement strand
GATCACTTTCAGCTACTCTGTAGGCTCGGCTACTGGGCGAGGGGGAATGCTCTCGGGCATATTCTTCGCCTCGGCCTTTACACTACAACGCGCAATTATGGCTCAGCTCGTCTACTTTGCACTCGCTAGTTATCTCGCCTTCGATGAAGGGTTGAACGCGCTCGTCTACGTTGCTGTCGGAATCGCCATGACTATGGCGGGATACTTGATACTACGCGGGAAGTTGCCATCTTGGCATCCACTGGCTCGATTCCTACGTACTCGTGGCGGAACACATTATGACGAAAAAGGAGTCTCAAGACGAGTCCCTACACATTGGTGCGTGATCCACGGGTTCATCGCAGGGTTCGGTGTCGACACGGGGCTATTCACCACCTTCATCTATCTAGTCGCTGTTCCAGCAATGCCTGCTGCGTACCTCGGGTTCGCGCCTGGGGCAGCATTCGGGTTCGGCACACTGATCGTGTTGCTTGCAATCGGTTCGGTGTTTGGAGGTGTCCTCCAAATTGCAAAGAGGTGGGGTCCAGAACGAGTCCAGCTCTTCGGCACAAGAGCAGGAGCACGCAGCTTATTCTACGGTGGAATAATATTCATCATCGCGGGAGCACTCTTCCGAACGGGTATACAAAACACCATTCCGCTGGATTTTGGAAATCTGATAGTTCTAGCTTTCATGATAGGTGTGATCATTCCGGTAATGATCGTCACCTGGAGAGAAGTCAAGGCGAGCCCCGCTCCAGAGACTTTGACTTATCTCGCCGAAGCTCCCTAATCTTTACTTGGAAGATGTTTTTCCCAAAATCTACACGATCAATTGGTGCGGGGGGTGGGATTCGAACCCACGAAGGCCTGCGCCACGGGATAGCACACCCGCGTTTTTGCTAAGGCATCAGTCGTCTCGATGCCTTCGCCGTATTGGGTCTTGAGTGTAGCGCGCGCGTGCTAGGCGCGACCCGCCCATTTGGTCAGATATTTGACCTGACTCTGGTACCCCCGCACAGAGAAATCCCACATCAGGCTTCTCAAATATGCCTTAAGGCGCTCGATCTTGAGGGAAGCTAATTGCCTCATCCCCTCTTGTTCGAGGTCTGCGGGAAAGATATTATTGAACGAATGCGCTCTACTCGTTGCATAGGGCTCTCTCGATGTCTCAGACTCAGACCCGCAAACAGAAAATCCTAGGGGATGTCAAGAGGAAACGCCGACAGAGAACGATCACCTCCATTACTATTGCTGCGATTCTAATTGCGGTAATCGGAGCCGCCGTGATCTTCTTACGTCCGCCACCGAACGCCGTACCGCTACCCGATTATCTGAGCCACTGTGTCCTTGGAGGCATATACCATTCGCACCCCAACCTGACGATTACGATAAACGGGGCTAGCGTGCCGTTTCCATTTAACACGTTTGACGCTTCTTGTCAACAACCTATCCATACCCATAACGAACCTGGAGTACTCCATATTGAAACAGACCAAGATCGAGACTATACTTTGAGCGATTGGTTTCTTCTCTGGGGTCATTACGTGAACAACGCCAACTATGCAATCTTCAACTCTAACCAGATATTCACAAACAAGGTCGACAGTACTCACCACATCACAATGACGGTGAATGGCGTAAATGATCTCAATTTCCAAAATCACGTGTTTCCGAGAAACGCTGCACCGACAGGAGGAACCGGGGGCGCTGGGCTATGCTCAGTCCCAACTGGTCAACCATGCGTGATGGACAATATCGTGATAACTTACGGCTGATCCTGGATTTCAGACCCATGGCAGGTCTCCTAGAAACGGTGCTGTTGGCGAGCGCTGCGACTCTACCTCCACTTCTCATTGGGCTTAGTGGCGGTTATCTCTTAAGGAGTAAGCCCTTCAACGCTAGCCTTCCCGTCCTAACTGCCATTGCCGCCGGGGTAATCTCGTGGTTCTTCCTGGATGTCATGGGGGACTCTACTCTCCTCGGCATAAGTGAGGGACTCGGTGGAGGCACCTCTCATCTTCTGCTGATTCTACTCTTTCCAGTCGGTCTACTCGCTATGGTCTTTCTCGACGCGAGGTCTCAGACTCACAGCCCAATGAATCTAGTTTATCTCGCTGCTTTGGCAGTCGGATTTCACGGAGTGGCGGAAGGAATCGCAATCGGCTCTGGGCTCTCCCCCGCATCCGACGTTTTCGCAGCCATTGGTGGGGCTACCGTGGCGGAGTCTTTCGTTATACACAAGGCGTTGGAAGGTTTCGCCATTAGCATTTTCCTCCTCGCCAAAGGAATACGCAAGAAGACGATCATTACTGTTCTTGCAGCAGGACTTCCAACAATCCTTGGTGCTTTGATTGGTTTCGTTTTTTCACCCGACTCCTCCTACTTCTTTGCGTTGGGCGGGGGAGCTGCACTGTGGCTATTGACGGTTCTGATTCAGAGGTCTCTGTCATTAACAAACCGAACCGTATGGGCGATCGCTCTATTACTCGGGTTTCTCCTCCTTTATTCCGCTGGGCTCCTTCATTCCGTGTGAGCTCTAGAGGGTGGAGTCAATGAAGACAAGCGAGATAATCATAATCGCCCTCGTCGTCGCTTCAGTCGCCGCTGGGGGCGTGCTAGCATTGGTCATCAGTGTTCCAACATCTCCATGTGCCGGCGTGGCAGGAACGACCCGTAGCATCTTCATAGTTGCTGACTTACATGGGTTCAATAATAGTCAGTTTCAACCAGGGTCGCCTTTCGTGAGCGTTAACAGATGCGATACTCTCAAGTTCACGATTATCAACAATGATACGCAACCTCACGGGTTCGCTGTAGATTACTACGCTCCTAACGGAGTGGAGATAACTGGAAGCAACACCGTTCAACTGCCGTGGTTCGTGGCAACCCGATCAGGGCAGTTCACGATGCGATGCACTATCTTCTGCACAGTTCATAACCAAATGATACATGGCGTCCTGAACGTGACCTAGTCTACGGAAGAGAACTCATGCGCTCTCCTTACGTGGTTGCTCTTTTGTTGATCCTAATGCTCCCTTTCTTTGCCGCCTTTCCTGTTGTTCCCTTCCTGAGAGACAACCCTGCTCTTTCCCCAATTCAGCAACCCGCTTCAGAGAATCCCTTCGTGACTCTCTTCCCCATCTCTAAGAGTCCGTCGCCTTTTGTTCTCTATCCTTCAAACGATAGCGTCTGGATAGCGGCTATTGCGACAGGCTCGACCTCTGTTTCCTCACAGATCCTCCAATTCTTCTTGAACGGCACTGTAAGGAAGCCCGTACCATTCTTAGCGAATCTTGTCGTCAATTCGATCGTTGTTGATCCAGTCTACGGGCGGGCATGGTTTCCCGAGAATAACACCCTTGCTTACTACGACCCTCACACCCGACAACTCGGCAACGCTACGACCTTCGTGGGCGACAGTCCTCAGTATATCGCGCTCGATTCGAGTGACAGACTGTGGCTGAGCCTAGTAGGCTCACAAGGTCGGAGTAGCATTGCAGTATACAACCCCCTGCTCCCCCAAGAGAAACCAACGATCTATCCCGTTCCTGCGCCCAACGCTACGGTGCAAGGGATTGCAATTGCTCCCGATGGGTCGATCTGGTTTGCTGAGGCAGGAGCAAAGAAACTTGCGCGTCTGGACCCTAACACTTCCAGCATCACTGAATATTCTTCACCCCTCACACTGATTGCTCCAATCCAAATCGCCGTTGACAATTCAGGAATAGTCTGGTTTACGGATCACGGGGATAACGAGTTCGGATGGTTCAACCCTAAGACGAAAGAGTGGAGAACCCTTCCTATTGGCTACTGTCAAAATAATTGCGCTTACGGGTTGCCGAACGCGATTTTCGTCAACCATGGTGAGATATGGTTCTCGGAGCACATCGCCGGTAGAATAGGAAGATACAACCCCAACTCTGGACTGTTGACCGAATACGTCATTCCTTCTAGCTCTTCTCCACTGGCATGGTGGGCTGAGCCTGGGCCCAACAATCTGGTCTGGTTCACAGCACTCGGTCTTGGGGAAATAGGTTACGTGAACGCCAGCATGCCTGTTCCACTTAGCATAAACGGTGTATTGGCCGACGTCGTTGTTCAAAGAGGTGGCTATCAACGAGTACCACTCATCGTCAGCTCCACGGGCCCAAGAAGTTTCTCACTGAATTCCTCGGCTACAACCCAAGACTACTCGGGGTTCTTTACCCCACAGGTTTACAGTTCTTCTCAATCGGAGATTGCTTCAAGCAAACCTTACTCCACGAGCGTCGTGGTTTTTGCGGCTTGGAACGCGACCATAGGGTCGCGGAATGTAGCGCTGACCGCCTTCGATGGCCAAGTGAATGTCAACACCTTTGTGAGAGTGAATGTCGTTGACTCGTCAACGCCATATGTTACTCTCGGGTTTGCCTCTGTAATGACATTCGGGAGCCTTGTCCTGTATGCGAGACGGCCGCGGAGGCCGCAGGCGAAACCAGTTAGAAGGGTGAGGAAGTAACTTTTTCTACAGGAGTTCTATTTCGATGAATACGTCGTCGGGCGCTCTTATCCGCATCAGTCTCTTCAAGAATCGTTCGTTCGGGTCTACGTCGATGAGGCGTTTGTGAATCCGCATCTCCCACTTGTCAAAGGTATGCGTTCCCTGTCCGGCGGGCGATTTTCTTGATGGGACGATAAGCTTCTTTGTCGGCAGGGGTATCGGTCCTTTCAGCTTAACGCCTGTCTTGTCGGCTATGTCTTTGATCTCGGTGCAGATGGTGTTGATGTCCTGGGGATCTGTGCTGGACAGGCGAATTCTAGCTTTGGAAACCAACCCAAGACACCTTCATTGTCGACCTTTGTAGCGGAGAGTCACTGCGGGTCCGGTGCGGTTAAAAACCTTGGTGTAAATTTGCCGGAAATCGAAGAACAAAAAGAGCTTGCGAGCTAGATAAGAGAGTACCCTACCAATGAGACCTGATCGGTGATAGCTAGGGGCGGACGCAATTGACGCCTAGTCTAAGCTTCCAAGCCCGCATCCATCTATCCCGCCCGCTGTACGCAAACCGGGCCAAGATGAGGAGCACTCCCAGTGATACGAGCACCAGATGCATGAACTCGAGTAACCTGTCTTCCTAAGAAAGCCTATCGGCCGGGGTAACCCTGCAAGGCCAATCATTCGCAGAACTTTGTTTGGGTCCGGGATTAGTCTTCGAGAACCGAAGAGCTGTGCTGAGTTAGCCCTTCGTGATAATCTCTTTGACCACGCCGACGCCGACGGTGCTGCCCATGTCCCGGATGGCAAATCTTCCAAGCTCTGGAATATCAGAGAAGGCCTCCAAGACCATGTTGTGCAACGGCTTCATCTTCACCAGTGCACTGTCGCCGACCTTGAGGAAGCTAGGCTTCTCCTCAACCACCTGGCCCGTTCGTGGATCAATCTTCTTGATCAGTTCCTCGAAAGTCACACCGACCGTCGCAGTGTGCGCGTGAAGCACTGGCGTGTATCCTGCAGCGATGGCAGTGGGGTGGTAGATGATAATGATCTGCCCAATGAACTCTTTCGCGATCGTCGGCGGGTTGTCCGTGTGACCCATAACCTCGCCACGCCCGATCTCGTTCTTTGCAACGCCTCTGATGTTGAAGCCGATGTTGTCTCCAGGCTCAGCCTTCGTCATCCGTACATGATGGGTCTCGATCGATTTTACCTCACCGAGTTTTCCGGAGGGATTGAAGATGACTTTGTCACCATCTTTCACAACACCAGTCTCGACCCGTCCCACTGGGACAGTGCCGACACCAGTGATCGTGTAGACGTCCTGAATCGGAACGCGTAGAGGCTTGTCCAAGGGCTTTGGTGGGGGAATGAAATCGTTGAGTGCATCGAACACTGTAACCCCTTTGTACCATGGAGTGTTAGTGCTCTTTTTCGATAGATTGTCGCCTAGCCATCCGCTGGTCGGGACGAACGGGATCTTCGTAACATCAAAGCCCACGGTCTTCAGCAATCCTTCCAACTCTTTCCTGCACTCCTTGTAGCGTTCCTCGGAATACTTGACCGTCTGGTCATCCATCTTGTTGATAGCGACCACCAAGTTCTTCACTCCGAGAGTTCTTGCTAGGTAGGCGTGCTCTCTCGCTTGACCGCCGGGGCCAACGGCGACTTCGAACTCGCCCTTCTTACCCGAGATGACGAGAATTGCGACGTCCGCTTGGCTGGCGCCGGTAATCATGTTCTTGATGAAGTCCCGGTGTCCGGGCGCGTCGATGATCGTGTAGAAATTCTTCGGTGTCTCAAACTTTTGGAAGGAGAGATCTATGGTAACTCCTCTTTCTCTCTCTTCCTTGATCGTGTCTAGGACCCAGGCGTACTTGAAAGTATCACCTGCTCCAGTCTTTTCAGATTCTTTTGCGTACGCATCGATTGTCTTCTGGTCAATGTATCCTGCATCGAATAGAAGGTGGCCTGTTAGCGTACTCTTTCCGTGGTCGACGTGACCCATCACAATCAGGTTGAGATGGGGTTTTGCGGACATTGTATTAGTTCAAACTCCTTTCTCGAAACGAAGAGAGAAAACGCCTGGTTTCTTTATAAAAAGGCTCGTGTGACAGCCTCAGCTTCTCATACCCGGCTGTTCACCCTCTGAAAAGCGCCCAGTTTTGCCAGTCGAAAGAGACGCGATCAGCATAACGCAAATTAGATGGTCGGTCCGTACCCTCAACTCATGGCAACTGTATTAGCCTACAAGACTTCTCTCCTGCTTCTGCTAGCCCTGTCTGGTAGTTCAGTGGCGGGCATGACTTACTACTACCAAGGTCAGACTGCGAACTTGAACAATGAAATCAGTAACCTTGGAAACGGGATTACGAGTTCGAATGGCCAAATCGCAAACCTGACCAGTCAGATTTCCAAACTTAAGGCGGAGATCGCATCATTGAACCAAAGCTTGCAGAGTCTACCACAAGTCAATCAGGCTCCAAGGAACGTCGCCATAATCGCGGAATGGGTGAACACTTTCAACTCGAACCAGGACAGGTTCTATCCCGAATACATAACAGTCGCGCAAGGAGACAGTGTAAGTCTTGTCTTCATCTCTAACGACACATCGGACGCCCACACATTCACCATCAGTTTGTCCTTCCGCGGTCTAACAGGAGCCGCGTTTCAGCTGAATAACAGTTGGACGGGACTCTCCAGCGGTCCCTTTCTAATACCGGCTAACACCAATTTCACCGGTAGACCAACGGGATGCACGGACCAAAATGGTATTTCAGTAACGTGCAACACGCAGAAGGCGTCCAGTGGTCCGACTGCGGATTGCAACAATACGGCAGCCATTCAACCACCCTGCGATTTATGGTCGACGGGGGAGCTGGGCATAGTCACGGTCCCTGGTGTTTACAAGTTCTTTGACTTTTACCACCAGAAAATTGGCATGTATGGTTGGCTCATAGTGCTACCGAACAAAGGATACACCGCGGGCTAACCGTACCTCCCGTTTTTCCTTATTCAATGAAATCGTTCTTGCGAGAAGCGAGAAACTACCTTGACGTTCTTCGCTCTCGACCATTTACAAAAGGGGGGAGGAGCGAACGTTCTACAGGCAACGTTCGCAAAGACTTTTTCGGCTTCCATTTCTTGTCAGAGACACGGGTCCTTTGACGAATTACTCCACCGGGGATGGGTTCCACTTGGCTTCAATGAATCCGAAAAACACTCAAAATTGGCTTCCATTATTTGAACTATGACCAAGAAGGTGACAGAGTGGCAGCTTAACTCATAACTAGCAGACGGTTGGGACTCACCTCCCTCTACCAATCAGATGACGAAGAGTGCGGGTTTTCCCTGTCTTTTTATAAAAAAGGCTTGTCCCTTAGCTTTCGACCTTCTCTACTCGATGAAAATCCAGAACTAGGATTTTCCCCGAATTCTGAAGAAAGGTCTAAATGGGAAGTTTCTCGCCGCTTTCCGATTCGAAGGCACAATGCTTGCTAGAGACCACTTCTAAGCACGAAGCTGCTCCCTCAAGCCTCGGCATGCAGAAAACCCAGTACGACATCGCTGTAGAACAGTTCCAGCGCGCCGCTGACCTGATGAAGCTAGATCAAAACGTCCAGGAGATTCTCCGAAAGCCTAGAAGGATACTCAGCATAAACTTCCCCGTCAAGATGGACGACGGCAGAATCCTCCTATACCAAGGATTCAGAAGCCAGCACAACAACGCCCTTGGACCTTACAAGGGCGGGATCCGATACCACCCCAACGTCACCATCGAAGAAGTAAAGGCGTTATCCATGTGGATGACGTGGAAGTGCGCGGTCGCAGGCATTCCATTCGGCGGAGCGAAAGGGGGCGTCACAGTTAACCCGAAACTCCTGTCCAAACACGAACTGGAGAGGCTCTCTAGAACATTCTTCTCGCTCATCAGCGAGATAGTTGGTCCCTTCCGGGACATACCCGCGCCCGACGTTTACACCGATTCTCAGACCATGGCCTGGTTCATGGATGAATACAGCAAGACCGAAAGGAACAACGCCAACGCGGTCGTGACAGGTAAGCCAATAATAATTGGAGGTTCCCTCGGAAGAGATTCGGCCACCGGGAAGGGAGTCGCGGTCAGTGTTGAGGAAGCCGCGAGACATCTCAAGATCGACCTGAAGAAAGCAACCTGCGCGATCCAAGGCTGGGGAAACGTAGGCTCGTTCGCTCACCAGTTTCTTGAAGAGGCCGGAGTCAAAGTTGTCGCCGTCTCCGACTCGAAGGGAGGAATTCACAAGAAAACTGGCCTCTGGTTCAACGAGGTCGCAGCCTACAAGAAGAGGAATACGAGCTTGGCGAACCTGCCGGCATCCGAGAACATTTCGAACGAAGAACTACTCGAACTAGACGTCGACATACTCGTGCCGGCAGCGCTGGAGGACGTCATCACCGAAAACAACGCTCGAAACATCAAGGCAAAGCTAGTCGCAGAAGGCGCGAACGGGCCGACGACACCTGAGGCCGATGACATACTCTTCAAGAAAGGTGTCACTCTGATTCCAGACATCCTGGCAAACTCTGGCGGGGTAAGCACAAGCTACCTCGAATGGGTGCAAAATCTCCAACACCTCTGGTGGACCGCCGAAGAAGTAGACCATCGTCTAACAGCGATAATGAAGAAGGCCTTCGCCGAAGTTTGGAAGGCCAGTCAGGAGCAGAACGTCGATATGCGGACGGGAGCGTACGTCTACGCTATCGGAAAAGTTCGGGACGCTATGCAGATTCGAGGCTGGGTTTAGAGGGCTAAAGGGTTAGTCCAGCAGCGCGGTGAGCTTTCGCTCTTCACGGGCCTCGTCAGCCATGGCATCCATGGCCATCTTATGGGTAACCATGTCGGTATCTCGAGTCTTGCTAGCGAGCCTTTGGTAGAATTCGAGTGACGACCTTTCAAGTTTCAAGCTTTCTTTGATCATCGCTTTCAGATCATTTCCCCTTCGCGGCGGCTCCGAATAAGAGAAGAACGCCTTCTTCTCCCACTCAACTGGTTTCGACACGGGCACTCCTCCCAACTGTATGATTCTCTCCATGAATCTTGAAGCATGATCCCATTCTCCGTCAGCCATCTCCCTGAAGAGCTTCGATAGGGGCAACGAGCTGATTCCGGTGGCTATCTTGCTCAAGTACAGGTATCGGAATGCAGCCAAAGTCTCTCCGGCAAGAGCTTGGTTGAGATCGTCGAGAAGCGTCGGTTCTTTCTTGACTGACAAGACTGGTCGAACCATTGCGTAGGCTCCGGGAGTCTTTTTAGCCTTATTCCAAGCGCCAAATGTTGTGGAAATCACAAAGGAGAACACGAAGGAGGTACATGGCTCTGAGCGTGTCTAATCGCGCCATGTCAACTCGCCTAAACGCCTACTTGACGCTGATACGGCCCCCAAACACCATAATGATCGGGCTTGCTGTAGTCATTGGCGAAGCAATAGGGCTCGGCAGGCTCCCCGGGATTTCAGAAGCCATTTTTGGGTTTCTGACCGCCTCACTGATGATGGCGGGGACAATGGTAGCCAACGACGTCTACGATATCGAAATCGACAAGGTGAACAGCCCACAACGGCCTCTCGCTTCCGGAGCAGTGAAGACCAGAGACGCAGTCGTACTGTCAGTAGTTCTTTCTGCGGCGGCGATAGGGTTCGCCGCGCTCCTGGGCCTCTGGACTTTCTTGACCGCACTCCTCGCTCTTGCCTTGATGATTTACTACAACACTAGGGGAAAGAAAACTGGGCTAGTAGGAAATGCAGTTGTAAGCTTCAACGTCGCGTTGCCCTTCTTCTATGGAGGGCTGGCAGTGAATTCGATCAGGCCTCTGCTCTTCATCTTCTCAGTTGTCGCGTTTCTCGCAAACTTTGGGCGAGAGGTTGCAAAGGGGATCGTCGACGTGAAAGGTGACAGCCTCCGTCAAGTTCGGACCCTTGCTGTGGTCAGGGGGACCAAAGTTGCAGCATCAGCATCTGCGGTTTTGTTTGTCATCGCGGTTCTGCTTAGCTTCCTCCCTCCGTTTCTAGAGAGTATTTCCTGGCTGTATTATCCACCTGTGATAATCGCCGACGTCGGCTTCTTGTATTCAGCTTACAGACTAGTGGGTGATCAGAAGCCTGAGAATGTTCGAGCAGTCAAAGGTCACGTTCTGGTATGGATGCTGTTAGGCCTTGTGGGTTTTCTTCTGGGCGGCGCCGCTCTCCTCTGACCTCGAAGATTCGAGCAGCAATTCTCTAGCCCGGTCAAGCCGTATTTTCCGCTCGGCAACCATCTTGTCCGCCACCAAGTCGATCAGATCACCTTGAGCGCCAGCCATAGCCGCAATGTTTCTTGCGTGCAGAGACATGTGTCCTTTCTGAATTCCCTCCGCGGCTAAGGCGCGCAGGGCAGCCATGTTCTGAGCTAAGCCCACCGAAGCCATGACCTCGCCGAGTTCGCGAGCTGTCTTCACGCCAAGAATCTTCAGGGATATCTTCGCCATCGGGTGAACCGCTGTGACGCCCCCAATTATTCCAACGGCAGCTGGAATCTCGATCGTCCCGACGAGGTTTCCCTTGGAGTCCTTCTTCCATGTTGTGAGGGGAGAGTAGTGTCCAGATCGGGCAGCGTAAGCGTGTGCCCCTGCCTCGATCGCCCTGGTATCGTTTCCTGTGGCTAAGCAGACGGCGGTTACGCCGTTCATGACTCCCTTGTTATGCGTGGCACATCTGTACGGGTCGGCCGCGGCAAACGCGTAGGCCTCAACAATCCCGTCAACAATGTCCTCGCCACCAAGAGCTTCCTTCGAAACAGTTGTTGTCGCCTTGGCAACCCTTCTATCTGCAAGGTTTGAGATGATACGCAGTCGTGCTTGACCCTTCGAAATTTTCTCAAGCATCGGTGCCACAGCTTCGGCCATCGTGTTAACGACATTAGCACCCATAGCATCGCGGCAATCAACAAGAAGCTCCACGATGACCAGAATTCCGACTTGGCTCGGTAGGATTCGGACACGGAGGTCTTTTGCCCCTCCGCCCATTGAGACTAGGGTCGGGTCCTGCTGGTTGGCTTTTTCGAGAATCTCCTTCCTCGCTGAGAGGATCGCCTTCTCAGCATCTTTCGGCGAAGGACACTTTACAATCTGGATCTGACTAATCATCACAGGCTCAGTACTGGTCGCCGTAAAACCACCTGTTGGTCTTGCCATCTTCGCTGCGTTGCTTGCAGCCGCGACCACCGATGGTTCCTCAATGGCCATGGGCACCAGGTAATCTCTTCCATTAACCAGGAAGTTCGTGGCGATTCCGAGAGGGATCGGGAACATGCTGATGACGTTCTCGATCATTCGCTGAGCAGTCGCGCTGGGCATGGTTCCGTTAGCCAGCGTCTGAGCCTCTTCAGAGGTCAAGCCTGCGAACTCTTTGACGAGTCTGAGTCTTTCTTCCAGGGGAAGTTTGTAGAAAGAGGCGATGGTTGAGCTTCTTAGAACAGATGTTTCCAACTCTAGGCCTCTGGTAGACCTAGGTTTTCCTTTCTTAGCTTGTTGAAGGCGATTGGAAACCATGGAGTATATTTCTTGGGGTTTTTCTCCAAGTCCTTTTGGAGGTCGGTAAGAGTGATCCATTTCCAGTCGTCTACTTCTTCAGGATTCGGTTTCGGGTCTCGATCGTATTGTCCGACAAAGACATGGTCGAACTCGTGTTCCGTCAAGCCGCTCTTCGGATCTGTCGCTTTGTATACAAAGCTAAAGGTCTCTTTCAGCGGTGTATCAAAGCCCAATTCTTGCTTCAGTTTTCTGTGAACTGCGGCCTCCAGTTTCTCGCCCTTGGTGGGATGGCTGCAACACGGGTTGCTCCAAAGAGATTGAAAGTGGTGCTTAGCCTTCGCCCTGAGTTGGAGAAGCGCCTCGTTCTTGGAATTGAAAATAAAGATGGAAAAGGCTCTGTGCAGCTTGCCACCGTCGCGATGGGCTGCTAGTTTTTCTTCGTACCCGATGGGGTTGTCTTTCTCATCAACTAGAACGATGATCTCGGGCATTTTCTCCATCCGCTTATCGAGACGTGAAACGCTCTTTTTCTGCCTTTCCGAACGAAGTCATCTGAGGCTAGAGTACCCCCCGCTTGTCGAGGGACACGTTGTAGATCGTTCCTCCATCTCTTCGTAATTCCCTCGCAACACTTGACTGAATCTTCCTGTCAGCACATACGGCGATTATGCATCCGCCGCCTCCAGCGCCTGTGAGTTTGGCGCCAAGAGCTCCTGCTCTCCGGGCCTTAGCCACAAGCCTGTCGAGCCTGGGAGTTGAGACGCCGATCTGGCGGAGTAATTCGTGGTTTCTATTCATGAGAGACCCCAGCTCGTTGTCGTCCTCGTCTCTCAGAGCCTTGACGACCCCATTTGATAATGTAGTAATCTCCTCTAGATGTGTTTGGAACCTATCTGTTTGTTTCCGAGATCGCTTTACCACTGACCTCACCAAGGCCTTGGTTGACCGGTGGATCCCTGAGTCGCATACAAGAATCATTGGTGGTCGTTTGACGTTGATCGCTTTGATCTTCGAGGGTTTTCTGAACTGGATAATTCCGCCGTATGTGCAAGTTGCCTGGTCGACCCCCGAAGGGTGCCCGTGAAGGTAGTTCTCTGGGATGAAAGCGAGCTTAAAGATTTCTCGTCGGTCGAGCCGAGTCCCCGTTGACTTGGCTACTGCTGAGATGGTTGCGACTGTGGTGGACGCGGAGGACCCTAGGCCCGCTCCGATCGGAATCTCGCAATTCGCGTCCACATGCACGCTTCGTTCCTTGCTTGCTAAGTGGTCGAGTGTAGCGCTCGCCGCGAGGCGTAGTGGTTCGAGAAGTTCCTGATTCTTTGTAGCCGATGACCTCTTGTCGGTGTCACCGACCAGATGAAGCGGAATGTCAGCTGTTACTTCGATCTCGCCGCTCTGAGAGGGCCTTACATCGATCTTTGAGTAGAGGTTGACAGCCATCGCAACTGCTGGTGCGCCTAGGACGACAAATTGTTCTCCCGACAGGATGATCTTTCCAGGCGCTCTGGACGAGACGGTCGCTGGAGAAGTTGACGGCGAGGGCGATCTCACTTTGTAAATACGATCGCGGCGTAACCGACTACTGACCGCTTGTCTCCTGCAGTGTCTCCACTCGTTTGATATGATAACAATTTGGCTTGTTTTGCGCCGAGGATCTTGGACGCGTGTAGGACAGCGGTGACAGGTCCGTATCCGCACGCTGAGACATTTTTCTCTTCGATCAAGTCTTGGAATTTTTTCTCGTCCATTTCGAGAACGGCCTCGATGGCTTCCATGTCTTTCTTCCTTGCTGACTCGTACGGTTCGTAGTGTGTCCAGTCTGATGAGGCGATAAGCATCGCTCCGGTCTCTGCGGAAGGCTTGGCGATGGCGTCGCCTATTTCCGTGCTTGTTTCAAGGTCTTGGAGCATCATGCAGATCGGTACGAACTTAAAGCGTCTTGGATAGATGAATTGTAGGAATGGAAGTTGTACTTCTATCGAGTGTTCTCTCTTGTGGGCTTCCTCTTCGACGTCGATCAAGCGCGATGATCTCGTAATCGTGGAAGCCAAGGGTTGATCTATGGGAACTTCACCGAGCGGAGTTGCCCATTGCCCGTCTGTCATTGTTGAGACGCCGCTACCGTGGCCCGTATGGTTAGGTCCGAGAATTATCACGGATTCCCTCAAGCCTGACGAGCCAAGTTGGTAGTAGCTGTTGGCAGCCACGGGTCCGGAGTAGTCGTATCCTGCGTGGGGCACGATAAGTCCCACGAGCTGGTTGTCACGTGTTGCGGGAACGGATGGTATTGATCTTGGTCCGAGAGGATGTAGGAAGCAGTTGTGTATCTGGGTTCGTAGTGCGCCTTCAGTGTCGGGGTAGAAGGTGCCTGCTTGTGCGGGCTGGCGTGTTTTCACGCCTCTCCACCGGAAGCTCGTCCCATGGGCATGGCGGCAAGCTTCGTTTCAAAATCATCCACCGT
>Ga0137415_10004082_pt1 | contig 14463 bp, 6 predicted proteins | sample CZODoug3_1_1_16f_FD_183082 | JGI IMG/M metagenome (GOLD analysis project Ga0137415, IMG submission 183082) | Vadose zone soil fungal communities from Angelo Coast Range Reserve, California, USA - CZODoug3_1_1_16fungal (Hybrid Assembly) | ecosystem: Environmental > Terrestrial > Soil > Vadose... | reverse complement strand
GCGCTCATCGACTTTGAAACATCTCATGGACATAGTGGGAAGGTGCTTATGTATAAATCGAATACGCTTTACGATACGTTGGTTCTTGCGCTTCTACGAACTTACAATGACTTAGAGAGCCATCGGGGTCTTGTAAAGAAAGTGCCGCACGTCATTATCACAGATAAGCTACGGAGTTACGCTTTTGCCTGCATCGGCATCTGCACTCTGCCAGCCGTCACCGTCAATTGCTCAGTAAGGACTTTCTACTCTAGACCCAGATTGCTCGCCATGCTGACGACCCCTCTTGAGATCATTGTCGAAAATCACTTCTCTACACATTAACTTCTGTTGCCTACATCATTAAGTTGATGGTGTCCTAAGTTGATGGTGTCCCCCTGACGGCGGCTATCTGAACTCAGGGATAGCTGCGCTACACTAACTCATCACTTGTACAAAACATCGACCATGCCAGTATGGTCGACAGGGGCCTCCACTAGAAGATGCGAAATAGTCCTCCAAAGCCCAATATTTTGCTAATGCGAATGGCAATTGACATTCAGAAAACAGAAGTGAACTGATAATGGCCAGAATCAAGATAGCAAGCAATGCCTCCCGTCTTTGATCTGCATTGATGAACACTGTCGGCAACCAACAGCTTTCTGCCGGACTCCGTGACGGAAGCATCATCTCTGGTCGGAATTATAACTTCTGCGTGAGTACCAACCGGGATTTCAATCTCCAGTAACAACCGACCATTTTCTCGTTTCCAGGAACTGCGAATAGGACCAAGTACTGAGCGGTACGTTGCCGATACAGAATGCACATCACCTACCGGAGATGGGTTGATATGGATTGACGGTTGTTGCAAGGGATCCATATCGATATGGATCCCTGCCAGCCCGCGATAAAACCACTCTTCGGCATGCCCCAACATAAAATGATTCTGTGAGAACTGTGGATTGGAGTCCCATGCTTCCGTCAATGTTGTTGCGCCGTGGTGCAATTGATATCCATAGCTCGGGCTGTCATTTCGTATCAGCATGGCATAGATCACATCGGAGCGATTCATTTCCGTCAGTGCACGCACCACGTAGTGGAATCCCACATCCCCAGCGGTCACATGGTCTTGATGTTGGTGAATATCGTCGACGAGGTTTTGCAATACTCCTTGTTCGTGACCTGCAGGAACAAGATGAAGTACCAAAGCCATGGCATTCGCGGTTTGGCTTCCCCGGTCGTAAGAATTGGTTTCCGGATGGAAAAGCTTTGCATTAAGAGCGCTCATGACCTGCTGCGCCTCTAACTCGAAAGAGACCGCTTCTTGTTGCTTCTCAAGAATTCGTGCGATCTGTGCGAGCGTCTGAAGATCGGCATAGTATGTCGCGGTTGCAGTCATCGTCTTCGTCGTAAGTTGTGATTCTCCTGGTGGGTTGGGCCCAATATCGAACCAATCCCCTAAGCCATATGAAAGTAGATGATCCCGCGCCTTTGTTCCCAAATAGTCGACGTAGCGTTTCATCGTGCCAAAGGAATCTATAAGCAGGCGTCTATCTCCAGAAAATTGATATGTGATCCAGGGACTTAGAACGGATGCGCTGCCCCATTCAGGAGAATCGCGGAAGACGGTGTCCTTCCCTTGTTGATCGACAAATTGGACATACTCAGGCGCAATTCCAGGAACCATACCATTCGCAGTTTGCGCATCCGCAATATCGTGGGTCATTTTTTTATAGAGAAGAGCAGCATCGTAATTGAAGAAAATCGAGGAGCCATTCAAGTAGGTCTGCTCAAGCCAGCCTAGTTTCTCCCGATGCGGGCAATCCGTGAGGATGCTCATGGAATTACTCAGAATGGCCATATCGATTAAGCGGTGAATACGATTCAATTGATCTTCGGAGCTCGTGAATTCACCATCAACAGGCATATCAGCATGAAGAAAATCACCTCGCAGGGAAAGCAATTGAGGCTTTTCCGAGTGAATATCCTTCGCGGGCGCCGCTCCTTCCACTTGTACATATCGAAATCCGTAATAGGTAAAATGCGGATGCCAGGCCTCAAGTTTTGAACTGCCGAGAGTGTATTGGAACAACACCGCGTGATCTGGTGATGCACCTGCGCTTCGCTGTGTCACGAGCCCATTCTGATCCAATAGTTCGCCTGGGATGAATCGAATTGTCTGCCCGGCGTGGCCTTGTACCGTAACTTCGGGCCATCCAGAGAAATTCTGTCCAAGATCATAGACCAGAATGCTAGGTTTCGGTTCCGTTATGCGCACGGGCATGTACCGGTGCAGTATCCGAATTGGCATACTTGTATCAGCGTGCAATTTGTCAGAAGGCCCAGAAACCTCTATCGCGCTAACCCATCCGTCAGCTTGAAAACCGGGACTGTCCCAATCTGGGTCAACTTTCGTCGCATCGAAATCTTCTCCGCCGTAAACGGATGAGAAGATGATGGGCCCGGTATGAGTGGTCCAGAAATGATCGCTTACGAGTGTTTCTTCGGTTCCGTCTTCATACTGCAAGTAGGCCTGAAGGATCAGTCTGGGTTCGCCCAAGCTTCCGGTAAACTTTGCATACCGTCCCTCTGTCTCGCGCACGTTATACATGCCATTGCCCAGCATGACGCCAAAGACATTGGCGCCTGGATGCGTCAGTTGCGTTATATCGTAGGCATTGTAAAGAACAGTGCTGTCGTAGTCCGACCAACCCGGGGTGAGGACTGCTTCCGTCACATCCTGTCCATTCAGTCGAAGCTCATATTGACCAAGCCCACTCACGTAGACCATTGCTCTTGCTAATGGTTTGCGAGCGTCAAACTCGCGACGGAATAGCGGAAGCGTACCCCGAGAATCTAGCGCGCAAATCCACTTCGCCTGCCACTCTGTTTCATGCAGCATCCCGGTCGTGAAACTTGCTGCCTGGCTCCATCTGGATGGGCGTCCTGCATTGTCCCAAACTCTCACGCGCCAATAATAGCGCTCGTGGGAATGGATTTCCGGACCGTGATATTCAATCTGGACGTAATGACTAGATACGACTTTGCCGCTATCCCATGAATCTATATCTCTGATTGTGAAGTCCGACATGGAAGAGGCCAGCTGTATCTGGTAAGCGCTCTGGCGCAGACCGCGCAGACCCTCGCGATCCGATTGCAAAAGCCAACTCAAGTGTGGGGTCTTCGTGTCTATGTTCAAGGGCTGGTCCTGCATTTCTGTCCGAAGATCGATAGGAGTGATTTGCGAGGAATGATGACTCTCTCCACGCGCCACCACGGCAAAATGCAGCCCAATGGATACGCTTCCAATCAAGATCAGGGTGGTTTGCCAACTTAAACGCATTTGCCCCCCAAAATAGCTCGCGAGTCTGATCACGAGAAGGAATAACGGTACACTATCGTCTACCACTTCTTGAATCGAATCCCTTCGATTTCGCCCGCGTTAACGCCGTCCCATTGGACTGGCGTACAAACGAACTCCCACTTGACTCCACCGTCAGGCAGGCGAAGGAGGATCACATTATTGCCTTTGTGCAGCTTTACTGGAATGGCAGGTCGTGTGAAGTAGAACTCGTCCGTAATTGGAACAGGGTCGTGCCAAACTGGCTTTGCTCCTAGTCCAGGAGTCTTCCATATTGGAGGCTCAACCTCGGTGCCATTGATCCAGATCTTTGCGTGGGAGCGACTCCATTGTCCGAGCGGAGGATTGGGCCCGGCGCGTCTATCGGAAGGATTCGGAGGATCTACTTGAATCCAGAAACCCACCTCACGATCAGTATCGGACTCGACGATTGCACGCGCATAGACGGTTGTATTCGTCGGTTCAGTCCGCTCTTCTTGGCTAGTCGGCCATGGAGTGGTCTCCGGCTTTGATCTGTCGAGAACGCTGGGCCAATTCCACATCTGCTTCAGGAAAACCTGGGAACCGCGCGCAGTTTTATCCCAGCCATACGTTTTCGAGCCGACAGTAATCGAGGATATTTCACTGCTTGCCGGTTCCTTCTCTGGACCAAATGCTTTGTCGTAATTGCCTTGGTTGGGAATTGGACCCAGTAGACGCCAATAGCCTTGATCGCGGATGTAGGGAAATGCAATGTCACGGAAGAACGCATCACGGTTTGCGACGATGGCGGTATCAAAGCAGCTGGCTACAAACGCCTCTCGCGTGCCCTCGTCAGGCAGTTTGACGAGCAAATCTCCCCGAAAGGTACCTCCGTACCAAGCACGGTGGGCAAAGGTGAGAACGGCTGGCCAAAACGGAGCAGTGCGTTCGATATTTGCATTGTAGTTTGGAAGATCGAACCAAAGAGCAAGCTCTGCACCGAAGCGTTGGCCGTAGCCATCGCGTGCAGGCGCGTTCCAAAAAGGCGTGCGCACAGCATCGAAGCCTGTATAGGTGCTCGCGTAAAGTGCCCGTGCGTCAATGTAGGGATTCGTATGGTTCGGTTTTCCTGTTCCCCAAAGCATCTCGATTGCATGTTCGTCTGCAGATGGTGGACGCAATCCTGGGCTCCACAAAATAACGCGGCGGCCGCTCTTCTGGATCATCGAGGCAATCTCATCCATGAACGCCGCTGGCATTTTTTCTTCGGGAGAGCGCACCTCGTCGGAGCCAATGTGGACCAGTGGCATGTCCTCAGGCGTGGCCAACTCGAAAAGTTCACGAAATGCATCACGTAACACTGCGGCAACCTTTGGGTCATCCATCCGAGTCACACCAAGCGCGCGACGCATGGCGGCGGAGTGCCCCGGAATGTCAATCTCAGGAACGACGGTGATATTGCGCGCTTTGGCGTAGACAATAATGTCCTGGATCATTCGCTGCGTGTAGAACTTTCCAGGAGCATAACCAGCTTCCATCGAACTTGCACTGGTGAGTTTGGGATGAGACTTTACCTCGAAACGCCACCCAGGATTATCGGTAAGGTGCCAATGGAAGACATTAATCTTGTAACGCGCGAAGATATCGAGTTGCTGCTTGAGCTCTTGAACTGAAATGTAGTTGCGGCCGATATCAATCATCACCGCGCGATACGGCAAATCCGGCGTGTCCTGGATATTGACATGCGGCAGGATCGTTGACCCTGCGAGTCCTCGCAGCGACGCAAGTGTGATTGCCCCATAGAATAACCCCGCAGCTGAAGGGGCAGTGATGATCACTCCAGTACTGTCAATCTTTAGCGTATAGCCTTCAGAGTGACCCGAGGCGGTTGGAGTAAGTCTGAAGACGATCTGAATTTTGTTGGTCGTCGGCGCGCCAAAGGCTTCCGTCAAGATTGACCCGGCAGATGCTAACCGTGGGTCGTCGATAGCTGGGAATTGCTCCTGAGCGCCGGCAAGATTGGTTGTACCTCCGTAAACCTGTACCTCTTTCGGCTGAGGAATCAGCAAAGAGACAACGTCACGAGTGGCTTGAGGGGAGGAGAACGATCTTTGGCCGTGCCCCGCAAATGAGCCTAAACCGAACAGCAAAGCGGAGGATGCGAGAGTTTTCCATACGATATTTTTTTTGGATAGAAATCTGCCGAGCTTCATTCCTAACCTCAAGAATAGAAAAGATATGATCTAAATAATAATAAAAAGATAGCCAGCCACATTTCCGCGAAAACTATCGCAAAATAATCTTGACACCCCCTATTCGCCCGCTAGTTTCGGGCGAAATTTTAATTTCAAAGCAAATAGAAACAAATTCTATGTTGAAACAATATTAAAGACAATAATACGACATTAGAAGGAACAATCGAAGAGAGGTAACGATGAAGGCGCTTTATCTCCGTGCGATATTATTTGCGGTAGTTTTTCCAGGTCTTTGTGCGAATTCGATTCATGCTCAAAACGCATCCGGAACATTATTGGGACGAGTTACGGATCCAAGCGGTGGAGTGATTGTCGCTGCAACGGTGACGGTTACAAACCAACAAACCCGCGAATCACGGACTCTCGAGACGAATGGAAGTGGGGATTATACCTTTCCCCTCCTTGTACCTGGTGTCTACGCGATCAATGCTTCCGTACAGGGGTTTCAAACGAAGATTCAATCTGGGATTGTTTTAGACGTGGATAAAACCGTCCGCGCCGATATTTCCTTAGCTGTTGGTTCGAGTTCCGCCACGGTAACGGTCTCTGCGAATAGCCTGAGCCTTGATACAGATTCAGCGAGCGTGGGGCAGGTAATTACAAGTGAACAAATCAACTCCCTGCCGCTCTTTGGCCGAAATTTTCAAGATTTGATGTTTCTCGCTCCAGGTGCCGTCAATAATCCAGGTGGTGAGCAATCCATCTTTCGCATTACCGTGAGTGGAACGGGGTTGAGTTCGATCAGCGTTGGCGGTTCTCGCGGTTCCTCACAAGGCTATACCGTCGACGGCACGACGATACTTGATATCGGATATGACACGCCGGCGTTTGGTCCATCACTGGATGATGTCGCGGAATTCAACGAGCTGACGAAAAGCTATTCGGCCGCATATGGCTACAGCATGAATCAGATTAACGTTGTAAGCAAGTCAGGAACGAATCAGTATCACGGTTCTCTTTTCGAATATCTTCACAATAACTACGTTGACGCACTGGCTCACGGGACAGTTCCAGGAAGCGCCGCACAGACCCTGCGACTGAATCAATTTGGCTACTCACTTGGCGGTCCCGTAAAGATTCCATGGTTATACAGCGGAAGCAACAAGACGTTCTTTTTTGCCAATTATGAGGGGTTTCGTCAAAGTGCAGGAGGTGGAAGTGCGGCTCCAGCTTCGGTTCCAACCGCCGACCAAATGAAGGGCATATTCTCTCCCAGTGTGCTGGGTACTTTTACAACGGCGCAGGCGCCTGCCGGAGTTGGCTACACCCAGTGCGGTCATACCTATTATGTGGGTGATCCTCATCCATTGTTTGACCCATTTGACCCCAATGGCTGCCCGTTCCCTATCGGAGGTGATGGAAACTACACCATTCCGGCGAATCGCATCTCAAACGTGGGCCAATTGATCATGCGTCCGGGGCTTTACTTTCCGGCGGCTCCGAATGTCAGTGGCGTTACCATCCCGGTAAACAACTATCTTTACAGCAGCAAGAGCTACCTTAATTTCGATCAGCAGAACTATCGAATCGATCAGAATATCGGCAGCAAGGATCAGTTGTTTTTCCATGCAGTAAAACACGATGTGGATTCAGTAGGAACTGCGGCTGTGCTGGTCAATGCAAAGTACGCAAGCCAACCCGGCCGTCTCTATACGATGACCGAGACGCATCTGTTCAAGCCCACGCTGACGAATCAGATACGAGTAGGTTTCATGGAAGCTCTTTATAAGACGGGGCCTTCGACAACCATAACCGAGGCTGATCTTGGTGTGCTTCATTTCCCGAATGCATTTACCTCAAAAACGGAGGGGTATCCGCGTCTTGAGTTCGACGGAACGCCATTGAACAATGGCTATACCTATGGGGGCGGTGCACCCGGCGGCTCGGTTTCATTTAGTGACGATTCCATCTGGGATATCGGCGAATCAGCGAATTGGAGCGTCAAGCGTCATAACATTAGTTTTGGCCTTAACTATCGCCGTATTCGTTTGAACTTGAATCCAGGATTGGCCAGCCTCGGCCGAATCAATTACAACGGCCAATACTCGGGAGATGTTTTTGCCGACGCTCTTCTTGGAGCATCGGTTGGCATCGCCCTGACCCAGGTGGGACCTTTTTCTGATCCGGAGCAAGGACCCGAAGCGCATTTGCACTTTACCTGGTGGGCGCCATATGTCCAGGATGACTGGAAGGTTTCCAACCGGTTAACTCTCAATCTCGGGTTGCGGTATGAGTTCATTGCAACTCCATATGAAGAGAACAATTTCTTTGTCTGGCCAGACTTCAACGCTCCGGGCGGTGCGCTCTACATGGCGAATTCTTCTATAGCGAAGGATTTTGGAGGTAGCAATCCGTATGCCCCGGGAACCGGTCTATATGTTTCGCCTCCTAGCGGTCAACGAGGTCCCGGGCCTGCGCCAAAAGATGTCTGGGCTCCACGCATTGGGTTCGCGTATCGCCTTTTTAACGATGATAAAACCGTAGTCCGAGGCGGCTTCGGAAAGTATTTCGATACGATTGAAGCGAATGAATACCAGGCAAGCAGTGCCGGAGTCTACCCTCTCGTAACCTCAATGAGCAGTGGAACCGACGCTGGTCTCTCTTATCCACCCGCTTACGATACAAATAACTTGCCCTCCGCCCCACCCTCTTCTCCGATTCTGTCCTATGCGACGAATCCAGGCACAAGCCAGCTGGGATTCCTTCAGATTCAAGCGAGCCGCATTCTGAATCCATATTTTCTTGCATGGAACTTCGGTGTTCAACGAGAACTGCCGGGACAAAACAAGTTGGAAGTCGACTACGTTGGCAATCACGGGGAGAACCTATTCTCCCGCAGCAACCCTAACGCTCCCAGGCAATGTATCGCTGTGAACAGTTGTACTGTGACAGCGAACACGCCCGCCACGGTCCCCTGGCAGCAACGGACTCCCTATCCGAATCTGGGTACGTTGGTCTATGCCGGCTTCGATGGCTTCTCTAATTACAACGCTTTGAATGTCGAACTGGAGCATCGCTCCAATAACCTTAGCCTGATTGCAGCCTACACCTGGTCAAAAGAACTCGACACGAAATCATCGGTAGCTGGATTTGGCGGTGATCCGAATGGCTGGGCCGGCCCCCAGGATGGACGCAATATCGCTGCAGATTACGGTCCAGGAAACTTCGACGTCGGGCAGCAGTTTAGGGTCACGATGGTGGCCGCACTGCCGTTTGGAAAGGGTCGCAGATTCTATGGCAATGCACCGAGGTTAATGAACGCGGTCATTGGAGGTTGGCAGTTCGGAACATCGACCTACTTTCAAGGCGGGTTGCCATTCACGGTAACTGCCACAGATATTCAAGGCGCAAATAACACCTTCGCTGAAAGGGCAAATCGCAATCCAAAGCCCGCCGGCTTCCACCGGACTTTGGACCAGTGGTATAGCTACAGTTCAGTTCCTGGATCCACTGATGCTGAATTTACGCAACCAGCCCCTGGATATTACGGAAATTCCGGTCGCAATTCGCTACGTATGCCAGGACAAATCAATTCGGATATGTCCTTGTCAAAGTCGGTTCCTATTTCCGATAGGCTGAATTTCCAATTGCGGTGCGACGCTTTCAACGCAACAAACCATTGGAATCCCGGCCAGCCAGGGAACTACAGCGTCTCTGGAACCAATGTAGGAAAGATCTTTCCGTTTAACTCTCAGACATCGGCGCGTGTGCTGCAAATTGCAGGTCGTCTGACCTTTTAATTCATCGAAAGATTCTTTGGGATAGGGAGTGCTTTCAAATCCACCACTCCCTATCGCTCTTATCTCCGCCCCTGTTAAGGAGAGTTGATTGGAAAAACGAACGTTCATACGAAGACTTTTCGCGGTGAAATCAGGTTCCAGCACTTCGTATAAGACGAAAGTTGATTCGGGCTTATTTGTTTCTGCATTGAACACACTGGCAATCGCGAAGGAGAAATGACAATGGAGCACACCACGAGATTCACGTTGAAGGCACTGTTCGCTTTGATTTCCATATCCTTAGCAAGCAGTGTTTTTGCATCCGGCCAGTCAGTATGGATTCAGAATGCATCGGACAGGGCTTTCAACTCATCCACGATGCCGGCAGATCCTAGCACATCCATAACCCTGTATGCGGCGAAGAACGAGTATCAAGGAGCGCAGATTTTAGTCCGATCCACTTCTGCCCAGACAGGCGTGTACGTGACTGCACATGCTCTTACAGGTCCGGGAGGCGCTACGATTCCCGCCACAAATATTAAGGTGACCAGGGAGATCACCCATACAGGAGTATGGGAGGTACCTGCAGAATTTGAAGTTCCGCCGAACGGCGGCAATGGGGATGGCAGCGGCGATTATACGGACTCGTTAGAGGACAATACACCGCAAAGCGTTGGAGCCAATGTGACGCAGCCCTACTACTACAGCGTATACGTCTCTCCCACGCAAACGCCAGGAACATATACGGGTACAGCGGTTGTTAACAGCAGCGTTGGAAGTGTAACCGTAGACGTAACGGTGATCGTTTATAACATCACCATTCCACCAACAAGCCAATCAACCTACCGGATGAACAACTGGTTTGCATCCGTCGGTTGGGACTATACCGGCACTCCACAAGTCATTCCTCTGCAGTACGGTGTTGCCACGTATGACGCGAACTGGTGGAAGGTGATTACCAATATTGCCAAGAATCATGCAAAGCATCGAAACAACGTGATATTCGCGGACTATCAGGGCTTTCTTGCGGGTGCTTCCACCATTGATGCCAATGGCGTCATTAGTTGTGATTGGACGAACTTTGACAGGTTCATTCAGACCTTCATCGATCAGGGCGCATTGCAATACATTTACTCTCCGCAGCAAATGCAACACCCTGACAAGAACGGCAACGAGGTGGATCAGGTTGACATACTGGTTCCGGACGCAACCGGGCATGCCGTTCATGCGCTTGCCGGTGCCAATACTCCAGTAGCGACTGCTTTTTTACAGCAAATGTTTCCTTTGCTCAAAGCGCATTTAGACGCCAAGCAATGGACGAATATCTTCTACATGAGCGCCCAGGATGAACCGAAAAATCAGGATGAAATCAATTCTGCTTTATGGTTTTATGGCTTATATAAAACGGTCTTCACCGGAAATGTGCTTACGAATGAAGCGCATGAACACCTCTGGGACGGTGAGGAGGCAGGTTTATCGACATATACACCTACTACCTATGTCTACGACGCCAATACGGGCTTCTATCAACGTAAAAGAGTCGACAATGGAAAAGATCTGTGGCTTTACACGGCCATTTATCCCGAAGACACGAGGATGAACCGGTTTATCAGCTATCACCTCGATGAAACGAGGTTGCTGCCCTGGCAGGACTGGAAAATTGGCGCCATTGGACATTTGCATTGGGGCTGGGATCATTGGGTAGGTTACGACAACACAATAGGCATATGGTTTGCCTATGATACGGAAGCCGGAAACAACCAGGGCTTCGGTGATGCATGGCTTGTCCGCCCTAATAAGCCGGCATATGACATCTACGACAGTGTAAGAAGTGAAGCGCAGCTATACGGGATTCAGGATTATGAGCTGCTGAACATCCTGAAACAGACCAAGCCTTTGGTCGCCAAAAGCATTGCGGAATCCGTCATCACCAACTTCAGCGCATACACTCGATCGGGCAATGTAGTAGAGAACGCGCACAAACAGATACTCGATGAGATTGTTTCGACACAACCGGATTCAAAGTTCGCGTTTTCCGATGATTTCAGCAGTGGCAACGATGGTAACTGGACACACACTCTCGGTACCTGGTCGGTATCCGGCGGTGGCTATAGTCAAACAAATGCCGCGCAATGGCAAGCGGCTTCAGCGGTCAAGGGTCGCTCCTATGGTGATTTTGTTTTGACCTTCGATGTAAAGATCACAAACAACAATGGGAATAATACAAACTGGGCCGGGGCGGTGGTTCGAAGCGCGAATGGTACGGATATTGACACCGGCTATTTGATTGCGCTGCGGGATACAGGCGAGCTCTTCCTCTACAGATCCGGGGACCCACTTGTCCCTTCGGGACCTGCAACAGCAGTACCAGGTTATGTTTCCGGTCAATATACAACGATAAAAGTTGTGGTGCAGGGTAACAACATCCAAGTTTTTGGGGGCTATAGCACAACTCCACTGATCAATTTCAACGATAGCGGGTTCTCGGCCGGCAACATTGCATTGATCACCGCGAGCGCGGCTACATTTGCCAATGTAGCAATTAATGCCGAACAAAACTATGCAGAGGGCAAGCCCGCCTCTTGTCTGAGCACGTATACCGCAGACGGATGGTCTCCTCAAGCTGGCGCAGACGGGCAAAGGTCTTCCGTGCCCGACTCGATGGGGTATTCCAGTGATAGCAATTTAACGGTACAGTCTCACAATGAATGGATGTCCGTAGATTTTGGCAAGATCTACAATCTCAGCCGTGTAGATCTGTATCCGCGAAACGATGGAGTCAACACCGGCTATGGCTTCCCGATTGATTTCACAATTCAAACTTCCCCCGACAATGCAACCTGGACGACGGTGGTGACACAAGCGAACTATCAGCTGCCGGGCAATGCAGTGCAGTCCTTCCCTTTCCCGAGCGTGAACGCCAGGTATGTCAAGGTGGACGCTACGAAGCTGAGAGCCGAGGGCCCGGGCGCCACCACCTACCGGCTGCAGTTCGCCGATTTGCAGGCTTTCGGCGGAAATCTGGCGGCAGGCAAGACGGTTACAGCCTCTAGCTCCTATGAAAGTGCCGGAGATGGATGGACGATGGCGAACGCAACAGACGGAGCAACATTGTCCAATGTGTATTATTCAATGGGGTGGAGCAGCGCCATTAGCGCTGGCAGTGAATCGGTAACAGTAGACCTTGGAGGCAGCAGCACATTCACTACGGTAAATCTCTTCCCAAGAAACGACGGACCCAACACGGGCTACGGCTTCCCGATTGATTTCACGATTCAGACCTCTACCGACAACACAACGTGGGCAACGGTGGTGATGCAAACGAACTATCCGCAGCCGGACAATGCAGTGCAGAGCTTCACCTTCCCCAGCACGACGGCCAGATATGTAAAGATAAACGGCACGGGCCTGAGAACAGACGGTCCCGGCGGAGCGCTGCGAATGCAGTTTGCTGAAATTCAAGTCGAATAAACAATATTGCATGCAGATAGCAATCATGCTGGCATATGTTCCGGCATACCTACAGCACGATGTTGTCCGAGCACGGCGACGACGTGAAGGTGGTGCAGGAGCTGATGCGGCACGTCAAACTCTCGACCACGATGGAGACGCACACGTCCGAAACTCGGAGGAAAAGCGTTGACAGAAAACCTCGCTGAGTGACTCGCCCTGTTGGCGTCAACTGACTATCCTGCCGCAGTTGCGGGGCGGGCAGTCCTTCGCGATTTGGCATTCGGTGGGAGCCTGCCGATGCACAGCATTCAGTGAGCGGGAAGGAGCCATCTCCTCACTCCAATTTGCTAGCCGGCACCCGGAACCTCGTCCTGCAATTTCCACTTGAAGCGGAGGTCTACTTGGATACCAAGTGGAAAATAAGCGTATTCCGATATTACAAGGCACACTCGACCTGATGATTCTCCGCACCTTGGCCACAATGGGTCCTCAGCACGCGTACGGAATCGCCAGCCGGCTTGAACAGGTTTCAGGGGATCAGTTGAACCTGAACCAGGGCACCATTTATCCGGCCCTTATCCGGCTGGAACAGCATGGATGGACGCGCGCCTCCTGGAGCAAGACGGAGAACAACCGCGAAGCAAAGTACTATGCCATCACGAAGGCAGGATTGAAGGGGCTTGAAGAAGAGACCACGCGCTGGCGTCAGATGTCGGGCGTGGTCGAAAAGCTGTTGGCGGAGGAGCCATAATCGTGTCGCGTTTAAGACGAAACCTGTCAAAGTTGAACAATCTCTTCCGCAACAATCGTGCAGAAGAAGAACTTGCACGCGAGGTGGCGTAGCATCTTACGCTGCTCGCCGACGATTTCGAACGCCGTGGCATGTCGCCTGAAGAAGTCCGACTGGCCGCGAAGCGCGCCTACGGCGGTGTGGAGCAGGCAAAGCAGGCGCATCGCGACGAACGATCTCTTCTTTCGATCGAACAGACGATACAGGATCTGCGCTATGCGCTGCGTATGCTGGCAAGATCGCCGGGGTTCGCAGCCGTTACCATTCTTACGCTGGCACTGGGCATCGGCGCCAACTCCGCGATCTTCAGCGTTATTGATGCGGTGATGCTGCGGGCGCTGCCGGTCGAAGACCCGCAGCGCCTGGTGATTTTTAGTTGGAGCTCACATCAGGAGCCGAAGCTGCGTGGACACAGCACGTATGGCGATTGCGACGATGATAATCACGCGAGGGATTGCGCATTTTCCGTGCCATTTTATGAGGCTCTGCGCAGCCACACGACCACATTTTCCGGCGTGGCGGCGTTCGCTGGTCCTCTCGAAGTGGGTTTCAGCGGCAACGGGCCTGCGAATATCGTGCGCGGCGAGTATGTCTCGGGCGATTACTTCTCAACCGTCGGCGCAAAGACAATCGTAGGGCGGCCATTGATCCCTGCGGACGACGCGCCCACTGCATCGCCGGCTATTGCGCCTTTGGCGCCGACCCCTCCGCAGTAGGCCGCACAGTCCGCCTCAACAACGTGGATGTCGCCATCGTGGGCGTTGCCGAGCCGGGCTTCACCAGCCTGACGCCCGGCAAGAGCCAGGACTTCTTCATGCCGCTGTCACTCGCGAAGCGCCTACAAAGCGAACGGTGGGGGACGCCGGACCGGCTATCCGATCCGGCAAGTTGGTGGGTCGTCCTGGCTGGCCGGCTCAAAACGGGCATTTCCATCGAGCAGGCACA
>Ga0137415_10004081_pt1 | contig 14464 bp, 11 predicted proteins | sample CZODoug3_1_1_16f_FD_183082 | JGI IMG/M metagenome (GOLD analysis project Ga0137415, IMG submission 183082) | Vadose zone soil fungal communities from Angelo Coast Range Reserve, California, USA - CZODoug3_1_1_16fungal (Hybrid Assembly) | ecosystem: Environmental > Terrestrial > Soil > Vadose... | reverse complement strand
CTTCTCCGCGCTCGCGAGCTCGAGAGGAAAGCGCTCGCGCATGACGCCCATGACCAGGTCCTCGACCTGCGTCTCCGAGCGGAGCGGGAGCACGGTAGCCAGAAGCGCCTCCATCTCGTCGAGCCGGCTAGCGCCGATGATCGACTTCACCGCCGGGATGAGGTGAGGCGACATCGAGAGGCTCCGCAGGCCGAGCCCGAGGAGCACCCAGGTGAACGCTGGGTCTCCGGCCATGTCTCCGCAGATCGAGATCGGCTTGCCCGCTCCGTTCGCGCCGTCGATGGCGCTCTTGAGGAGGCGGAGGAAAGCGGGATGGAGCGGATGGTACAGGGAGGCGACGTCTTCGTTCTCCCTGTCCGCAGCGAACGTGTACTGGATCAGGTCGTTGGTGCCGATGCTGAAGAAGCTCGCGCTCCCCGCCAGGTGATCGGTCGTCAGCGCGGCGCTGGGCGTCTCGACCATGACGCCGATCGGAAGGTTGCGATCGAAGGCCACGCCCTCGCGCGCCAGCTCCTCCGCGACCCCGGCGCACATCTGCCGCGCTTCCTCCAGCTCCGAGATCCCGGAGACGAGCGGGAACATGATCCGCAGCGGGCCCACCGCCGAGGCCCGGTAGAGGGCACGAAGCTGCGTCCGGAAGATGTCCGGCCGGCGGAAGGCGAAACGCATGGCCCGCACGCCGAGGCTCGGATTCGCGCCGCCCGGAACGGTCACGGCCAGAGGCAGCTTCTCTCCCCCGATGTCGAGCGTCCGGAAGGTCGCCGGTCTCCCGCCGAGCGCGGTGAGCACCGCCACCGCGTCCTGGAACTGCTCCTCCTCGCTCGGGAGCTCGGGGCGGTCCAGGTAGAGGAGCTCGGTCCGGAACAGGCCCACCGATTCCGCGCCGAGCTCGAGCGCGCCCGGTACCTCGGAGGGCGCCTCGATGTTCGCGGAGAGCTCGATCCGCACGCCGTCGCGCGTGGCCGTGGGACCTTTGCTTCGGGACTTGAGCGTTTGCGCCCGCGATCGTTCCCGGGAGCGCCGTTCCTCGTACATCGCGATCGCGTCGGCGTCCGGGCCGACGATGACTTCGCCCCGCGACCCGTCCACGACGAGCGTTTCGCCGGAGCGGACCGCGGCGCAGAGTCCTCGCACGCCGACGACGAAGGGGATCTCGAGCGTCCTCAGGATGATGGCCGCGTGCGACGTCTTGCCGCCGCGCTCCGCCGCGAAACCGACCAGCCCTGACCGCGGCAGGTGCAAGGCCTCGATCGGAGAGAGCAGCAGTCCGACCCCGACCGCGGCGGGAGCCAGCGGGCTGCTCTGCATGTCCGGCAGACCGAGGAGGGTCCGCAGGAGACGGTCGCCGATGGCCTCGACGTCCGCCCCCCGTTCCCGCAGATACGGATCCTCCATGCGGGCGAAGATCGCGGCGATGGCATCGATGACCCGGCGCACGGCGGTTTCGGCGCCGATCTCGTCCTTCTCGATCAAACGTCGGGCGCCTTCGACGATCTCGTCGTCCCTCAGCATCATCCGATGCGCTTCGAGGATGAGATGTCCCTCGTGCAGGTGCTCGGATTCGAGCCGCTCCGAGAGCAACGCGAGCTGCTCGTCGGTCGAAGCCACTGCCTGGCGCAGCCGGACGACCTCCGCGGGGACGAGGTCTCGCGAAATCCGCCGATCGGCGAAGATGACGGGGGGAACCAGCAGGCGTGCCGGCCCGATCGCAACGCCGTCGGAGGCAGCTATGCCGCTGAGTGTTCGCACGGTCGCCATCTCCGGCGGACACTAGCCGCCGTGACCGGATCCAACAAATGGATTCGGGAGACGCGCGGAGGGCGCCGCGGTTCCGATCTCGACCCTTTCAGATGTGGGCCGATCAGGCGAGGACCGTCTCCGCGCCCGGATCGGCTGCAAGCACCGTCGAGAGCCGGTAATTGCCGGGGTGCGCGACGGTCGCGCGGAAGGCGCGATCCGCCACCAGGCACTCCTCGCCCGCGGCGCGCGACGACAGAGGAGTCGCAAACGCTACGTAGACGAGGGGTTTGCCGTCGCTCGAAACGCAGCGCACGCGTGAGCTCGCATCGAACGATGCGGTCGGGGTGCGCCGGTCGAAGCTCTTGTGAACGTCGAGCGTCCGCGTGTCGTGCGGTCGTTCCGACACCGCGCGGTTGAAAAGGTCGAATACCGGGATCGTGCGCATCGGTTGTGGCTCAAAATCCCGCGGTGGCCCGCCGGAAGCGTGGAAGGGAGGCGGCTTTCGCCGCCCCCCGACGAACGAATCGCTACGCGTGAGCAGCGATCTTGTGGAACGTCGAGTTGGAGACCTCGTAGTTCTGAAGCTGCGGGGTTCCGTCGACGACCTTCGAGAGCGCCTTCAGCACCTCGGGATAGCCCGTGCGGCTGTAGGCTTCGGCCTTGTCCTTCGACTGCCAGAAGCTGATCGCGAACGCTTCCGCTCCGCCCGGGGCGATGAACGTCACTTCGTCCTGGAAGCCATCCTGCTTTCGAAGCAGGGGAATGACTTCCTTCTCGAGCGTCTGGGTGAACTGCGCGCTGCTGTTGGCTTTCAGCTGCATGCGGACGTTTCTAGCGTACATTTGGGCCTCCTCGAGGCACTGCGTCGGCTAAGTCTTGAGGATGGATCGGGAGGATCTGACTTAGTTCAGAAGGACCCGAGGACGTGGGCAGGGGATGCGCCCAGCGGCGATCGGCACCCTAACGGTGTCGCCGCGCAAGCGCGAGGCAAACGACCTCGCTTGACCGTGGCGGAGCATCGTGACCATGGTGATTTTGCAATCTTTTGCAATCAGGCGAAGCCATCCCGGAAGGGAGGGCTCGGCCTGGACATCGCGTGGAAAGAGCTCACCGGGTGAGAGCGGATTGGCGAGCTTCGGCCGCCGCCGGCACGCATAGTCCACAGGTGCCATCGAAATCGGTGCGCATCTACGAGAGGGAAGCCGTGCTCACCACGATCGCGATCCTGATGGTCGGAAGCTTCGTCATTTGCGCGGCCGTGCTGGCCCTGGCCTCCGTCACCGATGGACGCCCGAAGGCGGCGGCCGTGCTGCTGACGAGCACCGGCGCCGCGGCGCACCGATCTGGACGGTCATGAGCGGGCGCATCGCGATTCGCGACCTGGCGAGCGGTGAGCCCTCGGAACGATCGGGCGATACGTTGACGCTTGACGTGCCCACCGGCCTGCCGAGCCCCGGCTTCGTGTCGGTGGTCGACGGTCTGCGGGGCCATTACGTCGCCGCGGACGGCCGCGGCGTGGTCTACGGCGTGGTGCTCCGGCCGCTGTGCTGGCGGGCGCACGGAGAGACCTGCCTCGTCGCGCGCACCGGCGGGTCGAAGCGCCGGACCCGGCAATTCCGACTTTGTCGCATCGAGCCGGCGAGCGCTTGAAATCCCGCCCTCCTGCAGGCGCCACGAGTTTGTAATGACCATCCCGTGACCGCGGCATGGTCTGGATGAGGCTGTAGCCACGGAGGTCAGATGCTGTACGTGTTCTTCTTCGGTCACTGGATCGCGAGCGTCTTCTTCCAGAGCTTCTTCCAGCACCGGTATGCCGCGCACCGGATGTACACGGTCACGCCGCGCACCGAGCGGGTGCTGCACCTGCTCACGTACCTCGTCCAGGGCGCCTCCTATCTGTCGCCGCGCGGCTACGCGATCCTGCACCGGCAGCACCACGCCTTCTCGGACACGGAACGCGACCCGCACTCGCCGCTCTTCTTCCGCGACGCCGTGCGGATGATGCTCCACACCAAGCACCGCTACGACGCGTACGCCTACCGCCGCGAGGAGCCCGAAGCGCGGTTCGCCGGCGGGTACCCGGAATGGAAGCTTCTCGACGAGACGCTCGGCCAGTCCTGGCTGATGCGCATCGCCTGGGGCGCGCTGTACTCGGTCCCGTATTTCTTGTTCGCCACCCACTGGTGGCAATGGGGGCTCTTGCCCTTGCAGTGGGTGCTGGGGCCGATCCACGGCGCGATCGTCAATTGGTGCGGCCACAAGTACGGCTACCGGAACTTCCAGAATGGGGACGGCTCGCGCAACACCCTGGTCTTCGACGTGGTGACCATGGGCGAGCTGTTCCAGAACAACCACCACAAGTACCCGATGAGCCCGGACTTCGCGGCGCGCTGGTTCGAGGTCGATCCCACCTGGCAGGTGATGAGGCTTCTCGCCAAGGCCCGCGTGATCGAGATCGCCACGCCGCAGCGGGCGGTCCATCCGGAGCGTGCGAGCGCAGCCGCCTGAGGACCTGAGCCCGTTCAGGTGTCGTCGGCAGCGGCGGCTTCGCCGGTCTCGCCTTCGCCCTTGTCCGAGCTCGGCGCCGGCGCGTCGGGTGGAAGCACGTACCACTGCCGGCCGTTGAGCTGCTGCCGCTTGAGCAGGCCCTGGCGCTCCATCGCCTGCAGCAGCCGGCTGAAGGTCGAGAATCCCTGGTCGCGCTCGTCGAAATCGGGCTCCTTGCGGACGATTGTCTCCTTGATCAGCGAGGGATTCAAAGGACCGGTCGCGCGCGAGAGCAGGCTGGACACGACCTCCCGCGCGATCTCCGGAATCTTCTTGTCCGCCACCGCCTGCGGCCCGGCGGCGCGACCCCCCCGAGCGGCGCGCGGGGGGGCGTGCTCCTCGCGATCCTCGTGCGGCGCCGCCTTCGTCTTGCGCGGCGGCTTCAGGTAGATGAACTCGTCGCAGGCCTTCACGAACAGCGGGGACGTGGCCTCCTTCACCCCGAGGCCGGTGACCAGCCGGTTGTTCTCGCGCAGCTTGTAGGCCAGCGGGCAGAAATCGCTGTCCCCGGATGCGATGGCGAAGGTGTCGATGTGCTCGCGCGCGTAGCACAGCTCGAGCGCGTCGATGACGAGCCGCATGTCGGCGCCGTTCTTGCCCGCCCGCGTGGAAGGCGGAACGTCGATCAGCTCCACTCCGAAATCGTGCAACCGGCGAGGCGCTTCGCGGAAGCGCGACCAGTCGCAGTACGCCCGGCGGAAGACGACCTTTCCCTTTTCGAGGAGGCGGTCGATGGCGGGCTGCAGGTCGAAGGAAGCGGCGCTGATCCCGGTGTTGGTCACCAGGTTCTCGAAATCGATGAACAGGGCGATGCGATGTTCCGAGTCGGCGACCATGGCCTTGCCGTGTACCACCTTCCCGAGCGCCGCGGCGTCAAACGGAGGTCAGCGCGCGCGGGCGGCGTCCTCGAATGCCTCGCGCCAGGTGTTGCCCTGGCCTTGGACGGCGTAGGGCGATCTTCCGTCCCCGTTGCCCACGATGCAGCAGTAACGCGCCAGGCGGCCCCGCTGGCTCTTGATCGTGCGCGGAGGCCGGAAAATGATGGTGCCCGTCGGTCCCCAGCGTTTGAACGCTTCCGCCCGCGCTTCCTTGTCCGTCATGTCCTTCATGCGTCGGTGCAGACTATCACGGGCGGCGGACTCCTGCGCGAAGCTCCCGGTGTTGCACTCGAATCCGACTCAGAGCGCCGCGACGTCCACCCTCGCGTCGAAGGACGCCTGCCCGGAGGAAAACGGGAAGAGGTCCACCGCCTCGTCCGGAATCGACGGCTGGCCGGAGGTCAGGCGATTCAGCCCCTCCCACCCGTCGCGCATCCAGACGGTCCCGGGCGGGATCTTCGCGGTCACGTGGGCGCGGGCCCGGAGCTCGCCCCGCTCGTTGTAGAGGCGGATGGCGGCGCCGTCCTCGATGCCGCGCGCTCCAGCGTCCGCCGGCGAGATCCACAGGAACGGTTCCGGATCGGCCCTGGCCAGCGTGGGCAGGGCGCGCCCGTGATCGTAGAACCCGTGGAATTGCGTCAGCGTCCGCCCCTGCCTGAACGCCAGCGGGTATCGCGACGGCGGAAGCTCGTCGTACACCGGCAGCGGCGGAAGCCCGAGCGCCCGTGCGCGCTCCGAGTAGAGCTCGACCTTCCCCGATGGCGTGTGGAACGCGCGATCCGGATACGCGACGTGGGAGATCCGCAGCGCCCGCATCCCACCCTCGAGGCGGAGCGCGGCGACCGTGGCATGTCCCGTCGAGGGATGATCGAGGATGGCATCGATCGGTCCTTCGTCGTTCTCCCAGGGAAAGAAGTCGCCCACGCCCAGACGCAGCGCGAGCTGCTTCAGGATCCAGATCGCGGAATGCGCTTCTCCCTGCGGCTCCAGGATCTCCGGCATCAGGTACAGGTGGGTGTTCGTGCTCTTGCAGCCGATCTCCTCCAGCCAGGAAGTGCCCGGCAGGAACACGTCCGCGAACCGCCGTGCCGTGTCGTTCATGAACAGGTCGTAGCTCACGCACAGATCGGTGCGCGCCAGCCCCTCCGCCACGCGCTCCGCATCGGCGAACGAGGAGAGCATGTCGGTGCCGAACAGGAGGAGCACGCGCACCTGCCGATCCAGCAACGCCTCGGTGATGCGCGACATCTGGTTGGGGACGTAGCGGCCCGGCGGGCGGCGCTCGGAGGCGGCGATGGTGGTCAGCTCCTGTCCGTGCGCCGAGCTGCCGTGGCGCGGCCCCAGGCCGCCGCCCGGAACCCCGAGGTTGCCGGTGAGCGCCGGAAGGCAGCCCACCGCGCGGCCCGCCTGCCAGCCGTTGGCGCTTTTGTGCATCGAGCTGCCGCCGAGCAGGATCATCGCCGGCCTGGTCGCCGCGTAGCGCCGCGCGAGGGCAACGATCCGCTCGGTCGCGATGCCGGTCACGCCGGCGGCCCACGCCGGAGGATAGCCGGCGAGGTGCGAGGCAAGCTCGTCGAAGCCGACCGTGTGCCGGGCGACGAAGTCCCGGTCGTACAGGTGCTCGGCCACGATGACGTGCATCATCCCGAGCGCCAGGGCCGCATCGGTGCCGGGGCGGAGCAGGAACACCTCGTCGGAGTGGGCTGCCGCCTCGGTCTCCCGCACGTCGATGGCGACGACGAATGCGCCGCGGCGCCTGGCCGCCGCCAGATGGCGCGCGGTGTTCGGCTGGCTGGCCAGATTCGCGCCCCAGAGCACGATCAGCGCGGCGTGCTCGCCCATGTCCTCCTTGGTGCTCGTCTCCAGGACGCCGGTGAGCCCCAGGCCGAAGGCGCCCAGGCCCCAGCAGATGATCGCCGGGCTCCACCACTGGCAGCCGTAGAGGTTCGAGAAGCGGCGGAGGAGCTGTGAGTGGATGCGGGTACCGTAGTTGTTGGCGAAGAGCCCGTGGCCGGACCAGGTTCCCACCGCCTCCCGGCCGGCGACCCTCATCCGATCTGCGATCAGATCCAGCGCCTCGTCCCAGCTCGCCCTCCGCCAATCGCCGTCTCCTCGCCGCGCCCGGATCAACGGGTAAAGCACGCGGCTCGGATTGCCGATGATCTCGCGGGAGGCCTGGCCGCGGATGCAGAGGAACCCGCGGCTGTCGGGGTTCTCCTCGTCTCCGGAGATCTTCAGAGCTCGTCCGTCCTCCACCTCGACCAGCATGCCGCACAACGTCGGATGACAATTCATCGGACACATGGTCCGGATCACGCGGTGCCCGCTGCCTTGCACGCGGCAAGGATATCCCACTCAGTTGTATCCGTACTTGCGCACGTACCAGCTCTTCACGACCTGGGCCATCGCTGCGTAGGAGGGCAGGATGAGCACCAGCCAGGCGAAGAATGACGGCGGCAGGGGCACCATCCCGAACGACCGCGCGATCGGCAGGAAGGGGAAGGCGATGCCGAGCGCCATCACCCCCGCCGTCGTCAGCGCCAGCGGAAGCGAAGGGCTGCTCTGGATGAACGGGATCTTCCGCGTGCGGATCATGTGCACGATCAGCGTCTGCGAGAGGAGTCCCTCCACGAACCAGCCCGTCTGGAAGAGCGACTGACGCGCCGGAGTGTTCGCGTGGAAGACGAAGAACAGCACGGCGAAGGTGACGTAATCGAAGATCGAGCTGACCGGGCCGAAGAAAAGCATGAAGCGGCGGATGTCGTCGATCTTCCACCGGCGCGGCTTGAGCAGGTACTCCTCGTCCACGCGGTCGAAGGGGATGCCGAGCTGCGAGAAGTCGTAGAGGAGGTTCTGCGTCAAGAGCTGGATGGGGAGCATGGGCAAGAAGGGCAGGAAGGCGCTCGCGCCCAGCACGGAGAACATGTTTCCGAAGTTCGAGCTCGTCCCCATCTTGATGTACTTCACGATGTTCCCGAAGACGCGGCGTCCCTCGAGGATCCCGTGCTCGAGGACCAGCAGGTCCTTCTCCAGCAGGATCAGGTCGGCGGACTCCTTGGCAATGTCGACCGCGTTGTCCACCGATACGCCCACGTCGGCCGCCCGGAGCGCGGGAGCGTCGTTGATGCCGTCGCCCATGAAGCCGACCACGTGCCCCTTGCGCTGCAGGGCGCGGACGACGCGCTCCTTGTGCGCCGGCGACAGGCGGGCGAAGAGGTTCGCCTCCTCCACCAGAGCGTCGAGCCGCTCGTCCGCGGCGGCTTCGACCTCGTGGCCCAGGACCACGCGCCCGACGGAGAGGCCCACGTCGGAGCAGATCTTCTTCGCCACCACGTCGTTGTCGCCGGTCAGCACCTTCACGTGCACGCCGTGTTTGTCGAGCGCGGCCAGCGCGTCGCGGGTGGACTCCTTCGGCGGGTCCAGGAAGGCGACGTAGCCGCGCAGCACCAGGTCCTTCTCGTCGTCCTTGGTGAAGACGGCACGGTCCTGAGGGACGTCCTTGTACGCGACCGCCAGCACCCGGAACCCCTGCGCCTGGAGCCAGTCCAGCTCCTCGATCAGGTCGGGCAGGAGGAGCGGGTCGAGATCGAGCACCTCGCCGTGCAGCTCCATGCGGCTGCAGCGCTTGACGATGGCCTCGGGCGCGCCCTTGGCGATGAGAACGCGGCGGCCGGGAAGGTCGACCACCACCGACATGATCCGGCGGGAGAAGTCGAAGGGGATCTCGTCGACCTTGGTGACGTTCGCGGTCGGCACCGCCTTGTGCGCCAGCACCGCCTTGTCCAGCAGGTTCTTGAGGCCGGTCTGGTGATACGAGTTGTAGTAGGCGTACTCGAGGACGCCCTCGTCCTCCTCGCGGATCAGGTTGCAGTACTTCTCCAGGACGATGCGGTCCTGGGTGAGCGTGCCGGTCTTGTCCGTGCACAGCACGTCCATCGCTCCGAAGTTCTGGATCGAGTTGAGGCGCTTCACGATGACCTTCTTCCTGGACATCGACACCGCGCCGATGGCCAGCGTCCCCGTCACGATCATCGGCAGCATCTCGGGCGTGAGGCCGACGGCGATGGCGAGGGCGAAGAAGAACGCCTCCTTCCAGTCGTGCTTGGTGACGCCGTTGAGCACGAAGACGATCGCCGTCATCACCGCCATGAACCGCAGCAGGAGCAGGCTCACCGCGCGGATGCCCTGCTCGAAGCTGGTGAGCGTTCGCCGGCTCAGCAGGCTCTCCGCGACGCTGCCGAGGTAGGTTGCCTGCCCGGTGTTGGCGACCAGCGCCGTGGCGGTGCCGCTGATCACGTTGGTGCCCAGGAAGGCGACGTTGGGCAGCTCCAGCGGGTTGCGCGGCGGGTCGGGCAGGGTGGCCGCGGTCTTCTCCACTGGCAGCGACTCGCCGGTGAGGGTCGACTGGGTGACGAAGAGGTCCTTCGCGGAGAGGAGCCGCACGTCGGCGGGGACCATGTCGCCCGCCGAGAGCTTGACCAGGTCGCCAGGGACCAGGTCGCGGATGGGGATCTCGGACTCGCGGCCCTTCCCGCTCTCGTCCCGCCGGACCACGGTGCAGGTGACGCGGACCATCTCCTGGAGCTTCTGGGCCGCAAGGCTCGCCCGGCGCTCCTGGAAGAACCGCAGGAGCCCGCTCAGCAGGACCATGACGCCGATGATGATCGCGGACTCTTCGTCGCCCGTGACGAGAGACACGCCGGCCAACACCGCGAGCAGCGCGGAGAAGGCGTTCGCGAACGCATGCCAGAGCTGTACGTACCAGGTGGGAGGCCGCTCGTGCGCGACCTGGTTGGGCCCGTACTGCTCCAGCCGCTCGGCTACTGCGTCCGGCGAGAGTCCCTCGGGCCCCGTCTGGTAGGCGCGGAACAGCTCTTCGACCGGGCTGCGCGCCGCCTCGCGTAGCCTCTCGGCCGCCTTGGAACGCTCCGGCGTCCTCACGGGCGGCGCACCGGCCAGGCGCCGGTTTCTCAGGTCGACGAGGGCTTCGCGGAGCATCGATGCCTCGGGGGCGTGCCCCTGAGACGCGGGTGGGCCTGCTTTCTTCAGAAGGCGATGTGCGCGCGGGCGGTAAAGACGTGGATCGGACCCCGGTCGCGGTTGAACGCGGGGTTGATGATTGGCTGGTAGTTCCCCCCTAACGACACTTCCTTGGTGAGCGCGAGGCGGTAATACAGCTCGCCGAGGATCTCATGGCCATAGGTGAGCGCGCCGTCGCCGATGATGAAGCCAAAGCCCCCGGCCGCCAGGTAGCGGCGGTGGGGTCCGGATAGCCCGCTGACGACGACCGCTGCCCCGGCTTCGTCGTCCGGCCGCCCCCAGCGCGCGCCCGACTGGACTGCTCCGAGGACCACCGATCGGTCGATCTCGGTGAAGGCCCAGCTCTCGTTGGCGCCGTCGTTGTAGCTCAGGCGCAGGAACGCCCCCAGGCCGGAGCCGAGATCCAGGTTGGCGCTCGCCGCGAAGCCGGCCTTGGTGCGCCCGGACGCGCGGGTGGCGGTCACGTCGGGGGGGCTCCGCTCCTCTAACGCCTGGCGGTAGCTGCCCATCGGAGCCGTGTTCAGGAACCCCAGCACTCGGGCGGCGCCGCTCCGGCCCGCGATCGAGAAGCGACCCTCGAATTCGCCCACCACCCCCCGCGACCGTCGGATGTCCCAGTCCAGATCCATCCCGTTCGCCGTCGTCGGTTCCAGGAAGATCCCCGCGCGCGCCGACCACCAGTCGATCGACAGGTCGGCGGTCGCGCCCCAGGTATAGCCGCGCGTATCGGCCGGGTAGTCGTACGCGGCGGACGCCCACAGGCCCCAGCTCGTGAACCGCGTGTGCGGGTCGTTCGAGAACGGAACGTTGTCGAACGAGTCGGGGACCGCGAACCTGCCGGCGGTCAGGGTCAGCGCGTCGCGGTCGCGCTCGCCCGCTAGCTGGCTCATGCCCGCCTCGACGGGGACGCGCCCGCCGCCGAGTCCGATGACCTGCCGCAAGAAGGCTCGCCCGAGGATGATCGTCGGCTCAGGATTGCCGACGCGGTAGACCTCTCCGCTGGGGAACGCCGCGACCCCCAAGGTGGAGGACAGCCCGCGCCCGCCGGCCAGCTCGGGTTGCACGAAGGCCTCGGCGCCCGGCCAGAGGTGGAGCCCGGCGGAGAGGTCCATCACCACCGAGGTGGCCGATTCCGCGTCCGGGCGCATGCTGTTCTGCCCCGAGTAGCGAGCCGGAAACGACGGGTGCGCCTGGACGGCGACCGTGGCCTGGTAGTGCACGGCGGCGTCCTCGGCGCCCGCGGCCGAGGCGAAGAACGCGCAGAGCAAGGCGATTCCGGGACGCCCTGCGCTTCGGCGGTAGCGCGGTGCGCGCAAGATATGCTTTCGTGCCGTCGTGCCCATGTCTGATCGGATCGGAAACCCGGGTCTAGCCTCGCGCTTGCGGAAAGTCCTGCGCGGTGAGGTGCTCTTCGACTCCTTCACGCGAGGCCGCTACTCGACGGACGCGTCCATCTACCAGATCGAGCCGATCGGCGTCGCGTTGCCGATGGGGACCGAGGACGTCGAAGCGGCGGTCGCCGTCGCCCGCGAACAGGGGTTTCCGGTCATCCCGCGGGGCGGCGGCAGCTCGCAGAATGGTCAGACGCTGGGCGAAGCCGTGGTGATGGACACGAGTCGGCACATGAATCGGGTGCTGGAGGTGGACGCCGCCGCCGGCACCGCCGTGGTGCAGCCCGGGATCGTGCTGGACGAGCTGAACCGGCAGCTCAAGGGTACCGGCTGGCACTTCCCGGTGGACGTCTCCACCTCGGCGAACGCGACGATCGGCGGGATGACCGGCAACAACTCCGCCGGCACGCGATCGATCAAGTACGGGATCATGGTGCACAACGTGCTCGAGGTGGAGGCGGTGCTGGCCGACGGCTCGCGCCTCGCCTTCGGCGAGGTCCCGGCGGACCTGTCCGGGTCGCCTCGCCGCCTGGCGGAGCTCGCGCAGGCGATGCGGGCGCTCTACAAGAACAACGCCGAGGAGATCGCGCTCCGCATTCCCAAGCTCTTGCGCAAGGTGGGCGGCTACAACATCGACACGCTCGGGGGGCCCCGACCGAACCTGGCCAAGCTGATGGTCGGCTCGGAAGGGACGCTCGGCTTCTTCACCCGCATCAAGCTGAAGCTGCACCGCGTCCCGAAGCACAGGGTGGGCGCGATCTGCCATTTCGATCGCTTCCACGACTCGATGGACATGACGCGCTTCATCGTCCAGCTGGGACCGTCGGCGGTCGAGCTGGTGGATCGCACCATGATGGACCTGGCCCGGCAGCTGCCGGTCTTCCGCGCGACGCTCGAGCGGCACGTCAAGGGATCGCCTTCGGCGCTGCTCCTGGTCGAGTTCGCCGGGGACGAGCAGGGCCCGCTGATCGAATCGCTCGGCCGTCTCGAGGAGATGCTGGCCGACCACGGCCATCCGGGCTCGGTGGTGCGGACGCTGGAGGCGAAGGCGCAGGCGGACATGACCGCGGTCCGCAAGGCCGGGCTCAACATCATGATGTCGATGAAGGGCGACGGGAAGCCGGTCTCCTTCATCGAGGACTGCGCGGTCCCGCTGACCGACCTGGCGGAATTCACCGACCGGCTCACCCAGGTTTTCCGCAAGCACGGCACCGAGGGCACCTGGTACGCGCACGCCTCCGTCGGGTGCCTGCACGTGCGGCCCATTCTCAACATGAAGGACGAGTCGGGAGCGCGGAAGATGCGCGCCATCGCCGAGGAAGCCTTCGCCATCGTGAAGGAATACAAGGGCTCGCATTCCGGCGAGCACGGCGACGGGATCAGCCGCTCGGAGTTCCACGAACGGATGTTCGGCGAGCGCCTGGTGAGCGCGTTCGCCGCGGTGAAGGACGCGTTCGATCCGGGCTCGCTGTTCAACCCCGGGAAGATCGTGCGAGCGCCGCGGATGGATGACCGGGCGCTGTTCCGGTACAAACCGGGCTACTCGGCGCTTCCGATCCGCACCGCGCTCGACTGGTCGGACGCGGGCGGTTTCCTGGCCGCCACCGAGATGTGCAACAACAACGGGAACTGCCGCAAGTTCGACGCGGTGATGTGCCCGAGCTACCAGGCGACCGGCGACGAGAAGGACGTCACCCGGGGCCGCGCCAACAGCCTGCGGCTCGCCCTCAGCGGACAGCTCGGAACGGACGCCCTGGTCTCCGACGAGATGAAGGAGACCATGGACCTCTGCGTGGGCTGCAAGGCTTGCCGCCGGGAGTGTCCCACCGGCGTGGACATGGCGCGGATGAAGATCGAGTTCCTCCATCACTGGAACGCGCGGCATGGCGTCCCGAGGGCGGAGAGGCTCACCGCCTATCTGCCTCGCTATGCCGCGGTAGCGAGCCGGCTGGCTCCCCTGATCAACCTGCGCAACCGGGTGCGCGCGCTCGCCGTCCTCGGCGAGAAGCTCACGGGCATGAGCGCGAGACGCAAGCTGCCCGCCTGGCGCAGCGACTTCTATCGGCCCGCGCCCGTGAAGAAGGCCGGGAAGGAAGTCCGCCTCTTCGTCGATTGCTTCTCCCGGTACTTCGAGCCGGAGAACGCTCGCGCGGCGCGGGCCGTGCTCGAGGCGGGCGGATACACCGTCGTCGAGGACACCTCGTCTCGCCCGCTCTGCTGCGGGCGCACCTTCCTCAGCGCAGGCCTCGTGGACCAGGCGCGAGAAGAGATGTCGCGCCTCGTCGACGCCCTGGGAGGCAGGGACGCGCCGATCGTCGGGATCGAGCCCTCCTGCCTGCTGACGCTCCGCGACGAGTTGGGCGTGGTGGTCGAGGGCCCTCGGGCCAAGGCGCTGGCGGAGCGATCGCTCCTGTTCGAGGAGTTCCTCGCGGGCGAGGCGCGCCGGGGCGAGCTCCGGCTGCCCCTGCGCACGAACGGGAAGCAGCAGGCCTATCTGCACGGGCACTGTCACCAGAAAGCGATGGGGACCATGCCGGACGTCGTCGCCGCGCTGCAGCTCCTGCCGGGCCTCTCGGTCCAGGTGATCGAGTCCAGCTGCTGCGGCATGGCAGGCGCGTTCGGGTACGAGAAGGACCACTACGAGGTCTCGATGCGGATGGCCGAGCGCAGCCTGCTGCCTGCCGTGCGCGGCGCTCCCGCCGGCGCATGGATCGTCGCCGACGGCACCAGCTGCCGCCACCAGATCGAGGACGGCGCGGGGCGGCGCGCGGTGCACGTGGCGCGTGTCCTTCAGTCGGCTCTTCAGGACGGACGCGGCGATCCCGCCAGCCGGCCCGACGGATCGAGGAGCCGGTAGAAGCCCGGGAC
>Ga0137415_10004080_pt1 | contig 14464 bp, 9 predicted proteins | sample CZODoug3_1_1_16f_FD_183082 | JGI IMG/M metagenome (GOLD analysis project Ga0137415, IMG submission 183082) | Vadose zone soil fungal communities from Angelo Coast Range Reserve, California, USA - CZODoug3_1_1_16fungal (Hybrid Assembly) | ecosystem: Environmental > Terrestrial > Soil > Vadose... | reverse complement strand
TTCCGCTACGCGGCAGCTAGTGCGTAAATCGCACGGCGTCGAGGCGGAGCTTCTCGTTCATCTCGGCGAGATCGACGAGCGGAAGCTCTACCTGGACTGGACGTTCTCCTCCATGTTCGCCTTTTGCGTCGGCGAACTCGGTTTTTCCGAGGACGTCGCCTGCAACCGGATCGACATCGCCCGCGCGGCACGACGCATGCCGGTGATCCTGGAGGCCCTCCGGTCCGGGCAGGTGCATCTGGCCGGGCTGCGCTTGCTCACGCCGCACCTGACCCCGGAGAACCAGGCAGAGCTTCTTGCGGAGGCAGCCGGCAAGTCGAAGCGCCAGATCGAAGAGCTGGTCGCGCGCCTTTGGCCCCAACCGGCCGTTCCCACTGTGGTGAGAAAGCTTCCCACCCGCCCCAACTTTCCACCCGAAACGTCGGCCGCATTCTCGTTCGGCGGCGCCATGCCGGTGGCGCAACCCGAGTCGCTACCTGTTCTCGCGTTCACACCGCCTCCTTTCGCGCCGCCGCGACGCGATGAACGCCGGCCCGTGGTTGCTCCCCTCGCCGAGGACACCTTCAAGTTCCAATTCACTGCGAGTCGCGCGTGCCATGACAAGTTCCGGCAGGCCCAGGATCTGCTTCGCCACCGGATTCCCGACGGGGACGTGGGGGCCATCTTCGAAAAAGCGCTCGACATGCTCATCGAACAGGTGAAGAAGGAGCGATTCGCCACGGGTCGGAAAGCGCGAAATGTTCCAACCGCAGACGCCGACGCATCGTCTTCGCGTCATATCCCGGATGCCATCAAGCGCGAGGTCTACGAGCGCGATGGGGCCGCTGCACCTTTACCGACGAGCATGGCCGCAGATGCGGCGAGACTGGCGCCTTGGAGTTCGATCACCGCGACGGCTTCGCGCGAACGCATCTCCACCGAGCGGATCGGATCCGCCTGCTCTGCCGTGCTCACAACCAACACGCCGCTGAGCAGATGTACGGTCGGGCGTTCATGGAACGAGCGCGCGCGCCAGTCGACCGGCTTGCGGGCGGGTCAGGGACTCCATCGGGGTGACCGCAGGACTATCCGCGCCGGGGCGGGACGCGCTGCGTCACGAGGTGCAGATTTCTCGTCATCCGTTCGCGAAGAAGGCGCGGGCGCGATCGCTGCGCGGGCTGTCGCAGACCTGCGCGGGAGGACCGTCCTCGACCAAGCGGCCCTCGTCGAAGACCCAGACCCGGCTGGCGGCGATCCGGGCGAAGGCCATCTCGTGCGTGACCACCAGCATGGTCATGCCGCTGCGGGCGAGGTCGCGCAGGACGGCGAGCACCTCGCCGCGCATCTGCGGATCGAGCGCGCTGGTCGGCTCGTCCAGGAGCAGCACCTCCGGGTGCATCGCGAGAGCGCGGGCGATGGCCACCCGCTGCTGCTGCCCGCCGGACAGCTCCGCGGGACGGGCCTCGACCCGGTCGGCGAGGCCGACGCGGGCGAGAAGCTCCGCCGCCCGCCCACGCGCCGCCTCGGGCGGCTCCTTCCGCACGTGGACCGGCGCCAGGGCGACGTTCTCGATCGCCGTGAGGTGCGGGAAGAGGTTCAACGACTGGAAGACCATCCCGACGCGCGCCCGCAGCGAACGCAGCTCCGGCGCGTCCGGCGGCATGCGAGGCTGCAAATCGACTCCTGCGATCCGCACCGCGCCCGCGTCGAAGCAGGTCAGCCCGTTGAGGCAGCGCAGGAAGGTGCTCTTGCCACCTCCCGACGGTCCGACCAGCGCGATCGTCTCGCCGCCTTTGACCTCGGCGTCGATCCCGCGCAGCACCTGCCGCGCGCCGTGCGCCTTGCGCAGCGCCTGGACACGGATGGCGGTCACGCCGCCGCCTCCCGCAACACGCCCGAGCCTTCCTGCGCGCCCAGGCGGGCCTCCAGGCGCGCCGCAAGCCGCGCCAGCGGGTAGCTCATCCCGAAGTAGAGCGCGGCGCACAGGAGCCCCGGCAGCGCCCACGAGCGCACGTCCACGGCGGTGATGGTCATCTGCTTGGTCAGCTCGACCACCGTGATCACCGAGACCAGCGAGCTGTCCTTGAGGAGCGAGATGAGGTCGTTCGTCATCGCCGGCAGCGCGGTGCGCAGCGCCTGGGGCAAGAGCACCAGCCGGAGCTGTTGCCCGCGGGTGAGCCCCAGCGCCGCGGCGGCCTCCGCCTGTCCCGCCGGGATCGCGCCCAACGCGGCGCGGTGCACCTCGGCCTCGTACGCCGCGTAGTTCATCCCCAGTCCGACGATGGCAGCGGTCAGCGCGTCGAGGTGCACCAAGGGCGCCAGCCCGTAGTAGAGCAGGTAGAGCTGCAGCAGCACCGGAGTGCCGCGGAACAGCTCCACGTACCAGTGCGCCGACCCGCGCGCCAACGGCCGCCCGTACACGCGCGCCAGCGCGAGCAGGAGCCCCAGCGGCACGGCCAGGGCCATGGCCAGGATGGAGACGAGCAGGGTGACCGCCGCGCCGCGCAAGAAGAGCAGCACCTGGGCGGCGTCGAAGCGGGCGTGCACCTGCGCCGGGACCTCGGCGCCTGGCGCCAGTTGCGGTGGCAGGTGGTACTTCGCGAAGATCGATTCGAGCTGTCCGCGCGCTTGCAGATCGGCGAGCGCGCCGTCGAGCGCATCGCGCAGCCCGGTCTCGCCCAGGCGGACCGCGATCACGTACGTGCCGCGCGCCACGTCGGGATCGGCCAGCTCCAGGCCCGGCTTGCTGAGCCCGTAGCGGGACGCGATCACCGAGTCGAGCAGCACCGCGTCGGTCCGGCCGAGCTCCAGGTCCCGATACGGCTCCTCCTGCCCTCCGTACAGCACGATCTGGATCCCGGGCGTCTCGCGGAGGATGGCGTGCGCGAGCGAGCCGGACAGCGTCCCCACCCGGTGCCCGTGCAGCGCTGCCAGCGTGCGCAGCGGGAAGCCGCGGCGCACCACCAACTGCTCGGAGAAGGCGTAGTACGGCCGGGTGACCAGCGCCTGCGCGCGAAGCGCCGGCGTGTCCTCGATCCCGTTCATCGCGGCGTCGAAGTCCCCGCGGACGAGCGACGGGATCAGCGTGCTCCAGTCGTTCTGCACGAACCGCTGCCGCACGCCCAGGCGCTTGGCCAGGCCTTCGGCGATCTCCACCTCGAAACCGTCCAGCTTCGAAGGGTCCGCGGGGTTGCGGTAGACGTACGGCTCGCCGCCCTGGAGGTCGCCGGCCCAGCGCAGCTCGCCACGCTTCTCGATGCGCGCCAACGCTCCCGCCGCGATCAGCGCGGCACACGTCAGCGCGTTCCATCCCAGCAGGAGCACTGCTCATAGCTTGTGCTGGAATCGCGGCCGGACCGCAAGCTCGCTACGGCAAGACGCGCAAGGCCTCGGCGCCCAGCTCGGTGGCGACGTGGAGCGTCGCGGGCGCGACGCGTCCGTCCAACTCGAGCATCTGGATCGACCCTCCCGGGAGTCCGCTGACCGCGGTGTGCCGGCCGGCCGCGGGGTCCCACAGCACCAGCGAGGAGAAGCTCGCCACGGCCAGGCGGCCGTCGGGCAGCGCTACCAGGTCGCGGACGTTCGATTCGGGCAGCCCGGCATCGCGCACCGGGTCGAAGTACCGGAACGCCTTGCCGTCCCAGGAGGCGATCCCGTAGGCGCGGGGGCCGGAGCTCTGGGGTCCGCTGGCGAACCACACCGTCCCGTCCTTGGCGACCGCCACGGCGGACATGTCGACCGGGTCTCCTTCGCGCGGGGGCCGGAACACGGGCGGGTTCCTGCCGGTAGCCGCGTCGTAGGGATCGCCGAACGCGATTTCGAACGTGTCCGCGCCCGTCCGCGCGTGCCATTGCGAGAGCTGCTGGGTCCAGCGGATCTTGCCCGCCGTCCACTTGCCGGCCACCCACAGATTGCCGTCCGCGGCGAGCGAAAGCCCGCGCCAGTCGCCGATCATCTGGGTGTCCTTGTTCTCGTCGCCGGTGCAGGCGGTGTGGAAGCAGACCCGCGGATGGAGGTGGTCGCTGAGCCACTCGTGCGTCGAGGTCAGGAACCACTCTCCCGGCTTGGGATTGCGGAACGCGTCCGGCTGGATCCGATCCACTCCGTGGTTGGTGCCGACGTACAGCTCGCGCCGGCCGTGGTCGTAAAGCATCCGCTCGATCCTGCGGTTCTCCCAGAATTGCGCGCTGACGCTGGAGACCAGGTCCATCCGGTCGACCTGCAAGGACCCGCCGGACTGGAGCCGGACCCTATCGACCTTGCCGCTGTGCCGGTCGGGGTCGGTCCAGTCGCCCGCGCCGGCGGACCGGCCGTAGTAGCCGACGAAGACCTCGCCGCTGCTGCCTCCCTCGATGGTCCGGATGCCCGGCGCCGTGGCGGCGCCGAAGATGGGGCAGGACCGGTCGCCTCCGGTGAAGTCGCGGTCGCAGTACCGGACAGCATTGTCCGGCAGGTGCAACCCGCTCCGCGAGTCGAAGCGCCGGAAGCGCGTCTCGCCCGGCTTGAGCAGGTACAGCGCTGCGTTCGTCGCCAGCCACCGGTTCTGCGCCGCATCGGTGGTCAGGCCCACCACCGAGCGCTCCTGGATTCCGTCCGCGGCTCCATAGCTGACGTTCGCCACCGGCCACGGCCCGGGCCCGCTCGCGACTTCCCCGGAGGACGACCCGGGCCCGAACCCGCCGCCGCAGCCGGCCAGCGCGAGCAGCAGAGCCGCGAGCCTCACGGCACGATCCGGATCGACGTCGCCCCCGAGTTGGTCGAAACGTGCAGGGTGGGCGGGCTCACCATGGTGTCCAGCTCGAGTCGCTGGACGGCGTCGTCAGGCAGCCCGCTGCCGCCGCGCACCACCTTGCGCGTCTTGGTTTTAGGGTCCCAGAACACGAGCCCGCTGCTCGGCCCGGCGAAGACGATGCGCCCATCGGGCAGCGCCACCATGTCGCGCACGTTCGTCTCGGCCATGCCGAGGTCGCCCATCGGCGAGTAATAGGTGAATTGGAACTTCTTCTGATCGTACGAGGCGACGCCCAGGTCGCGGTCGCCTGCGTTGCAGCCGTTTCTACCCTGGTACGAGTACGGCCCGCTGGCGAACCAGTTGAGTCCGTCCGGCGTCACCGTGGCCGCGCTGACTGCGATGACGTCGCCTTCCTTGTCGACGCACCAGACCGGCCGACTGCCGCTGCAGCCGCCGCTGTACGGATCGCCCATGCTGAAGCCGCCGCGCTGGCCATCGTACGAGCCGCCGCCGCGCTGAAACCAGCCCTTTCCGTCGGGTGTCCAGTTCTCCTTCGTCCAGAGGATCTTTCCAGCCGCCCAGCGGCCGCCGACCAGCAAGTTGCCGTCGAGATCCAGGGCCAACCCGCGCCAGTCCCCCAGGAGCAGTCCCGATTCGCCCTGGCACGGGCCACAGGAGCACGCTTGCGGGTGCAGGTGGTCGCTCATCCAATCGTACGTCGCCGAGGGGAAGATCTCCACGCCGGAATATCCGGCGCGTACCTCGATGGGCTTGAACTTGTCGGGTGTCATCCGGTCCATGCCGTGGTTGGTGCCCACGTAGAGCTCGTGCGGGTGCTTGAAGTGATCGTAGACGAGCCGCATCACGTCGCGGTTGTGCCAGAAGGCGGGGCTGTCGCCGGACACCATCTGGAGCATGTCCACCTGGAGCGTCTTCCCGTCCGCCTTGAGCCGCACCCGGTCGAGCATGCCCGTGTGGCGGAACCTGTCGGACCAGGTGCCGTCATTCGGGTCGCTCCAGTCGTGCGTCCCGTTGTATCCGACGAACACTTCGTCGGGCCCGCCGCCCACGATCTCGCTGATGCCGAACGGGTCGGCGGCGCCGGAGATCGGGCAGGCCTTGTCCGGTTCGGGGACCGCGTCCCACGGATGCTCCTTGCCGTAGTCGCGATCGCAGTAAGTGATCGGGTTGTCGGCGAGATGCAGGCCCGCCTTGCTGTCGAATCGCGTGAATTTCGTCTGCCCGGGCTTCAGCAGATAAACCGCCTGGCGCGTCGCGACCCACAGGTTCTGCGACTCGTCGGTGCTCATGCCGACGATGGGTGTCTCGAAGATTCCGTCGTTCTGGCCGTAGGTCACGTCGTGCATCGGCCACGGACCGGGCCCGCCGAACTTCGGCCCGGCGTCCGGGATCCCGCCGTCGCCGCCGTCGGGCATTCCCGCGTCGCCGGCGTCCGGAACTCCCGCGTCGCCCGCGTCCGGAACCCCCGCGTCCGACTGACCGACCTGACCGCCGCCATCCGTCACCGGCGGCGGCGGAACTACGGTATCGCTGCCGCGAGCGCAGGCGACTGCCGCCGCGCAAAAAGACACCGCCAGGATTCGCAAAGAGCCGCCCATCGCCCGTCCCCCTGCCCCACACGCGGGGCCCCAACCGATTGCGAGGCCCGGGCCAAGTTCCAGCCAAGCCTGGGAAGCACCATGGCGAGGTCCGCGCCTGGAAAAAGGCACGGCGCCGCCTGATCGGCGTCTGCGGATGGGCAACCAGTTTCCGTGGAAGCGGAAGCGCTTTGCCCACCTTGCGGCCCTCTGGTATCGAAGTCGGGTGAAGATTTCCGTCCCGTTCGGCGCTCGCGCGGTCCCTTCCGACCAGGCGCAGATCCTCGGCGAGGCGCTGGACGCCATCCGGCCCGGGCGGCCGGCGGCGGCGTTCGACCTCGATTCGACCATCCTCTCCAACAAGCCCCGGCAGGCGCGGATCGTCCGCGAGTTCGGCCGGGCGCACGGAATCGGGGCGCTCGCGGACTGCTCGCCGCGAGCGGTGGTCTCCTGGGATCTGCGCGACACGATGCGCCTGTGCGGCCTGCCGGCGGGCGAGGCTGCGCTGGTCTACCCCGACCTGACCCGGTTCTGGCGGGAGCGCTTCTTCACCAGCGAGTACTGCAGGGAAGACGAGCCGATCGCAGGCGCTAGCGACTACCTGCGCCGGGTTCTCGCTGCCGGCGGCCAGGTGCTCTACGTGACCGGCCGGCACGCGGGGATGGAGGCGGGGACGCTGCACGCCTTCCGCAAGGCAGGGTTTCCCCTGCCGGACGGCGCGCGCGTGCAGCTCTGGCTCAAGCCGCGCCCCGAGGACGACGACGATCGGTGGAAGGAGATCTGCCACGCGCGCCTGCTCGAGCTGTCGGGCCTGGCCTGCGCGTTCGACAACGAGCCCACCCACGTGAACGCGTACAAGCGCGCTTTCCCCGAGGCGCGGGTCGTGCACCTCGACACCGACCACTCCGGCAGGCCCGTCGAGGTGCGGCCCGACGTGCCGTCGATCGTCGATTTCCGCATGCCTGGATGAGACGGCGCGCGCGCGTCACCCCGCTCGCGGTGGTGGACCTGGGATCGAACGCGGTGCGGCTGCAGATCGCCGACGCCAGCCGCGACGGGTCCTTCACCGTGCGCGCCGAGGATCGCGCCGCGGTCCGCCTGGGAGCGCAGGTATTCCGGACGGGACGCCTCTCCTCGGACTCGATCGCCGCCTGCGCCACGGCGCTGCAGCGGTTCGAGAAGCTCGCGCAGCGCGCCGGGGCGCAGCGCGTCCGCGCGGTGGCGACCAGCGCGGTCCGCGAGGCCTCCAACCGCGCCCAGCTCTTGCGGGCCGTCCGCGCGTCCTCGGGACTTTCGGTGGAGGTCATCTCCGGGGCCGAGGAGGCGCGCCTGGTCTGCCTGGGCATCCTGCAGGGCGCGCCGGATTCCGACCGGGCGCTGCTCCTGGACATCGGCGGAGGGTCGACCGAGGTGATCTCGGCCAGGGGCGAGGAGCCCGAGAGCGCCGCGAGCCTGCAGCTCGGCTCGGTGCGGTTGACGGAGTTCTTCGTGAAGAACGATCCCGTCACCCGGCGCGAGGCGCGGCTGCTCGACGAGGCGATCCAGGACGCGCTGGGCCAGATCGACCCGCTCCTGATCGGCCGCCACCGCAAGCTGATCGGGGCGGCGGGGACCACCGGCGCCGTCGCCGAGCTGGCGCGCAGGCTGTCGGGCGCGCCGGGCGGCAGCGGTCCGGTGACCCACGAGCAGGTGGAGAGCGTGCTCGAGCGGCTGCGCGACACCACCGCCAAGCAACGGAGGAAGCTGGGCGTCGACGAGTCGCGCATCGACGTCCTCTACGCCGGCGCGGCGATCCTCGAAGGAGTGATGCGCAAGCTCCGCGTGGAGGAGATGGAGGTCACCGCCCGCGGGCTGCGCGACGGGCTGATGGCCGACCTGGTCCGCCGCGAGGTGCGCCCTCCCGCGAGCGGTCTCCACGGCGAGCACGTGGTGCTGGAAGGCCTGCGCGCTTTCGGCCGCCGCTGCGGCTACCGGGAGCCGCACGCCGAGCAGGTGGCGCAGCTCAGCCTGGCGCTGTTCGACCAGATGCGCAGCGTGCACGGGCTGGGCGCCGAGGAGCGCGCGCTCCTGCATGCGGCGGCCATGCTGCACGACGTGGGGTCGTTCGTGTCGTACAACCGCCACCACAAGCACGGGTACTACCTGCTGTACCACGCCGATCTGCCCGGGTTCACCGACCGCGAGCGCGAGCTGATCGCGACCGTTGCGCGCTACCACCGGCGCTCGGTCCCCAAGGATCGCCACGAGGTCTTCCAGGTGCTCACGCTGGAGGAGCGCGCGGTGGTGCGAAAGCTGGCGGCCATCCTTCGCGTCGCAGACGGACTCGACCGCGGCCACCGCCGGCACGTGCGGCGGGTCGAAGCCAGCCGGGCCAGGAGAGGCGGGCTGCGCATCGACGTGTGGGCGGAGGAGGGCTCGGACCTGGAGGTCTGGTCGGCCCAGCAGAAATCCGATCTCCTCTCGGAAGTGACCGGCGGTCCGGTGCGCTTCCGCCTCCACACGGCGCGGTAGCTGCCCGCCGGCAGGCGCGAGCCGCACGCGGCGACCCGCCTTACCCTGAACCCATGCGATTCGCCGCCCTTGCCACCGACTACGACGAGACGCTGGCCGACGATGGCCGCGTCCTGCCCGGAACCGAGCAGGCGCTGGAGCGGCTGCGTGCGAGCGGGCGCAAGCTGCTCCTGGTGACCGGCCGCGACCTCGACGACCTCTTGAGCGTCTTTCCCCGCGTCGAACTGTTCGACGCGGTGGTGGCCGAGAACGGCGCGCTGCTCTACCTGCCCAAGAGCAAGCAGGAGCGCCCGCTGGCCGAGCCCCCGCCGAGGCGGTTCGCCGAGGCATTGCGGGCGGCCGGCGTCCCGATCACCTCCGGGCGGGTCATCGTCGCCACCCGGGTTCCGCACGAGACGGCGGTGCTGCAGGAGATCAAGCGGCAGGGGCTCGAGCTGCAGGTCATCTTCAACAAGGGCGCCGTGATGGTGCTCCCCTCCGGCGTCAACAAAGGCACCGGGCTCAAGTGCGCCCTCGCCGAGCTGCGTCTCTCGCACCACAACGCGGTCGCGGTGGGCGACGCCGAGAACGATCATATCTTCCTCGCCGAGGCGGAGCTGGGCGCGGCGGTGGCCAACGCGCTGCCGACGCTGCGGGAGCGCGCCGACCTGGTGCTCCGCGGCGCTGCGCACCGCGGCGTCGAGGAGCTGATCGACCAGGTCCTGGCCGACGACCTGCGCCGCGCCGCGGAACGATCCGTCCGGCGCGACCTGTCGCTCGGCGAAGGCGAAGGCGGCGCCCCGGTGACGGTCAAGCCCGCCTCGGGACCGCTGCTCTTCGCGGGCACGCCCCGCAGCGGCAAATCGACGGCGGCGAAGGGGTTCGTGGAACGGCTGCTCGACGCAGGATACCAATGCTGCATCTTGGACCCGGAGGGCGACTGGACCGAGTTCGAGCGGACGGTGCTGATCGGCGAGGCACGGCGCGCTCCCACGGTGCACGAAGTGGTGCACGCGCTGTCGCTCCCGGGCGAGCAGGTGGTGGTGAACCTGGTCGCCGTGCGGCACGAGGACCGGCCCCGTTACTTCTCCGCGCTCCTTCCGCGCATCCAGGAGCTGCGCGCCAGGACCGGCCGGCCGCACTGGCTGATCGTCGACGAGGCCCACCACTTGCTCCCCACCCTGGCCCAGCACGCGCACGAGGCGCTGCCCGCCGACCTGAGCGGCGTGGCGGCCATCACGGTGAGCCCGCGCGAATTGGCGCGGCCGTTCCTCGAGCGCCTCGAGGCCGTGCTCGGCGTGGGACCGCACGCCGAGGAGACCATCGCGGAATTCTGCGCCGCGCGCGGGTTCCCGGCGCCGCGCGCGGTGCGCCGCCGCATGGAGAAGGGGGAAGCGTTCCTCTGGCGCGCCGGGCAGGAATCGCTGGTCTGGGTCCGCCTCTTCCGGACGCGCGCGCCGCACCAGCGCCACGTGCGCAAGTATGCCGAGGGAGAGCTGCCGCCGGACCGCAGCTTCTACTTCCGCGGCCCGGAGAAGAAGCTCAACCTCCGCGCGCAAAATCTCAAGTCCTTCGAGCAGCTCGCCGAGGGCGTCGACGACGAAACCTGGCTCCACCACCTGCGCCGCGGCGACTACTCGCGCTGGTTTCGCGAGCAGATCAAGGACGAGGAGCTGGCGCGCGAGGTGGAGCGGATCGAGCGGGATGAATCGCTCTCTCCCCAGGAGAGCCGCGAACGCATCCGCGCCGAGATCGACAAGCGGTACACGCTGCCCGCCGGCGGCTCCGAAGGTCACTGAGGCGGCACGGTCCAGGGCACGTCGATCGGGTTGCCGTTCGCGTCGCGCCTCACGAAGGTGAGCGAGCCGTCGCGATTCTGCAGCACGGTGGCGAAGCCGGGAGGCGTGCTCGACGGAGCGCCGCCGAGCCCCACGACGGCGCTGCGGCCGCCGAATGCCTCGGGATCGTGCGCGTACGTGTGCGAGTGGGCGGTCAGGATCAGCGAGTACCGGTGCCGGGCGATGGTCTGCACGATCCGTGCATTGCCCGTGCGCGCGCCGGTGACGGGGTGGTGCCGGGCGACGATGGTGTATCTGGCGCTTGCATCCGCGGCGGCCAGCGTGCTCTCCAGCCAGTCGGCCTGGGCGGCGTCCCACGAGTCGTCCGCGACGACGACGAAGCGCGCCTTGCCCAGCGAGGTCTGGACGTCCGCGAAGTAGTACGGCAACGGCCGCCGCAGCGCGGCCATGTACGCGGTGAAGTTGGCATCGCCATGCCCGCCGAAGCACGAGTAGGGCGCGGTCTCGTTCCCGCATTCGTGGTTGCCCATCGTCATCCACCAGGTGGCCGGTCCCTGCGCGGCCGCTCCCATGTAGAGCGCCATCTGGGACCTGGCATCCGCCAGCGAATGGTTGCAGACGTACATGTGGTCGCCGAGGTCGAGCGCGAGCTGCACTCGCAGCGCCTTCATGGCGCGGGCGATCTGCCCCATGGCCGCCGTGGGGTAGTCTTCGATCCGATCGCAGAAGCCGGGGCGCGTGTCGCCGGTGGTGGCGAACCACAGGCGGTCCACCGCGCCGCCGGTCGCGCCCACGCTGCCCGCGGGGACCTCGCCGGGATCCGGCGTGCCGGGCAGGGCGCCGCCGCCGGGGCCCGGGTCCGCGCACGGATCGACCACGTCACCGGGGGGCGCCTCGCACCGCGCCGCCTCCTGCCCCGGGATGCAGCGCAAGGCGCCCAGCCAGGCGGCGCAGGCGAGCAGGGGTCCCGCGGCGCGCGCGATGCGCATCGCGCCACCGTACCCGGTCGAGGGCCGCGCCTCTCTCGGTCAACGGGCCGATGTGCCCGTCATTCGAGCACCCGCACCGGCAGGATCACCATGGCCAGCCCGGCGAACTGCAGCCGGCGCTGGATGACGTACGCCGTCTCGTTATGCAAGAGGCGGTCCCACCACCGCTCGCGCTCGAAGATCAGCTTGCCGGCGAAGAAGATGCTTCGCTCGTACTCGCGCGCGACGTCGGTCGCCAGCCGCTCGCACTCGGCCACCGCCTCGGTCCCCACGCTCATCCGGTAGTCCGCCGGGATTCCCATGCGGCGCGCCAGGTCCACGTACTTCTGCAAGGCGGTCTCGGTCTCCTCGCGCACGCGGTCCACCTCCTCGACCCCGTGGAAGGTGGCCGAGTCGACGACGGCGACCGACATGAACACCACGTTGTGGAAGTAGCGCGGGAACAGCTTCACCACCGTGAGCAGCGAGTGGATGCCCAGCCCCGAGAAGCTGGCCACCAGGAGCACCGCGGTGGGCTTGCGCTTCTCGATGTGCAGCTCCTTGAGGGGCCCGCTGGTGGGCAGCGCCTCGAGGATGGTGTCGAGCCGCTTGAGGCGCGCGAACACGCCCCGGTAATGGCGCTTGATCACCAGGCACAGCGCGATCAGCGCGCCGGTCACCACCACCGTCAGCCACGCGCCCTCCCCGAACTTCTCGAGGACGTTCACGATCAGGATGGTGACGCACATGAGCAGGCCGACGAGGTGGATCCAGATGTGCCTGGCCCAGTCGGGGTGCTTGCGACGCGTGTCCGCCATCAGCCAGTAGCGCACCATGCCCGCCTGGCTCAGCGAGAAGGTGACGAACACGTTGATGGCGTACATCACGACCAGCGCCGAGACGGAGCCGCGGGTGTAGATCAGCATTCCCAGCGAAGTGACGCCCATCAGCAGCACGCCGTTCTGCATGGTGAGGCGGTCGCTGAGCGCGCTGAACCGGTGCGGCAGCCAGGAATCGTGCGCCATGTTGGCCATCACGCGCGGGCCGTCGATGAACCCGGTCTGCGCCGCGACGAACAGCAGCAGGGCCTCGGAGAGCAGCGTGATGACCACGAACCACTTGCCGATCGCGAGCCCGCCGATGTGCCAGGAGCCCGCCAGCCTCGTGGCCAGCACGGCGTTCATGGTCTTGCCCTGGACCGGGGAGACGTCCATCAGCAGGTAGCCCAGGATGATCCCGGCCGCGGTCACGGCGAGCGAGACGGCCATGTACAGCATGGTGCGTTTGGCGGTCGCCACCCGCGGCTCGCGCATGATCTGCAGACCGTTGGAAACGGCCTCGATCCCGGTGTACGTGCCGGCGCCCATCGAGTACGCGCGCATGAACAGCACCAGCACGCCGAACGTGCCGATGGTGGAAAGGTCCTGCGAGAGGCCGGTACGCACGTGCTCCACCACCTCGTGGGCCCGGCCCAGGTGGAAGAAGACGCCCCCCACGACGATGACGATGTGCGTGGCGACGAAGGTCAGGAAGATGGGGACCAGCGTCGTCACCGACTCCTTCACCCCGCGCAGGTTCATCACCGTGAGCGCGGCGATGACCGCCACCTCGGTGGGCAGCTTGAAGGAGTGGAAGCTCTCCGGGAGGCTCGAGAACACCGCGTCGCCGCCGGCGGCCATCGAGGTGGTGATGGTCAGCACGTAGTCGACGAGCAGCGCCGAGCCGCTCACCACGCCCCAGCGCGGCCCGAGCAGCCTGCTGGCGACCACGTAGCCACCGCCGCCGAACGGAAAATGCTCGATGATCTTGCTGTACGAGGCCGCGATGATGAGCACCGTCAGCGCGGTCAGGGCGGCCAGGAAGATGGCCAGGTACTGGTGCTCTCCCAGCGCCTTGAACGCTTCCTCGGGTCCGTACGAGGACGAGGACAGCCCGTCGGCGCCCAGCCCGACCCAGGCGAGGAAAGCCGCCAGGGAGATATGCTCGAAGAGCTGCGGATCCTGGATGTCCTTGGGGCCGCCCAGGACGGCCCGCTTGACGCGCTGCCACCGCGACGGCGGGAGCGGCGGCTCGGGCTCGGGTTGCGGAGGTGGGGGACTTGAGAGCGCCGGTGGAGGCGCGGGGTGGTCCATGGCCAGGACCGCTGTCCTAGCATGAAGCGCTGACCCCGGCTGGCGACGGTCTTGTAGGGTGCCTATTCAGCCAACGATTCCGCTGTCTTACGCCCATCGCGCAGGCAGTCGAGGACGCCCACGCCGCGGTACCAGGCGCCCGTCAACTTGAGGCCTGGATGTACGGCCGTGAGGCGCTCGATCTCGGCCACCCGCGCCCCATGGCCCGGCTCGTACTGCGGGATCGCCTGCGGCCACCGGACCACCCGCAACAGCTCCGGCGGCCCGCGCAGGCGGAGCTCCTCGCGCACGAGCTGGACCAGCTCGCCGTCCGGCAGCGAGCCTGCCTGGGGATGGCGGGCGCCGCCCACCAGCGCAGAGAGGAGCGTCCGGCCGCCCGGCGCCCGTCCGGGCCACAGCGCCGCCGGGAACAGGGCGCCCAGCACGGGCCTGCCGGGACGCAGGAGCCCGAACCCCTGGTCGAGCGGTGCGACGTGCTGCGGGTCGACGGCCAGATGGACGAGCGATATCGCAGCGGCGTTCAGCTCCCGCAGACGGGCGGCAAGCGCAGGGTCCAGAGCCTCCAGCACCTCGGCGGCGTCCGGTGCGGGTACAGCCAGCACCACTCGTCCGGCGTCGATCTCCGAGGCCGTGCCGCCGGCCTCCACCTGGAGCCGGTACTCCCGCCCGGCGTGCCTGACCGCTCGGAGGCGCGCGCGAAGCCGCGGCACGGTCCGGCGGGAGAGGGCGTCGACCAGCTCCTGCATGCCGCCGCGGAACGAGGCGA
>Ga0137415_10004079_pt1 | contig 14465 bp, 20 predicted proteins | sample CZODoug3_1_1_16f_FD_183082 | JGI IMG/M metagenome (GOLD analysis project Ga0137415, IMG submission 183082) | Vadose zone soil fungal communities from Angelo Coast Range Reserve, California, USA - CZODoug3_1_1_16fungal (Hybrid Assembly) | ecosystem: Environmental > Terrestrial > Soil > Vadose... | reverse complement strand
TGGCGCCGCACTGCTAATGCGGTTTGGGTCTAAAGCCCATCCCGGGTTCGAATCCCGGAGCCTCCGCCACCACCCCCCGGAATCCGGGGGTTTCGTGCGTCTGAGCCCTCGACCCCGAGTCCGGCAGACGACGGCCGATCACGGCTGACAATGAGTATCTGGGCCGAATACGGGCCGAAGTTCGGTCGGAGGGGTCAGAGGGTCAAAGGGGTCAGAGGACGCCTTGTGCCTGCGCGTGGACGGGAATCCGCTCCGGCCCTCCGACCTCCTGTGACGGTCACCTCCAGCCGCCGGCCACCGCTAGCCCGGTGCGATAGGCAGGACTCGCGTCAATCCTGTGGCAGTGGCGCGTGTCGATCACGGTCAACAACGTGCGCAACACCGGCGCTGGACTCGTTGAAGCCGGTCGACGATGAGACGACCGCCCGCTGGCGCTGGCGCTGGCGCTGGCGCTGGCGCTGAGCCAGCACTCGCTTCTCGCGCGCGCAGTGCCTTGACGGCGAGGAAGCCGCACCCGCGCCAAGGTGACGGCGGCGCTTGCTGGCGGTGTCTCGCCTGACACCGCCAGGTGCCGACAGAGCCTTTGTGGGGCTTCGCCGTAGATCGCTACTCGTCGTGTCTGCCGATCGGCGGCCTGGACTTGCGTGAAGTTACGGTTAATCGCTAGCTTGTGGCTCACGTGCCTCATTGGGGGCGGCGGAGGCTTGCGAGCTGCGTGCTCGTTGCTTGGTTTTGTGGAGGGGCACGTGCGTACTCGGCGTGATGTGAGCCGCCCCGGTGAGTCCGGAGGCTTCGTTACTCACCGGGGCGGCTCAATGCCCGACCCTGGCCTGCCCGCGTCGCTGATCATGGCGCGCCACAGCAAGTCGCTGGCTCGATGTGTGTGTGGTCTGGTGCTCGTCGGGCTGCTGGGCGCTTGTTCGACCACGACCGCCGGTGTGTCGCGCACCGAGTCTCATGCCGGCCGATTGACGGCGACGCCGACCCCGAGTCGTTCGGGTGATCCTGCCTCGGGCACTGCGGTGCCGAGGTCCTTCGAGGATCTTGCCCGGCGCCTTATCACCGATGTGCCGGCAGGATTCGATTTACAGCCCGACGATGTGGGAGACACCGGTCCGTCTGATCTGGCGAAGGCTGTCCGCGATGATGGTCAACCGGATGCCGCGCAGCAGCTCAAGGCGGAAGGCTTCCTCAGGGGCTACCAGCGTCTATGGATGGACGACGCCGATGATCAGGTCATCGCGTTCATCTATCAATTCTCGACCAGCACCGGTGCTCGGGCCTATTACTCCCGGAGCGACCGCCTACTCATCAAAGAACAGCCCTCCGCCACCCGTTTCAATGTGCCCGCACTACCGCACGACAACGTGTCAGGTGCATTCGCATCCATCGACGGCGGGTACTCGGTGGCCGTGATCGCGGCGTCAGGACCCTTCGTTATGCAACTTCTCTGCAACGCGTCCAAGACCGACGGGCTCAAACAGCGTGCATCGATGCTGGCGACGGAGCAATACCACAGACTCTGAACCCGTCGTTTCTCTGGCAGCTGGACTTCCCGATATCGGGATTCGCGGCATCGGCGCACCTACGGCGCCCGGATGAGGTAGAGGCTCAGCGTGGGCAGCACATCGGGCGTGTCTGCGGGTGGCGCTAACCTCTCTGATCGAACCGACTTCATCCCACGAATCCGATCGATCGCTGAGCTGTGGGATTGCAGCGCTCGCCCACCGGGCCGGCCATGATGCAGCAAGCCCGGCCGGTGGCATCACCGGCTGGAGGGACGCTGGAATGCCGATGGAAACGGCAGCGGCGATCGCAAACTCAGACCAGCCGGCCTGATAGCCAACAACGCCGAGCGGTCCGTACAGATGGCTGGGGTGCTCGGACCGCGGCTCGCACTACGGCGCCAGGCGCCTGACCTCATCGATGAGTTGGTCGATGTCGCCGGGCGCGTGAGCAAGGAAGTCGACGAGTGTGTCAAGGCGGGGATCCGGTGGATTGACGGCCGTTCCTTTGAGGTGCAGCGACAGATACAGCTCGTCGTCGTCGTTCGGATCGTGCCCGGAGAAGCTGATGAAGGGATCGCCGCCAAGCCCACCGTCCGAGGCAAGCCATCCCCGCCACGGCTCGCCAGCGACCTCTCGGATCGCGTACAGACGAGCTTCGATGTCGGCTAGCTCCACAGGCGTCATGACTCCGATCATGCACAAGTCGTCGGCGCGAAGTCGATCGTTACGTCTGGCTATCCAGGCTGTCGCGCTCGCCGAAGTCGGCGCCGACCTCGTTGATCTCTGGGTCAGGGCTATCGAGAGCCGTCTGAATGAGGCGCCGCAGCGTCTCTCGGTCGTCCAGGTAGTCGAGCAGCTCCGCAAGCCGTCGGTACTCATCGTCGTCGGCGGTTACCAGACGGCGCTCGACGCTTTCCTGAAGCTGCGCCTGCACCGCGGAGCGTCGGCTCCAGATCGCGCGGCGCGCGTCCAGCGCAAACGCATGCGTCATGGAGTTGTCGACCAGCAGCTCCAGCAACGCCGGAACGTCGTCCGACAGGCCCGTCAGGAACGACAGTGCCGCGCCGCGTTCCCACGCCGATCCCTTCAGCGCGCCAGCCAGGATCGTCGCGCGATCTTGTGCCTTCTGGTAAAAGGCCGCCCTACGTGCGTGCAGCTCGCGCTCTGCGTCGACAACGGCCGCCCACAAGCCTTCGTCGTTCTTGGTCACCATCGGCCCAACCTAACGGCTGACCCGGCGAGGAACTTGGCGCCGGCCGACACACGAGTCCGGACCCGTCCGGACTCGTCCAACCAACGATTCCCTGGCCTCCGTTTGCTGCAGACCGCGGTCGGTGCCGGCTTCACCGAGGTCTTGGCGCCTCGGCTGCACAGCACCCAGCGCACCCCGCCCGCGCGTGGCCAATGGTCGCGGTGGGAAGCGATCTGGCAGCGGACTCCAGCCGCCGCACCTGCGCATCAAGGACCGCTGCTCACCGTTGATCGGTTCAGCCCAGCGCCGCCGTCGTGGCCTCGGGTGGTCCGACGCTGGTGGCTGAGTCGCCGCGGCGGACGTACTGGCGCGCGTCCGGCCAGCGGGCCACATACTGGTCACCCGTCTCGCTGTCGTAGCGGATGAACGTGACGTCGTGGATGTCAACGATGAACAGGTGGAACCGTCCGACGATCATCCGATAGCCGAGCTGCTCGCCCACAGCGGCCACATAGCGCATCTGGCCTGCCTCGTCCTCGACGAGCTGGGCGCGGCCGCGGACCTTGAACTCGCCAGCCACCCCATCGCGGCTCGTGACGATGTTGTGCACGAGAACGCGCGGGTCTCGCAGCAGATCATGCGCCTTGGTCGAGCCGAGCATCATCGACAGCCACAGCTGGCCACCGAGCAAGAGCGGTTCAATCGGACTCACCCGAGGAGTTCCGTCACGCCGGATCGTCGCAACCAAGACCACTCCGGGAGCGATGAGCCGCTGCTCGCCGAGATCTGCCAAGTCGGCCTGGTCCTCACGGAGTTCGCTCCAAGTCGCCATTGTGAGTTCCTACGCCGCCCCGCCGACAACGCAGACCGTCCCGGGGCACACGCTCCCCATGCCGTTCGGAGCGTTACCGATGAGCTAGGCACCGGCTTCTCGTGCGCGCTGATGGCGCGTATTCTTCGAACATGTGTGCTAGGCGAATAGGTCGCGATCCGCGGCCTGACAGCGTGATCCTGGACGACGGACCCGATATCGAACTGCTCCGCGCGATCGCCTCCGGCCGGGTCGTGCGAGCCGAGACGGATGGCCAGCCAGGCAGCACCGCCGTCCAGGCCGGGCATTTCCTCGACGGCGTGAACGTACGCATGAACGTGCTGTTCCTCTCCGACGACGGGCTGGTCAAGATGCCGATCTCTGGACCACCACGGCTGGCACCGCGCGGCCGGCGGCTGTTGGCGATCGCCAATGAAGAGATCGCCGCTACCGGCTACGAATGAATGACCATGCCGCCCGGGATGCTTGTCGAGCTGCGTGGCCGCTGGCCGTACCAGGTCCGGTTGCTCGCCTGGGGTAAGGCCAGCGATGGCTGGTGGGGCTTGGTCGTATGGGAGCAGCGCGTACGCGTCGCGGGGGACGCCGAGCGGATGCTCTACGCCGCCTGGGTGCCGTCCGGACAGCTGTCCAAGCCGCACTGGGTCACCGCCCGCCAGCTGCGACGTCACCAGTTGCCCGAGGATCGCAAGGACTGGCCGCAGCCGAGCATGTGGGAGTGGGAAGGCTTCTACATCGGCGCGTGGCCGTCCGGCGACCCACCAGTCCCTATGGACGGCGCCACAGTGATCAAGCCGCCGCCCGGTCCCGACGCCGACACCTACTCGCCGTAGGAGCAAAGGTCGCTGCAAACCTAGACGGCACAGTGCAGACGCTAGGAGCGCCGTGCGGGAACCTTCGACCGGGTTAGTACGACTGACTGCTGCTAGGTGACGGTCGCGGTCGCGGCATCGGCTGCGAGGCTGACGCCTAGTGCTCCGAGCACCGATGCAGCGCAGCGATCGACACGAGGTTTGTAGCGGAGGTAGACGCGACGAGGCCGAGGTGCGGACAGGGCGACGGCAACGGTGCAGTACCAGCCGGCTTCGACTGCGAAGACGACGAGGGGAAGCAGCACGATCAGCCAGATCGGCGCTCTTGCTGGTAGTAGCGCGGCGAAGACGCTGCCATAGACCACGGCCGTCTTCGGGTTGCTGACCTGCGTGACCGCGGCCAGCGTGAACAATCTCCAGGTCGACCGCGGACCAGGCACGCCTGGTCCGTCAATCAGCGAGTCGTGCGCACCGCGCCACATTCGGGCCGCGAGCATCAGCAGGTACAGGCCACCGGCGATCTTGGACAACAGATACAGCCAGGTGACCTCGTGCAGCAGGGCGACCAGCCCGAGCAGCGCGAGCGAGGCGAATACCGCGCCGCCAAGACCCATGCCGGCCGCCGCGGACACGCCGTGGCGTCGAGACGTAGCGAGCGCGGTCTGGGACACGTACACGAAGCTGGGGCCAGGACTGATCGCACCGATGAGCAACGCCGCGGCGATGCTCAGGGCGCTCAGCAGCGGCGTCATGCCAACCACCCTAGGCCGGCCGATACCAGTTCTACAGCAGCGATCAACGGAGCAGCCGATCGTCGGCCGTCGAAATCGTGGCATTCTGAGCTAGTGACGATGGAATCCACGGAAGCTCTGGATCCGGTCGGCGCGGCCATTCTGGCGGTGCTCCAGCGAGATGGCCGCCGATCGATCGCGACCTCGGCCGCGACGTCGAACAGGTGGCCGGCCGATTCACCAGCCTCGGCCTAGTCACCACGAGCATCGTCTACTCGACACCGCTCCCGCTCCGCCCCGTCCCCGCACCTCCCAGCTCCGACTCGGAGTACGACCAGGCAGCTCCAACCTGAGAGATCAACGCCTGCCGTTGCTCGGGCGGTCACCCTCGTCGTCGGGCTCGCTCAGTTCAGCTCCGTCCGTGACTACCAGTCTCTACTCCCCGATGCTGGGCAGACCGAGATCCCCGGGGCTAGCGCTGGCCCGTCGACTGCGCAGGAACCCACCCAGCCGCTCGACGGCGGCGTCATTCGGCGCGTGCGGCTCGAGGTCGGCAGTGCGCCCGCGCTCACTGTTCTGAAGGACCATGCCTCCGGGCCTCGGCGAGCCGTCTCGCCCTCGACCCCACTTCCCCCTGTCCCTTCGTCGGGCTAATGCAGGTATTTCTACGGGTGTGTCAGGGGTCAGCGGCGACCTAATGTCAGGCCGGCCGGTGTCTCGCGTTGTCGAAGGAGGCCCACGGCGCCGGGGGCGATGACCCCGCTGGTGATGGGCGAATGACGACGACGGCGGGGGCCGGCTCGACTCGGTGTAAACAACCGGCGCTCGGGCAGCGTTAGCGGATTGAGTAGCCCGAACCGATCCTGGAGGGTATGTGGACTTCGAGACGTACGTGACGCAGTCGCGGCGCCGCTTGCTGCGATACGCCGTAGTTCTCACGAACGATCCCGAACTGGCGGAGGACGTCCTCCAGGAGGTGCTACTGCGGGCCGGGCAGCGGTGGCACAAGATCGGTCGTCTGGACGAACCGCACGCCTATGTGCGACGGATGCTCACCAACGAAGTGGTCTCGTGGCATCGCAAGTGGGGCCGCGTCGAGGCCCGGCCAGACGCTGACCTGGATCGGGTGGTTCACGATCCGACCGGCGTGGTCGATCGCCGCGAGACGATTCTGCGCGAGCTCAGCCGCCTGCCGGCCCGGCAGCGGGCGGCGATCGTCCTGCGCTACTTCGAGGATCTCACCGACGAGCAGATCGGCGCGGTCTTCGGCTGCCGGGCGGCGACGGTTCGCATCCACATCCATCGCGCCATGAAGACGCTGCGGGTCGACACCACCGCGGCCGTCCTCCAAGTCGTTCGCTAACCGCCATCACGGCATAGGAGCATTGATGTTCACCGAAACCGAGCTGCGCGAGGCGATGCAACACTCCGCTGCGCGCGCCGATGACCTCATCGCGGCCGAGCAGCCGCCGTCGGCCGAGAGCCGGCCCTCGCAACCCATCGACCTGTACGTTCCGATCGATCTTGTTCCGGAGGCGTGGCGCCGGCGCCGGCCCTGGTTGCCGATCGCCGCGGCTGCCGTCGTCGCCGCCGTTGCCGGGGGCGGACTGTTCCTGGCGGCCAAGCCCACACACCGGTCACCTGCCCCGCCGCAGAACGGTGTTCCAGCCGCGACAGCACCGGCCGGCCCGAGCAGGACGGCCGTCGCCGCGCCCCGAACCGCCGTAACGATCACCAATCTGGTCACGATTGCCGGCACGAACGATTACACGCTCAAGGCCGGGACGGAGACACTCAACGCTCCGGCGGGAATCGGCGGTACTCAGGTCATGGCCCTGCCCGCCGGCGGATTCGATCCGACAAAGCAGCTCACCGGGGCGCATGCGGTGTCGGTGGCCGGCACCGACGGCTACGCGGGCAAGGCGCTGATCTACCTGATCGATCCCAATGACCCGGAGCAGGCCAGCAAGGCCGGTCGGCCGCGAAACACCCTGGCCTGGCCGGCCGGCGACGGCAGCTGGCTCGTCCTGCAGAACATCATGGCTGATGGCGATGGCTTCGTGGACGTTCCTGTGGCGACCCTCATCCACGACGCGGTCCAGCTCGAGGTTCAGGCGACGCCCGCACCGCTGCGCAGTGGCTATCGGGCCCGTTGGCTGCCCGCCGGCCTGACCCTGACCAGGGTGGATGCCTCGGTCGGTAGCCCAGCGGCCACGTTGACCCTGACGGCGGGAAGCAAGTCGATCACCATCCAATTGACTGACACTGAGCTGCACAGCGTCTCGACAAACGGCGGCGTCGCCACCAAGCGCATTCCGGGCGGCTATTGGGCTTCTGTCTTCGGAACCGGCTACGACCAGGCCACCGCGCAGCGGGTGCTGGACGGTCTCGACTTCAGCCGACTGCACGGCCCGCAGTCCGGTTGGTGGACGTTCGAACAAGCCGTCAACGGCTAGCCGTTCTACGAACCCGCCCCGTCGCGCGGTCTTCGGACCGCGCGACGGGCCGGTCAGTGCTGCCCCTACGACGACCCGAACGCCGAGTCCGACCTCGCCACCTATCGCGCGACCTACGGGTTGCCGCCGTGCACCACCTCTAACGGCTGCTTCCACAAGCTGAACCCAGCCGGCGCACCCGGGCCGTATCCGGATCCAGGATGGTCCGGTGGAGATCTCCCTGGACCTGGACGCGGTGTCGGCGGCCTGCCCGCAGTGCTCGTATTTAGCGCGCCGTTCCGGTGAGCGGACCGGGGCGTCCGGTTCCGCCCACCGTCCCGACGCGTCGCAAGTTCCCGAAACATGTCCCCAGTTCCCGAATCACGTCCCCAAGTTCCCGAGGGAACGGGGTCGCGGCTGCGGTCGGCTAATGCGGTTTGGGGCTAAACCCAGCCCGGGTCTCAAGTCCCGGCGTGTGATCTATTAGGCCTTCGCCTTGACAAGGCAATAACTTCCTGGGAAATATGTTCCTCAACGTCAGCGCTTCGGTCGAGCGCGGGGGACCCGATCGACGCGAAGACTGACGGCACCAGGGTTGATTGGGCTGCGCCGGGATACGGGGGTTTCGCGGCGCACGATCAGTCCTAGCGTGGCGGCCGACCCCGTCCTCGCCGTTCGGGCAGGGCGGGGTCGCGCTCTGTCAGGACGTGATCCACGTCGTGCGGGCCAGGTGCCCCCGCCTCCACGTGAGCATCGCGCAGCGTCCGCGCTGCCTCCGCCAACTGGGCCAGACTGCTTGCGGGCAGCACGCCCCGGACGTACTCGGCCAACGCCGCCCGATACACAGCCGCGCTGTCCTTCGCGACCTTGGTGCCCTTCGTCGTGAGCGCCGCGTACACGACCCGGCGGTCGGCCGACGAGTTGCGGCGATCGATGAGGCCGTCGCGGGCCATCCGATCGGCCAGCTTGGTGAACCCACCGGCCGTCATCTGCAGGTACCGGGACAGCGTGCTCATCGGCAACCGGTGCCCGTCGGCGGCCAGCAGCAGACGCAACACGTCGAACCACTGCCCCGGCAGTCCGTCTCGTTCGATCTTCGCGACCAGTCGGCGCTGGGTCGCGGACACGCCCTCGAGGACGACATCCCAGGTCCGGACCAGGTCGGCGTCGCTCACCCTGCCGAGGCTACTGAGGTGTGGCCCAGCGGTGGTCAAGGCGCGTCGCGGTGTGCCTGTAGACTCGTCCGTCGGCACAGGCGCCCGTAGCTCAACGGATAGAGCACTTGACTACGGATCAAGAGGTTGCAGGTTCGAATCCTGCCGGGCGCGCCAACGAATCCGGGGCCTAGAGGCACCTGACGGTGTTCCCCGAGGGCATCGATGTCACAGTCCTGTCACTGAGCCGAGGATCTCGGCCGCCTCAGACAGCGCGTCGTCCTGCGAGTGGACGTAGGTGCGCATGGTGAAACCTGCATCCGCGTGACCGAGCCACGCAGCGATGACAGCGGTGGGCACGCCTTGCAGATGCATCAGCGTGCCGCAGGTGTGACGTGCATCGTGGAGGCGGATTCGCCGGACACCAGCCGCAGCGGTTAGTTGGTCCCAGTAGGCCGAAACAGTGTCCGGGTGCAGTGGTTCGCCGATCTCGTTGCACACGAGAAAGCCCGTGTCGACGTAGGCGGCTCCCGCCGCTAGCTGCTCGGCGGCCAGCCGGCGCTTGGCCCGTTTGAGCACCTTGATCAACTCTGGGGTCAGGGGAAGCGTGCGCTTGCTGGCCTCACTCTTGGGTTCGCTGTCTTCGACCTGGCCGTCGACCACGACCCGTGTCTTACGGACCGTCAGCGTCCGGGCCGCGAAGTCGATGTCCGACCAAGTCAGACCGCATACCTCGCCTCGGCGTAGCCCGGACGGTGCCAGATGCCAAGCGTGTTCGAGTCGATCCGCTCGGGCGCGAGCAAGCACCTTCCGAACCTCAGCCGGCTTGTAGGTCAGTCCCTTAGCTGTATCGCCAGGCACCCGGTCAACAAGCTTGGCGACATTACGCACGACGATGCCCTGAGCCTGCGCATCTTCAAGGATCATCACAAGAATTGTGAGCATCAGGTTGACGCTGCGCGCCTTCCATCGACGAGCTTTCCGCCCGTCCGCCCTGGGAATGTCTCCGGCTTGGAGCTTCGTAACCAAGTCATCGATGTTGCGCTTCGTGAGCTGCTGTATCGGCAGAGCGCCATAGGTACGGATCAGCGGCTTCATCATCTGTCGGTAATTCGCGACGTCGTCTTACGCTTCCGGCGACCCGCTAACCAGTCGCCGCAGACACGCTCGACGCTCAGGGTGGAGCGGCCGACGTACGTGCCATCGCGAACCTGTGTCTTGATCTTCGCGTACGCGTCGATCACCTCCGTGTCGGTCTTGAATCGGCCACGGGTTTGCCGGCGCTTGCGGATTGAGCTGACGCGACCGTCAGCACCTACACTGAGAGCATGTCTGGCGAGAACGCGCGGGACGAGTTGCATGAGCTGGTTGAGCATCTTCCCACCAGCCAGTTGGGTCGTGTCCTGCGACTCGTGCGTGGGGAGCTGGAGTCGACCGATAGCGCTCGACCTGAGCATTCCCCGCCAAGTCGCCGCACGTTGTCGTTCGCGGGCATCGTCGAGGACGATCCGGATGTGTCGCGTCGCTCTGAAGAGCTCCTGCGTGCAGAGTTCCAACCGCGCGCCTGATGCTGATCTGCGACACCGGTCCGCAGTACGCGGCGTTGAGCCGCAAGGACAACGATCATGAGGCGTGCCTGCGTCTACTCGAGGAGGATCCGGGGTCGCTGATTGTGCCGAGCCCGGTTCTGGCCGAGGTCTGCTGGTTGCTCGAGTCTCGTGCCGGCTCTGAGGCGGAGGCGACGTTCCTGGATTCGGTCGCCAGCGGCGAACTGGATCTCGTTGAGTTGACCGACGAGGACGTCCGGCGGATGGCCGGGCTGGTTCGCCAGTACAGCGACTTTCCGCTCGGCGCGGTCGACGCCGCGGTGATCGCAGTTGCGGAGCGCCTTCAGGCCGTTCGGATCGCGACTCTGGACCACCGCCACTTCCGGGCGGTCACGCCGGCTCATGCTCCGGCATTCGAGCTCTTGCCGTGACCTGCTCGCCTATCGTCGAGCGTCCACTGTGGACTGTCCACAGTGGACGGTCTGTCAATCACTCTGTCAATCAACGGGTGCCGTCGGCCGCCACGGATGCCACATATGCCACGGCGGAGACCAGCGTTTCCGGCCCTGAGCAGCGCACGCAGGCGGGTTACTGATCTACGGATCAAGAGGTCGCAGGTTCGAATCCTGCCCGGCGCGCCACCTACGGGCCCCGTATTTCGGGGCCTTCGTCATGTTCGGGCCGAATGCTCAAGTTGATCTTCGTCCATGGCTCTGTCCATGAGTAGGGTCCGCGCTTATGGCCCGGTCCCGGGCGGCCAAGCGCATCGAAGGCAGCATCCGCCAGCGCGGCGGCACGTTCCAGGTGCGTGTCTACGCAGGCGTCGATCCAGTCACGGGCAAGGCGAACTACCTGACCGAGTCGACGCGGGACGAGAAGGAGGCCGACCGCATCCTGCGGCGGCTCTTCGCCGTCGACGAAGTGCGGTGTCCGGGCGCCGTAGCCGGTGGCGTGATCACCGGCCGCGTCGTCCACTACGAGCGTCACCAGTGAACCAGGTGCCGATCCAGTCGGCGGTGGCCTCCTCGTCCAGCACCGCCACTGGAGCGCCCGCGCCGAACTCGTCGGGCTGCATGACGACGCGGCCGCGCAGCCGAGGTCCGTGGTCCGAGGTCCGTGGCGTCAACGATCTGCCGGGACGGGGCGGCTGCCTCTCGCGCGGGTTTCAGCCCACGACACTCCGGGTGGTTGAGCTGACCGGGGTGGCGGCCGGATCGGGCGCAGTACCGAGGATGCGATCGGCCCCTATGGAGCTGACGCCGAACCAGTAGCGCTCGTTGCGGTGATGGTGCAGCCGGTGGTGCCGGGCCAGGCGGCGCAACCATGCACTGCGCGGCTGGTACTGGCTATGGATCAGCGCGTGCGTCCACTCGGTAGTGAGGGCGAAGGTGAACACCGCGGCCGCGGCTGTCGCGGCGAGCGGTCCAGGCAGCCACGCGGTGCCCAGCCACACCGCGACGATGAGCTCGACGATAACGAGCGGCGGAGTGAGCACGTGTCGCGGATCGCGCGGAGCGGCGTGGTGGGCGCGATGGGCCCGGGCGGCGAGCAGGTCGAAGCGCAGGCCCCGCCAGCGCCGCGGCTGGCCGTGCAGGAGCAGCTTGTGCACCGTCCACTCCGCGAACGGGCGAAGCACGGCGAGCGCGGCAATGACGGCTGCGTCGGACCAGTGGGCCGGGCCAGCCGACATCCGCCAGATCATGGCAGTCAGCACAGCGAGTACCAGCATCATCGCAGTCGGGGTCTGCATGAAGCTGTTACCGATCGTGCGCAATGTCGTGTCGTTGCGGCCGGTGCGGGTTGTCGGTCGGATCGTCGTCATGAATCACAGTCAATCGGCAGCTGGCGATACGATCCATAGGTTGAAGGCTCGATTGCATTTGTTTGCGTCTACGTCGAGGGCCGTGCGCGGTCAGCCTCACCTACTTGGGCGCGGCCTCCAGGACGAGGATATTGAAGGCCTCCCGCAAGCCTCAGCGCTCCGTCCAGGCAGATGTTGGCGGGAGCCCGACCAGGTTGTGGTGCGGCGGCCCCCCACTCGGCCCCAAACTCTCGCCCACGGGCGCCTGCCCACTCGGGCGCCGGTCGTGCACACCGCTTCCCAGTAGTTCCGGCGGTGCCCAGGGTTCGCCCTCACTGGGAGCGCTGCCTGACGGCTGGGACGGAACGTGATTGTGCCGCGGACCCTCGCCGACCACTGCCCCATACGCTTCAAGCGGCTTGGCACCAATAGGAGCATCAATGGTCCAGCACTCACCGTCGATGTCGACGCGGTGGCCACCGCAGTTCGCGGCCACTAGCCAGCTCGTAGTGCGGCATCCGTCGGCGATACGAAGGCGTGCTGTCCCAATCCGCGCCCTCGGGTGGGTCAGCACCTCGCGGAGTTGACTCCGGCGCATGGCCCGCTGGTCCGTCAGTACAGCAGCTTTCCGCTTGGAGCGGTGGACGCCGTAGTTGTCGCTGTGGCAGAACGCCTCCAGGCCGTCCAGGTCGCTACCCCTCGATCACTGCCACTTCCGTGCGGTCACGCCGGCCCACGCGCCGGCCTTCGAGCTCCTGCCGTAGCGGCAAAGACTGTCCACTGTGGACGGTCGTCAAATCAACGGGTGGCGCCGACGGCCAGAGGTGACAGGTCTGCCAGCGTCGAGTCCAGTGTTTCCGGCCCTGGACAGACGGCCGCATGGGTTACCGATCTGCGGATCAAGAGGTTGCAGGTTCGAACCCTGCCGGGCGCGCCCAGCATTTCTCCGCACGATAGCGCTTTCAGTAACACTGGTAAGTTGATCTTGTCCATGAACGGGTGTCCGCATTGGCTCGGCTGGCTATCCTGCGCTATGCGCCAGCGCTGCCTGTAGTGGCACCAGCGACGGCTCACTCGGGCTGAGCGCTGGCCCCACCAATCCGCCCTGGGCTTGCTGGACGGTCAGGTCCGCCTCCTACGCTGCGACAGCCAGGATGGTCGCCACTGGCGTGCGGCACGTTATGGCTTGGTTGGAGACTGTCCTTTGTGGACAGTCGCGCTCGCGGACCGGTACATGAATCGCTGAGATATAGCTGGCGGAGCTGTCCGGTTTGCTATCTCGACTGGGTTCCGCGGCACGGTTAGTCTTCGTCTGCGGGGTTCGGTTGGTCGGGGATACGTCCCTCGACGGTGTTGGCCTGGGAGGCCGCCCGTGCTGGTCATCGGACTGATCCTGTTGATAGTGGCCGCGGCTGCCGCGGTCATCCTGATAGGGCAGAACCTCCAGGCGACCGTGACGGTGCACGGGCTGGGCCACACTTGGCACTGGCACGCGTACTGGTACCTGCTTGCCGGGTTGGGCATCGCGCTGGTCGCCTGGCTCGGCGCAACCCTCGTGCGCACCGGCGTCACCTACGCTCGCCGGGCGCAGCGTCAGACCGCCAAGCTGCGTCTCGAACACGGCCCGCTCGGCCCGCACCTCCCCGACCCCGACAACTCACCGTTCTTCGCCGGCGACGCCCGCCCTCCGCTAGTCGCCGACGAGAACTTCGACCCCACCAGGGCGCACCGTCCCCGCCGCGGTCACCACGCCGCCTAGACGGTCCGCGCACCCGTAGTCACATGCGACCACCAGGATCGGGCTAGTCGTGGACGGGGCTGCCGCTGACTTGGTGGTCGGCGTGGAACAGCGCCTCGGTGAGTAGGGCCCGCACGTGCGCGCCTCGGAGTCGGTAGACGACTCGCTGGCCGTGGCGTTGGCCTTCCACCAGCCCGGCGAACCGCAGTTTGGATAGATGCTGGCTGGCGACGGTGGGCCGGCAGCCTGCCACTGCGGCGAGGCTGGCAACGTCGAGTTCGGCGTCGCGCAGCGCCCACAGCATCCGTACTCGGGTCGGGTCTGCCAGCAACGCGAAGGAGGTCACGGCGGCGTTGACCTGCTCGCCGGTGGGCGCGTCCGGGTGCTCCGCTGCGGTCTTGCGCGGTCGCGGTGCCGGGCGGGGAGCGGAAGCCATGCCGCTACCCTACTCGCCTTATTGCAAGTATTCGCAGTCATGAAGGTCTTGGTAGTCTGGGTTGTTCAGCCCGACGGCACCGAGGACACCTGATCGCGATGAGCCACAACGATCCACACCCTGACACGCACCACGAGGACGACAACCACCGCGGGCGCGAGCATGGCGACACGCATGACCATGCGGATGGCTCGTCGGTGTGGGTGCGGCTTCGACACGCTGTCTCGGAGATGGTCGGCGGACACTCCCACGATGCCGCGGACCAGGTCGATGACGTGCTGG
>Ga0137415_10004077_pt1 | contig 14468 bp, 12 predicted proteins | sample CZODoug3_1_1_16f_FD_183082 | JGI IMG/M metagenome (GOLD analysis project Ga0137415, IMG submission 183082) | Vadose zone soil fungal communities from Angelo Coast Range Reserve, California, USA - CZODoug3_1_1_16fungal (Hybrid Assembly) | ecosystem: Environmental > Terrestrial > Soil > Vadose... | reverse complement strand
GACACTGTCATGGGTTGGCTTTCTTCCGCCGCCCAATCCACCGCATTCTTCAGCAATACCAGGTGATCGGCCGCCAGCACTTCCCAGAAGCTGCGGTCCAGATCCATGGGGAAATAGACCACCCGGCCCTTGCCGACCGAACGGCAGAACACCATCACTGTGTCAGTGCTATCTTCAAGCGGGAACACCCGCTCCATCGGCAGGTCGGGATAGCTCGGCACCAGGGTCAGCGGCTGCTTGGCGGTGTCGTGCGGCTTGACGGTAAGTTGCTGGGTGGCGGCGATGATGCGCGGCGCGTCTTCCAGCCCGCGGGTCAGCGGGTGCGGGTGGCGCGGCGTCAGATAGCTGTTCTTCACGCCATTGTCGGTCTTCACCCAATCGCAGCCGAACAGGTCAGCCAGGCCGAAATTGGCGCGGCGCTTGCCCAATTCGTCATAGAGCGAGGTTTCGCCTGTCGCCACAATGCGTCCGCCGGCCATCACATAGTCGCGGATCTGCTGGCATTGCTTATCGGAAAGTGCGGCGATGTCGGGCAGCACCAGCACGCGGTAGCGGCCGATATGCGCGGGCTCGAGCTGGCGATCGTCGGCCATCTCGAAGGGAATGCGCGCTTCCACCAGCGTCTGGTAGTAACCGTTCTGGGCGTCGGTCACCCGCTGCGCCGCGCGCACCCCGTCACCGGCGGTGAAGGCGGTGCCGCCGGCAGTGAAAGTACCGGACTGGGTGGAGTTGAGGATCGCCACCCGGGCCAGGTTGGCGGTGTTGCGCATATATTTGTCATGGGCGTAGTGCCACTGGAAAATCTTTTCCACCGGCGCCACCCAGCGCGGATCGAACACCCGCGCGTTGAACTTGCAGTACCAGGGACGGAAGCCCTGGGCGATGCCGCTATGGGCCCAGGCTTCCAGCTCAGGCCCGCGCTGCACCGAATCCTTCCAGCGGTTCTCGTCCTCAAGCCCGACATTGAACAACCCGCACACCGGCAGGTTCTGCATATAGGCGCGCGCCTGCTTGGCGTATTTGCCCATCATCCATACCGGGGTGGTGCCGCTGCGGCCCTGGCGATCCATCGCCACAATGGGAATGGTCACATTGCCCGGATCGTTCATGCCGCCATTGGGGCTGAAGAAACAGTCTTTCTTGGAGGCCTTGACGGTATCGTCCCACAGCTTGAACTGCTTCCAGCGCATGTCCGCATTCCACTGGATATAGGCTTTGCGCCGGGGATCTTGTGGGTCGTTGGTGGTGGGCAATTCCAGGCCGGTGGCGGCGCGGAATTGGGTAGCGCAGGTCTGGCAATAGCACATGCCGCTGCCGGCCCAGCGATTGCCGAAGAAGCCTTCGGGTTTGTAGCTGTCGGTGATCTCCTTCAGTACCGCCGGCATGAATTCGAACATGAAGCCGCCATTCTGGCAGGTCACCCACATGTCGGCGGCGGCCCAGTGGCGGCGGGGCTTGCCGTCGGAGGTAGCAGCCGCCCATTCGGGATGGGCGGCGAAGGCTTCCTCGCTCATGGCATGGGGATCGATACGGGCGATGACGCTCATGTTCAGGCGCGGGCGCCTTTCACCATCTCGCCGAACATGTCGCGGTCGCCCAGATCGCGGGCACGTTTGTGCAGCGGCACTTTGGTCGGGTAAAAGGCGATGTCGCCACCCGCCGACAGGCACACCGCCTCGACATGCGTCTTCTTGAACAGATCGAACCAGAAATCGGGATCATAACTGGGCGGGTTTTCTTCCGTGAAGGCGACCTGCGCCCAGCGCATCGCATTGTTGGCCCAGGGCAGGCCCACCATGTCGCCGGTCATGGCGAAAGCGGGTGTTTCGAACGGCGCCAGCGCCAGCAATCCGCCCGCGCCCAGCAGTAATGCGTCGCGCTGCGTTGTATCCAGTGCGGTATTTTCCGCCATTTTTTGCTCCCTGTTAGCATCTCTTTTTACGGCGCACTGCCAAAGGTGGCAATTCACGCTTGACTGATTTTCATAAGAATATCGGCCTCAAGCAGCGAAGCGCCAAGCCAACAATAAAGGGAGAAAAACGGTGTGCCATCTTTGCCTCGCCGCCGCGTTTGTCGCCTTCTCGTCGCTCGCCGCGCAAGCTGCCGAGATCACGGTCTATGCGCCCAACATCGTCAATGGTCCCTTGCAGAAGCTGGCCGATGCCTGGACGGCGGAAACCGGCAACAAGGTGATTTTTGCCGGTTTCAATGTCGGGCATATCCGCACCGCCTTGGGCAAGGACGATCCGGGCGATGTGCTGGTGGCGCCGACCGGCGGCTTGGCAAAGGGAATGCCGAGGAATTGGGCGACGCCATTTTTCGCAAAACCTTCCACCGGACCTTCGGCAGTGACGACCGGTGCGGCCTGCGCCGCCACGGTCATGGCCCAAAAAAATGCGAGGGCGAGTTTTTTCATTGGTGCTTGCTCTGAATATAGGTGACCAGCTGCCAGATCTCGTCCGGCGTCAGCTTGTCTTTCCAGGCGGGCATGCCGCGCGGCGTGCCTTCGGCGATGGTATGGAATATCTCGCCCGGCTTGCCACCGTAAAGCCAATTGGCGTCGGTGAGGTCCGGCCCCATGCCGCCGGTCAGGTCATAGGCGTGGCAGCCGGCGCAGTTCATCTTGCCGAACAGCGCATGGCCTGCTTCTGTCGCGTCGGCATTGCCTGCCAGCGGATTGGCTGTGTCGGCCGTTACCTGCGCAAAGGCAGGGCGCGCGGTCATCATCGCCAGAATAAACACAACCCGCTTCATATCAATTGTGCGCCGCCGTTAATTATGTGCTGCTGCTGGAGGCACCGAGACCGGTGCCGCCGCTTGCGCATGCGAAACAAGTTGCGACGCGCCCAAGCCGATGCCCGCGCCATCCACCGAAAAGACGTACAGCGTGTTGCCGCCGGGCATATAGCCCTTTTCCCGCCGCAGCACACCGGCGCCGCCGCCGACCCCGGTATAGACCGCCACATACTGGCGCTTGTCGGGGCCCAGGAAGGTCATGGGCGCGGCGGTGATACCCGAGCCCAGCTTCTGCGACCACAAGACCTTGCCGCTGCGCGCATCCACGGCGCGAAACCAGCCGTCCATCGTGCCGTAGAATATCAGGTCAGAGCCGGTCGCCACCGCCCCGCTCCACACATACAGATTCTCTTTCACGCTCCAGACGCGCTTGCCCTTCACGGGGTCCCAGGCGATGAACTCGCCCCAGCTGCCGCCGGGCCCGGCCTTGCGCACCATCTCCATGCCGTCATAGGGGCTGCCGGGAATATATTTCACTTCGTGGTTGGTCAGGTCCATGCAGCTGTTGAACACGCCGGCATAGAGCAGCCCGGTGCGCGGTGAGAAGGCCGACGGATTCCAGTTCTTCACCCCGATGTCGGGCGGGCAGATATTCTCCACCTTTTTTTTCACAATGGGATGGGCCGCGTCATTGACGATGGGCATGCCGGTGGTCAGATCGATCTTCTTGGCCCAATTCTGCAAACCGAAAGGCTCGGCCACCAGCACTTCGCCATTGGTGCGGTCGATGGTGTAGGCAAAACCGTTGCGGTTGAAATGCACCATCACCTTGCGCTTGGTCCCTTTCCAGGGAATTTCCAGCAGCACATTCTCGTTGACGCCGTCATAATCCCATTCGTCATGCGGGGTGAACTGATAGGCCCATTTCGCCGCGCCGGTACTGGCATCGCGCGCGAACACTGCCGAGCTCCACAGATTCAATCCAGGGCGCTGCGACGGCACGCGTGGACCGGGATTGGAGGTGCCGTAATAAACGAGGTTCAGGTCGGGATCATAAGACACCCAGCCCCAGGGCGCGCTGGCGCCCTGTTTCCACGCCTCCTTGGGCCAGGTGCTGACACCCAGATCCTTGCCCTTCATCCAGGGATAGAAGGGCTGGAAATCCGGGCCGATCAGCGCGCCGGAATCCGGGCCGTTGGTGAAGGCCTTCCACACGGTGTGGCCGTCCTTCACATCCAGCGCCTGGAACCAGCCATTGGTGCCCAACTCGCCGCCGCTGCTGCCGACATAGACCTTGTCACCGACCACGAAGGCCGCCTGGGTCATGGTCGGGCCCTTGCTGACATCGTCCAGCAACACCCGCCACACTTCCTTGCCGGTCTGCGCATCCACCGCCACGGTGTGATCGTCCAGCAGATTGTAGATCAGCTTGCCGTCGGCATAGGCCCAACCGCGCAGCACCTTGTCGCAACAGGCTTCGCCGATGGCGCGAGGATCGGGATTGGGCAGGAACACCCATTTGATCGGCGCGCCGGTCTTGGACAGATCAAGTGCATAGGCGATATTGGGATAAGGTGTCACCAGATACATGGTATCGCCCACCACCAGCGGCGCGCCTTCATGGCCGTACATCTGGCCATCGGAAAAACTCCAGGCAACGCGCAGGTGCGCGACATTTTTCTTGTTGATCTGGGTCAGCGGGCTGTAGCGGGTATTGGCATAGTCGCGCGCCTGGCGGGTCCATTGTCCCGGCGCATCGCCCGGCGCGAGATTCGCTGTTGCGCCCGTAAACGACTTGTTCGATGGCGCGGCGTCGCCGCGCGGGGCGGCACTCAGAGCGGGAAGCGCCGCGCCGCACAGCAGCGCTGCATCAAACAGGATTTTGTGAAAAGCCATTCCATCCCCTCTTTTAAAAGGTCGCTCCCGCTCTCGCGGACGCTCCTGTTCTATTTTTGAAAGCCTAGGGCGGTGCCAAAAGCCGTGCAAGGACAGGAAAATTGACTTACAACAACGACCGAATTCGGAGGAACGAATGAGACGTTTCCGGGCCTTTGTTTGTTGCACTGCACTCGCGTTGCTGGCGGCAACCGCTACGCATGCCGGAGTGATGAACCCGATCCCCGGCGACCCCATCACTATCGAAAGCGGCAGGCTGTCGGGCACCTTGCTGGACTCGGGCGTCAAAGCCTATTTCGGCGTGCCCTTCGCTGCGCCGCCAGTGCGCGAGCTGCGCTGGCATGAGCCCATGCCGGTCAAGCCCTGGAAGGGCATCTATAATGCCGACACCAAGATCACCAACTGCACCATCCCGCTGCGCGCCACCACGCTGAACCATTATTTCGGCGAACTGAAATCCAGCGAAGACTGTCTTTACATGAACATCTGGGTGCCGCCCGGCGCCAAGCCCAGCGATCACCTGCCGGTGGTGGTGTGGATTCATGGCGGCGGCTTTCAGGAAGGTTCGATCAACTTCGACGTCTATAGCGGCGAACCGCTGGCGAAGAAGGGCGTGATCTTTGTCGGCATCTCTTATCGGGTAAATATCTTTGGCAATCTGGCCCATCCCGAACTGACCCGGGAATCCGGTCATAACGCCTCCGGCAATTACGGGCTGATGGATCAGATGTACGGATTGCGCTGGCTCCAGCGCAACCTCACGGCCTTCGGCGGCGATCCGGCCAATGTCACGGTGGTGGGCCAGTCGGCCGGCGCCATGGCGCTCGATCTTCTGGAATCCTCACCTATGGCGCATGGCCTCTACGCCCATCTGATCGGCCTGTCGGGCGGCTATCACGGCGCTACCAGTCCGCATCTGGACACGCTGACGCAGACCGAGGCGCTTGGCGCGCGGTTACAGCAAGCGATGAAGGCCAAGGATATCACCCAGATGCGCACCATTCCCGCCGACCAAATCGTCGCCATCGCTGCCGCCGCGAAGATCGGGTTCAGCGGTCCCAATGTCGACTTCTATGTCGTTCCCGCCACGCCGGCTGAGACCTTTGCCGCGGGCAAGCAGATCGACGTGCCGATGCTGCTGTCCTCGGTGGGCAACGATATCGGCAGCAAGAGCGTGGTGACCGACGCACGCACCCTGGCCGATTACCGCAGGGGCGCCACAATCCTGTATGGCGCGGACGCGCCGCGATTCCTCAAGACCTTCCCGGCCTCGAACGACGCCGAAGCCGCCCATCAGGCGCAGGGCATTGCGCGCATCTTGGGCTTCGGCATCATGGGGCGGAGTTGGGCGAAGGCGCAGAGCGCCACCGGCAAGGCGCCGGTCTGGCTGACCCAGTACAATCATCCCCATCCCTATCCGCCCGGCGTGGTGATCACCGACATGGATGTGAAGACGGCAGGCGCCTATCACAATTCCGATCTGCCTTTCTGGTACGGCACCTTGGATTCGCTGAACCTGTTCCGCCGCACCCGCGATTGGACGCCGTATGACTATAGGCTGTCGAACCAGATGCAGGACGTAATCGTGGCCTTTGCCAGGACCGGCAATCCCGTTACGGTGGAGGCGAAAATCCCGCTTTATAATCCCAAACACGAACAGCGCCTGATCTTCGGCGATGACGGCCCGGCGGTCGAGACGCTGAACGAAAAGCAAGTCGATTTCATCGAACGCCATCCGTACAAATTCAACTGACCAACAGGGAGCCCGACATGACAACCCGCCGCAATTTTCTCATGGGTGCCGCCGCACTCGTCGCCACTGGTCCCGCCTTCGCGCAGCGCCCTGTCCCGCTGGGTTTGCAGCTCTATACCGTGCGCGCCGATCTGGCGAAGGACTATGAAGGCACGATGAAGAAGCTCAAGGATATCGGCATCCGCCATGTCCAGGCCAATCTCACCATGGCAGGCAAGAGTTCGGCGGAGCAACGCAAGCTCTACGACTCCATGGGCTTTGTCTGGCAAAGCATCCATGCCGGCGGCGATGACCTGCGCGTCAAACTGCAGGCCACGATCGACGAGGCCAAGGGCGCCGGAATCAAGAACATCACCTGCTCCTTCCCGCTTTATCCGGTGGACCGCGCCGCCATCATGGCCGGCCCGGCGGTCGACGACTGGAGGCGCAATGCCGACGCCTTCAACAAATGTGGTGCGGCGTGCAAGGCGGCGGGCCTGAGCTTCGCCTACCACAATCACAATCTGGAATTCCGCAAAATCGGCGAAGTGCTGCCCTATGAGCTGTTGCTGACGGAAACCGATCCATCACTGGTGCAGATGGAGATGGATATCGGCTGGGTGACGGCGGCCGGCGCCGATCCAGTGGCCTATCTGACCAAGTATCCGGGCCGCTACCATTCGCTGCATATCAAGGATTTGAAGAATGTCGGCATCCCCAACAACAATATGAAGATGACCAGCGCCATCATCGGCAAGGGCATCATCGACTGGAAGGCGGTACTGGCCGCGGCGCACAAGACCAAGTTGGAACGCGCCTTCCTGGAGATCGAAGAGCCCTATGATCCGTCGGCGCTGGAAATGGTGAAGCAGAGCTTCGACTTCATGCACGGCCAGGTCTGAACGGCCAAGGCGGAGCCGGAGGCAACGGCCGATCATGACCATCGACTACCGTATCGCCGCCGCGAATGAACTGGCGCAGATTGCCGACCTTCGTTGGCGGCTGCATGTCGATGACGAACCTATGGACGATCGCGGCGCTTACCAACGCTTCATTGTCGAATTTCTAGACGTGCATGAAGCAGGGTGGAAATCGAGCGAGGTGACCCACTGGGTCGCGGTCCATGGCGCCCGCATTGTTGCAGTGATGTCGGTCGTAATTGTTCGGAAAATACCCAGGCCCGGCAACCTTCATGGCCGCTGGGGATATCTCGCCAATTCCTACGCGCTTCCCGAAATGCGTAATGCGGGCGTAGGAAGTCAATTGCTGGCGGCGATCAAGCGTTGGGCAATTGGCGAGAGTTTGGAGTTGCTCGTAGTTTGGCCAAGTGACAGGGCTTATCCGTTCTACGAGCGCGCCGGTTTCCGCCGCAATCCCGATCCCGTGGTTCTGAGGCTAGCCCCACCGACGTAATTTCTGCCAAGCATCTACATCATGCGGTGGGTTTGTAAAAGATAATGTCGCCAAACGGAAAGAGCCGCGCCAAGGCGCGGCCTTTTTTTGGTTGCGTGCTATCGCGTTGCCGCTACGTACAGGGCGTGATGGGTGAGGATGAACAAGGTCCGCCTGTCCACGCCGCCGAACAGAATCTGCAGCGGCCGTTCCGGCACATCGATCTGGCCGATCTGTTTGCCGTCGGGGGCGTAGACCAGCACCTGGCTATTGGCGATATAGACATTGCCGTTGGCGGCCACCGCCACGCTTTCGCCGCCACGGTTCGCGAACAGCTTCAGGTCGGTGACGCGGCCGTCGCCGCCCACCAGCCCGCCATAGGTGCGCCCCTCCGACTCGTTGCTGACAAAGACGCGACTGCCTGGCTTGGCGGCGACGAAGCCGTAGGTCTGCAGATTGTCGGAAAAGCGCCAGCCGGTGCCGTCTGGCGGGCCTTGGCTGAAAGTGCGACTGGCGGGCAGAAACAAGCTGCCGTCGGGCGAGACATATTCCTTGGTCTTGGGCGCCGCCATGTCCCGGGCGAACATCTCGCTCAAGGTGGTGTAGCGATAGGTCTTGGGATCGAGCTGATCCTTGAACTCGCCATTGTTCCAATAATTGCCGGGCAGCAAGGCGGTGGCGCCCGGATGCGCCGCTACCGGGGTGGGCGGGATTACCGTCAGCGCCGTGGCAGGTGAATCCGGTTTGAAGGTATAGAGTGTGCCTTCCGCCCCCAGCGACGACAGCACCAGCAGGTTGCCGCTGTTGTCGAAAGCCAGGTTCACAGGATCGGTGGGATTGTCACGCTCGATGGACAGGCCTTCGGTACGTGACCAGCCATAGATGCGCTGCTGGTGCTTGTCGACGAAGTAGAGCTTGCCGCGTCCATCCACTGCCGCACCGGAGATGGAATAGAAACCATCTTCCAGCTTCTCCACTTTCACGCCCATGTCATGCGGTGCCGGGGCCAGCGGCGCGGCCGGATAGTCCAGCACCGCGAATTCGCGCTCACGCGTGTCGATGTGGTGCGTCACATCGCGGATGGCGTTCTCGGCCGGAAATTTGCTGGCGCGCAAATAAGTACTGCAGCCATTGGCGTCGCAGGTCCCCAGCCCGCTTTCGGCATTGACATGGATATTGCGAAAATGAATGTCGGACGAATTGAAAATCCGCGCCGCCGTGTCCACCGGCCGCACCGTGCGAGTGACGCGATAGGCGTGCCAGTTGGCGATGGTGATGTTGCGGGAATTGGCGATCTCCAGCGAGATGGCCTCCTGGCTTTCGCCGGCTTCCTCCTCGGTCTGGGGGGCATAGACCTCCCAGTTTTCGGCGCGCAGGAACTGGAATTCGTTGCGCACATGATGTTCGCTAGAAATCTCATAAATGTGACCGGGAGTTATGGTGTCCGAGACGGTGACACCCGCCTGGGCATAGGTGTCCACCGTCCACAGATTGGTAAAGGTGCCGCCGCCGCCATTGGTCACCCACAGCGAGGGATATTGCCCGTCCCAGCGCTTGCGCATGTCCGGATCGGCGCTGTGGGTGTCGTTATAGGGATTCCAGCGCGAGCCGTCGGGATTGTTGGTGCCGTGGCCGCCCAGAAAGCGCACATCGTCCATCAGCGAATGTTCGCCCGACTGCCACAATGCTTCCACGGCGCGCGGATTGATGCCGCCAGTGAACAGGCCGATGCCAGAGACGATATTGTCGCCGCCCTTGGGCGTTTCCAGCAATGCCTTGGGCGCACCGATGCCGCCGAATCCCGGCGTATTGTCGGGCAGGTCGAACTGGGTGATGGAAGGATGCAGGCCGATCAGCACCGTATCGGGTTTGAGGCGGATAGTGTCATGCACCATGTAGCGACCGCTGGGAACATAGATCACCTTGGTGGTGTCGATGGCATGCTGGATGGCAGCGGTGTCGTCGCTCTTGCCGTCGCCCTTCACCCCCAATGTCTTGATATTCACCCAGACGGCCGTCGGCGGCAGTGGCCGGATGGCCGGCGGCAGCGGCGCCGGCATCGACGCCAGCGGCGCCGCATCCCAGCGCGTTCCAGTTTCGCCCAGCGCGCCGGGCGTCTTGAGGATCAATCCGTGATTGAAGGCTTTGACTTCATAGATGCCGCTTGCACCCAGCGTCTTGCCGCTTTCGCGAAAGCGGGCGAACACCGGCGTATTGGCCGCGACGGCATTCTCAAAACCGATCTGGGTGTAGACGCTGTTCTCGTTGCTGACGATAACGGCGGCTTTAGAGATATTCTCGAAGCGGCTGTTCTTCACCCACAGCCAGTCGGAATAATCCGGATCTATGTCGATCGCCACCGGCACATTGCGAAAGCTGGCATTTACCAAGGTCAATGAAGCTTCATGTTCGCGGATCGCGGCCTCGCGCTGGCCCTCGAACCGGCTGTCGATCAAGGTGAACTGCCAGGCGGGCGAAGGCTTCTCGGCCAGGATGCCGTAACGGCCACCGAAGAAGCGCAGGTCTTCGGCTTCATTGGCGACCTGGTTCAACCCGGCCAGGCCCGAGCCGATATGGAAATTCATATGGCTGAGATAATCGTGCTGTGCGCCATGGAAGCGGATGGCCACCGCGCCGGCATTGCCCTTGCCGATCTCGAAATCGATGTTGCTCATTGCTGAATAGAAAGTACCGGGATTGGCGTCGGCGATAGCGGGATTGGGCGGTACGCTGCCGGAGGGAGGAAAGGGCACCTTGAAGGCGTTGCCGCGCGTCTCGCCGCCGCTGCCGGTGATGGAAGGGCGACGCGGCCGGGCGCCGGCGAAAATCACCATGTCGGCCACGCCCTTGGAAAAGCCCGGCGTATTGTCGCCCAGTACGAAGACGGGGCGGCGTGCGCCCCAGCCGATCACCCGCACCGCGGGCCAGACGTAAATCGTGCGGCTCAGGCGATAGCGGCCTTGCGGAATGAACACGATGCCTTCGTCACGATCCGCCGCCGCCTTGTCGATCGCGGCCTGGAGTGCAGCGCTGTCGTCGGCCTTGCCGTCGCCCACCGCCCCGCTGAGCGCAATCGCGCGGGGATCGTCCAGCTGGGTGGTGAAGGCGGATGTACCCGGCTGGGCGGCGGCGGACCCGGCGGCGCCCAGCAGCAGGGCGGCAGAAAGAAGTAGCATCTTCATGACGGCGATCCCGGGTTTGTTGGGCGGTTTCCTAGCAGATCGGGAACTTCGCGTCGCCAAAGCCAAGTTCCTTGGGGCAGTTTTGCCGCGCCCGGGAACTCGCGAAAGTTATATTGCAGTGCAAAATATCTGCTATATTAACTCTCAGATTTTAGAGTCTTTCGGCTGTGTCCGGGGGCGGACGCGGAAGGCTTACGCAAAGGCGGGCTGGCGCGATGAAACGAATCTTTTGTCAGATACTGAGCTGCTGGGTGATGGTGTTTTTCGTCACCGGGGCTGTGGCGCATCCACGGCTCCTGCGGGTCTCCGACGCCTGCCTGGACAGTATGGAGACGGTGCCCGACGACGACGATCTGGACCCGACGGAAGTCGCGGTGGATGGCGGCTGTATGCTTGCTCCCGAGCCCGTGATCGCGGTCTAATCTCCCCAGCGGGAACCTCTGCCTGGCCCGGCCGTTATCCCGGTTCATCGGGCAAGGAGATTCCCATGGGCCAGGCCGCCAACATCCAAAAGCCGTTCCTCAGCGACGTGCAAACCTTGCGCGATCGGGCGCGCAAAAACCTCAATGACGGCGCCATCGGCAGCAATTATGTCGGCGATGTCAGCAAGACCATCGAGATATTGCAGTCGGTGCTGGCGACCGAGATCGTCTGCGTCCTGCGCTATACCCAGCATTCCATCGCCGGCCACGGCATCTCCAGCGAAGGCGTCAAGGCGGAGTTCGCCGTCCATGCCAAGGAAGAGCTGGAACATGTCCATATGGTGGCGGAGCGCATCAACCAGCTGGGCGGCAATCCCGATTTCAATCCTGAAGGACTGCTCAGCCGTTCCGCCTCGCAATATGTTGCGGGCGGCAATCTGGTGGAGTTGATCAAGGAGAATCTGATCGCCGAACGCATCGCGGTGGACCATTATCGCGAGCTGATCCGCTATTTCGGCAATGACGATCCCGGCACCAAGAATATGCTGGAAGATATATTGCGGGTCGAAGAAGAGCATGCCGACGACATGCACGATCTGTTGGTGGCGCATGAAGGCAAGCCCATGTTGAAGAACTAGCCTGGCTGCCTGTCCTTTTGCCTGAAGTCCGGCAAGCGGGTCGCTGCACCGCAGCGTAATCTTCACAAAGCGAAAAGTTGAGCAGAGCGCTTTCGCACCCTTGCCGCTTTGCTGTATAGACGTCCCGGCATAATCCAAAACGCCATCAGAGCGCGGATTTATTGGGGAGGTCTCAAGTGAAGGCATATCTGGCGGCGACGGCTGCTGTTTCTCTGCTGCTCAGCACGGTTTCGGCCTTTGCGCAGGTCGCGGCCACGGCCGCAAGCACCGCCCCCGATCTCGCTTATGAGGCAGTGCCGGGCTTCTTCAAGACGCCCGCCGGCGATACCATGGGCGAGCTGCAAGGTGTTGCCACCAATTCCAAGGGCAACATCTTCGCCTTCTTTCGCGGGCCGCAGACAAGGCTGTGGGAGTTCGCCCCCGACGGCAAATTCCTCAAGGAAATCGGCAAGGGCTTTTACGGCTTCCTGTTCGCCCACTCCGTGCGCGTCGATGCCCAGGACAATATCTGGACGGTGGATGAGGGCACCAACGTCATCACCAAATTTGATCCCACCGGCACCAAGGTGTTGATGGTGATCGGTCATCGCCCCAGCCAGGCAGACGGCCCCTATGCCACGCCCAAGGGCCCCAATCCGCCGGACGAGAAATACACGTTGTGCCGCCCCACCGACGTCGCCTGGGACATGCAGGGCAACATTTTCATCAGTGACGGCTACTGCAACAACCGCGTCGTCAAGTATGACAAGAACGGCCGCTTCCTCGCTGAAAATGGCGGCGCTGCGCCCGGCAAGGGCGACAACCAGTACAACCTGCCGCACGGCTTGCAGGTGGACCATGCCGGCAATGTCTATGTCGCCGACCGCGGCAACGCCCGCTATGTCGTGCTGGACAACAATCTGAAATGGAAGACGACCTACAATCAGTATGGCAGCGCTTGGTCCGACTGTATTTCGGAAGGGCCGCACCAGTATCTCTTCGTCTCCAATTCCAACCCCAATGGCAATGCCCCGGGCAGCTGGAAGATCGGCGGCCAGATCTACAAGATGGAGCTGGACGGCACCGTGATCGGCAAGTTCGGTCATGCCGGCAAGCTGGCGCCGGGCTTCCAGGTGGTTCACATGATGGACTGCCGCAATCCCAACCAGATCATCGTCGGCGAAATCGAATCCTGGCGCATGCAGAAATTCGTCTTGAAGGGGAGCAAGTAACATGAAGCGTCTCAAATCCCCTTTGGCAACTCTTTTGCTCGCCGCCGCCGCCGCGATGGCGATCCCCGCCGCGGCCCAAGATCTGGGCTACACCACCTCCCAGCCGCTGATGCTGCCGCATGACATTTTCTTCGGAACGGCGGCCGGCGTCGCCACCAATTCCAAGGGCAATGTCTTCGTCTATACCCGCAACGGCGAACCCACCGTCTCTTTGGGCGGCAGCCGCGCCTTCGCCCATGGCGGCTCCAGTCTTTATGAGTTCGCGCCGGACGGAAAATTCATCCGCCAGATCGGCAAGCAGGTTTACGGTTTCCTGGCCGCGCAAGCTGTGCGCGTGGACAAAAGCGACAATATCTGGGTGGTAGACCGCTACAGTTCCATGGTGATGAAGTTCGATCCGCAAGGTCGCATCGTCATGCTGCTGGGCCGCAAGCCGGAATCGGTGGATATCCCATCCTCTCCTGATACCGGGCGCGGCAATCCGCCCGGCTCAGGCCAGCAAAGCGACCTGTTCCAGTCGCCGACCGACGTGGCCTGGGACGCGAGCGGCAACATCTTCGTCGCCGATGGCATCGGCAATGCACGTATCGCCAAGTTCACCCGCGACGGCGTCTTTGTGAAAAGCTGGGGCTCTCGCGGCACCGCCGATGGCCAGTTCAAGATCGCGCACGGCATCGCGGTGGATGCTGGCGGCAATGTCTATGTCGCGGACCGCGGCAACAACCGCATCCAGGTGTTCGACAATGACGGCAACTTCAAGAGCAACATCACCAGCGGCGGCGATCCGGCAGCCATCTGCATCACGCCGGGCGCGCATCAGTATCTCTTCAGCTCCAATTCCAACCCCGTCAACGATCTCGATCACGGCGGGGAAATCATCAAGCTGGAACTGAACGGCACCGTGGTGGGCAAGTTCGGCCAGGCCGGCAAGGGGCCGCGCGATTTCGGCACCGTCACCGGCATAGACTGCCGCAATCCCAATGCGCTCTATGTCGCGGAATTCGGCAACTGGCGGGTGACGAAAGTCGATCTGCATTAGGGCGTTGAAGCTGCCACCGGCTTTCTTCCCCCGCAGTGCGAAGCACTCGGCGGGGGAAGATGTCCGCTAGCGGGCTTGCCCGCGTGGCGGACAGATGGGGGAATAAAGATGAAGCGGCGGCGTTTTCTGGTGGGCGCAGGAACTTCTCTTATTCTTGTCCGCCGCCGCGTCGCCCGCTTTTGCGTCCGGGGCCATGCCGGCTATCGATGTTCACGTTCAC
>Ga0137415_10004076_pt1 | contig 14470 bp, 14 predicted proteins | sample CZODoug3_1_1_16f_FD_183082 | JGI IMG/M metagenome (GOLD analysis project Ga0137415, IMG submission 183082) | Vadose zone soil fungal communities from Angelo Coast Range Reserve, California, USA - CZODoug3_1_1_16fungal (Hybrid Assembly) | ecosystem: Environmental > Terrestrial > Soil > Vadose... | reverse complement strand
TGGCTCATACACCCACCCAGCAATATTCTGACAGTGATAACGACGAAGATCTGGTACGCGTTCCTCCCCGTAACTGTTCTAACCCTATTTCAGTACGGCTTCTACGTCCTGCTTACCAGAGCCACTATGCTGGAGGCTCTCACAGAAGACTACATTATCACCGCTCGTGCCAAGGGATTGTCTGAGACGAAGGTTCTCGTCAAGCACGCCTTCAAGAACGCTTCTCTGCCCATCATCACATCGGTGGCTCTCGCCTTCGCCTCGATCCTCGGCGGGGCCATCATAACAGAAACAGTCTTCAGGTGGCCGGGACTCGGACTCTGGACCTTCCTCTCCATCGGCTTCAAAGACATTCCTGTTCTCCAGGCTATCTTCTTCATATCCGCGATGGCCGTGATAATAGCCAACTTCATCGCCGACCTGATATACGGAGTCGTTGATCCGCGGATCAAGTACAGCTAGAGACTGAGAGGTCAAAGTTAGAATGTCCGCCCGAAGAGCCTGGATAGACTTCCAGCTAAAACGCGCAAGAAACTTCTGGGGCGAATTCCGGAAAAGCAAGAGGGCAATAATAGGCGTCGCGATACTGGTTTTCTACACAGTCTTCGCTCTGGCTGCTCCCATTCTGTCGTCCTACGACCCCATACACAGCCAATACTTGGCCGGTGTGTCCGCCGCGCCTGTATGGTGGAAGTACATGCCTGGAGGCTCCAGCCTCAGCCAGAACTACAAGGTGGCTCAGAGCTCGCTGGTCACGCGATCAAACGACTTCCAGACCCAAGGATGGAACAGTAGCTCTACGCCCGGCACGAACCTATCCGTACAGTTCAACTCCTCCGACGTGGGCCTCTCGTCCGCGGCAGGTTTCCCACGGGGATCTGAGCAGATAACCTACTCACGACAGGCTGGCAACGCACCACCGTCCTCACCTGGGGCCACCGAGACGATATCCAAAACGTTCTACTGGCCCTACAACGGGCCTCCGAGCACGTTCAGCGGCTCGCTCGTCGTCTTCGTCAACTCTATGCAGGGTGTGAGCGATATCGCCCTCACCACCTTCATAGCCAACGGGGCGATCGAAATGCCGCTCTCGAACCAGACGATAAACAGCAATTTGGTGGGCACGCGCGTAGTTCCGGCTGAGGACTCGAACGATCCATCGGTGAGGCTCTTCTTCGGCTCGTCAACAATCGACCCCGCGGTAGTAGCCTTCTCGGGCTCAGGCAACTACACCTACGGTTTCAGAATAGTCATACCAGACAAGATTCTACCAAACAACGTAAACGTCAACATATCCTTCAACAACCTTAACCTCAGCATGAAGGGAACCTCATGGGGGCTTCTTGGCACAGACCAAAACGGGAGAGATATCTTCACACAACTAGCCTGGGGCACAAGAGTCTCACTCATCGTAGGCCTCGTCGCATCCTTCCTCGGCGTAGTCATCGGCTTAGTCGTCGGGCTCCTAGCTGGCTTTCTTGGAAAGGTTGTCGACGAGGTTCTGATGCGCTTCACTGACATGGTCCTCGTCCTTCCAGGTCTCCCGCTGCTCATCGTTCTAGCCGCGCTTCTAGGCCCCTCAATCTGGAACATCATAATAATACTAGGGTTCCTCGGTTGGGCAGGCTTCGCCAGAGTAATCCGGTCCCAAGTCCTCTCTCTTAGAGAAAGGACCTTCATAGAAGCCTCCAAGGCCGCCGGCTCGGGTACAGGGCACATTATCATCCGCCACATCTTCCCCAACGTTCTCGGGCTCACTTACGTCTCGCTGGCGCTCGCCGTCCCGACAGCGATCGTCTCCGAAGCATCCCTAGCCTTCCTAGGACTAGCAGACCCCAATGTGATATCCTGGGGCCAAATGCTGAACGCTGTCGAGAACAGCGCCGCCATCACCAGTTGGTGGTGGGTCCTCCCACCTGGCCTCTCGATAGCTGTGCTCTCGCTCTCCTTCGTCCTGTTGGGTTACGCTCTGGACGAACTGTTGAACCCTAGGTTGCGGATGAGGCGCTAAGCTAGGCCCCGCCATTCTGCCAAAAAACCTCCCAGGACTCCTCCGAGAAAAATGAGTATCGCTGCAAAGGGAAACATGGCCTTCACAACTTCCGCCAGAGCAGTCTCCGTGACAAGGTTCCCCAATTGTCCCGCCAAGCCGACGAAGGCGGGCAGAGATAGCACAAACGCTATGATGAGCGAACTCGCGATGACCGTGACCCCGAATCCCAAAACGACGTTCTCAAACGTCGCTAGCCCTGTCCCGGCGAATACGCTGGAGAGAAAGATCAGCGCCCAATCCACAGAGCTCAGAGATGGCGCTGTATACAGCCGTGCGAGAATGATCGCGCTGACTAACCCGCTCCAGCAAACCGACCCTAGACAAAGCCTCAGTTTGTCCTGCGTTTGTGCTCCCTCGATACTGGGACACTGCCTATGTTAATTAACAACACCGTGGCCCTTGATTCAAATTGAAGATCAACTCACGTCAAATTCTAATTCTCTCCCTAGTGCTAGTGACCGTCGGTACATGGACCTATCTTCTATCGCCAACGGCGAACTCGACCTACTACTACAAAGCATTGGAAGATCTAACAATCCAGATTCCAAAGTTCACAACTACCAGCACGAGTTCTAACGTGACAATCATGATAACCTTCAACGTTTCGAACCCAACCCCATACGTTGGCTTGACACTGGCATCAATCTCATTCCAGGCACTCATCCAGAATGGAAGTATTGACGAGGTGATTGGTTCCTCGGGTACTGGGCCGCCCGAACCCGTCCCACTCAAACCATTCTCGTATCGCATCCTCGAGGGTACACTCGTCCTAACCGGGGGAAACATGGCCCAGTACGAAAGGTTCGTAGCTCAGGGCTCTCCCGAGTGGCACGTAGGTGGCACCATCGATCTCTGGGCCCGGGATGGATTCTTGTCCCCACAATTCGATATTCCAGTCACAATGTCAATGTAATGGATAATTGCAACAAATTCTCTCGGGGACCGGCAAAGCTTATCTTAGCCGGTCCGCCTCCCCGTTTACAGACGAGATCTTAATGCCGGTCCTTGACGTCGACGGCTTGCGAACGTACTACAAAACTCTCCGCGGAGACGTCAAAGCAGTTGACGGTGTTAGTTTCGACGTTGAGAAAGGTCAAGCGCTTGGGATAGCCGGCGAATCAGGTTGCGGAAAAACGACCCTTGCTCTAACAATTCTCAGGCTCCTACCCTCGGGTGCGAAAATCGTCGCAGGAACTGTGATATTCGACGGCACAAGTCTAGGCAGCCTTAGAGACGACGAGATTAGAAAGATTCGATGGAAAGGAATCTCCCTGGTCTTTCAGGGAGCTATGAATGCTCTCAACCCAGTCTTCAATGTAGGAGACCAAATCGTTGAAGCTATCAAGACTCACGAACCAGACACCAGCTCCAAGGAAGCTTGGAGGAGGGCTGAAGATCTCTTGGAGACGGTTGGAATAGAGCGAAGCCGTGCAACGAACTATCCCCACGAATTCAGCGGCGGCATGAAGCAGAGGGCCCTCATCGCGATGGCTCTAGCCCTCAACCCCCTGATGCTGATCGCTGACGAGCCGGGCACTGCCCTCGACGTGATCGTTCAGGCGCAAGTGCTGAAGCTTATGCGGGAACTCAAAGAGAAGCTTAACTTGAGCATGATACTCATCAGCCACGACCTCTCGATCCTCGCCGAAACCTCTGACAAGTTGGCCATAATGTATGCGGGCAAGTTCGTAGAATACGGCGATGTCAAGGAGGTCTTCAAAGAACCACTGCATCCGTACACGCAAGGACTCGTCGGGGCATTTCCAAAGATCAACGAACCCCGAAAGAAACTTCTCTCAGTCCCCGGCTCTCCTCCAGATCTCCTCAACCCGCCCACCGGTTGCCGTTTCCATCCTAGATGCCCTTACGCGATGGATATTTGCCGGCAGGAAGAACCCTTGCTAAAAAACGAGGGCTCGGGAGATCACCAGGTAGCATGCTGGCTCTACAAATAGGTGAACACGATATGGAAACTGTGACCAAGACAACCGTTGGAGATTCAGGAGGCCAACCCATTGTTGTCCGGGTTGAGGATCTGACAAAGTGGTTCCCGCTGAAGACCGGTCTCTTGAAGAGTATCTTCTCCACAGAACAACCGTTCGTACGGGCTGTTGACGGCATAAATTTTGAGATACACCGAAAGGAAATCTTCGGGCTCGCCGGTGAAAGTGGCAGCGGCAAGACCACTACAGGTCGTCTCGTAGTGCGGCTGCTCGAGCCCACAAAGGGGAAAGTAGTCTTCGACGGTAAGGATATCACGAAGCTCAGCGACCGAGAGCTGAAACCTATTCGGCGTAGAATTCAGATAGTCTTCCAAGACCCATACGAGTCCCTCAACCCTCGAATGACGCTGAAGGAGATCGTGGCCGAACCGCTACGGGTACAGAAGATATGCAAGACCGAGGACGAGCTGGAAGAGCGGGTCAAAGCCATACTCCGAGACGTTGAGCTAGTCCCCCCAGAGGAGTTCCTCTACAGGTACCCCCACGAGCTGAGCGGCGGCCAACGCCAGAGGATCGCGACAGCCAGAGCATTTGTCCTCCAGCCTGCTCTAATAGTAGCGGACGAGCCCGTGTCCATGTTAGACGTATCAATCAGGGCCGAGATCCTGAACTTGATGCTTAACCTAGTCGAGAAATACGAGACGAGCTTCCTCTTCATCACCCATGACCTTGCGGTTTCGAGGCATATGTGCGACAGGCTGGGCATAATGTATCTCGGAGAGATCGTCGAGACCGGTCCGACAGAGAAAGTGATCGGGAATTCACTCCACCCCTACACTCAGAGTCTTATCGCTGCGGTGCCCGTTCCAGACCCTTCCAGCCGGAGGACCGGCGAGGTTCTCAGTGGCGAGATCCCCAGCCCGGTCAATCCACCTCCAGGTTGCAGATTCCACACGCGCTGCCCCTACGCCCATATGAGGTGCACCTCTGAGCCACCACGACTTGTCGATGTGGAGCCAGACCACAAGGTCGCCTGTCATCTCTACGACGGCGTGTCCCCAAGCCTCTCATAGTTCAGAGAGTCAGGACAATCAGCCAAAGCCTGGAACCGGGTGCGAATATTGCTTTCAAAGGTCACAAGGCTCGCCAGCCTTCTACTGTTGCTTGGACTCTTCTCAATCCAGCTATCTGCCATAGGTGAGTCGAGGGGCGATTATGACATATCGATAAGTCACTCCGCTGTCACCGTAACGATACATACAGTTTTCAGCCAAAACATGACTCTCCAGCCTGTACCCGCTTACAATAATACAAGCCTATCGGGCTCCAACGCAACAAGTGCCGAGACCGCTTTCACGTCGGCTCTAGGTGCCCTCCTCCCCGGTGTCAGCGCATCAGGTCTCACGATCACTTCCTCCTCCGTTTCCAACACTACGCAGATGACAGTCAAGTTCAATGTTGATGGTGCTATCATCACAGATCGAGGAGTCATGAAGGTCAACCTGGCCTGGAGATCGTTCAAAGTAACCTCTAACATAACAGCTGGAGTAATCCCCGTGAACTCGGTGGGTAGTTACCTAGACCATAGCCCAGTGCTGAACAATAACAGTACTTCGTTCATCGCGTGGAGGTATTTCGCAGACGGAAGATCCATAGCGCCCTACCAGTCAACTCTTGCAGCATCGTCATTTCAACTGCTGGATTTTTCTTTGCTCTCAGCCCCGCTAGATTCCTGGCACTCGGCCGTTAACATTGCCGCAGGATATGGTTCAACCCTGAGCAGTAGTCTCTACCATAACATCACCGTCCGCGAACGCCTCACCGAGCCTGGGGGTGACATTATAACGACGATCTTTTTCGCCGGCTACTCGCATAAAGTCCAGATCGCGGTTCCCGGTCCGTCCAGGATTACGGGAGACACCGTCCTCATCGACACGGGCAGTTTCACAGGAGTCATGGTTGCTCTGGTAGTCTTGTTCCCCATCGTCGCTGCTGGAGCTTTTTTCGTTGAGCGTAACGTAACACGCCAGAGAGGGACCGGGCGCGCGAGGAGGAGCCGTCGTAAATGAGTCCAGAAGTGAAAGGATCGTCCTGGACGAGCGATCTAATGTAGGATGATAAGCCGGAGAAGGCAGTGGCAAGTGGTGCTTAGGTAAAGGCCTTGGGACCAGAAAGAGTAAACCCATAAACGGCCCCTTCAGGCCATTTCTTAGAAGTAGAGCATGGAGTCCAGTTCTCGAGACAAGGAACTTTTTTTCAAGTGCCCGAAATGCGGCTCTGTTTACTCAACGCGGAAGAGCGCATTAGAACAGGACAGGTACACTAAGGCCTCGCTAACAAGGGTTTTATTGGGCGGAAAGCTTTCGCCTCTCGCCTCCGTTCCGAAATGTACCCGTTGCTCCAGCAAGCTCGATCAGATATCGGCGGAGGAATTTGAGCGGCTTCAAGAAGGTCCCACTCGTTAGACCACGAAATCTATCCAAACAGAAGGACCCTGGTCCGCTCACCGGCATTCTTTTCTCTTCGCCACCACTAATCACGCTCGTCGATAGTCCTCAAGGAGGATGGAATGGGAATGACAAAGTGCGCGCTGTTGACTGCAATTCTACTAGTCCTCGCAGTCCTCTCCCTATCCACACTTGAGACCCATCCTGTAGCAGCTACTCTATCGTCACACGGACCGATTTTGATCGATGGTAACCAGGCCTTCACCAACGCCAACGGAGTTTCCGGAGGAAGAGGCAGCCTTGCCGATCCTTACTTGATAAGAGACCTTAGCATTACAACTCCGGCCGGAACCGGAATAGACATACGAAACACAACCTCCTACTTCTTCGTCCGCAACGTCCTCGTAAGCGGCAGCCAATACGGAATATCTCTCACCAACGTGACAAACGCTGATGTTGAAAACTCCACTTTGTCCAACAACCAACACGGTATTATCCTGCTCTCCAATAGAGCTTCTCTAATATTCAACAACAATTTCATCAGCAATGTCGTCCAGGCAGATGACAGCCTCGGCTTGGATAATTCTTGGGACAATGGATACTATGGACCATCAGGTGGAGGAAACTACTGGTCAGACTACAATGGAGTCGATAAGTGTAGCGGCATCAGCCAAGCGGTGTGTACGGGCCCTGACGGAATAGGCGACACATCCTACCGGATTCCAGGAACATCCAACAGTCAAGACTACTACCCCCTCATGACCCCTTTCATTCCCGATACTACACCCCCCAACTGGCCCGCGGGCAGTAAACTAACGTCATACCGCGTAACCCCGACAAGCCTCACCCTCAATTGGACAGCCGCGACGGACGACATTGGCGTCGTTTTCTACACACTGTACAAGGGCGTCACGATCCTACAAAACGTGACCTCGACCCTTCGAGAGTCAAACGTCACGGGTCTCGAACAAGCCACAACCTACAACTTCAGCGTGAAGGCGTGCGATAGGGCGGGCAACTGTAGCAACGGTGGACCATCCCTCACAATTAATACTCCCACCACGCCCCTCTCACCTCTGACCATAGACTTCTGGATCAGAAACTGGTATCTTATCTTAGCTGTCGCAGTTGCGGTAGCAGGAACAGTTCTACTAGTGATTCTAAAGCGTTCGAGGCAACTATCGCAAGTTCTTCCTCAAGAAATCAGTCAGCAGAATTCCCGACTCGAGAGGTTAGGGGGAGGATTCGGTGCGGGAAAGATCTCGCAAACGCTTTTTCGCACGTCGAGTGTTGCGTTTCGGTTCTGAGCCCTACCGTAACCGTCCTCCCATGTAGAAGATCAGCAGAAAGATCCCTATCATTAAAAGAAAGGAGACTGGCAGGAAGACTACTCTGCGCAGAGGGAAGTCCCACTGTTCAAAATTGCGGGCGTAGCCAGACTTTTGCAGAACTGCCACGCCGCCGACGACGATGGTTGCCCAAATCCCCACGAAGTAGAAACCAAATAGCTGAGCTCCGCCAAACCAAGAGGCCAGGAAGAAAGTGAGATAGGCTCCCAAGCCGCCAAGAGGAGTCGCCACGAACAAGAGAAAGAAGGGAGAAGCGAAGCCGCCAGCAAATCGTCGAAGTTGCTCGGCTACGATACCGCGAGTTCCGCTAGGTTTCGCCTTTTTGGCCCACAGTCGCTTATCCACCGGCCTCCAGCCACTCCCCTGCACAATGGTTGAATCGTTCGGGGAACCCTCTTCCCCCGGCTCGGTGGACTCTGACACGCTAGTCCTAGAGTGTTTGGGCACGATTTCATTAAAGGTTATCCCTCGTGGAAAACCGATTCGGTGTCAGGTCTTCAGTCGTTTCCGCACATGTCGAGTTGTGATATGATGGCTTTGAGATCTAGGGAACTCGTGCGACCTGGATGGCTTCTCATTCAATCAGGCCAGTCATGCCTCATCTTTATCAGTCGGAACCATCACCTCCTTTCCTGGGATTTTTGCGATCCTTACTCTGTATCATTGTGCTTCTGGTCCCCTTAGCTTCGCTTCCAATCCCAACGTCTCACGCCGCTTCGGCGGGACTGGTAGCTGCTTCACCTGTGCCATCGGGACCATCGGTCAGCATATGGAACCCAATTTTCCACTCCGGGAATCTAACATCCCCTAACCTCGGAGTTGGCAGCCTGTTTACGGTTTCCGTCAATGTCACTTCGGCACCATCCTTCGATTATTATTCGGTGAGGCTAGAATACAACCCGACAATTCTAGAGCTAATGAACACCAGCCTACAGGGGACTATCTCCTACCCCAACATAACCTTCAGCAACCTCAACACTTTCCTGGACGGTCTTGTCCTTGCGACTGTACAAGGATCGACCAGTGTCTCGGGTAGCGGAGTGCTCTTGTACCTCCAGTTCAAAGTTCTGCTCGTCAGCATCTCCAATCTCTCCATCATCGACACGTCCCTCTTGCTCGCAGGACAATCCGTAGCACATCTCAGAGGCTCGGGTTGCTTCAACAACAGGTCCCCGCGCCAAGTGGCTTTTGACTTCTCAACCAGCCCCGCGCCAGGTTACCATCAGACGAGCGAGTACATGGCTGGAAAAGTTGCGGTGGGGATAATTCTGCCAGAGAGTCAAGGCCCTGACTATAACTGGACCGACGCGGAGGCCGCACAGACTGTCAACGGCGTAGAAGAAGCCATGAGCTGGTGGGCTTCCCAGGACCCAGCTAACAACCTCACCTTCTACTATGATGTCCACATCCGCGCTTCAACGGTCTACGAGCCCATCGAGATGGCGATGGGCCAGCAAACGGTCTGGATTGCAGATGTGATGAATCGTCTCGGGTATCTTGGAGACGCTTACTCTGCCACCCTCGCCTACGTGAACGGTATCAGGGAAGCCAATCACACCGATTGGGCCTTTACAGTTTTCGTCGCGGATAGTAATCCTTCAGTGAACTACGGAAACTTCGCCGGTGGGGGGTATGCCGACGCTCTTATCGGGGGTCCATGGATGGTAATGTCGCGGATGTCTAACTACGCTTTCAACTCGGGCCAGTACTACCCGGCGGTTCCGGCTCATGAGACCGGCCACATATTCGGCGCCACAGACGAATACTTGTCTATGGTCGATTACTCTGGCTACCTCTTGGCCCCGGACGCCCCTGGCAATTTCGGAATCATGAACCAGAACAGCCTGCACGCAAGCACTAGCACCGAGGCGCAGGTCGGTCATATAGATTGCAATGGGGATGGAGTGTCAGACCTTGTAGAAACGAAACCTGCTATCATGCTCAACCAGCCTTCTGGGATGGTCGCTGGTCCGAGTACCCAGGTCAGCGGCAAAGCCGAAGTCGTTCCATATCCTGACTACCGGTTTGGAGGCGCCAACATCACAGTTTCCAAGATAGCCAATGTCGAATATAGCCTTGACCAGGGATCTCAAGTTCCGACGACAGCTACGGACGGCAGTTTCGATCAGCCCCTCGAAGGCTTTTCATTCAACCTTACCAACCTAGCAGCTGGAACCCACAGGATCGACGTGACAGCAATCACGTCTGCGGGGGTCTCTACGGGGACAAGCTTCACAGTCACAGTTCCGACTGTTGTCGGGACGGCTAGGTTTGCCGGCTGGGCAGCTAGACCCCAACTGCACCACCTAGACCTGTCAACACAGACTATCGAGGTTTTCCTTGCAGACGTCAACGTCTCGCGTGCACCCGTGCACGTATACGTCCAGTTCTTGGTTCGAAACCAGAACGGCTCGGCTTACACAGTCTTGTCAGAGGTTGTTGTGTTGGCGCCAGGAGCAACTGTGATTCAAGCGAAGTGGCAGCCTCCAGATGCAACTGTCCGATACTTCGTCGAAGCAACTCTGTTCTACTCAGCGGTTCTGACGAATACGAATTCTTCTGGTTGGATCATGGCGGGAACCAAGGACTTCACATTCAATACATTCCTGACGCCAAGCTAGCTCGAACAGTGAAACTGGAGTTGGCCCAAGCTAGGCCATTGCTACATTAGCTCCACATGAAATGCTGGTGTCCGCGAACTTGTTTCGAATCCCTCCCTCGGATCTTGAACTGCCTGCTACGTCCGATCCTGCTGGGCAGGGTTTCATGTTCAAACTGGTGAATAGGTTATGTCTCGGGATAGGGCGACCGCAATGAACAGTAGGGTTAAGCCTTCAAGCAGAATGAGACAATCAGAACGAACCTGGAAGAACAGTCAAGACATTTTCGATGGTGCGGGGGGTGGGATTCGAACCCACGAAGGCCTTCGCCACAGGGTCCTAAGCCTTGGGCGGGTCCACCTCTTTTGCCCTCTGCCCATTTGACCTGGCTATGGTACCCCCGCGTCTGTTGTGGTGCTCCGGGCGGGAGTTTCAGCGACTAGGCCGCTTTTGAACCCGCGATCAACGGCTCTGGAGACTTGATTCCCCGCCGTCAGCCGGTAGGGCTCGATTGGCCACCCAACGGTTCTCGTCGGGCTAAGGCCGCTATGCTAAACCGGGCTACACCACCGGAGCATCATCCAGACGTTCACGTCACAGCCTTTTACCTTTTTGTCAGAGGCTTGCGAGTCCTTGTCTAAATTGGCTTGGAGCTTTCCCATAGGAATTCGAAATAGATTTTTCCAAACTTCACGAGACCCTCATGATCCGAGGAAATGGCTAGGGTAAGTCCCTTCTCGGGCTCCTCGCCTAGGAGAATGATTATTTCGCTACTGTCTGAAATCATTCCTCCCCCGAACATTTGCTCCCGAACCCTGACTTCAGCCAGCCCCTTTAGCTTCCTGACCACATCCCTGCCGGTCATGCTTGGAACCATTAGAGATACTCTGATACCTCGGCCGATCATGAGGGACAATAACGGTGTGGCCATGGAGATTACAGACTCGGGAACAATCGGCATTGCTACAAGTAGCTCTTTCCTAGTTCGACCCAGAGTCTCTTTGATTCTATCGAGAATGTTGTTTTGTCCCCTAACGATCCATATATCCGGCCTCTCTTGGACACCCTTCCTCTCGTAGAGAGGCTGCAACTCGGACAGCGCATCGGTTTGACTGGATTTCAGTGTATTCTCCATTCTGACTCTTGACGAGTCGAGGGCGGCCGAAGGCGGTTTTGGAAAATATTTGCTTGGCCTGCCTTGTTGAGTCTCCGCCCAGCCTTTTCTTTCCAAATTAGCGAGGATCTCGTATATCTTAGAGTATGGAATTGTAGCGGTCGTGCTAAGCTGGCTGGCAGGCATTGGGCCAGACTCGACTAGGGCAATGTAGGCCTTGACCTCGTATTCTGTGAGGCCGAAGTCTTTCAGAGCCCTTCTAGTTCTTTCAGTGACTGGCATGTCATCACTGGCTCAGGAGCTGGTCGTAGCCGTTCCTATGAAACATACAGCTGATGTAGGAGGGTGTAAATACGCAGGAGGACACGCTATTCCTGTCTCAAGTCGGGGAATATCCTTTGGTCGATAAGAACCTAATCATGGAGAGGCTGAAGACGGTCCTAGACCCCGAGATCGGCCGGAGCATCGTAGAACTCAACATGGTCCGAGATATCTTGGTCGAGAATGGAAATGTCACCGTAAAGATTGCTCTGACAGTGGCTCATTGTCCGCTTGCCAAGACCCTCCAAACAGATGTGGAAAATGCAGTGCGAAAACTGGGGGATGTGAGATCTGTCAGGGTCGATACAACGACCATGACCAGGAGAGAGCTGGAAGAACTAAGGCTCAAACTGCAAACCGCCGGGACTCCGTCGTCTGCGCCCAAAACAGGCCAAATGGTAGGCCCAGGGATTGAACGTCTCGGCAAGCGGGGGATACGCAGGATTATCGCGATAATTTCTGGAAAAGGCGGCGTTGGGAAGTCCTTTGTCACCAGCGTGCTGGCCTCGGACCTGAAGAAACGCGGATACGAAGTGGGAGTTCTCGATGCCGACCTAACCGGGCCAAGCATCGCAAAGGTTCTGGGCGTGGCCGGCAAGCCCTTCAAGGGGCCAAACGGCGGCATCGTTCCCCTCAAAACACAGAGCGGGATCAAGGTCATGTCCATTAACCTAGTTTTGGACGACCCTAGCATGCCGGTCATATGGCGGGGACCCATTGTCAACAGTGTCATTCGCCAGTTGTACTGGGATGTTGACTGGGGAGACCTCCACTATCTTCTCGTGGACCTTCCACCAGGGACGAGCGATGCACCTCTGACAGTATTCCAATCCTTGCCTTTGGATGGCGTCATTGTGGTTTCTTCCCCCCAAGACCTGGCTTCCATGATCGTGTCGAAAGCTGTAAACATGGCCAAGAAGATGGACGCTCAGATCCTTGGACTGGTAGAGAACATGAGCTATCTCAAATGTCCCGGTTGCGGAGAGACGATGAATATTTTCGGAGAGCCGAAGGGAGAGAAACTAGCCTCGACTCTAGGGTTGCCGTTCTTGGGGGCTATTCCCTTGGATCCGACTATTGCCAAACTGTCCGACGAGGGAAGAATTGAAGAGTATTCCAGCTCGATAATCGCAGGTATCGTGGACGAGCTTAGAACGCGAACCGCCAAACAGGATGAACAGCCAACCCAAGAGCTTCCAATCGCTTGGTCTATCGAACCTATACGGTAGACTTGCCGCTCTATCTCCTCTTGGAGTCTATTCCGATGCCGCGAATCTTTTAACGCAGGTTCTGCCATACATAGGTAGTTCAGGTGCTCTATCACATATGGTAACAAGGCGGCGAGCGGTTCCTCGAAGGGAGCGACATCCTGGCCGCGACGGGACGCACGCCCAACACCGCGGGGATTGGGCTGGACACGATCGGCGTGCGGCTCGATGAGCGGGGCTATGTGCAAGTCAACGACCGCCTCGAGTTCGTTGGTGCGCGCAATCAAGCCGGCCGCTTTCCGACTTACATCTCGCTCGATGCGCAGATCCTCAAAGGCGTAAAGATCCCTTTCATCGACAAGCGAGTACGCGTGGGAATCGCGATTTTCAATATTACCCATCACTTCAACCCAGTCGATGGACAGAACAATCTGGGCAGCCTCAACTTTGGCAAATTCTTTAGCAGTTTTGGCACCACCGTGCGCGGCAAGTTTGAAATGGATTTCTGAGTTCCATCCAGGACGAGCAGAAGGGAATACTATCCTGTCAGTCCAATCAAAAAAAGGAGGAGGGAAACCATGAACAAGTATTTGGCAGAATTGATTGGAACCTTTGTGCTGGTATTTGCGAGCTGCGGCAGCGCTGTCCTGGCCGGAGATAAAATTGGCTATCTCGGTGTTTCGCTCGCCTTCGGTCTTTCCCTGCTGGCGATGGTTTACGCCATCGGACCTATTTCAGGTTGCCATATCAATCCTGCTGTCACGATCGGATTGCTCATTAGCAAGAAGATGAACGCAAGGCAGGCGCCCGGCTACATCGTGGCGCAAATCGCAGGCGCTATTTTGGCCTCGGCGGTGTTGTTGCTGATCGTCAGGGGAGGACCAGGTGGTTACGATCCGGCAGTGGCAGGATTTGCCGCTAACGGCTATGGCGCACACTCTCCCGGGCACTACAACTTACTGTCCGCCTTCGTGGTAGAGATCGTTCTGACGTTTTTTCTGATATTTACAGTCTTAGGTGCTACTGACCTCCGAGCCCCGGTTGGGTTTGCCGGTATTGCGATCGGGCTAGTTCTCACACTGATCCATTTGGTCGGAATTCCGGTAACCAACACTTCCGTCAACCCTGCGCGGAGCATTGGACCAGCTATCTTCGTGGGTGGCTGGGCACTCGGTCAGCTCTGGTTATTTATTGTCGCGCCAATAATCGGGGCAGCGATTGCGGCGGGGGTATATTCGGCTACTCATAGGCCAGTCTCATTGATAACCGCGAAAGAAGCTGAGCGGGCGTTGGAAAGCGAGCAGGCTGAGCGGCGACATTGATTTTTAGCCTTTTGCACGATTGACGCAGAGGGCGAGCAGATGGGGGAGCGAGCAATGACCCGTCTGGGCTTGTCAGCGCGCGCCTATGACCGTATCTTAAAGGTAAGCCGTGC
>Ga0137415_10004074_pt1 | contig 14473 bp, 18 predicted proteins | sample CZODoug3_1_1_16f_FD_183082 | JGI IMG/M metagenome (GOLD analysis project Ga0137415, IMG submission 183082) | Vadose zone soil fungal communities from Angelo Coast Range Reserve, California, USA - CZODoug3_1_1_16fungal (Hybrid Assembly) | ecosystem: Environmental > Terrestrial > Soil > Vadose... | reverse complement strand
GCGCCACGAAGAGGATGAAGCCGACACCCTGGTAGCGCTCGACCAGAAAGCTGCCGAAATGAAGCGCTACCAAAACGAGGATCCAGATGGAGTAGACCCAGGCCAGCAAGCCGTAGACGAGATAGATTCGCCGCTCCCGAGGGCTCGGCTGCGTAGTTCTTGGGCGTCCCCTCCCCCACAACCGCCCGATCGCCGCGCCCAGGTAGCCGAATGCCTTCGCCCTGAGATTCGGGATCCCCAACGCGTCGCTCAAGAGGTAGTAGCCATCGAGCTTGATGAGGGGATTGAGGTTGATGAAGAGTTTGATCCCTGAGGTGACCATCACGACCAGTGCCACCAATCCCAGCCCGGTTCCCGGCTCCGTCACGCGCCAGGTCAGGGCAGCCAAGGCCCAGAGGAAGAGCTCGAAGTAGGGCCCGGCGAAGGTCACCCAGAGCCGTTTGGACTTTTCCGGGAAGAGCCAGGCCTCACTCACGTTGCAGTAGAGGGCGGGGTGAAAATAGATGAGCACGAAGCCGATCTCGCGGACTTCTCCGCCGAAATGCTTGCAGGTCAGGCCGTGGGCAAACTCGTGGGCCGCGGAGACGAGGAGGAGGATCAGCCAGGCCAGAAGGAGGGTGTCGAAGCGATAGAGGCGGGGAACTTCTCGCCAGATCTCGCCGCCGTTGACGACGGCGATGTCGAACCCAACGAGGATCAGGGCGGCGGAGAACACGAGGAAGTGGGGCGTGAAGCAGAACCAGACCTTGCCGACAAGGCGGTCGAAGAGGCGATCAGGATTGAACGCCTTCAGCCTCAGGTTGAGGGGACCCCCCCGAACCCTGCCACCCCGGGGGGGCGGGCTCCCGGCCTCGGCTCCCCCTCCCTCGGGGAGCCGAAGCCGCCGGAGGCTTTCGACGAACTGCTCGACGCTCTTCGGGGCGACCGGGGCGCCGAACTTCTGTTCGGCCCTCCGCCCGATGACGTCTAAGGTGGTCGCGCCGTCGAGCTGCTGGGCGATGAAGTACTCGGGCTCCCTGAAACGAAAGAACCGACCCGTCGCCGGGTTTTTAACGACGAAGGAGACCGCCCCTGACGTCTCCTGCTGACTGACCCGCAGATCACTTCGCAGCTTCATCTGCCCCGGCGACATCGGATTAGTTTGGCCCGGTGACGGAAAGGCCACCGCCTAGGCGGTGGCCTTTCCCTCACGAGCCTCTCTCCTCCCCATTAAATAGAGTTATATACGGAAGAATTGTGAGCGCTATGGTTTGCGTTCTGCTGATTGTTGAGTTGTTGGACGTTGTTGCTGCTGCCGTTGACAACCGCAAGGTTCGTCTGAGGGCCGGTGTTAAGCTGATTGTTGCTCCCGTTCACAGTCACCGTCGGGTTCGCGGTGATAAGGGAGGGGTCGCAACAACACGGTGCGATCCGCTCCTCCAGGGACTCGACTTGAAGTATGAGCTCCTTCATTCTGTTCACCTCCCTTCATTGTGAGGATGGCGACGCGTTCTGTTCTGTTGACCTCCTTTCATGTGAAATCACGACCCCCCTTGGAGCGGCATCTTGGGGGGTCGAATGAATCTTGTCTACGACCCGGGTGGGTTCGTCCGACGGGTTCGTCGCTTCGGCTAGCCGATCGGACTACGTCGATGGACTACACGATCGGGTAAGAGCAGGGTCCCTGTCCGATTTTGTTGGAGCTCTTTTGAACCCGGCGGGTCTAGGGCGAGGACCAGCAGCAGGCGAGGGCTGAAAATCGGGCCGGCGTTACGATGCGGCCATCAAAGCTCGCGCTACGATCGCCGAGCGGGACGACACACCCATCTTGATCATGATGAGACGCACAAACGCTTTCACCGTGTTGGGGCTGATGTTCATCCGAGTGGCAATCTCCTTGCCGCTCAGGCCTTTCAGCAAATACTCCAACGCATCTCGTTCGCGTCTCGTGAGGTTGAATTGCTGGGCGATCTGCGACACGGGAATCAATCCGGAGGGGCCGCGTTCCAGCAGAATGGCGATGCTGGGATGAGCCGGATCTTTTGCGTTCGAATCCACCAGAAAGGCCCGGCAGAAATAGCGCCGCCGACCTGACCGGAACTCTTCCACAAGACGCGACTCACGCGAGGACTGCGGACTCATCAAGCTCGAGCGAATCTTTCCGGCGAGGAAGACGTCCGGACGCCGTACGCTCGTGGATTTGTCCGGATAGCCGAGAACCTGGATCGCCTCGGCATTAAACGAGATGGGACGCAGCGACGAGTCCAACAGGAGGAATCCAGCCGCAGACTTGGCCGGAGGCGTCTTGCCATTCGTCTCGAGCTCGTCGGCGCCGACGTGCGTGAGAGGACCGTTCCTCATCGCGGAGGGTGCATCCTGAAGTCCACCCTGGAGATCATGATGAGCCGGGCCCGGCCTCCTTTTGGAATCGATCCGGCGAAATGTGGCGTAGACAATCCGACGCAAACCTAGAGATAAACATCCGGTGAATCCAGGAACAATAGTAATCTGAATCCTTGAATTCGGTCTAAGGTGAATCACCGACTTGCTGGGCGAAGACCAATTTCCGGAAATCAACAAACCCGATCGAGAAGGGTCGGCAACCTATACCTGCCCAACAGCATGACCGTTCTTGGCGCCGCGGAGATCACGCGGAATGAGAAGCGATAGCCTCCTTCAAACGCACTCGCCTTCCAGCCTCGATCAGGTGCTCCCGGCGCACGCGACGGAACTCCGGATCGTGGCGAAGCAGGTACGCGAGCTCGGCGCCTTGCTGCACCAAGTGGACCCCGGACAGGCCGGCAACCTAATGCTGAAAGGCCGACACTCCAAAAAGGGCTCCGCGGCCTGATCGCCTCGTCGGCTCAGCCTCTCCCAGCGCTGCGATACTCGCTCGGCGTGATGCCGGTCACGCGCCGAAATGTCGTCGTAAAGTGACTCGGCGTGCGAAATCCGACTGACCGTGCGATCTCGGCGATCGGTAGGGTCTGGGCCGCCAGCAACGCCCTCGCCTGCTCGATCCGCCGCCGGATCAGGAATCGGTGCGGGGACACTCCAGTGCTCCGCTTGAACAGCCGCGCGAAATGGTAGAGGCTCATGTGCACCAGGCCGCTGAGCTCCGCGAGGCGGAGCTCTCGGTGCAGATTGTCCTGGACGTACTGCGTCACACGTCGGAGCGTGCACTCGGTCAGGCCCCCGGTAGTCTGCTGGGCAACGAACGTCATCGCCGCTCTCGAAGGAACAACCACCATCGAGCTCGTCAGGCCGTGTATCCCTCGACGGTATCCTCGTCTCGAACCCGTGCTTCGTCCGGGTTGAGCCCCGCCGCCCGCCGCGCCCGTCTCTGACGGAGCAAGTCCCAGTACTGGTCCAGTGTGACCTGGAGCCGTCGGAGCCGCTCACGGTCAGCGTCCGTCACCTTCCCGCGAGATTCACGCGCGAACAGCTCGTGCTCCTCGCGTGCAAGCTCGTTGATCCGGCCGAGGACCTCGTTATCGTCCATAGCTCCTCCTCGTGTGCCCTGGTGCGCGCACCACGCTGCCAGCTACCGGTAATACCCCTTGTAGTACCCGTGCCTGGCCAGGCACGCGGCAAAAGTCTGACGGGAAGCCACGTTCTTCGCCGTGGCTTCCGTCGCCCCCTGCGGACCTGACGTACTCCCGTTGATCTCTGGGGCCGCCTCTTCTTCGAGTGACGAGGCGACAGCGGCAGCCGCCTCCTTGCTACAGGTATCGATGTCCGTCTGACGCGGCGGCTCGGCGCTCGCCTGCGTGCTGAGCGCGAGCGCTCCCGCAAATACGAGGACCATCACCGAGCTTCCACGCGCCACCGCAACCTCCCTGGCTCCCTGCGCCGCCATCGATCGTGCGATCTTGGCGAGGCTCACCCAATCTTGTTCTTTAGATGCAACGAACGCTCGCCGCGTTGCAGCTCGATCGTGCGCCTTCAGACCTCTGGGGCGACGCGGGATTGCGCCTATTCAGCCGACCGTCGCCAGCGATGGACAGCCACGAGTGACCAGATCGCTTCGACCAGTCCGAACGGCCACGCGCCCTGAAGGAATCCATACACCGACGCCAGAATGCACGAGCCGGCGAAGGCCAACACAAACCAGCGACTGCGACGCTCAAGCGCGTAGCACGCCATCATCGTCGTCACCGCGAACAAGCCGAAGGCCGTGAGCGGATTCACACCGCGAACTGTATCGAGTCGCGGGGCCCGGGCGGTCGTTTCGCCATCAGCGCCGTATGCCACGCAAGCCTGATTCGATGACCCCACCACGACGGAAGGTGACGTAACGATGCCAGCATTTCAGTTCAAGTCGTCAAACGGCGACTCGCCCACGCTTCATCCGCCTGCTGGAGAGGCTCATGGTAGGATTTTTCATCCTACCTCACGGGGAAGGTCACGTGCCGAAGACAAAGGTCGCGATCACGCTCGATGCTCAGCTGCTCGATCGCGTCGATGAACTCGTTGCCCGGCGAGAGTTCCGTAATCGGAGTCAAGCCATTGAGACCGCACTCGCCGAGAAGCTGGCGCGGGCGCAGCGCACGCGCTTGGCGCGGGAGTGCGCCAAGCTCGACCCCGAGGACGAGAAAACGCGGGCTGAGGAAGGCCTAGCGGGAAGCTCGGACTCTTGGCCCGAATACTGAGGGGAGAGATCCGTTGGGCCGACCTCAATCCGGCCCGCGACCGGGCTCCGGCCGGTTCTGATCTGGCTTCCCACTCACGCTCGAGAGCAACGCCCGAGGCTTGCCGAAGCGATCCTGGGTCAGGATCAGCCACGTCCGGACACTCTCCGTGGAACGGATTGGGAGGCGGCTGGCGCGCGCCTCCGAAGAGGAGGTCGATCGTGTCGTTGAGGGCCTCAACGAGATAATCGGCTGAGATTCATTCGGCTCAGGTGCGCCCTGCCCTGCTTCCGGCATGACCACGTGCGCGTGCCGCAAAAATCCTAGGAGCAATCCACCGTGCCGGGACGTGAGACCCAGCTGCATCTCTAGGTCGCGACGGAGATGGGGCACGGCCCGCTCTAGGGGAATTCTCGGATCGTCGTAAGTGATTTCCCCGATCGTGGAGCACGGATACCTACAGGTAGGGAAATACCCGTCTATATCCTGGACCGGACGAGACAAACAGAGTACGGTCAAGGTATGGGGGTTGGCCAGCTCCGCGAAGGAGAGCACGCGAGCCTCTTCTACGACAGACCGGTCGAGTTGCTCGAGTCGCTCATACCCGCCGTCCGCGAGGCCCTCGCCAGTAGGGAACAGTGCATCTATTTGGCCGACGAGCTCACCGCGGCGCACGTGACCAGCGCCCTGGGCGCCACGGTGGACGTGTGTGAAGCCCGCGACCGCGGCGCCTTGCGCCTGGTGACCCAGCGCGACGGATTTTGCCCGACAGGGACGTTCCGGACTGGAGAGATGGCGGCCTTCTTGGAGCGGAGCATCACGGACGGGCTGGCCGATGGCTTTCCTGGCGTCGTGGTCGCGGAAGACGTGGCCTGGGTGCTCGGGCCCGAGGCGAGACTCGAAGAGGTGGCAGCGCACGAAGAGCTCGTGAGGTCTCTCGTGGCCGGGCACCCCGTCACCGCCATTTGTCAATACGCGGCCCCGCATGTCCCGCCGAGCGTCGCGCGTATGGCGCTTGGCCTGCACCCCGTCGTGCGAATACCGCTGACGGACGCGACTGACGTCGGAGCCGTGCGCGAGCGGGGCCGGGCCATCGCGGAACCGCTCGGATTCGCCCCCGGCGACCTCACGCTCATGTGGACGGTGATCTCCGAGCTGGCGCGGAATGTTGTGGAGCGTGGGCTGCGCGGCGAGCTGATCTTGCGGCGCCTCGAGCGCGAGCACCGACTCGGGATGTGCGTGACCGTGCGCGTGGAGCAGGCGGGGCTCACGCCCACCGACCTCCTGCCGGTCCTGCCCGAGGTCGCACCGCTCTTGGACGAGTGCGAGACGCTCTCGGGCGCGGATCGGGGCGTCATCATGAGCATCACGAAGTGGGTCCGCGACCATCCTTCCGCCCGCGAAGGGCGCCTGGCATTGCCTTCATGGAAGCGGGAGACCGATGTCCCGAGAGGCAGTGATGTGAGGCCTCTCTCGCCGGTGCCGTATGCTGACGCCGGCGGCCAACAGCCGCAGCGGGAGGAGTTGGTCGACTTCTTTGACAACGCCCCGGTCGCGTTGCACTGGGTCGCAGAGGATGGCCGAATCCTCTGGGCCAATCGGGCGGAACTGGAGCTACTGGGATACTCCAGCGAGGAGTACATCGGCCGCAATATTGCCGAATTTCACGCAGACGCTGACGTCATCGCCGACATCCTCCGGCGCCTGTCGCGCAACGAGACAGTGGACAACTACGAGGCGCGCCTGCGCCGCAAGGACGGGTCAATCAGGCACGTGCTGATCATGTCCAACGTCTTCTGGGAGAACGGGAAGTTCGTGCACACCCGTTGCTTCACGCGGGACATCACGGAGCGCAAGGCGGCCGAGGAAGCGCTGCGTCGGGATGAACACACCCGCGTCCTTGCCCATTGGATCAGGGACTATGCCATCTTCATGCTGGACAGCGACGGCCACGTGATGACGTGGAATACCGGCAACAGGCTGTTGAAGGGGTATACCGATGAAGAGATCCTGGGACGACATTTTTCGTGCTTTTACACCTCGGAGGATCGTCAAGCCGGCGTCCCCGAGAGAATTCTGCGACTGGCTCGGGAGCAGGGCAGAGTCGAGGAGGAAGGCTGGCGCCTGCGGAAGGATGGCACACAGTTCTGGGCTGACGTCGTGGTGACCGCGGTGCCGGATAAAGGCGGACAGGTTCGCGGGTTCGTCAAAATAACGCGCGACCTGACGGAGCGCATGCTGGCGCACAGGGCGCTGCGCATGGCGAACGAGGGCCTGGAATCTCAGGTCGCGGAGAGAACCCAACAGCTCCAAGCCTCGCTCGAGGAGAAGGAACAACTCCTGGCGGAGGTACGGAATCTGACGCTTCGCGATGAGCTGACGGGCCTGTACAACCGCCGCGGCTTTCTCACGCTCGCCACACAGCACCTGAAGTTTGCCCGTCGTACCAAGCGAGGGTGTTGGCTCATCGTCGTCGACATGGACGATTTCAAACAGATCAACGATACCTTCGGTCACCCCGAGGGTGATCGCGCGCTGATCAAGACGGCGGGGATTCTCACGCGAAGCTTTCGTGAGTCGGATATCGTCGCGCGCTTAGGCGGGGACGAGTTCACCGTGCTGGCGGTCCACGCTGACGATGACAGTGCATCGACGATCACGAAGCGTTTAGCCGAAGCGCTGAGCCAGTGTAACGCCCAGACGGACTGTGGCTATGCCTTGGCCTTCAGCGTTGGCGTGGTCCGTTTCGACCCGACGAGCCCCTGTTCGATCGAGGAATTGTTCGCGCGAGCCGACGAGGCGCTGTACGCGCAGAAGCGGCACAAGGCGCCGCCGTCGTAGCAGGTCGATGCCATTCGAGCGACCGGCGGAAGCTGGTGCTCGAGGCGTTCCTTGTGGGACGCGGGTGGCGCGACGATCGTCGCGTCCACGATGGTGCCGGTGCTGACCGTCAGGCCCTGGGCCTGCAGATAGCGCCCGACCTCGTCAAAGAGCTCCTGGCCCCACCTGCCGAACCCTGCAGCTACCAAAACGAAGACTTACGCGAGGCGAGCCGCTCGATTTTCAGGCGTTTGGCCGTGTTCTAGTCTGGGCCAGGCTCCTCTTCGTGAGCAGAAGATTGGGAAGCAGACCACCGCCGAGTCACGGCGGATAGGTACTCGTGTCTCCTTCAACATGCGACTTCTCGTCCGCGATTGCCCAACCTATCTGCAGAATGTGCTTCTCGATGTCCAGGGAGCGTCGGTCCTTCAGGCGGCGATCCACGCCGGGAGGAGCATTCCGCTGGCGACGCTCACCGTAACGACGATCAAGGATCACCCTGACGTCCGGATCGTCGGCGAACGCCGCCTGAAAACGCTCGTAACGCTGGGGCTCACTGCGCGACACGATGAACAGGAGCCGTGACACTCTCGCGTTCCCATCTTCTGCAGAGCGCAACGGACCACGAGCGCCAAGGCGAGGGTGAGGCGCCGGCGTCGGCGCGACACTATGAAAGCGGCAGTCCCGGTTCAATGGACGGGCACGGGCGTGATCATGTCGCGGGCCCGGCCGCTCACCGTGTCCACCAGGAAACCGCTGGGACAGAGGAGTAAGCCACGCTCGCGCTTGGGATTGTCGATGGGGCCGCCCTTGATCACGCGTTTGAAGACGCGGCCTTCGCGCAACAAGATCGTGAACACCCGGTCCTCGCCGACCTCGATCGACTCGCGGTTATTGACGCAGAAGCGATCGACCACCGAGACCACGTCCCGCTCGATATATTGCTCGGCGTAGTGCACCGCCATGAAGTCCGCGTACGCCTTGATCTCTTCGGGCTTCTGCAAAGGTGGAGCACTGACACCCATGCCCACGGCGGCCAGGGCGTCGTTGCCGTAGAGCACGAGCGTGTTTGGCCGGCGGAGCTTCGGGTTTGCATCCTCATAGATCGAGAAACCCTTGGCCCGGACCTCCTCCATCGTGTCGCCCGGGATCCCGCGCGCTGGCTCCATTTCCTGAATCGTCTCGAACTGCTCGATCATGCGCGAAAGGCGCGTCCGATTGCAGCGGTTGAGCATGGTTTCGTACTCGGCCATCGGGACGTCGGCATCGCACGGGCGCTTGAAGAGCGCCGTCGTCTTGAGATCCACCGCATGCTTCCGGATGATCGACATCCGCTCCGCGCACCCGGTCAGCACGAGCCCCAGCGTGGGGATCATCAGCAGGGGTAAGAGGCCCCGGGGCGCGGTCACTGGAGTTCGCTCTTGCCTCGGGGCTAGGTATATTCCGAACCGGCGACCGTGAGGATCGGCAGCGAGCCTGTTCTTTCCATCGGTCCTCCCTCGTTGCGGGCGTTAGACCCTGGGAAGCAGGGCCGCCACGAGCGAATCCAGCGGGTGGAGCTCCAACGTCGGCGCGGCGAGCAGCCCACCGCCCAGTAGCGCAGCAATCATCGCCGCCACGGCGATCCACCTGAGCCTTTGCTGGTCCCAGCGCTGGGCGGGGGCCACGACGGCTTGGGACTGGAGTCGCGCCAGCATCGGCTCGCGAATCCGCCGCTGGGCGAAGGAGACCCGACGACGTTCCACCTTCTCCCATGGCCACGGTGGGGTGAGGGGACGCGCAAACAACACGGTGAGGAGCACCTTGATAAGGTCCATCCTCAACTCCCCGAGCGCACCGCTATCATGGTTCATCCTAGGCTCGATGCGAATGGGCCAATATCAGGTAGATCAGGGGGTCGGCGTGGCGAAGACACCTGAGAAGGGACTCCCAGCGAACCGGGCGAGCCTAGCTATTTTCCGGAAAGTAGCTCGATGAGCGACAGCGGGCGGGGTGGTGGGTGTTCCCGCGGCTGAGTTCGTTCTCAGCAGGAGAGCGCTTCACGCTGCTTGTGCTTGTCTTCGTGTTCGTTGCCTGCATCGCAACTATAGGCGGACTCTTTTTGATGAGAGGCTCGGCAGTGGACGGAGTCCTGGATGCCTCGTGGCCGGCTCCGACCACGAATGCCGATGGGAGCCCTCTGACGGATCTGGCGTCCTATCGCGTCTACTACGGCACTATGGACCCCCCTTGTCCCGGCGGTCCCTTTCTTACGGTCGCCTCCTCGACGGCACGCCCTGCTCCTCACGAAACGGTCGGCGTCAGGCTGACCGGGCTGACCATGGGCCAGCTCTACTACGTGGCGGTCTCCGCCGTGAATTCACGGGGCGCGTGGAGCGGCTGCTCGATCACGGTGAGCGCCCGGGCTCGTCGCCCTTGAGTGACCAGGTCGGACGCCTGCTCCTCGTCACGTTGGGAGGCCCGCGTAGAGGCGACCTGCCCGCGCTCCACGCCCTCCGCTCGTGGCTCGACTCGTGGCCCGGTATTGGCGCTGTCGTCGTTGGCATAGCGCACCAAGGCTACGATCTCCAACTCACCCGCTACGACGAGCAGGGCTGGCGCGCGACCTTCTACCTACGACGGCCGCTATCTATGAAACGGGGAAAAAGAATGTGCGTGCCGTGCAGGTTTGGTGCCCTCCGGCTTGGCCAACCTACGGATGGGAACACCGGAGGAACCTGCAACGGACTTACCGCTCACCTCAATAGATACCCGATCCGCAAGGGAGTATCAAGCAACGACCGCCGCAGCTCCGACGGGTGATCACTAACTACGCGTGAAATTGGTGCCCCCGGGGTGACTCGAACACCCGGCACGCAGTTTAGGAAACTGCTGCTCTATCCACCTGAGCTACGGGGGCCCGCTCTGATCTTACTCCAGGTCTGGTATTCTTCCGGCGCCAGGAGGATGCCATGCCGACGGCGACGCTCGACGGGTTGGAGGTCAACTACCTCACGCGTGGATCGGGGCCGGCCCTGCTCATGCTGGCTCCGGGCGGCTTCGACGCCACGCTGGAAAAGTGGACGACGGCCGGCGTCTGGAAGGGCATGCGGCCCCTCGACACATTGTCGGACGCGTTCACGCTCGTCGCCTACGACCGGCGCGAGTCGGGCGCCTCAGGCGGACGGGTCGAAAAGCTCACGTGGGCGCTCTTCGCCGAGCAGGCCAAGCGCCTTCTCGATCACCTCGGCATCGCCAAGGCCTTCATCCTCGGTGGCTGCATGGGGTGCTCCGTGGCGACGGCGTTCGCGGCCCGCTACCCGGATTCGACCCATGCTCTGATCCTGCACTGGCCCGTGGGAGGCTATCGCTGGAAGCTGAACGGCAGCGACCGCTTCGCGCGGCATCTGCGCTTCGCCCGGGAGCACGGCCTTGCGGGAGTCGTCAAGCGAGCCCACGAGGGCAAGTCCTTCTGGCAGGATCCGGAAGCAGGGCCCTGGGCGTCGGTGATCGTACGCGACCAAGGCTTTGCCGAGACCTTTCAGATGCAGGACTTGGACCGCTATCTGGGGCTCGTGGCGGCGAGCGCACGTGGCCTCTTCGACAGCGACATGCCACCGGGGGCCGAGCCCGAAGAACTGATGGCGATGAAAGTCCCCGCCCTCATCATCGCAGGCGACGACCCCGCCCACGCCACGTCCGGCGCTCACTACTTGCGCGAGCTGCTCCCCCAGTCAGAATTCTGGCCCGTCATGCCCGCGGAGCAGACTCCAGAACGGGTGCGCGATCGGATTCTCGACTTCGGCAGGGCGCACAAGTAGGGCGGCCCGGCCTCGGCCTAGAAGAGATCCGACGCGTCCACGCCGCGGGCGGCGAGGAGCGCGCGGAGCTTCCTGAGCCCGCCGGCCTCGATCTGCCGGACACGCTCGCGCGTAAGCCCCATGCGCCGGCCGATCGCCTCGAGCGTCTCCGGCTCGTCGCCTTCCAGGCCGAAGCGACGCCGCAGCACGGCGCGCTCGTTCGCGGCGAGGTCGTCGAGGACCGAGACGAGGTCGGCGCGGGCGCGGAGAAGCTCGCCGACTGCCTCGCTCGGGCCCGGAGACGGATCGGCCAGGACGTCGCCGAGGCGGCCTTCCCCCTCCCTCGCCGGCGCGTCGAGCGGCAGGGGCTGCCGCTGTCGGATTTCTTCCAGCTCCTGAACATCGTCGACGCTCATCCCGAGCGCCTGCGCGACCTCGGCCGTCGTGGGTATGCGCCCCAGCCTCTGCGTGAGTCGTTTCTCCTCGCGCGCGTAGCGGCCAAGCAGCAGCTCGACGTGCACGGGCAGGCGGATCGTCCGCGCCTGGTTCGCCAGGGCGCGCACGATCGCCTGACGGATCCACCAGACCGCGTAGGTGGAGAACCGGGTGCCGCGCTCGGGCTCGTACTTCTCGGCGGCCCGCAGGAGGCCGAGATTGCCCTCTTCGATCAGGTCCGGCAGCGGCAGCCCGCGGTTCAGGTATCGGCGGGCGACCTGGACGACGAGACGCAGGTTCGCCTCGACGAGCCGCGCCTTCGCCTGCGCGTCGCCGGCGCGGATCCTGCGTCCCAGCTCCTGCTCCTCCTCGCGCGTGAGCAGCGGGATCCGCGCGATCTCCCCGAGGTAGACGCGCAGGTTCGCTCGACTGGTCTCGCGCGTCTCCTCGACGACGTGCTCGTCCTCCTCGTCCGCCAGCGTGTCGAGCGGCGCGTCGGGAATGATCTCGTCGGTCTCGTCACTCATCGTCGAGGTGGTTCTCGTTCATCTCCTCGACGCGCGCGATGCGCGGCGGGAGCGGCAGCAGGTAGAGCGGGTTGTAGGCACGGCCGCCGCGCCGGATTTCGAAGTGCACGTGGTACGCGGTCGCGCGGCCGGTCTTGCCGACCGTCGCGATCATCTCGCCGGCCGCGACCCGGTCGCCCACGGCCACGAGGTTCAGGTCGTTGTGCGCGTAGACGGTCACGATGCCGTAGGCGTGCTCGAGCTTGACGACGCGCCCGTAGCGCGGCTCCACGGCGCTCGCGATCACGACGCCGGCCGCCGCCGCCAGTATCGGCGTGCCGTGCTCGGCCTTGATGTCGATCCCGCGATGCCAGCCGCTCCGGCGGCGGCCAAACGTGGACGACACCAGACCATCGGTCGGCCAGACGAACGCGAGCGGCACATCGTCGAAGTTCGGAACGGCGAGGACGAGGGTGGCGGGCGGGCGCGGACCGGCCGGCGCGGGGCGTACGTTCGCGGGCGCCGCGATGCCCTTCGCCTGCGCGCGGCTCGGCCTCGCGGGTGGACGCGTTGGCGGCGCGGATGGAGCCGGCTCCAGTGGGTTGCTACGGGATACCAGTGGGAACCTCTACGGTGCGTCGGGTGGTGGAAATCTGACTTGTAATGCTCCATTCGGTTGCGGATTGATTTTCAAGATCGATCCCGCCGGTAACTACTCCGTCCTCCACGTCTTCGTCGGGCCCGACGGCCGTTATCCTCAAGGCCCGCTAGTTCGGGATGCAGGCGGCAACCTCTACGGAGTCACCTCAGCCGGTGGCGCACTCGACTCCGGAACTGTATTCACGCTCACGCCAGCCGGAATTCTCACAACCTTGTATAGCTTCACCGGCGGACCGGACGGCGCACAGCCCCATGGCGGTTTGGTGCGGGATAGCGCCGGCAACCTGTTCGGAACCGCTTTCGCTGGCGGGACCGTGAACGACAAATGTTTCGGCTTCGGATGCGGCGTCGTATTCCAACTCAGCCCAACTGGCGCAACCTGGACCCAAACGGTGTTACACAGCTTCAATGGCGACGACGGCGACAATCCGCTGGCCACATTGACCCTGAATCCGGCGGACCACACCTTATATGGCAGCGCGCACCGCGGCGGAGACTACAACTGCCACACCATCAATGCAGGCACAAGCTGCGGAGTGATTTTCAAAATTACACCGTAGCATTGTTGGACTCTCAGGTCTCCAAAACTAAACGATCGCAAATACGATGGAGGAAGCTATGTTGGAAAACAAGAACGCCGTTGTGACCATCGCAGTCAAGGATCTCAATACCGCAGCAAAATTCTATTCGGACACACTCGGACTGAAGGAAGTCGACAAGGAGGGCAAGACGGTCATCAGCGGGAAGTTCACTTACGCATCGTCATTTTCGGGAGGCTTGGCACGCTTCGAAACATTAACCAAAGACGGTTTGTTGTGGGGCTACGTTGATGAGGCCGGAAAACTCGTGTGGGGACCGGCGAAGTAATTTACATTAACGCGAACCGGGGGGTTCACTAACAAAGTTGAGGCCGGGCATTAGCCCCGACCGTTAGGGAGGGCTCCGGGGTTTGCAGCTAAACCAATGAGCCCTCCCTAACGGTCGGGCTAGTGCCCCCGATGATCAATTCTGCGAAGTATGGAGTCAGGACACCAGCCGCTTGCGCTACAAAAAACTAAGGCCCACGACGCTTGCCGTGGGCCTTGTTTGTTCAGCTGATACGATCGTTACTGAATCGTGTCACTCGTTCCCTTGAAGCCGTGCATGGCCTGCTTCGCCACCCACTTCAAAACGCGCTTGGTGTCATAGCAGTAAGCCAGGATGTAGTTGCAGGTCGACAGGCAATGCGTCGAACACTCCTTCTTCATCTCGTCCAACTGGGCGTTATCGAACTTCGGATTTTCGATAGTCCCCCAGTCATGCGTGGCCGAGTACATTGGGAAGCACGGCGCCAGCGTTCCGTCCGTGCGAATGATTAGAGAGTTCTGACCCGCGCGGCACTTCCAGGGCGGCACGGCGCCGCGCATGAGCTGCTTCATGTCCTGCATGTGCTTGCTCTGGTTGACCATCTTGTAGCCTTCCTCGTGCCGCTTGGCATCGAGATAGTCCAGCAAGTCGTCGACCTTTGACCAGTCATCCGGCGTCAGATACGTGACATTCTCGTCCAGATGCTTGAAGTGGTCCTGCTCCATCATCGGCGTCTCGTTAATGTGATAGTCGGTGGCGATGCCGGCGTCATGCGCGATCTCAGTCAACTCTTTGACGTCGTCCATGTTGTTGCGGC
>Ga0137415_10004073_pt1 | contig 14473 bp, 9 predicted proteins | sample CZODoug3_1_1_16f_FD_183082 | JGI IMG/M metagenome (GOLD analysis project Ga0137415, IMG submission 183082) | Vadose zone soil fungal communities from Angelo Coast Range Reserve, California, USA - CZODoug3_1_1_16fungal (Hybrid Assembly) | ecosystem: Environmental > Terrestrial > Soil > Vadose... | reverse complement strand
AGCTTTTCTACCGCCTCCTTGATCTGCGGCTTGGTGGCATGCGGCGCGACCCGGAAGATCACCTGGTTACGCTCGGAGGCAAGCGTCGCCTTTTCGGTGATGACCGGCGATACGATGACGTCGTAGTGGCGCGGATCGCTGGTGGTCATTTCAATCGCGCCTCCAGCGCATCGAGCGCGGCCCTGGTAAGGACAAGGGTGTGTCGCCGCAGAATGTCGTAAACGTTGATGCCCTGGATCGGCAGCACGTCGATATTGGGAATATTGCGGGTGGCGAGACGAAAGCCGTTGTCGATTTCGGCGCCGTCGATGATCAGCGCATTGGCGACGCCTAGCTTCTCGAAGTGGCCTTTGAGCAGCTTGGTCTTGGTCTCCGCGAGCTTGGCGTCTTCAATGAGGACGATGCCGCCATCTTTGGCCTTGGCGGAGAGCGCATGCTTGAGGGCAAGGACGCGCACCTTCTTGGGCAGGTCGATCGCGTGGCTGCGCACCACCGGACCGAATGAACGGCCGCCGCCGCGGAACAGATTGGCGCGCTGGGAGCCGTGGCGGGCGCCGCCGGTGCCCTTCTGCTTGTACATCTTCTTGCCGGTTCGCCAGATCTCGGCGCGCCCCTTCACCTTGTGGGTGCCGGCGCGGCGCTTGGCGAGTTGCCAGACGACGCAGCGCTGGATGAGATCCTGGCGCGGCTCCAACCCGAAGATCGTGTCCGACAGGTTGACCGAGCCCTTCTCTTCGCCGTCAAGAGTCGTGATCTTGAGTTCCATGGTCACGCTCCCTGCGCCGGCGACGCCCCCTCACTCCCGGAGGGAGGAGGTTCGGCCGCACCGCCCGCGACGCGGAACTTGCCGGGTTGCGGCGCCTCTTTTGGCAAGGCCTTCTTGACGGCGTCGCGCACCGTGATCCAGCCGCCCTTGGCGCCCGGCACCGCGCCTTCAACCAGGATCAGGCCGCGCTCAACATCAGTCTGCACGACCTTGAGATTGAGGGTGGTGACGCGATCGACGCCCATCTGGCCCGGCATCTTCTTATTCTTGAACGTGCGTCCCGGGTCCTGACGGCCGCCCGTGGAGCCGATCGAGCGGTGTGAGACCGACACGCCGTGCGAGGCGCGCAAGCCACCGAAATTCCATCGCTTCATACCGCCCGCATAACCCTTGCCGATCGAGGTGCCGGTGACGTCGACGAACTGGCCGATGATGAAATGGTCGGCCGTGATCTCCGCGCCGACAGGGATGACCGCGTTTTCGTCGACGCGGAATTCCACCAACTTGCGCTTGGGCTCGACCTTGGCGATGGCAAAGTTGTTGCGCTCCGCGCGGCTCAGTCTCGAGGCCTTGCGGGTGCCGGCGCCGAGTTGCAGCGCCACGTAGCCGTTCTTGTCCTTGGTGCGATGCCCGATGACCTGGCAGTTGGCGAGCCGCAGCACCGTCACCGGCACATGCTCGCCCGCCTCGGTAAAAATGCGGGTCATCCCGACCTTTTGTGCGATCACTCCGGAACGCATCGTGTCATCCTCTGCCCTAGAGCTTGATCTCGACGTCGACGCCGGCCGCAAGATCGAGCTTCATCAGCGCATCGACCGTCTGGGGCGTCGGATCAACGATGTCGAGCAGCCGCTTGTGGGTTCGCATCTCAAACTGCTCGCGGCTCTTCTTGTCGACGTGCGGCGAGCGGTTCACGGTGAATTTTTCGATCTTGGTCGGCAACGGGATCGGCCCGCGCACCTGCGCGCCGGTGCGCTTGGCGGTTGCCACGATCTCGCGGGTGGACGCATCAAGGATGCGGTGATCGAAGGCCTTGAGCCTGATTCGGATGTTTTGGCCGTTCATGGTGTAGCGGAGGACAGACGACGGACGACAGACGACGGATTAGGTCGTGCATTTCGCCTACACCTGCCCGAATCCTCCTCCTTCTCTCTGCCGTGCGTCCTCTGTCGTCCGTCGCCCGTCACTCGATGATGCTGGTGACGACGCCCGAGCCGACAGTGCGACCACCCTCGCGAATGGCGAAGCGCAGCTTCTCCTCCATGGCGATCGGCACGATCAATTCGATCGTCATGGCGATGTTGTCGCCGGGCATCACCATTTCGGTGCCCTCCGGCAGATGCACCACGCCGGTCACGTCGGTCGTGCGGAAATAGAATTGCGGGCGATAGTTGGTGAAGAACGGCGTATGACGGCCACCCTCCTCCTTGGTGAGGATGTAGGCCTCGGCCTTGAACTTGGTGTGCGGCTTGACGCTGCCGGGCTTGCACAGCACCTGGCCGCGCTCGACTTCCTCGCGCTTGGTGCCGCGCAACAGGCAACCGACATTGTCGCCCGCCTCGCCCTGATCGAGCAGCTTGCGGAACATCTCGACGCCGGTGACCACGGTCTTCATGGTCGGCCTAAGCCCGACGACCTCGACTTCCTCACCGACCTTGATGACGCCGCGCTCGATGCGGCCGGTCACCACCGTGCCGCGACCCGAAATCGAGAACACATCCTCGACCGGCATCAGGAACGGCTGGTCCTTCGGGCGCTGGGGCTGCGGGATGTAATCGTCGACCGCCTTCATCAGCTCGAAGATCGAATTCTTGCCGAGCTTGTCGTCGACGCCGTCCAATGCCAACTTCGCGGCGCCCTTGACCACCGGGATCTTGTCGCCGGGAAATTCATATTTCGACAGCAGCTCACGCACCTCGAGCTCGACCAGCTCCAGGAGCTCGGGGTCGTCGACCATGTCGACCTTGTTGAGGTAGACGACGAGCGCCGGCACGCCGACCTGGCGGGCGAGCAGGATGTGCTCGCGGGTCTGCGGCATCGGGCCGTCGGCGGCGCTCACCACCAGGATCGCGCCGTCCATCTGCGCGGCGCCGGTGATCATGTTCTTCACATAGTCGGCATGGCCGGGGCAGTCGACATGCGCATAATGGCGGGCGTCGGTCTCATATTCGACGTGGGCCGTCGAGATGGTGATGCCGCGCGCCTTCTCTTCCGGCGCCTTGTCGATCTGGTCATAGGGTGTGAATTTCGCCTTGCCCTGCTCGGCCAGAATCTTGGTAATCGCCGCCGTCAACGTCGTCTTGCCGTGATCGACATGACCGATCGTGCCGATATTGCAATGCGGCTTGGTGCGTTCGAATTTTGCCTTGGCCATCGCAGTCTCCGTTGCCGTTGGCGTTTTGCTTCTATGAAGTCGACAGGATCAGGCAAACTTGGCCTGAACCTCCTGCGCAACGTTGTTGGGAACCTGTTCGTAGTGGTCGAATTGCATCGTGAAGGTGGCGCGTCCCTGCGACATCGAGCGCAGCGTATTGACGTAGCCGAACATGTTGGCGAGCGGCACCATGGCGTTGATGACGTTGGCGTTGCCGCGCATGTCCTGCCCCTGGATCTGGCCGCGCCGCGAGTTGAGATCGCCGATCACCGAACCGGTGTAATCCTCGGGCGTCACCACCTCGACCTTCATGATCGGCTCGAGCAGCACCGAAGCGCCCTTCTGCAAGGCCTCGCGCAACGCCGCGCGCGCGGCGATCTCGAACGCCAGCGCCGACGAATCGACCTCATGCGAAGCGCCGTCCACCAGCGTGACCTTGAGGTCGACCACCGGGAAGCCGGCAAGCACGCCCGATCCCAGTACCGATTCCAGGCCCTTCTCGACACCGGGCACGAATTCCTTCGGCACCGAGCCGCCCACGACCTTGTTTTCGAACGCGAAGCCGCTGGCCGGCGGCTGCGGCTCGGCGATGATCTTGACCCGGGCGAACTGACCGGAACCGCCGGTCTGCTTCTTGTGGGTGTGATCCACCGTGGTGACGCGGGTAATCTTCTCGCGATAGGCGACCTGCGGAGCCCCGATATTGGCGTCAACCTTGTAGGTGCGTTTCAGGATGTCGACCTTGATGTCGAGATGCAGTTCGCCCATGCCCTTGAGAATGGTCTGGCCTGACTCCTGATCGGTGGAAACGCGGAACGAGGGATCCTCGGCCGCAAGCTTCGCCAGCGCGACGCCGAGTTTTTCCTGGTCGGCTTTCGACTTCGGCTCGATCGCGATCTCGATGACCGGAGCAGGAAATTCTATCTTTTCCAGGATCACGGGCTTGTGGGGATCGCACAGCGTGTCGCCGGTGCGGGCCTCCTTGAGGCCGGCAAGCGCCAAGATGTCACCCGCATAGGCCTCCTTGATGTCCTCGCGGTTGTTGGCGTGCATCAGCAGCATGCGGCCGATGCGCTCGCGGCGCTCGCGGGTCGAGTTGATGACCCCTGATCCGCTCGTCAGCGTGCCTGAATAGATGCGGCAGAACGTGATGGTGCCGACATAAGGATCGTCCATGATCTTGAAGGCCAGCAACGACATCGGTTCCTTGTCATCGGGCCGGCGGACGACTTCGTTGCCCTTGTCATCGATCCCCTTGATCGGCGGCACATCGAGCGGCGAAGGCAAATAGTCGATCACGGCATCGAGCAGCGGCTGGACGCCCTTGTTCTTGAATGCCGAGCCGGCGAGCACCGGAAAGAACGCACCGGTGATCACGGCCTTGCGGATGAGCCGCTTGAGCGTCGCTTCGTCCGGTTCCTTGCCGTCGAGATAGGCCGCTGTGGCGTCGTCGTCGAGTTCGACCGCCGCCTCGATCAGTTTCTCGCGGTATTCCCGAGCCTGATCGACCATGTCGGCCGGAATCTCGACATCGTGATATTTCGCGCCGAGCCCCTCGTCTTCCCATACGACGCCGACCATGCGAACGAGGTCGACAATGCCCTTGAACTGGCTCTCCGCCCCGATGGGGAGCTGGATCGCGATCGGCTTCGCGCCCAGGCGATCGACAATGTCGGACAGGCAGCGGAAGAAGTCCGCCCCGATCTTATCCATCTTGTTGGCGAAGACGATACGGGGAACCTTGTACTTGTCGCCCTGACGCCACACGGTTTCGGTCTGGGGCTCGACGCCTTGGTTGGAATCGAGCACACATACGGCCCCGTCCAGCACGCGCAACGAGCGCTCCACCTCGATGGTGAAATCCACGTGCCCCGGGGTGTCGATGATGTTGAGCCGTTTCTCGCGCCAGAATGCGGTCGTCGCGGCTGACGTGATCGTGATGCCGCGCTCCTGCTCCTGCTCCATCCAGTCCATGGTGGCTGCGCCCTCATGGACTTCACCCATTTTGTGGCTTTTTCCGGTGTAGTAGAGGATGCGCTCCGTCGTCGTGGTCTTCCCGGCATCGATATGGGCCATGATGCCGAAATTGCGGTAGTCTTCGATCGGGTGGACGCGGGGCATTTTATATCCTCAAAAAGCCGGCTATTTGCGCGCTGCGCCTTACCATCGGTAATGCGCGAAGGCGCGATTCGCCTCCGCCATCCGGTGGGTATCTTCGCGCTTCTTCACTGCGTTCCCTCGACTATTCGATGCATCAAGCAATTCGGCGGACAGCCGCTCGGTCATCGTCTTTTCGTTGCGGTCGCGCGCGGCCGTGATCAGCCAACGAATACCGAGCGCCTGACGTCGATCGGTGCGGACTTCGACCGGAACCTGATAGGTCGCACCGCCGACCCGGCGGGAACGCACTTCGATGGTCGGCATGACATTGTCGAGCGCCTGCTGGAAAATCGACACGGGGTTTTGCTTGATCTTGCCCTCGATCATGTCCAACGCGCCGTAAACGATCGCCTCGGCGACCGATTTCTTGCCGGCATACATGATCGAATTCATGAACTTCGATACCACCATGTTCCCGAATTTCGGATCGGGAAGAACCTCGCGCTTTTCGGCACGGTGACGGCGGGACATCTGTTTCTTTCCTTCGTCACGGCCGGCTCGTCCCGGCCATCCACGTCTTACTCTGTTGATCGCCTCCCTACCCTCCCCCGCTTGCGGGGTGAGGTAGAGGTCATTTCGGCCGTTTGGCGCCGTATTTCGAGCGGCGCTGCTTACGGTTCTTGACGCCTTGCGTATCAAGAACCCCGCGCAGGATGTGGTAGCGCACCCCCGGCAGATCCTTGACGCGGCCGCCACGGATCATAACCACCGAGTGCTCCTGAAGGTTGTGGCCTTCCCCCGGAATGTACCCGATGACCTCGAACCCGTTGGTCAGGCGCACCTTCGCGACCTTGCGCAGCGCCGAATTCGGCTTCTTGGGCGTGGTGGTGTAGACGCGCGTGCATACGCCCCGCTTCTGCGGCGATTGCTGCAGGGCCGGCACCTTTTTGCGGGCCTTTTGCGCCACCCGTGGCTTGCGGATCAACTGGTTGATCGTCGGCATCGTCAGCCTTCACCTTCCGTTTCGTCACCTGCGCTCCATCCGTCGAGACGCACGACACAGCGCGCCTCCCCCTCCTACCCTTCCCCGCTTGCGGGGAATGGTAGGGAGGGGGCGCGAAACCAAAAAACCGCCAGCCGCGCAAGACCGCGGACCGACGTTTCGCCACAGAGGACCACGACACCGCCGCCTGCGGCGCCGTCGCGGTCATGCCCTCACATCCGACAGTTCGATGTCAGAGGCAGCGTCTGAACTTCATTCGTCGAGGCCCAAGGGTTCGCAATCCCGTCAAAAGAGCCTGTTTTTCAACAGCTTCTTTCAGTGAGTTGCCGAACGGCCGTTCCGACTGGCGAAGTTCACCGCCTGCCGCAAAAAGTGCGGTTTTTTATCGGCGCAGCGGCACAAAGTCAAGGCACCGGACGCCGACAGAAGCAAAATTAGCATGCAGCGATTTTGCCGTCGAGGCAGGAACAGTAAGTGGTGATCGTCGCTTTGGGTTGCAAGCGATCCCCCGTGAGCCATCAATCGACGATCTGCAAAACCGCAGTCGATGTCGTCAATCCGGCGTTTGATCTGGCGCGCGCCGAAAGGCCTGCCGACCAGCGCTCCGCGTCGCCGCCGGAAACCGCCGAAGCCGCACGGTCGATGCTTTCTGACGCTCCAGCTATGACGATGCGCCCACGAATAGCTATAGCTATTGCGAGCGCACCAACACAGGCAAGCTCGCAATCGCCTTGAGACCCGGCCGTTTGCGCCATCGGACCTGCGAGTCCGCCACAGCCATTTCCAGTTTTGGCCAGCGCCGGAACAATGCTTGCAACGCGCACCTGCCTTCGATGCGGGCAAGCTGGTGACCAAGACAAAAGTGGATACCCGTCCCAAAGGCGAGATGCCGGTTGGGCGACCTTTCGAGATCGAGTCGTTCGGGATGCTCGTTCGCGGCTGGGTCCATGTTCGCCGCCGCCAGCATGGCCATGATCTTCTCGCCCTTGTTCACGCGAACGCCACCGAGGTCCACGTCATGCCCGGGCTCCATCCCTCAAACCCGTCCGACAAGATGGGGCGCAGGACCGCCGGCGCAATATCGGCCAAATAGCCGCGCCACACGTCTTTTGCCCCGCAAGCGCGGCGAGGAGGACGTTTGCAACGCCCCCCAACCGCGGCATTCGGCAGCCCGGACCTACTCCGCCGCTGGCAGTTGCTGCACCGGCTGCTCGGCAGCCTTGAGCGCCTCCTTCGCGCGTTCGTCCAGAATGAGCTGATCGCGCTTGGTCGCGACTTCGCGGAGTTGGCCCATCACTGCGCCGGTTCCGGCCGGGATCAGCCGCCCGACGATGACGTTCTCCTTAAGGCCGTCCAGCGTATCGATCTTGCCGTTGACCGCCGCCTCGGTGAGAACCCGGGTGGTCTCCTGGAATGACGCCGCCGAAATGAACGAGCGGGTCTGGAGCGACGCCTTGGTAATGCCGAGGAGAACCGGATAGCCGTGGGCCGGCTTCTTGCCCTCTTCGAGCCCCTTGGCGTTGATCTCGTCGAGTTCCGTTTTGTCGATCTGCTCGCCGTGAATGAGATCGGTGTCGCCCACATCGCTGATTTCGACCTTCTGGAGCATCTGGCGAACAATCACCTCGATGTGCTTGTCGTTGATGTGGACGCCTTGGAGCCGATAGACTTCCTGGATCTCGTTGACCAGATACGCCGCAAGCTCTTCGACGCCCTTGACGGCCAGGATGTCGTGGGGCGCAGGGTTGCCCTCGACGATGTAGTCACCCTTCTCGATGACGTCACCGTCCTGCAGATGGATGTGCTTACCTTTGGGAATGAGATACTCCCTCGGCTCCTCGCCCTCGACGCTCGGCTCGATGGTGAGGCGGCGCTTGTTCTTGTAATCGCGGCCGAACCGGACGGTGCCGGAAACCTCCGCGATGACGGCAGCCTCCTTCGGCCGCCGCGCCTCGAACAGCTCGGCAACCCGCGGCAGGCCGCCCGTGATGTCGCGGGTCTTGGCGCTTTCGCTCGGCATGCGGGCAATGACGTCGCCGGCCTTCACGTGACCGCCGGGATCGACCGACAGGATGGCGTCGACCGCGAGCAGATAGCGGGCGTCGCCGCCGCGGGCGAGCTTGAGAATCTTGCCGTCCTTGCCCCCCTTGACCACCATGGCGGGACGCAGATCCTGTTGGCCGCGGGCCGCGCCGGTGCGCCAGTCGATGACCACACGCTTGGCGATGCCGGTCGACTCGTCGAGCGATTCCGACATCGACTGGCCTTCGACCAGGTCCTCAAACCCGATCGCACCCTCGACCTCGGTGAGGATTGGCCGCATGTACGGATCCCACTCGGCAATGCGCTGACCGCGCCTGATGTGGTCGCCCTCGTCGACCTTCAGGCGGGCGCCATACTGGATGCGGTGAACCGCGCGCTCGGTGCCGTCCTGGTCGACCACCACGATGGCCATGTTGCGGGTCATGCAAACGAGGTCGCCGCTCGAATTGCGAACGACGCTGCGGTTCTTGACCCGTATCGTGCCCTCGAAGTTCGATTCGATGAAGGACTGCTCCGAAATCTGCGCCGCGCCGCCGATGTGGAACGTGCGCATGGTGAGCTGCGTCCCCGGCTCGCCGATCGATTGCGCCGCGATGACGCCGACCGCCTCGCCCATGTTGACGGGCGTCCCGCGCGCGAGATCGCGGCCGTAGCAGGCGGCGCACACGCCGCTTGGGGCCTCGCAGGTGAGCACCGAACGGATGCGCACCTCCTGGATTCCGGCCTGCACGATCCTGTCGACCTCAGGCTCGCCCAAGAGCGTGCCGCGCGGCACCAGGACCTCCGTCCCGACCGGATCACGCAGGTCCTCAGCCGTCGTGCGGCCGAGAATGCGGCTCGCAAGCGAAGCCACCACCTGGCCGGAGTCGATGATCGCCCGCACCTTGATCCCGGACGTCGTATGGCAATCATAGCTCGTTATGATCGAGTCCTGAGCGACGTCGACGAGACGGCGGGTCAGATAACCCGAATTCGCGGTCTTCAGCGCCGTGTCGGCCAATCCCTTGCGGGCGCCGTGGGTCGAGTTGAAGTATTCCAGAACCGAAAGCCCTTCCTTGAAGTTGGAGATGATCGGGGTCTCAATGATCTCGCCCGACGGCTTCGCCATCAGGCCGCGCATTCCGGCGAGCTGCTTCATCTGGGCGGCCGAACCGCGGGCGCCCGAATCCGCCATCATGTAGATCGAATTGATCGGCTGCTCGCGCCCGGTCTCCTTGTCCCTACGGACGGCGGAGATCTCCTTCATCATCTCCTCGGCGATCCTGTCGGTGCATTTCGACCACGCATCCACCACCTTGTTGTATTTCTCGCCCTGGGTGATGAGACCTTCGTTGAACTGCTGCTCGAAGTCCTTGGCGTCCGCCCGCGTCTTCTCGACAATCTTCCACTTCGCCGCCGGCACCACCATGTCGTCCTTGCCGAACGAGATGCCGGCCTTGAAGGCGTGGTGGAAGCCGAGCGCCATGATGTGATCGCAGAAGACCACGGTGTCCTTCTGGCCGCAGTGGCGATAGACCGTGTCGATCAGCTTGGAGATTTCGCGCTTCGTCATCAGCTTGTTGACGACTTCGAACGGCACTTTGCGGTTGCGCGGGATCACCTGACCGAGGATGACGCGCCCTGGCGTCGTATCGTGCCAATACGACGCCGGTTTGCCTGCTTCGTCGAGACCACGCCAGCGGTATTTGATCTTGCTGTGCAGCGTGATCGCCTTCTCGGCGAGCGCATGTTCGATATCGTACATGTCGCCGAAGATCTTGCCTTCGCCGGGCTCGCGCTCGCGCATCAAGGTCAGATAGTAGAGGCCGAGCACGATGTCCTGGCTCGGCACGATGATCGGGGAGCCGTTGGCCGGATGCAGGATGTTGTTGGTCGACATCATGAGCACGCGGGCCTCGAGCTGGCTTTCCAGCGACAGCGGTACGTGCACGGCCATCTGGTCGCCGTCAAAATCGGCGTTGAAGGCCGCGCAGACCAGCGGATGGAGCTGGATCGCCTTGCCTTCGATCAGGACCGGCTCGAAGGCCTGAATGCCGAGGCGATGCAGAGTCGGCGCCCGGTTTAGCAGCACCGGATGCTCCCGGATCACCTCGTCGAGAATATCCCAGACCTCGGGCTTTTCCTTTTCGACGAGCTTCTTGGCTTGCTTGACGGTGGTCGACAGGCCCTTGGCGTCGAGGCGCGAATAGATGAACGGCTTGAACAGCTCCAGCGCCATCTTCTTCGGCAGCCCGCACTGATGCAGCTTGAGCTCGGGGCCGACCACGATCACCGAGCGGCCCGAATAGTCGACGCGCTTGCCAAGCAGATTCTGGCGGAAGCGTCCCTGCTTGCCCTTGAGCATGTCGGCGAGCGACTTGAGCGGACGCTTGTTGGCGCCGGTGATGACGCGGCCGCGACGGCCGTTGTCGAACAAGGCGTCGACCGCCTCCTGCAGCATGCGTTTTTCGTTGCGGATGATGATGTCGGGCGCCCGCAGCTCGATCAGCTTCTTGAGGCGGTTGTTGCGGTTGATGACGCGGCGGTAGAGATCGTTGAGATCCGACGTCGCAAAGCGGCCGCCGTCAAGCGGAACCAGCGGACGCAAATCCGGCGGAATCACCGGCACCACCGTGAGGATCATCCATTCCGGCTTGTTGCTCGACTGAATGAAAGACTCGATGAGCTTGAGGCGCTTGGCGAGCTTCTTCGGCTTGAGCTCGGATTTCGACTCCGCGATTTCGACGCGCAGGTCCGCCGCGAGCTTCTCAAGATCGAGCGACTTGAGCATCTCCCGGATGGCCTCGGCGCCGATCGTGGCGGTGAAGCTGTCCTGTCCGTACTCCTCCTGGGCCCGCAGGTACTCTTCTTCCGAGAGCAATTGACGATCCTGGAGCGGGGTGAGCCCGGGCTCCAGCACCACGTAGTATTCGAAATAGAGGATCCGCTCCAGGTCCTTCAGCGTCATGTCGAGCAGGAGGCCGATCCGGCTCGGCAGCGACTTCAGGAACCAGATATGCGCGACCGGGGCGGCGAGTTCGATATGGCCCATGCGCTCGCGCCGAACCCGCGACAGCGTCACCTCGACGCCGCACTTCTCGCAGATGATGCCCTTGTACTTCATGCGCTTGTACTTGCCGCACAAGCACTCATAGTCCTTGATCGGCCCGAAGATGCGGGCGCAGAACAACCCATCGCGTTCGGGCTTGAACGTGCGGTAGTTGATGGTCTCCGGCTTCTTGATCTCGCCGTAAGACCACGACAGGATTTTCTCCGGACTGGCGATCGAGATCCTGATCTGGTCGAACACCTGTGCCGGCGTTTGGGGGCTGAAAAGATTGATGACTTCTTGATTCATCAGGGGCTCCATCTGGAGGCTTTGCGCCGGCCGGCGCCGGCGCATTTGAATCTGGCGATCTGTCTGACGGCCTCCCCCGCCCTACCCTCCCCCGCGCGCGGGGGAGGGTAGGGCGGGCGCGGCGTCGCGGCCGGCTTCGGCCGTGACGCGCTGGCCGGACACCACCGCGCTCTACTCGGCGGCCTCCGCGGCGCCGTCGGCGCCGCGCAGCGGCAGCTTGGAATTGTGCAGGTCGACGTTGAGGCCGAGGGAGCGCATCTCCTTCACCAACACGTTGAAGGACTCCGGGATGCCGGCCTCGAATGTGTCGTCGCCACGCACGATCGCCTCGTACACCTTGGTGCGGCCGGCGACGTCGTCCGACTTCACGGTCAACATCTCCTGCAACGTGTAGGCGGCGCCATAGGCCTCGAGCGCCCACACCTCCATTTCGCCGAAGCGCTGGCCACCGAACTGCGCCTTGCCGCCCAGCGGCTGCTGGGTAACGAGGCTGTAAGGGCCGATCGAGCGGGCATGGATCTTGTCGTCGACAAGATGATGCAGCTTGAGCATGTAGATGTAACCTACCGTCACTTTGCGATCGAACGCTTCGCCGGTGCGACCGTCGTAAAGCTTCATCTGGCCCGAATGATCGAGGCCGGCAAGATCGAGCATGTGCTCGATATCGGCTTCCTTGGCGCCGTCGAAGACCGGAGTGGCGATCGGCACGCCATGCTTGAGGTTAGCGCCAAGCTCGATCAGGCCCGCCTCGTCCAGGGACTTGATGGTCTCTTCATCGCCATAGACCTTCTTCAGGGTGTCGCGCAGGGGCTTGAGATCCCTGCGGTGGTAATAGGCGTCGACCGCCTGGCCGATGCGATGGCCGAGGCCGGCGCAGGCCCAGCCCAGGTGGGTCTCGAGGATCTGGCCGACGTTCATGCGGCTCGGCACGCCGAGCGGGTTGAGCACAATGTCGACCTGCTGGCCGTCGGCAAGGAACGGCATGTCCTCAACCGGCACGATCTTGGACACCACGCCCTTGTTGCCGTGACGGCCGGCCATCTTATCGCCGGGCTGGATCTTGCGCTTCACCGCGACGAAGACTTTGACCATCTTCATCACGCCGGGCGGCAATTCATCGCCGCGCTGCAGCTTTTCGACCTTATCGAGAAAACGCTGCTCCAAACCCTTCTTCGATTCGTCGTACTGTTTGCGAATGGCCTCGATCTCGGCCATCAGCTTGTCGTTCGGAGAGGCGAACAGCCACCATTGCGAGCGCGGGTATTCTTCCAGCACGGCGCGGGTGATCTTCGACTCCTTCTTGAAGCCCTTCGGACCCGCAATGCCCTGCCGGCCTTCCAGCAGCTCGGCAAGCCGGCCATAGACGTTGCGGTCGAGAATGGCCTGCTCGTCGTCGCGGTCCTTGGCGAGCCGCTCGATCTCCTCGCGTTCGATGGCAAGCGCGCGCTCGTCCTTGTCGACGCCATGACGGTTGAAAACCCGCACCTCGACGACGGTACCCTGGACGCCGGGCGGCACCCGCAGCGAGGTATCGCGGACATCGGAGGCCTTTTCGCCGAAGATGGCGCGAAGGAGTTTTTCCTCGGGCGTCATCGGGCTTTCACCCTTCGGCGTTATCTTGCCAACCAGGATGTCGCCGGCGTGAACTTCGGCGCCGATGTACACGATGCCGGCTTCATCGAGATTCTTCAGCGCCTCTTCGGAGACGTTCGGAATATCGCGGGTGATTTCCTCGGGGCCGAGCTTGGTGTCGCGGGCCATCACCTCGAATTCCTCGATATGAATCGAGGTGAATACGTCGTCCTTGACGATCCGTTCGGAGAGCAGAATCGAGTCCTCGAAGTTGTAGCCGTTCCACGGCATGAAGGCGACGAGGACGTTGCGGCCGAGCGCAAGCTCGCCGAGATCGGTCGAAGGACCGTCGGCGATGATATCGCTCTTCTTCACCGCATCGCCGACCTTCACCAGCGGGCGCTGGTTGATGCAGGTGTTCTGGTTCGAGCGCTGGAACTTCATCAGCCGGTAGATATCGACGCCCGACTTGGTCGGGTCGAGATCCTCGGTCGCGCGCACCACGATACGGGTGGCGTCGACCTGGTCGATGATGCCGGTGCGCCGCGCCGCGATGGCGGCGCCGGAATCGCGGGCAACGACGCCTTCCATGCCGGTGCCGACGAACGGCGCCTCGGCGCGCACCAGGGGGACGGCCTGGCGTTGCATATTGGAGCCCATCAACGCTCGGTTGGCGTCGTCGTTCTCGAGAAACGGGATCAGCGCAGCCGCCACCGATACCAGTTGCTTGGGCGACACGTCCATGTAGTCGACCCGGTCGGGCGCGATCATCTGCACGTCGCCGGCATGCCGGCACACGACGAGATCCTCGGTGAAGCGCCGCTTGGCGTCGAGCGGCACGTTCGCCTGGGCCACATAGTAACGCCCTTCCTCCATGGCGGAGAGATAGACGACGTCGTCCGTCACGCGGCCGTCCTTGACCTTGCGATAGGGCGTCTCGACGAAGCCGTATTTGTTGACGCGCGCGAAGGTCGCGAGCGAATTGATCAGGCCGATATTCGGGCCTTCCGGCGTCTCGATCGGGCAGATGCGGCCGTAATGCGTCGGATGCACGTCGCGCACCTCGAAGCCGGCGCGCTCGCGCGTCAGGCCGCCCGGTCCCAGCGCCGACAGGCGACGCTTGTGGGTGACCTCGGAGAGCGGGTTGGTCTGGTCCATGAACTGGCTGAGCTGGCTCGAGCCGAAGAACTCGCGCACCGCCGCCGCCGCCGGCTTGGCGTTGATCAGGTCGTGCGGCATCACGGTGTCGATGTCGATCGAGCTCATGCGCTCGCGGAT
>Ga0137415_10004071_pt1 | contig 14478 bp, 12 predicted proteins | sample CZODoug3_1_1_16f_FD_183082 | JGI IMG/M metagenome (GOLD analysis project Ga0137415, IMG submission 183082) | Vadose zone soil fungal communities from Angelo Coast Range Reserve, California, USA - CZODoug3_1_1_16fungal (Hybrid Assembly) | ecosystem: Environmental > Terrestrial > Soil > Vadose... | reverse complement strand
TGGCCTGCGCCCGAAGCACGAGCTTTCTCCGAACGGCCCGATCGTAGACGGCTCCTTCCCGCTTGCCGGGTTGGGCCACGACGATCGCCTCGTCATCGGCGAGCGTTCGTCCGAACATATTGAAACGAACCAGACTCTCGTTTGAAAGCTCCGTGGACGGGATCCTACCCGTTCCAACCGCCGCGATGGCGTCTTGGACGATGTCGCGTGCCTTGTCGAACAAATCAGGCGCGGGTGCTGATGGTGGTGACGCTGTCCCGCGCTGGTCGACGACACGCGATACGACAGGGACAGCGCTTCCAGCATCAACGCGCTCGAGCACGAGCCGGAAGCCTGCTTCGAACCCCTTCGGCAAGCGCTGACGCCCCGGATTGTCGTTCTGAAAGAGCACCTTTGCCACGGCGAGCACGAGGTCACGGTAGGCGGCAAGCTCCGGCAATGCCTCGAGCGGCATCGCCGCTTCGTGAAAGCGCCCGCCACGGAAAATCAGGGTTACAAAGGGGATCCTGTCCATATGTCGTTCAGTTGGAATGCATGTCGTTGAGCATGCATTTCAGTTGGAACACATGTCGTTGAGCATGCATTTCCATCAATTTATAGCATGTTCCGCATGACCTCATGGACACGGGCAGTTTGACCGTCGGGCGAGCGAACGAAGCGCCATTTCGCGATGTTTCGTGGACATCTACCGTACCGCTGGGGTCGTAAAGCTCAAGCAGACTTTGCGTCGATGCGCTGCGGCCGGGCTGCTAGCCTCGGGGCCAAGCATGTCGGACGAATTTGAGCCAGGGCAGCTCGTTCCGGGAACGGCGTATCGCATCACGAAAACGCTGGGCCAGGGTGCGATGGGCGCTGTGCATGCGGTCGTCGACGAGAGCGTCGACGCGCCGTACGTGATGAAGACCCTGCTCCCGCGGCTGGTGCCGAATCAGCGCGCCATCGATCTCCTGCGCACCGAGGCGAGAGTGCTGGCCAACTTGCAGCACCCGAACATCGTGCGCGTCTTTACCGCAGGCGTTTCGCGCGGCGGCACACCCTACTTCGTGATGGATCGCCTCATCGGGCAGACCCTCTGGGATTTTCTGCAAAAGCGAGGCACGACGCCGCCGCACCGCACGACGATCGATCTGGTCGTGCAGATGCTGCGGGGCTTGGAGCACGCGCACGAGAAGGGGATCGTCCACCGCGACATCAAGCCCGAAAATGTGTTCTTGCACGTCGATGGCGTCGAGACGCGCGTGAAGCTGCTCGATTTCGGCATTCTGAAGTTGGTCGAGGACGGGCAGCAAGATGCGCCCGGAGCAAAAAAGGTGTTCATGGGAACGCCCCGCTGGGCATCGCCCGAACAGATCGCGTGCCGCGCGATCGGGCCGAAAACGGATCTGTATTCGGTGGGGCTCGTTCTCTATTACATGCTCTCGGCGCGCTTGCCCTTCCAGCACGAGTCGATGGACGAGGTCCGCTCTTGGGCGCGCTCGGCCACCCCTCCCCCGTCGATCGCTCAATGCGTTCCCGATCTCCATCCGGCGCTGTGCAAGATCGTCATGAGCGCGATCGAGCCCGACCCGACCAAGCGGCCGCGCGACGCCGGCGCGTTTGCATCGGAGCTTCGGCGCATCGACCGGATCCTGGAGATGAGCCAGACGCAGTCGTCGACCATCGACATGGCGATCTCGGACTTGTACGACGCGTCGTCCACCGCGATCGAGGAGGCGCTCGAATATGCAAAGCCCCGCCAGCGTCCATTTGCGGGCGAACACCAACCCGTTGGATTCGCGTCGACGGTTCCAGCGCCAGCGCCGGTGCCCGTGGCCAATCCTCCAGCGCCCGTGCCGAAGCCCGTGGATGCCGGGATCGTCGCGTCGGATACGGAGCTCGATGTCTCTGCGTCCAAGAAACGCAACGCACATGACCCGCCGAGCGGCCCGATCTACGCCGCCAATGTAGCCCTCCCCTTGCCGCCCATCGCGCCGCCCCAACCGTTGCAGGCCGGGCCGATGCCCGTGACGGGATCGCACGGGGGCATCGCGCGCAGCGTCGGTCCTGAGATTGAGCCGCCCGTCGCGGCGGGCCGTTCGATCTCCTGGTACTTGAAAGTGATGGCCGGAGCCCTCGCCGTCGGTTCCCTCCTCGGAGGTGGCGCCATCCTCCTTTTCCTGAGGCTTTCGACGCACACCGCCGCGCAAGCATCGGTGCCCGCGGCCGTCGCGTCGGCGACCGAGCTTCATCCAAGCCAGGCCGCCGCGAGCAACGCCACCCAAGCGCGTGAGCCGGTGGCTGAAACGGTACGTAGCGCCGCAAGTACGGTCGGCCTGAATGCCCAAGGTCTCGCGACTGCCGCTCCCGCAGCTTCCGCTGTGCGGCCAGCCGCCGCGCGCACGCGGACACGCCCGGTGGAAGATTCGCCGCCGACTCCTGCTGCCTCCTCTTCGTCGGCGCCCGCAATGGCGTTGATGCCCGCGATGGCTTCGAGCGCCCCAGCGACGCCGCCGCCGGTGCGCGTTGTCCCATCGCACGGGTCGCTGCTGGGCGATTCCTGGGAGCCTGAAACCAGCAAGGGCAGCTCTGCTCCCGCCCCTTCCCCTTCGCACTGACGCCCCATGACGGACAACGCCAACGATGTCCCTCGCCGCAAGCCCTCCAACGAGACGGTCGACGACCTTCTCCTCAATCTCCCGGAGTCGGAGCCACGAAAACGGTCGGAGAAGCGCCGTAGAGCCACCGAAGAGCAGCCTGTCACTCCGCTGGTGCCACCCGCCACGCGCCTCACGCTGGATTCGCCCAAGCCGACGACGGAGTTTCCTTCGCTCCCGAAGCGCATCTCGACGGCCATCTCGCGGATCCCCGGCCTCGCAAGGAATCCGGACACCGCGACGACGAGGATCCTCGTGCTGGGCGCGTTGTTGACGGTGGGGTGGCTGATCGCGCGTTCGGCGAAGTCGCTCGATACCAAGCCGACCACCCCGCCCGTGGTGACCGCTGCACCGATGGCGTCCGTTGCCACGCCCGGCCCGGATGTGGATGTGCGTGAGGCGGCGCCGCAGCTCGCCATCTCGGCCTCGGGCCCCGCGCCCATCGCCCCGGCTCTTGCATCTTCGAGTGCGACACCTCGCGCGCATAGCGGGCGCAAGCCGGACACCGTCGGCAAAAAGGCGCCGTCAGACGAATTGGATCTCGACACCACGCCCTTGGTCCCCGCCGACTCCCACGGTACGGACAAGGGAGCGAAGCCGAACCTCCTGACAGGCCATTAAGGGCTTGACGTGACCCCTCGATCTTGCGCACTCCATGCGAGTGAAATCCCCGGTGGAGAGCATGCCCATGCGCGCGCATCCGTGTGACGATCGCGCGGTTCATCGCGGCCGTCGACCGCGTTGGAGCTTCGTTCCCTCCTTCTTCGCACTCGGCGGCTTGGCGTTGGTGCTCGCGCCGGCGTCGGCGTTCGCGCAGACCGCGACGGTCGAGCAGGTCCAAGAGGCGCAAGAGCGCTATCGCGAAGGCCGTCGGCTCTACGAGGAAGGGCGACTCGCCGAAGCGCACATGAAATTCAGCCAGGCGTGCGCCGTGGAACGAACCGTCAACTGCTCCAAAAATCTGGGCATCGTCGAATTCGACATGGGACGCTACGCCGAAGCGACGACCCATCTCCGCGAATTTCTCCGCGAAGCGCGGCGCTCGGGCGCCGGTCTCTCTGCCGAACAGATGGACAAGGTTCAACGGATGCAAGACGACGCGTACCGACGTTGCGCACACGTGCAAGTCAGTGCGCCCTCCGGCGCCCGGATTTTCGTCGACCAGCGCGACGTCGGCGTGGCGCCCCTTTCCGACCCTATCGATCTCGCGGCAGGCGAAAGCGTCACCGTCGAGGCACGCGCGCCGCATGAAACCTTGCGCCAGAGCGTGCGGGTGGGCGCGGGCGAGCTCGTCCAAGTTCGATTTGTAGAGAAAACGGAATACCCCGCGCCGGTGAGCACAGATCGTCCCGGATCCTCGAGTCCGCGAACGATCACGCTCGTGTCGCTGTACGGCGTGGCCCTCGTCGGCGCGGGCGCTGGCATCGCCCTGGTCCTGCATTCGCAGGCGCGGAGCAACGACGCCGACGGGGTCCGCAACGGTCTCGGCGGCGCGAGCAATCGGTGCAATGGCATCTCGGGGTCCGATCCGGCGGCGGGCCAATGCGCGCAGCTTCAATCGCTCCGCGATACGTACGACACGGACCGAAAGTGGGCCAAGGTGAGCTTCATCGGCGCAGGCGTTTTCGCGGCCGCCGCGACGACATTGTTCTTCGCTTGGCCTGTACGGCGCGAGGACCGGCCGGCAAAGGAGGGCACGCAGAGCGGCGGTGGGCGATTCGTTCCTCTGGTCGGACCTGGGCTGCGTGGGGTTGGTTACTCGGCGCGTTTTTAGAAACGCCGCGCAACCATCGACCACGAGTGGACTTTACGCTCCACGGCCCTTGAGAAGACTACCGGGCGCGCATCCGAATGACGCCGCCCCACGCGTGCAGGATCGCGCCGAGGAATGCCTCCACGTCCGAGGGCGCGCGAAAGGTCGTTCCATGGACCCGTAGCGAGACCCCTTTTTCGCCGTATTTCACTTGGTCCTCGTAGGAGACCCCTTGGGCCGTTCCGGCCATCTCCGCGGCCCCCGCCGTCGTTTCGGCGCTGAGACGCCGCACGTCCTCCCAAGCACCGCGCACCATGGCGATGTAGCTCGCGACCTCGTCTGCGTTACGCAAGCTGACGGCGTTGCAGAACACGAGAAGCTCGCCCGGCATGGCAATCAGTCGCCGCGCTGGGACGAACACTTGCGGCTCGATCTCGATCTCCGACGACCGGTCGCCATAAAGGATCGAAAGAGTCCGCCCCGTCTCGGGACTCGTGAGCTCCTTTCGCCACCACCCGTGCATCATGTGCGTGTATCGACCGCCGTGTGAGATCGCATCGGGGTCGAAGTGTAGCGCAGTCGGTCCGGGCGGACCGGACATCCTCTTCGGCGTGAACGAGGGGTTCTCGAGGTGCTCGATGTCCTTCACCGCAAAGAGCTCGAGGGAGCGGTACGGCGGATGCCGTGAAGAAGGTCACGGGATACAGGGGCCCGCGACTGCGCTATGAATGCCCCATCCATGAAAGCGTTCCTCATCGATCGATACGGCGGCCCCGAAGTCCTCGTCGCGCGGGATATCCCACTACCGGAGGTGGGAGCGAATGATCTGCTCGTGCGGGTCCGCGCCTCGGGGGTCAATCCGGTGGACTTCAAAATTCGCGATGGAATGGTCAAGATTCTCGTCAAGCTTCGATTTCCCGCGGTGTTGGGCAATGAGCTGAGTGGGGTCGTCGCGCGCATCGGGACCAATGTCACGGGGTTCAAGGAAGGCGACGAGGTGTTCGCCCGCCTCGCCAAAGATCGTCTGGGCGCCTTTGCGGAGTTCACCGCGGTCGATGCATCGCTCGCCGTCCGCAAGCCGGCAAACCTGACGCATGTCCAGGCCGCGTCGATCCCGCTCGTTGGGCTCACCTCCTGGCAGGCATTGGTGGACACCGCCCGCCTTCAAAGCGGCCAGAAAGTGTTGATCCACGCGGGATCGGGCGGCGTAGGCACGTTCGCCCTTCAGCTCGCGAAACACCTCGGCGCTACGGTCCTCACCACCGCGAGCGCGCGAAATGCCGATTTGGTAAGGCGCCTCGGGGCCGACGTGGTCATCGATTACAAAAATGTGCCCTTCGAGAGCATGGCGACGGACTGCGACGTCGTCTTCGATACGCAGGGCGGCGACATCCTCGAGCGCTCGTTCTCTGCCGTGAAGCGGGGCGGGATCGTAGTCACAATTTCGGGCAATCCGGACGGAAAGTTCGCGAAGGCTCGGGGACTGAACCCCATCGTGGTCTTGGCGCTCCGATTCATGATGCGAAAAGTCACCACGCTCGCGCGTTCGAAAGACGCGCATTTCGAATATCTCTTCATGCGTCCCGATGGTCAGCAGCTCGCGACAATCGCCGAACTCTTGTCCAATGAAACGATCAAACCCGTGGTCGATCGTGTTTTCCCCTTCGATCAGACCGCCGGGGCCCTTGCGTACGTGGAATCGGGCAAAGCGACCGGAAAGGTCGTCATCGAGCAGTCGGAATAGGCATCTGCTGCAAATCGATCCGGCTCGATGTTCAGACGAGAGCGCGGAGGGGGGCTTTGCCGCGATGCTGAAGGCAGGTGGTTACGCCGGCGCCGTCGACATTGCATATCCTAGCCCCAGATCACCGTGTGGTGATTCGCCCGGTTCACACGGGCGCGGGTCCGTTCGGCGAGGCGAGGTCGCCGCGGCCCATTCGGCGCGACCCTCTCCGGCCAATTGTCGACCAGCACCATTGCCCGGCGCTGCGAGAAGAACCGATCAAATGGGCCCCTCGGGCAACTTCGATCGATCGCATGCAGAGCAAAGCCATCGGCAAGCGGCACCAGGAGCGCGGCCCCCGCGCCGGGCGCCGCCCCAGGAACCACCGCCATCCCGACGAGCGCACGCTCTCGAAGCGCCTTGCGAAGCACCTGAAAATCTACGTCATCCGAGAGGGCACTCACGAGCCAGTAAAGAGAGGGGTCGCCCGCCTCCGCAACCCGAGGAGGCGCAAGCTCGCGCTGGTGGGCGACACCGATCACGCGGAGAAGGCACGGAGGGGCCGTCTTGAGGGGTTGCCCTCGCTCGTCGCGCGCGCAGCCGTCGATGGGCCGCACGATGGTTTCGATGGTTCTTGTAGGTGGCTGGGTCAACACGAGGATGATGTCGGCCCGAACGCGATAGGAGTTGCTCTATTTGTGCTGATGTGATCGCGACAGCCAGTCGCAGACGAGCCGATCGCCTACAGGTTGGCATTGGATCGCGACCGAAGGGCGACATGCCGACCGCCGAAAGCCCTCCGTCGAAGCTCTGTCCAAGGCTATCGGGCTAAGCCGGGCGTCGCGCGCGTTCTCGAAACAATAGCCGAGCTGACCCGGCAAGGTGGTTATCTCGGCAGCTTCTCCCTTCTGCCGCAAATGCCAGAATTCGTACTCTACAAATCCGCTGTCGAGACGGTGAATGCGGCAATGCCGGAGCAACCGAGCATCGTGAACGCGTCCGTATTGTCCGCCGTCGAAGGCGACTTCGGCGACGTACATCGAACGCATCGCACACGCGGCAGCTGTGTTTCTTCCGGCGTTTCGACGTGGCGCTGCGGCTTCTCCCATGGCCATGGCATTTCCAAGCGTCCTCCCGGCTGGAAGCATACCAGGCCCACGGGGTGCAGAAGGGCATCTGAGTGCCTGCACTGCGTGTGCCCCCGGTCCAAGGCCCCGAACTGAGAAATCGCGGGGAGCAACCCCGGTCTTATCTACCTGCACCAGCATGGCTCGGATGCGTCGCAGCAGCCGAAACGACGAGGTTCGGAGCGGGTCGGGGACGCCGAAGGTCCCGCCTAGTCGATGGCAGCTCTCCGAGTATAAGAAACAGGCGCTCAACAATTCATTGCGTGCTGTTTTTGCGATTACCCCGAGCGGAGCTCGACGGCTACTTGCCCTTTGTCGCCAGGGGCTTGCGGAGGCGCGAGCAAACAGGCAGGCATCCACCCAATGACGGCGAAAGAGACTCGGTCGTCCCGTCCATACTTGTATCCGCCTAAAAGTCATCGCTGCGCGTCGCGATCCCACGGGCTTCGCCCGAGAGATACGTCGGTTCGACGCTCAGACATGGACATCCACGCCGATGAGCGCGAAGGCATATCGCCCGGTGTGGGCGCCCCATCGAACACCCTTCCGCTTGGGTACGCCGACGAAGTGGCGTGCTGCTCGACGGAGTGCCGGCGGCAGATCGCGAAAACAACGCTCGAACGGAGCGGCGACGATGACCCATCGGGATTGGGTCGAAGTCATCGCTGGCCGCAGATGCAACTTCGAACGCAAGTCCTTCGCGCCGGTAACGAACTTTGATCGTCCGGCTTGCCATGATTCCCGCCAGCCAGACCGGCGACAAGCGCATTCCCGATTGCGCTTTTCCGTTCACATGGATAGATAAGACGCATGGTAAACAATCTTCAGTCCGCAATCTTTCAACGCGCCCAATCCTTCGCCGCCGATATCCTCCATGCTGTGCGCAGTGCCCCGCTCGAGGAGATCCTCGCCGAGGGTGCGGCTCGGCCAAACGGCGCCGGGCGCCCCGCAAGCCGGGCGGTGGCTTCGCCGCGCAAACGCGGTGAGCGACTCCCGCGCGTCGCGAGCCGAGCCCCCGTCTCGTCGCAAAAGGCGGCGGAGCGACTCCCTCGCCGCTCAAAGGACGAGCTGGCGAAGACCGCCGCCTCGGTCGCCCAACTCCTAAAGGGTGTCAAAGACGGCATGCGCGCCGAAGACATTCGGCATAAGCTCGGCCTTGATGTTCGCGAGGTGCCGCGTGCTTTGAAAGACGCTCTCGCTTCCAAGCTCATTTCGAAAAAGGGTCAAAAGCGGGCAACTACCTACTTCTACCGCTGAAGGGACCCCTCGACAGCTACATAAAAACCGCCTCGCGAATCGCACGACGCCGCGCTGCTTGCTCGCGCGTAGCACCGCCCTTGGCATGAGCGTCGTCTCCAACACGCTCTGCGACACTTCGAGCGCCACGCCGCCGCACGCGAACGCTCGGCGCTCGGGCCACGGCGGAATCGAGAGATAGACCTCACTCCCCTCCGGTGGCCCTAGCCAATGGCGTGCGGCGCTGCAGCGGTCGTCCGGCGAGGGCCCAGTAGCCCAATGGGATCCGGGGTCAAAAAGCGCGCCGTGTGGGGATCGTAGTATCGAAATACGTTGTAATGGAGGCCCGTCTCCTCGTCGAACCAATAGGTCGCGAATCCGTATCGGTGCGTGAACGGGTGTGCTACGACGCGCGCCATGAAGCCGATCGTTCCTCTCGCTCTCTTCATCCTGCTCGCGGCGTGCGAGCCAGCGCAACCGCCTTCGGTCGCACCGTCCGCGGCGCCCGTATCGTCGACGTCGTCGGCCACGGCACCGGCGCCCGCAGCATCGTCGGCCCCACCGGCCGCGCCCTCCGAGCCCGCGCCCGCGCCTGACGACGAGTTCGCGAAGGTTCAAGTGAAGGCCGAAAAGGTCGCGGGGGCCGTTTACGTGTTATTCGGCGCGGGCGGAAACATCGGCGTCTCCGTGGGCGACGATGGCATTGTGATCGTGGACGACCAGTTCGCGCCGCTCGCGGACAAGATCAAAGCCGCCCTCGCGGGCATCACGGACAAGCCGATCCGCTTCGTCTTGAACACGCACTGGCATGGCGATCATACGGGCGGCAACGCCGTCTTCGGGCGCGGCGCGCCCATCGTGGCGCACGACAACGTGCGCAAGCGGCTCGCGAGCGGCGCCCCGGAGATGATGTTGGGCAAGGACAAGATCGACGCGAGCCCTCCCGCACCGCGCGAGGCGCTGCCCGTGGTGACCTTCTCCGAGGCCGCGTCGGTGCATTTGAACGGCGAAGAAATTCGCATGCTGCACATCGAGCACGCGCACACCGACGGCGACAGCGCGGTCCTCTTCATGCGCTCGAACGTCGTGCACATGGGCGACGTCTACAACGGCAGGCACTTCCCCTTCATCGACCGGCGCACGGGCGGCTCGGTCCAAGGGCTCATCGCGGGCGTCAAGAAGCTTTTGCACGACCTGCCGCCCGACGTGAAGGTCATCCCCGGTCACGGCAACGTGGCAACCCTCGACGACGTCCGCCGCTACCTCGCGGCCATCGAAGAGACGCGCGCCATCGTCGCGGCCGCGGTCAAGAAGAAGCAGAGCCTCGCCGACATCGAAAAGTCCAACTCGTTCGCGAAGTACGCCTCGTACAAGCCGGACGAAGGGTGGATCGAAACGCTCTACGCCGACGTGACTGGTCATTGAAGGCGAGCACGCATCTTCATCACAGCCGCCCGAGAAACCACGTGCCGCAATTCGAGGGCGCCATGGTAACCGGCGGGAAATAGCCGAAAATCTCGCCCATCAAGAGCAGCGCGCGCAGGCTCCTGCTTCTGACCTTTCCCACCTCGATCGTAGCCACGGCCCAGGTAGAAGACGCCGAGCTTCTCGAATTCGTCGGAGGAGATGTGCAAACTCATGTCGTGCGGGTGCAACATAGGGCATGCGCATCCCCCCTCTGGTGCTTTTTCTCGGCGTCGCGACCATGGCTTGCGGTGGTTCGCCGCCCGCGCCTTCGGCAGCCCCGCAGGCCACACCGGCCGCGACCGAAACGCCGATCGCATCCCCGCCAGTGGCGCGCCGTCCGGCCTATCCGCCGACGCCCAAGCGCCCCGAGACCATCCGGGCCGGGGCCGCCGGCGCTTCGTTTCAAGACGACTACGCGTGGCTTCGTCATCCGAATGATCCGGAGGTCACCAAGTGGATTGACGCGCAAAACGACTACACGACGGCCACCCTCCGCGCGTACCCGCATCTGGACGATCTTCGGGCACGCTTTCAGGACCTTACGCGGCGTGCGAAGTCGTCGCTCACCCATATCCAAAGCTCGCCGTCCGGATTTTTCGCGCTGCGCCGTGCTTTGTCTGCCCCGCAGCCCGCGCTGGTGGCCGTAGCCTCCCTCGACCAGCCGGAGACGGGACGCACCGTGCTCGATCCCGCGGTCCTCGATCCCACGGGGCAGACGGCCATCGATTGGTTTTCTCTATCGCGCAACGGCAAAAAGGTGGCGGTTTCGCTCTCGAAGAACGGCAGTGAAGTGGGCAGCCTATCCGTCTTCGACGCCGCCACGGGGAAGCAGATAGACGGCCCCATCCCGCGCGTTCAGTTGCCAGGCGCCGCGGGCAGCGCCGCCTTCTCTGCCGACGGCAAGACGCTCTTCTATACGCGCTACCCCGCGGCCGGCGAGCAATCGGAATTCGAGATGTCCTTTCATCAGCAGGTATTCCGCCACGTCATCGGGACCCCGCTGGAACGCGACGAGCGCGTGCCGCTCGCTCTGCCCCACCTCGCCGAGATCAAATTGCATCGCGCGACCCGTGACGGCACCATCGTCGTGCGCGTTCACGTCGGCGACGGAGGCGATCGCATCTGGTTCGTCGGGCGGCCAACGGCCAAGGGCTACACGTGGACCCAGCTCGCGGATGTGGCCGATGCCGTCGCGGAGGTCGAGGCATCGCGCGATGCGCTCTTCGTCCTCTCCCGAAAGGGAGATATGCGCGGGGCCATTGTGCGCCTCCCCATTCGCGCGACGCGCCTCGCGGACGGCAAGGAGATCGTCCCCGCCTCCGAGCGCGAGCTCACCGATCTCGCGGTCACCGGCGATTCGCTGGTCGCCTTCGACATTGCCCGCGGCAACTCGCGCGCGCGCGCCTTCGATCTGTCGGGCAAGCTCCGCGGCGACGTTCACCTTCCGGAGCGCGCGACGGTCAAGCCGGAGGCCGCGGCAGAAAACGGGGCTCTCTACGTCTCCGTGGAGTCGTACACGTCGCCCCCGTCCATTCAGAAGCTCGGGCCGCGCGCGCTCGATCTGCAAAAGACGGCGATGTTCGCCGAAGAAGCTGCCCGCTTCGACGACGTGGAGATCCTCGACGAGACTGCGACATCGCGCGACGGCACGCGCGTGCCCATCACCATCCTCGCCGTTCGGGGCACGCCCCGCTCGCCCGAGACCCCGCTTTTGCTCACGGGATATGGCGGTTACGGGTACGGCAGAACCCCCTCGTTCGATGCGCGCCGCCGCGTATGGCTCGACCAAGGCGGCATTTGGGCCAGTGCGCACATTCGCGGCGGCAACGAGAACGGCGAGGCTTGGCACGCTGCGGGAAAGCTCGCGCGCAAACAAAACGTCTTCGATGACTTCTTCGCCTGCGCCGACCGCCTGATCTCCGCGGGCTACACCTCCTCGCGCAAGCTCGGCATGGCGGGATCCTCGAACGGCGGCCTCTTGATGGGCGCCGCACTCACGCAGCGACCCGATCTGGCGCGCGCGGTCATCGTAGGCGTCCCCATCCTCGATATGATGCGATTCGAGACGATTCCAAATGGCGTTTACAATACAACCGAATTCGGTTCGATTGACGATCCGGAAGTCGCCCCGGCGCTGCTCGCCTATTCGCCCTATCAAAATGCCAAGCCCGCGGCCTACCCCGCCGTTTTCCTGCTTTCGGGCACCCACGACGGCCGCGTCAATCCCGCCGATGCGCGCACCTTTGCGGCAAAACTGCAGAGCATGTCGACATCGGAGCACCCCGTGCTTCTACGAACCTGGTCGGACTCGGGGCACGGCATCGGAGCCAACGTCTTCAAGCGCGCAGAGGAGAGCGCGCAGACATACGCATTCCTTTTGCGACAGCTCGACGTGCCTTACCGGGCCGCGGCGTCACAGTGACCGCGATACGGTGGCCTTGACCACAGCGAGCTCCCAAGCGTCACCCAAGTGATCTCGGATGACCCATTCCTCTTCGTCGAATCCGTGGTCCGCACCTGCAATCTCGCCTTCCCCAATCGACTCCACACCGCGCGTACCCGATATCAATCCGCAGCCGCTTGAAAATCACCACGTCGGACGGATTTCCAATTCGCCGTCGGGCGACAGCTTCGTCTCCAACAAGAATGACTCCAGCGATTGGTCCTGGGCATCCCGGGCGACGAATGCCTTCAACGAAGTTCCCTTGTCCGCTGGCAAGGTCTCCGCCACTTCCAACAAGAGCGCGTCGGGTGCGATGCCGGCGATTTTGCAACTATTGTAAGCAACGCAATGCAAAATGGTCTCTTCACGAGCTGCCGTGCGATCTTCGAGGGCATTCAGCACGAGCGAAGTGACGATTCGTTCTCTCGACGTTCCTGGTTCGCCGACGGTGCACGCGAGACGCCACGGTGATGGATACTCCCAAGCAACGCCAAAGGGCCATCCTCGACGAACCGCCGCGCGGTCCGCGGCGGAAGCGGACATGAAGGCTCGTGCCAGCGATATCGATGCGCCCAGACGATCCGGTGCGTCGACGATGGGTAGGATCCAGGAAGGTTCCACTTTGGCTCACTTTCAATGGGCGAGGCGAGGGACATTCGCCGGGTGAACGAGATAGTCTCCGACCTTCACGTAGCCTGCGTCGGCCAATTGTTTCAATTCTAGCGCGTAAATGGTGGGTTGTCCTTTGAACGCGCCCGCCGTTTGCACCATGTTGCCATCGGTTGGGGACGCCAAGTAAAAATTTTGTTTGCCATCGATTCCCTTCTGGACCCATTCGGAGTTCTTCTGAAGCGACCAATTCGGAATGTCCAGCACATCGTGTCCAGGCCATTCCTTGGCGACGGCCGTGTCAGGCTGACGGCCAATCACTTTGAGGGCCGATGGATCCTCGGCGGCCAGACGCGAGATCGCGCGGGCTTCCTCTTCGGGATTCAGAGCCGCCGAAGGAGGCATTCGCGCCGAACCCGCGGATTTGTCGACCAGCCGGCCGTCCTTCGCTGCGAGCTTGTCACCCTGGGCGGCGGCTTCGTCGGCGGTCTTGGCGCCCGCGTGCGCCGCAGCCTTATCGATCCTCCTGACCGCTTCGGCGCCTTCTTCGACACGACGCGCGTCTTTGATGCCGTTCTTCACCACCCCGCCGACGCCAGGCACCCATGCGATCGCCGCGCCGCCGAGCTGCTCCCAGCCGCCAGGCTTGCCTTGGACGACCGCCGCTATACCGGCAATCGTGTCGCGCGCGTCTGCAATTTGCCCGACGATGGGAATGAATCCGACGACGGCTTGACCGAGGGCGCCTTGCCAACCGTTGTCGCCAAAGTCCCCTTCGACGGCGCCCTTGAAAAACTTCCCGACGCCGCCCCAAAAGCCGCCGCCTCCCTTGTGCTCCTGTTTGGGTTCTTGGTGCCCGCCGTCTCCATTGGAGGCCACGGGCTGATCCCCCCCGTTTTCGGCCGTGGGATTGCTTGCCTCGCTCTGCACGGTCTGGCCTTCGAGCGTCTGGACGGCGTGCTGCGCGTCCCGAGCCATATACTTGCCCAGCAAGCGATATCCGCCTGCGGCGACGAGAAGAATGGCGCAGATGAGAAGCGCGTATTCGGCAGTCGAAACACCGCGCCGATCCAGAATTAGCGCGCGCCGGATCCACGTCATCGTTCCGCGACGAATCCGATCGGGGTGCATCATGCGAAACTGGCGCTTGCTTGTCGCCCCCGCAAGTGGACCACGATTTCCGACCATGTGGATCACGCCCTTTGTCCACGTGGATCGCGATTTTCCGTCCACGTGAAGGTCGCCCGTGCTCGCGCGGTTCGCGCGCATTATGAAGAGGGAGATCGCACCGATCACGTACGGGCAGTCGTCCGAACAGAAGCGATTCAGAATCGGCTAAAAATGAGACGTTCTTTGCCCTCACGCGCGCGCGCAGGCCGCGGGCACGCGCGATGCCTGGGCGCCTCGCGGCTGGAACCACGACCTCACGCCGGGGCGCGCGCGGTGTTCCAGAGCCAGACCGCAAACAACGAGTTGGTCACCAGCAC
>Ga0137415_10004069_pt1 | contig 14481 bp, 15 predicted proteins | sample CZODoug3_1_1_16f_FD_183082 | JGI IMG/M metagenome (GOLD analysis project Ga0137415, IMG submission 183082) | Vadose zone soil fungal communities from Angelo Coast Range Reserve, California, USA - CZODoug3_1_1_16fungal (Hybrid Assembly) | ecosystem: Environmental > Terrestrial > Soil > Vadose... | reverse complement strand
TGGCGGAGGTGGTGGCAGACGTTATGGACAAGGACAAGGCGGAATGTTCGATCAGCCGAATCCTTACGGTTCGCCGTCCCCGGTGCCGGGACAGTAGCAACTACAAAGCTTCGTCGGATCGCGGCGGGGCGAGCTGACTTCGGCGATCAGTTTGCTCGCGACGCGCGGTTCGAGATACGAGCCGCCGCCGTGGACGGTGCAAGGCTGCTGGAGAGCCCCAAACCGCAATTCTGGCAAAACTGGGCCATCGCAGCGTTCTGCACTCCGCACTTGGAACAAAAGATGAAGGTTTCTGGCATAACACCGGGACTATAGCGCGATTTGTCTTTCAGCCGCAAACAGAAATTGTTGCCGGAGCAGATTTCCTGAAGTCTTCCAGGGTCAATTCCAGCCCGCCGAAGGAGGTCGAGTTCGACACCGCTTTTTGTCGCGGCTGCGCGCGGCAAATCTCCTAATTCGTTGCAATCGTCAGGCGGCGCGAGATGACTGCGCTCATTGGCCAGCAAGTTGCGTATCTCGAGATGAGACGGGGCCATGGCCTGTGGCAAAGTGAGAGGAGCCAACGGCAAGCGACGAAAAGAGGCGGGCATGTCTCTGAAGGAAATCGCAGACCGGGCCGTCGCCGAGGCGGAGCGACAGGCGATCTGCTTGGCCCTTCAGGCCACCCGGCGGAACAAGAGTGAGGCGGCTCGGCTCCTCCAGGTGGACTACAAGACTCTGCACCTCAAGATGAAGCGCTACGCGATCGACGCCGGGGATTTCCGGGCGTCGTAACAGCGGGCATCTCTGGCGACCACGCTATGGTGTCGGCGCCATACTCTGGCCGCCGCGCCTGAACTGTTCCTCTCCGCATCGTCTCTGTTCCGGGCGCCCCCTCGTTCCGCTTGATACGTCGCCGCCGGCGGTTTCACGTGTCCGCACCGCCACTTGCTCACGTCCGCCGTTCATTCCTTTCGAGATCCACGGTGCAAGCGCGTGGGGGCACGGGCTTTGCGACAGGCTCGACGTCGACAGCCACCGCGAGCGAAATGAATTTCACCTGCACACGAGAGGGCTACATGAAGAAGCTACTGCTGCTGACCACAGTGACAGCTGTGATGAACCTCGCGCTGATCTCTTCGGCGGGCGCGCAAACGTTCGGAGGCTATGCGACGGGCGCGCAGGTGACCGTGACCGCGACCGGAACGACCGTTCGGGCTGCCAGCGGCAGTCTTCCCCCCTCTGGCGGCGGGGTCGACTCGTCGCTGCTCGTGGGCGACATTCCCGGCAGCGCGACGGGCGGCGTGGTTTCCTTGTCCGCCGGCGTGCTGCACAGCGCCGCCTCCGGGATCACCGTGACCCACGCCGAGGCGTCGATGGCCGACATCACCCTGACCGTGTCGGGCAACCAGATCACCGCCGATTTCCTCATGGCGCGGAGCAGCGCAGCCTGCGCGCCGGCGGTGACGGGCGGCTCGGAGATCACCAACCTCGTCATCAACGGTCAGCCGATCGTCGTCACCGGCGCTCCCAACCAGACCGTCACATTGCCGAACGGCACCGCCGTCATCAACCAGCAATTCCCGAATGTCGGCGCGACGAGCGCGACGATGAACGTCAACGCGCTGCGCGTCACGACGAACGACCCGATCACCGGTGCGCCGGTCGCCGACGTCCTGCTGGCCACGGTGGACGCCGAGATTCAATGTGTGGGCGGCGGGCCGTCGACGGCGACCAACGTGACCGGTGGCGGGTGGATTCACGTGTCGACCGGCAAGGCCAACTTCGGCTTTTCCGCAAAGCTGCAAGACGGGATCACCTCGGGCCACCTCGAGTACAACGATCACGTCACCCCCGTGACCCTGCACGGCACGTCGATCGATACCGTGAACACCACCGGTTGCTCGTCGGTGATCACAGGCACGGCCACCGCCAGTGGCCTCTTCAGTGGTCCGGTGAGCTTCAGGCTTGAAGTGACGGATAAAGGGGAACCGGGAACGAACAACGACACCTTCACGATCAGTGTGGACGAATTCTTCTACTCAGAAACCGGCCCCACCATTTCCGGTGGCAACATTCAGGTCCACGAGCGGACCTGTCCGTAGCTTGTACGGCACCCTCGCGGCCGGGAAATGCCCGGCCGCGAGGCCGCCATCAGTGACGTGGCGGGCGGAGTCCCGCCACCGCCTGGGTCATCACCTGACCCAGGCGCCGATAGTGCGCGAGGTAATAAGCGAGACGCGAAGCGCCAGCGCCCTCGTAGCGTGTCTGCAGCCAGTCGTACGGGGGAAAGAAAACGCTTCGCAGCGCTCCGAGAAGATCGCGGTCCCGGTCGACGAGGAGAAGCCCGATCAGATGCTCCGCCGCGCGGCGCTGCGACGGCGATCGATGCCGCAGAAGCCAAGCCAGCGCCGCCGCGCGCGGACCTCGCGGTTCGAGCCCGGCCATCAGCGCGGCCGGAGCGAGAGCGCCGAACAGCCGCTCGGCCTCCCGCAAGACGAAGTACACCGCCGCGCGCACGCGCCAGCGGGACGCGCGCGCATTCAGCGCCTGCCAGTCCAGCGTGGACGTCGAGCGGTCGACGAGGAGACACAGGTCGTAGTACCAGAGCAAGCCTGCGAGCGAGTGGTGCACCGCGAGGTGGACCGCTAGGTAGAGGACGAGGTCCTCCGCGCACAGGCCGAGCGCGTCCTCGCCCGCCACGCGGATAGGAACCGCCCGTTCCCAAACTGTGAGCGCCTCGCGCTCGTCCCACGAATAACGCGGCTCGCTCAGGAGTGCCCAGTGCAGGTCCACGTGAATGCCGGACGGCGCTTCGTAGAGTGTCGCGTGGTCGTAGGCGACGTCGAACTCGAAGCTGTGCGCATCCGCCAGCCGCCGGTAACCGAGGCGCCGGAGGAGGTCGTCGACGGGCCGGATGCTCTCGCGACGGATCAGCAGGTCGAGATCAGTGCAGGGACGGAGCGCCGGATGGCGGTACAGCGTTTCACCAAGGACTGGACCCTTCAGCGGGATCAGAGGAATCCGCTCGCGCGTGAACGCTTTGAGAAGACGTCCGAGCTCGCCGCTCATGATCAGGTGACGCGCGGTCGCCTCGGCCAGATCGCGCTGAAGCCGCTGCCACACGGCGAGCGGCATGTGCGCCGGCGGATCGCTCTTGCAGGCGAACGCGAGGGCGGGACCGAGGCCGTCGGCGTCGAGGCTCGCGAGCAGCAGATTCCAGTCGAGCGATTCAGGCGGAACGGGAGGCGCGTCGGCGCGCGCGAGGGCGCGCAGGCACGCGACGATCCAGCCGGTCTCGGGGCCCAGCGCGCTAGTCGGCGACGTGGTCGACGGTGCTCATGACGGCCGACCTGGGCGGCCGCAACATCGAGGCGGGGATGACCGCCGAGCCGGCCGTCTGCGCTCCGACCAGGGCCTGCTCACAGTTCGCCGGGGACGGGCCGTACAGATCTCCGTTCTCGATCAGGGCCTGTCCCGGACAGCGCGAGCAGAAGGGCGAGGCGGCGCACGACGAGCAGGTGTGGAGGTCCCGAATGCGGATCGAGCGAACGCGCAGCATCTCGGGCGAGCGGTGCCAGATCTCGGCGAAGGGCTCGTCCCGCACGTTGCCACACGCGATGGGCATGGCCACGCACGGCATCACGTCGCCATACGCGCTGACGTAGCACGCGTTGTGAGAGGCGCCGCAGGGGATGTCGTCGAGATCGGGACGGACCCACTCCGGCCCCGGCGTCGCCGGCGCCGGCTTCCCGCACTGCGGATTCAGCGCGGGGTCCTGCAAGACCTCGCGCAGCTCCTTCCGGCTGATCCTCAGTGCCACCGGCGAGGCATCGCCGTCGTTCTTCGCGGTGATCATCGGATCGAAGCCGCACAAGACGCCGAGCCTCTCGGCGAGGGCACGGAGCTGCTTGTACTGCCCCACGTTTTGCTTCATCAGCGGACAGTTCAGCTTGACGGTGACCCCGGCGTCACGGAGCATGGCAGCGCCCGCCAGCGATCGCTCGAGCGAGCCGGGGACCTTGGTCACCCAGTCGTGGACGGCAGGCTCGGGGCTGTAGATGCTGATATCGACCTGGCGCACGCCCAGCTCTCGCAGCCGCGCCGCTATCGCCGGGGTGATCAGGAGCGCGTTCGACTTCAGGCGCAGGTCGAAGTGCAGTCGCCGCGCGTGCTCGATCAGCTCGAAGAGATCCTTTCGAAGGAAGATCTCCCCCCCGCTGAACGTGAGGTAGAGCGTGCCCGCCCGGGCGAGGTCATCCACCAGCGCCTTCAACTCGTCCGTCGTCAGCTCCGGTCGTCGCTCGATCACCCGGTAACAATGGATGCAGCGCTCGTTGCAACGCATCGTGAGGTCGACGTGGACGGAGAGCGGGATGCGCAAGGCCTCCGTCTTCTGCGACAGCCACTCGGTCAGGTCAGGCATCGCGCGGCTACTTCACGAGAGCCGAGGGTTCGGACCGCATTTCGCGCCGCCCTGCCCGACTTTCTTGCCGCATGCGAGCGCCGTGGTCTCGAAGACCTCCTGGGTCAGGATGTCGGGAGGCGCGTACTTCCGCTTGCTGCTCTTCTCGGGGTGTTGCTCCCGGTCACGCTTGTCTTCCACCGTCGTTGCCTCCTATGGCTGTTCGTGGGGTGAGGCTGAGACGTTCAGCAGACCGCGTTGAGACAGCTTATCGACGAAGGCGGTCACGTCGCGCTCCGCCTGCGCGGGCTCGACGTCGAACTCTGCGCAGATGCGGCCGACGAGAGCGCTGACGGGCGTCTTGCCATCCGCACCCTCCCAGATCAGCGTGCCGACCGCGTTGAGGGTGTTCAGAGTGCTGTCCTCGGCGAGCAGGACCACGGCCTCGCCGTCGTACACACGCCAGGCCGTTCGGGAATTTCGCGCCAGATACTGCTCAGGCACGATCGATCACCTCCCAGAAGCCGGGATCGAGACGAAAGGAGAGGTCGAAGCACGGGACCGCCTCGACGAGCTCGCCCGCGATGTCGAGCACGCGCGCCGTCAGCTCAGGGTCTCGGGCGAAGAAGAGGACATTCGGGAGAAGCCGCTCGAGCGCGCGCCTTGGCGTGATCGCTTCGACGGCATGTCGGCTGCCATGGTGGAGAAAGTAGATTCCGCCGAGCGGGGCGGCCCGATCCTCCCCCGCGCGCGCGAGCTCGCCCCAGAACGGGGTGCCGTGACAGCGTGCACACCCGTCGGCGAGCCGCACGATGGAGAGCTCATCGCTCAGCAGCGTCGCGTCGGGCGAGAGCCGCGCGAGCGTCGTCTTGCCGGCCCCCGAGGGGCCGGAGAAAAGATGCGCCCGTCCGTTCCGGATGAGGCTGGCCGCGTGCACGACGAGCCCGTGAGCATCGAGGAGCGCGAGCGAGTACAGGATTCGCAGGAAGCTGTCGATCGAGTACTCGTTGGCGTCGCCAAATGTCACGCTCGCGCGACGCTCCGCCAGATCCACCGTCCCCACGAAGTCCCAGCGCTTGACGACGAACCGAGCGCGCTCACCGTCACGGGAGACGAGGACGTCGCCGTCAGACCGGTGACCGGGGGCTTCGCGCAGGTCAATCTCGATTCGCCAGTCGGGCGGCCCGGGCGACAGGAAGCCCTTGTATCGGTCACGGACGACATCGAGGACGTCGCGATCCCGCGTCACGACCGCGCTGCGTAGACCGGCGATCGCGACGCTCAGCTCATCCATGCAGCGCAGCCCGCACCACGCGCCGCAGTCGAAGCGCGAGCGTAAGCAGGTGTGGAAACAGGGGGGACACGTGGACGATCGCGCGATTACGCCAGCGCGCAGCGTGGCTGTCGAGCCGCGTGATGCTGCCGCGACGCTCGACGGCCACCACCTTGCCCAGGACTTGCGGCCGTTCGATGACCTCGATGGACGACATCGCGTCGCCTTTGGTCACGAATCGATCACCGTCGCGACGGATCACCCGGTGCAGGAAGAGCCGGCCCGGCGTCTCGTAGCACACGACGTCGCCGATGGAGATCCGTGCCGACGCGGTCGGCGCCACCTGCGCGACATCACCGTCCCAGACGAAGGGCAGCATGCTGGCACCCCGGGCCCTGATCCGTAAACGCTCGCCCCGTCTCAGCAGCTGAACGGCAAGCTCGTCGGCTGGACGCACGATCCTCACCTTCGTCTAAGGACAGGATTCGTTCGAATCGATGGGCAGCATCATGGCACAGAAGGACTGCCGGCCGAAAGCCCTGGCCGTGGGTCGACAACGAAATCGGAGGTGACGCTGGCCCGGCTGCCGCGCTTCTACTCGTTGAGCAGGTCGAAGGAGTCGTGGTCGAGACCCCGGCCGTCCAGTGCAACCTGAACCGTCCACAGCCCGACGAGAGAGTATTGAGTGATGAACGTCCCGGATACCGGCAGCGCCGCCGTCACGAGCGTGACCCCCTTTGCACCCCATCCCGCTCGCTTCGCTTCGAGTTGCCGTCCTTCTACTTCGATCAGAGGGTCGACGGTGGCGGGCGTGTCCACCGTCATGAACGGAACGGTGACCGTCTGGTAAACATGGCCATCGGGGGAGACGAACGTCACCTGCTCGGCGTGCTTTCCCGAGAGTCCCTCCCAGACGACGCACACGTAGAGGTTCGACACGTCTTGGAAGCGGAACCGCCGGTCATCGGAGTGACAGACCGTGTCTTCGCTCGTACCGAACCGCACGGCTGTCACCTGTCCGCTGTGCGGTGTCCGCGGCGCCGAGGGCGTGCTCGGCGTGGGGTCGGTTGCCGGTGCGCTCGAGGTCCCGCCACTACTGGAGAGCAAGCCCGCGAGCGCTGAGAATGGCTTCGACCACCCCGGTTGCGCCGGCGCCGAAGCCGTCGGAGTCGAGCCTGGCGCGATCGTCACCTCCGCCTGGTCAGGAGCAGCTCCGTGAGTCTGTGGGTTCGTCAGGCTGCGCTGCGTCATGCGTCGATCGGGGGCGGCGGCCGCAGGATCAAGCGGCTGATCATCCTCGCCGTCGGACGAGGCCACACCGCCAGACGAGGCGACGCGCCGGACGCGCGCCGCAGCGGTGGATGACGCGGGCCGCTCGATCTCCGCGCCGCTCTCGCGCGGCTGGCTGAGAGGTGTCTTCTGAAGGGCGAGGGCCAACGACAGCATCAGCAAGCTCGCGGCCAGGCCGTAGATCACCTTGACCACGAAGCCTCTCGAGGCTCCGAGAGCCGTCCGTGCGAGCCTACCAGGGCGTGGTGACCGCATACACGCGTCCGTCGTTGCCGCCGATGTATAGGCGACTGAGCACGCCATCGTAGGACGGGTCACCGAGCGTCGTCGTGGCCAACGGCGTGATCTGCACTGAAGGGCGAAGGAAGCCGTCCCCCCAGACTCCGTTGCCCCCCGACCACGCATCCATCTGCTGAACTTTGCCGTTGGCATATCCGATGTACATGCGGCCGAGGCCGTCGTCAACCGGCGCCGACACGTTGAGCCCGGGCAGAGCAAGCCAGGGCTGGTTGAACGTCGTGGTCGACCCTGCGGCGACGTTGCCGGCGAATTGGATCGCGTGCGCCGTCTGGTCCCGAACGTAGACGATCTGATCCACGGCCACGCTCCGAAGCTCCACCACCGCCGCCACCCACGCCGCGGTGGTGTGGGTGACGGTGTTCGTCACCGCGACCTTGCTCCCGCCGTTCGTGTTGTCATTGATGGCGCTGCCCAGACCAGTGAACGTGATGCTCGTACGGAGGGTGCCGGTGCCGGTAGAGAACGCGGCATTGTTATTGTACGCAAACCCCGCCACCGCCCAGTTGTTGGTATCAAGCGTCGCCGCCGCCGTAGCAATGCTCGCATTGGCTGAACCGGCGTTGGACGCATTGGCGGCTGTCGGCAGGTTGACTACCCCGCCCACTCCGGAGTATTGCGCCACGGAGCAGATCGACGTGGTCGAGGTTGCCCCGAAAGACACCGTTACCGTCGTCCCCGTCCCGGCGGCAATCTCCCCGGTCCAGATCTCGACGGTCAGCGGGGTGCCCAGGCTGGCGTTCCGCCGCCGACTATAGATCGAGTTTCGGCTGTCCGTGACGTTCATGATTTTCGCGGTGCCAATCGGGTACGCTACGACGACGACGTTGGTGTTGCCAGCCGTCATTCCAGCGCTCGGGGTGGCGGACGCCATGTTCACCACGCACGACGTGGAAGCGCTGGACTGCGCGACGCTCAACTTATTGACGGACGCGATGGTCCCTTGTGTCCCGAATGACGACCAGCGAAGTGGGTACAGACCCCTGATATTCCCCGTGCCGTTGGAGCCGCCCGTGCCCGGACTATACGTCTTGACGTTGCCGCTGCTGATCTCGACTGCGTTCAGCGTCGCCGCCTGCGTGGCGCACCCGGCCGGGATACAGTTGGTCCCCACGTAGATCCAGGTGCCGTCGCCACTCGCCGATGGCGAGCTATCCGTATGGCCAAGACTCCAGCACGAAGTTGCGGGGGTGGTGCAGTTGGCGGCGTTGCCATTGAACAGCGTACCGTTCTGCACGTTGAACTTCCAGAGACTCGGCTGGAGGAGGCCGCTGGCCGCGTTGCTCGTCACCCAGAGGGCATATTTGCCCGCATAGTTGGTGTAGTCGACGTACGGCGTGGACACGATCGCGTCCAACTTGAACGTCGCGGTCCCCGTGAACGTCCACAGCACGTCCCCCGGATTGACGGGGCCAGCCACGCACGTCCCGCCGGCGGCGGTCGTCGTCACCTGGCTGGTCCCAGCATTCAGGGCGTAGACGATGTTGCCTGTCGTGGTGGCCGTGTCGCGGGTACCGACGAACACCGCATCGGTCATGGCTCCGCAGATCGACAGTGGTTGGAGCGACTGCAGCCAGACGGCCGCGCCACCCTGGAGCTTGTTCACCGCGGTCAACGACTTCTTCCAGAGCTGCGCGCCGGTGGCTGTGTTGATCGCGTAAACGTTGCCGTCCTGGGACGTCGCGTAGGCGACGTTCACGCCGGTCTGCGAGTAGGCCGCCGGGATGATCGGGGGTCGCGCCTGGAGCGCGCCGGTCGGCTGCGTGAAGACGGGGAATCCCAAGACGCCGGTATTCGCGCCGGCGCCGTGGATCTTGTTGTCGTTGCCGCCCCAGATCACCACGTTGTTGTCATCGATGCCGGGGGGAGCCAGGGTCGCCGCGGTCGTCACGTAGCTCCACAGCGAGGTGGTGGCCGGAGCGACGCTGACGACGACGCCCGTCGAGTAGATCAGGTCGCAATTCGTCCACACCTTGTAGTAGTACGTCGCGTTCGCAATGGATTCATTGAAGGTGCCTGGCGCGACGTTGCCAGCGCCGCTGTGGACAATGGTCCCGAGCCCCCCAGGGGCACCGCCACCCACCTGGTACGCCGACCCGGCCGTCGGTGTCCCGAAGCTGTTCGAGTTATTGCGGACAATGAGGACCTGGTTCGGGCTCGCCCAGTAGATATTGACCACACCGTTGTTACCGTTGCCGGTCACGTAGCTCGCGTCGGAGGTGGTCGCCGCGCAGCCCTTGAGCGCGGCGATGGCCGCGTCCCACGTGTGGGCCGTCTCGGTCACCGTTGGGTTGAACGTGGCTGTGGCGGCGGCGATCGAATACCAGGTCGTTTGCGCCTCAGGCGTGGTGACCGCTGTCAGTGCCGTCCAGGTTCCAGTTGACGGGCTCCCGAAGGTGTTCCCGATGTTGTCGGCGATACCGAGGATCACGAGATCACTCGCGTTGGTCGTCGTGATCGAGGGCGCGGATGCCGGACTCGTCGTCCCCGCCTGGGCGGCGCTCTTGTCGATCGTGAGCGACACGCCACTCCACTCCGTAACGGTCATCCACATGCCGCCCGCCGTTGCGGCCGTGATCGTCACCGGCGTCGAGGAGGTAAGCGTGGCGACGTCGACCGCGCCGTACCAGATCTCGATGTGCGTGTTCGTCGTCGACGATTGGGCCTTGAACCAATTGCCGACACCGCCCCCGCTCACGCCGGACAGGGATCCAGTCGAAGTGCCACCCACCATGATCAGCACATTGCCCGCGGTGGTTGTCGGTGCGGTGGTGAAAGGAACCGGGAGCGACGTCGCCGAGGCCGAACTCCCGTTTTTTTGCTGGACCAAGGCGATGACCGCCAATGCCGTGGACGGGATCAGGCCGAGCAGCGCGACGCAGAGCAGCGCTGCGACTCCCCACCGAGCGAGCGGCCGCGATCGAGCCATCGCGTTCATTTCCTCGGCATCTCCCGGGACTCCGGCATCGCTCCGCCGCGCTGCTGCGCGCTGCCGCTGCGCTCGACGCCGCCCGTCACCGAAACGAGGGGCTCGGCATTCATGAGGGCCGCCGAGCCGATCAGCACGGCGAGGAGCATTGCCTCGGCGATCAGTTGCCAGCGGTTCATGCCCCTGGGGAGAGCAACGAGGGTGCCAGACCTAAGCCCGAGAAAAACCGCGATTCGGCAGCAGCTTACGCCCTGGGCCAGACGGGAATACCGCTCTGGCCGGTGCCAAGCTGATCGCCGCTGGTCACAGACTGACCGGGCGCCCGAGCCGGGCCGTGGCGGCGGCCGCCGTATCATGTCGCATGCGCGGCTGGCGGAACGCTGCGTTCGCTTTCCTCTCGGGTAGCGCCCGGGTCCTTGATCTCGCGTCGCGGGCCTCGCTGTACGTCGCCGCCGGAGCACTTCGTCGTCAGGCGCTAAAGGCCGCGATCACCAGAACCTGGGACGAGTTCTCTCGCAGCGACGCCGAGATCCTTTCGGGTCTGATGCCCTGGGAGAAGGCGTGGTACGAGCGCGTGCTCAAGCCCGCGGATCACATCCTCTTGGTCGGCTGCGGAACGGGGCGCGACCTGATCGCGCTGCTCGAGCTCGGCTATCGCGTCGACGGCCTCGACATCAGCGCTCGCGCCATCGAGCTCGCACGTCGCATGCTCGAGCCGCGAGGTCTGTCGGCCGGGCTCCACATCAGGTCGATCGAAGACGTTGTACCGCCGGGGACCTTCGACGCGGTGATCTTCTCCTGGTTCTGTTATGGCTACATCCCACAACGGCAGACACGGATCGCCGTCCTCCGCAACGTCACGCCCCATCTCCGACCCGGTGGCCGGGTGCTCATCAGCTACGTCCCCGCTGAAAGGGCGCCGCGATTCCTCCCCATTGGGCTCACGCGGCTCGCCGCGCGCCTCACGCGGTCCGATTGGCAGCCCGAGCCGGGCGACGTCCTCGGCCCGATCACCGCCGACCGACGCTCGGTCCGGTATGAGCACCAGTTCCTCGAAGCCGAACTCGAGAGCGAAGCCCGTGCCGCCGGCCTCACCATGGTCTTCCACGAGCGGAGCGAGGTGGGGACCGCGGTCCTCATGCCGTAGCCACCCGCATCGCCACCGTATACTCTGGCCTCATGTCACCCGCGCATCGCTCGCGATCGGGGGCGGTCGTGGACTGGGCGGCCGGCGAGCGCCGCCGGCGCGACCTCTCTGCGGAGCTCGAGCGCATCACGGGAGCGCTGCCAGACCTCGGTGTGAAGCGCGCCCTCCTGTTCGGATCTCTCGCGCGAGGCGAGGTGCGAGGCCAGAGCGATCTCGACCTCATCCTGCTCGTCGACACCGGAGAGCCGTTCGTCGAACGCTGTGCGCGCTTCTACGCCTCGCTCGAGCCGCGGATCGGGATGGACCTCCTCGTCTACACGCCGGCCGAGTTCGAGGCGATGAGGGACCGGCCGTTCCTGCGGCACGCGCTGCGCGACGCCATGGTCATCTATGAAGCCTGACGCCCGTACCGAGGGGATCCCGGGCGGCCCCCCTCACCGTCTTGCCCCTGCCGACTGATTCCGTCTTTCTAATCTTGCGCGTTCGTGGGTTATGATCGGCGCGTGAGCGACGCGAACTGTAGACCCGAGACGCGCGCACGTCACGGTCTCGTCGCCTCGCCTCACGCCCTCGCCTCCGACGCCGGTCTCCAGATCCTCCGCCGCGGTGGCAATGCGCTCGACGCCGCCATCGCGGCCGCCGCCACGATCGCCGTGGTCTACCCCCACATGAACGGCCTCGGCGGCGATAATTTCTGGCTGATCCATGACGGGCGCCGGCGCCGCCTGCTCGGGCTCAACGCCGCCGGGCGCTCGGCGGCCGCCGCCACGCTCGAGAGCTACCGGGCGCGGGGGGCGACCATCCCGACGCGCGGGGGCGCCGCCGCGCTGACGGCGCCGGGCGCCGTCTCCGGCTGGTGGGAGGCCCACCGCTACAGCCGCGATGAGCTGAGGTCGGTCGTCGAGTGGCCGGCGCTGCTCGAGCGCGCCATCGCTCACGCGCGCGACGGATTCGAGGTCTCGGCCTGCCAACGACGCATGACCGAGGGCGCGGCGGCCGCGCTGTTCGAGGCCGGCGCGCCCGAGGCCGTCCGCCGCACGCTCTGGCCCCTCTTCCACCCCGATCGCCTCCCCGCCCGATTCGCCCAGCCCGATCTCGCCACGACGCTCACGGAGATCGCCGAGAACGGGGCGGAGACCTTCTACCGCGGCGCGCTCGCCAAGCGGATCGCCGCCGGCGCCGCGGCCGTGGGGAGCCCGCTGACCGTCCAGGACCTCGCCGAGCACCGTGCCGACTGGGTCGAGCCGCTGCGCCTGCGCTATCGCGACGGCGAGGCGGTGAGCTTTCCCCCGCCCACGCAGGGCTTCGCCGCGCTGGCGATCCTCGGCTTGCTCGAAGGCTTCGACCTCGCGGCGCTCGACGAGGCCGACCTCATCCACCTCACCGTCGAGGCCACGAAGCTCGCCTTCGAGGATCGCGACCGCTGGCTGACCGATCCCACGGCGTGCGAGGTGCCCGTCGGGCGCTGTCTGGACGCCGACCGGCTGGCGGAGCGGCGGCGGCTGATCTCCCGCCGGCGCGCGCGGCCGGTCGAGAGCGCGAGCGCCGGTGGCGACACGGTCGCGATCGTCGCCGCCGACGCGGAGGACAACGCCGTCTGCGTCATCCAGAGCCTCTACCACGAGTTCGGGGCCGGCGTCGTCGCCGGGGACACCGGCGTGCTGCTCCAGAACCGCGGCGCGTGCTTCTCGCTCGATCCCACGCATCCCAATCGGCTCGCGCCGCGCAAGCGCACGGCGACGACGCTGATCCCGTCGATGTACCTCGTCGGCGACCGGCCGCGCTTCGTCTACGGCACGATGGGCGGCGACGGCCAGCCACAGACGCAGGCCGCCCTCGTGACCCGCATGGTGGACCGCGGGCTCGGCCCGCAGGCCGCGGTGGAGGCGCCGCGATGGCTCTTCGGCCGCACCTGGGGCGAGCCGACGACGGCGTTGCGGCTCGAGTCGCGCTTCGACGCTGGGGTGGCCGAGCGCCTTCGGGAGCGCGGTCATCAGGTGCAGGTGGTGGAACCGTGGAGCGATCTCATGGGCCACGCCCAGGCCATCGCGCTCGACGCCGATGGCCTGCGTGCGGGCTCCGACCCCCGCGCCGATGGCGCGGCGAAAGGCTGGTGACTATGTCCGCGTGGCGGTGGGGTGTCTACAGGGTCTCGTACTACGTCGGCAGGGGCCTGATTCGCGCGGCGCGCATCCTCGCCTATGCGACGGCGGGCGTGCTCACGCGCAAGGAGCTGGGCCGGGCAGCGGCGGGGCGCTGGAGCGACTTCGGGATCGACGAGACCTACGTCCTCTCGGGACTCTTCACCTGGGAGGAGAACTTCTACTTCCGGTTCCTCAAGCCCGACGATCACGTCCTCATCGTCGGCGCCGGATCGGGCCGCGACCTGATCGGCCTGCGCCGCGCGGGGTATCGCGTGGACGGTCTCGAGCCCTCGGCGACGGCGGTCACGCTCGCGCGCACGATGTGCGCGAAGGCGGGCGTCGAGGCGGATTTCCACGTCGGCTGGATCGAGACGACGTCGATCACCGAGAAGTACGACGTCTTCATCTTCTCCTGGTACTGCTACAGCTACATCCCCGACCGCGCGACGCGCATCGGCGCCCTGCGCGCGGCCAGCAGGCACCTGGCACCCGGCGGGCGCATCATCCTCAGCTACACCGTGACCGAGCCCGTGACCCGCTACCTGCCGCGTGCGGTCGCCGCCGGCGTCGGGCGGCTCGCGGGCGTCGACTGGACGCCGCTGCCGACGGACGTCATCATGTTCGAGCACGGCGGTCTGCACTTCGAGCACCAGTTCCTGCCCGGCGAGATCGAGTACGAGGCGCAGGCGGCGGGGTTGACGATCGCGGCGCACCAGGTGGGCGACGACGGGCTGATCATGCTCATGGCGGACTGAGCCGAGCGCGCACCGGACGTCGTCTTCCCCGCGGCCCGCGTCTTGGCGGAGCAGCGTCTCGAAGAACGCCGTCGGAGGCAGGCCAGCGGCAGCATCGCGGCGAAGATGGCGTGCGCCGTGAATGGAGTAGCTCCGCCCGAACGCGCTACGGTGCCGCCAACGGGTGCAAGACGTCGATCGCCCAGCCAACGTCAAGCCGCTCTCCGAGCCAACCAGGCATCGCCGTTCGCGCGTGGATGTTCAGTCCGCACTCCTCGTGCCG
>Ga0137415_10004067_pt1 | contig 14483 bp, 8 predicted proteins | sample CZODoug3_1_1_16f_FD_183082 | JGI IMG/M metagenome (GOLD analysis project Ga0137415, IMG submission 183082) | Vadose zone soil fungal communities from Angelo Coast Range Reserve, California, USA - CZODoug3_1_1_16fungal (Hybrid Assembly) | ecosystem: Environmental > Terrestrial > Soil > Vadose... | reverse complement strand
CTGACAGTGCTTCTCCTGGACCGACAGCCGATTTCACCGTTGTGCCGAGCCTGCTCCTGAAAGGCCAGACGGCGACCCTTAATGCGACCGCAAGCTTTGACCCGAAGAACCCTAACGGTTTCAACAAGGGTATTGCCTTTTACGACTGGTACTTTGGAACTAATGATGGAACCGGGGAGACAAACGCATACCCGACAGTCATGCATATCTTCGGTACATCGATTACGCCCAGGTCAGGGGTGTTCTGGGTTCGCCTCATTGTCCGCGACTCGGTGGGAAACGAGGGGGTGAGAATAATTCAGGTGACTGTGACCACCCCCGCGCGACATGATTTGAGAATATTCAGCTTTGACATATCACCGCCAGTAGTCGTTCCCGGCCAGAACGTGGCAGCCCAGATCACCGTAGATAATGTCGGGGATTTTTCCGAAACGTTCAACGTTACCTTGAGGGTAAGCCAGAAGCTAATTCAGTCATGGGACGGAAATAAATTGCCCATCGGCAATAAGAGATTGGTCTTCAATTCCACCATCACTACATCAGATCTGTCGGCCGGAATCTACCAGGTCACAGCGTTAGTATCTCTGAGACAAGATGATGATCTGTCGAATAATCAGGTGACTAGACAATTGCAGATACAGGTTCAACAGGCCTCAATACTTCCGTACGTGTTGGGGATTCCTGCTGCGGCTGCTGCAATAGGGGGCGGAATTTTTGTCGCTAGGAGAGTACGTTCGAAGCCGGCCGAAGGACCCGAGCTGACTAACAGTCTTCCAAGAAGGTAAGGTCTCTCCCTGACAGTTATAAGACGTACAGAGGAATCCGAAGCCTTCTCAGGGTAGCGTTGCGCCTTTGGCCGAGGGATAATCTTAAAAGATTCGTCCCTTGAAGGAGGTCCCGAAGAAAAAATTGAGACGAAATACACTAACTCTATTCGCATGGCTTACAATAGCTATTACTCTCATTGCCATTCCAGCTTTTCCAAAACTCGTGCCAAGCGCAAACGCGGTCCAGCTATCCCCGGGCCAGGCTACCCCGTGGAGACCATACGGTCCCTACGTTGGCCAGGTTCAGGTCAGCGTCTTTACCGATGAGGTCACCGAGCTGGCAGCATTCAAGGCCGGCTCGCTAGACTGGTACGACTGGACACTTCCTACCTCAGAGACGAACTGCGCAGTCAACGCGGCCTGTTTGCAGAACAATCCTGACGCTCTCGTCACCCAGCCTGTAGGGGACGCTGGAGCAACACAGTTTGACTTCAACCATCACATGCCATGGTTTGGCATTCCTGGCGAAGTACCTGCAACGTTCCCAGCACCAGGTGGCGTACCAGCCAACGAGGCAACATGTGGCACTACTGGTGTTGACGTATACGGTCTCGCCTGCAGCACAAAGGCACTCAACCCGACTACTACTCTCATTCTCAAAGCGGTAGCGCACTTGTTTGACAAGGCCAGTTGGATTGCGGGCGGACCATGTCAGGGTCCGAACTGCGTCCCCCTGGATGACCAGATACCTAACCCAGTCTGCACCGAGAATGTTGCTCCATGCAGTACTACTGCTCAACGTGTTGCTTGGGAAACACCATCTGTGCTAGGCTCGAGGACAACTTCTTGCTCTGTTGCAATAACGCCCTGTGCCTACCATCTTGCCAATGGACCTGCCAATCAACCCGGAGTACCGAGTGCTGCTGACATTCAGATAGCGAAGGACTATCTTGTCGCTGCTGGATTGACCATCAACGCAAACGGACGGGTTAACTGGTCGGGTAACTCTGCGGACCAGATAATCTTCCTCATAAGAACTGATGACAACAAGAGGCTCAGCATGGGCACCATTCTCGCCAACACTCTCGACAGTCTCTTCACAAACAATGGCCTTCCAGTGGTTCATCGAATTCTAGGCGACATCAGAGTGCTAGGCAGGTTCCGCCAGACTGTTCCCCTCGACGACTGGAACATCTATACTGGCAAGTGGGGCCTAAGTCTTGACGCGACACACCTAGAGCCGCTGTACGATTCTCTAGGCGCGAGCAATGTCTGCGGTGGAAACCAGGCTCTCTCCGTGCTGAACTATGGTATCTATTGCAACCAGGCTTTCAACGACCACGTACGGAATGCAGCGCTAAAGTCGCTGTCTGTCAGCGCGTTCAACGGAGAATCAGCATTCGCATCGAACATTGCTGGGAATGACGTTTTGACCATACCCATCTTCACTGATTCTGCGCTAACAGTAGGTCACAATGGATGGAACGGTATCGTGGACGTTAAGGGCAGCGGCATACCCAACTCGAACGTGGGAATCTTCAACTGGTTCAGCATGTATCAAAAGTCCGGTTACGCTGGAACAACCCTGGGTCCGCCTGGAGGCGGCAACCCCAACCTGCTCAGAGCAGGCTTTAGACAGGGAACTGACAAGCTCAACATGTTCCAAGCCGGAACCCAGTGGGAGGCCTACGTCATCCTCGCCATCTTTGACTCGCTTGGAGGCGGAAATCCGAGGTCTCTAACGAACCCGTTCTTCGACCCCTATCTGACAGGTGTAACTCGGGTCGATCAACAGTTCTGTGCCAGTTTCAGCTCTTGCGGGTTAACCCCGCCTGCTGGAACCGCTGACGCGACTCCAATCACTGTGCTCGACTTTTACCTCCGAAACGATATGGTGTTCCATGACGGTGTACAGGTTACCGCAAACGACTTCGTCAAGAGCTGCCTAGCCTACAGGGATGTCCCTGCGGGAGGCTTCGGCTTCGCTTCGTCCTGCACACCCTTGCTCGATTCGAAAGTACCAGTTCCAGGCACAACAGGAGCATCAAACTCCGCTCGAATGATAATGAACGGCCAATCGTTCCTACACAAGCTCAACTTGCTAGGCATACCCATACTCCCTCTGCACGTCTTCGACACTAACGGTGACGGCTTCATCTGCGGAACAGTAAATATTGGAAGCTGCGCTGGAAGAGCTGCAGACGCGACAACTGATCCAAACTACGACCCCATGGCCGCGGGTACTATGATCGGACACGGACCATTCGTGTGCGTTAACTTGAACGACCCGACAAAAGTCGGAGGACCCTGCAGCCAGACAGCAGCAGGAGCTACTGGTGGACAGTCCATCGGTCCAGGCGGTAGATTCCTCCTGACTCGCAACGACAACTACTATCTAGGTGCTCCAAACGTGGCCGGCTCAGCCCTCGACAAGTTCCATCAGGCAGACTCGGTCTGCGCAACAACACAAGCAGGCTACAGAGACTGGAGAATATCCGCCGCTGACCTATCATGCGCAGCCACCCCAGGACATTCATCGGCACTGCAGCTACTGGTAATCAGTAGCCTTGACCTCAATCTCGGAGCCCCAACCTTCGGCGCATCCGCCAAAGTAGACGCACTAGGCAATCCCGCTCTGTCCAACAACGTCGACACGACAGACATAGGCAACACCCTATTCCAGCTCAACCCATAGAAAGCCTAAAGACCGGAAAAACCCCCCTCTTCTTTATTTTTCTTGAAGGTAGGATTGACTCCGCTCCGAAACGACGAAGCCTTTCCCGGAGAAGACCGCATTTGCCCCGAGTATTTTGCGTGGCGCAACTGTCTTGCGTTCGGGGCAAGGCTAAAATAATCTAAACGGGAGTAATGACTTTTACCATGGTGGGATAGTGGGGTTTAGAGGTTATCTCTTAAAGCGTGTAGTAAACAGTGTAATCTTGGTCTTCTTCGTAGTTACGCTAAACTTCGCTATCTTCGAGCTGATGCCTGGACTTAACGGAGCTCTTGAGAACCTTGTGAATAACCCGAAGTCTCCCATCACTCCTCAGAACCAGCAGGCTCTCCTCAAACAATACCAACTATGCCAGAGCTTCGTGAACGGAAATTGTGTACCATTCCCAATTCAAGACCGATACATGGCATACCTCGAGAGCATGTTGACCTTCAACTTCGGCTTTTCAGCAAAGACTGGAACACTCATTACTAATGAACTCTTCAAGACCGGGAGAATTCTTAACACTCTCGAGCTGGTCGGCACCGCGACCGTGATAGCCCTAGCCTTGGGAATATTTCTAGGAGTGCTCGCCGCGGCGCGTCGCGGTAGCAAGTACGACGGTGGCGTCGTCATTGCATCTCTGACGACAGGCTCCCTCCCGACCTTCTTCATGGGAATTCTTTTCATCATCATCTTTGCCGAGGGTCTGAAATGGTTTCCCACTGGTGGCGTCACCCCTCCAGATTGGATCCGGGGTCTTCCCCCGTTTTATGATCAGATCTTTGTGAGGTTGCAACACCTGTTCCTGCCTGTATTGACCCTGACCCTGTTCATTTATGGGGGCAACTTATTGCTTGCGCGAGCAACAACTTTAGAAGCTCTCAACGATGATTACGTGCTCACTGCCAGGGCCAAGGGGCTGAAGGGTCGGACTGTACTCTTCAAGCACGTGTTGAAGAATGCGTCTCTTCCCTTGATTACCGTTGCTGCCTTGAACTTTGGATTCATCCTTAGCGGTGCGATTATCACGGAGACTATATTCAACTGGGATGGCTTGGGCCTCTGGTTGTTTGACGCTGTCACATGGAAAGATTTTCCCGTAATGCAGGCAATGTTCTTCATTATAGCTCTCAGCGTTATCGCGGCCAATTTCATTGCCGATATACTCTACGGCTGGATCGACCCTAGGATTCGATATCAGTGACTCCTGTTTGGCGGCCAAGTCTCTCCCGAATTATCGCGTAAACTGGAATCGCTTCAAGAATTTCACTACGACGCTTCTGCGGACTAGGATGGCGGCCGTAGGGGTTCTGATAATAGTATTGTTCAGTGCACTTGCAATCGCCGCACCGATTCTTACATCTCACGATCCCAAGGTCGACGTGGTCGCCGGGGCCTTTTCGCCTCCGACATGGGCCCGTTTCTTCCCGGGATACCAGGACAGAAGTGAGAACATCGCTTTCCAAGGACTGAATGTACAGACCCAGCCTCAATCCGCCTCGGTGAACAAAGTCTCCGACCAGCAGGTCGATGTCAGCCTTACCAGTTCCTCAGGGCCCACCACCATAACGGTTCAGAAAAGTCTGGACTTCCCGTATAATGGGCCTCCTTCACGCTTCCAGGCAAATCTCGTCCTCATTCCCACCGGAGTAAGCCCGACAACTCCTGCATTCTTCACCGTATATTTCCAGCGAACTGGAGAAAACGCGTGGGTCCTCTGGAAAGGAAACCTTACCGTATCAGGACAGCCAGTGAGCCCGATTATACAGATGGACTCAGCGGAGCGACGACTGGTGAATGCACTGAATATTACTTCGTCTACCTTCAATCCGGCGCAGATAATCTTCGATAGACAAGCATCCTACGTCTATACGGTGGCTGTTACTTTTCAGACCTCCGCTCCGACAACTGTCGGTGTAACAGCAAAGGATATGACCGCCCAGTTGTTCGGAACCTCCTATGGCCTACTAGGAACCGATGATGGGGGTCACGACCTTTTTGCCGCATTCATTTACGGGGCCCGGGTGTCCTTGCTCGTAGGATTGGCCGCTTCCATTCTTGGAATCGTCATCGGCCTGGTCGTGGGACTGGTAGCGGGGTTCTTGGGAGGCTTTGTCGACGAGGTGCTGATGAGGTTCAACGACATGATTCTTGTTATACCCACTCTTCCACTGATCATCGTGCTCTTGGCCGTCTTGAGCCCTAACATCAACAACATCATCCTAATCATAGGCCTTCTAGGCTGGAACGGATTCGCAAGAGTTGTCCGCTCTCAGGTGTTGAGCCTTCGGGAGCGCCCTTTCATTGAGGCTGCAAGGGCATCCGGGGCGGGGACAACACACATATTGACGCGGCACATAATCCCCAACATAATCGCCATCATCTATATCAGCCTGGCCTTGTCCGTTCCCGCTGCGATCCTGACTGAGGCTGGCCTTAGCTTCCTAGGACTGTTTGATCCATCAGCCGTCTCTTGGGGAAGAACGGTCAACGAATCTTTGAGGGGAGGAACTGCCTTGGGAAGTTTGTGGTGGTGGGTACTGCCTCCTGGGTTCGCGATCGCTATTCTCTCTCTTTCATTCGTGCTAGTTGGATATGGGCTCGATGAAATGTTCAATCCTAAACTTCGAAGAAGACGCTAGCGCGAAGCGCATTCTAGCCCAAGAACAAGAGGAAAGAGAGGGGTGCGAGGGTCAATGCGGAGTGCTCAGTATTGCACCTGCTCGCGGGATTCCTCGCATCTAATCCCTAAAGATCCAAAGCGGCAGGATGCCGGACCCAAAACTTATCAGCCTCAGGTCACTGGTCCCTGTTCACAAGGGCCTGCGACATGGCACTATTAGAGGTTCAGAATCTATCAACTTCCTATTCGATAATGCGGGGATGGGTTCGCGCTGTAGACAGAGTAAGCTTCGAAGTTGGGAAGGGTGAAGCCTTCGGGCTTGTCGGCGAGTCAGGATGTGGGAAAACAACAGTCGCCCTGTCTCTCCTTAAGATACTCCCGCAAGGGGGAAAAATTCGTGGCGGCAAGATCAACTTCAACGGCGTCGATCTTGTTCCACTGAAGGACAGCGAGATGAGAAAATATCGCTGGAAGCACATGTCGATCGTGTTCCAAGGATCCATGAACGCGATGAACCCGGTTTTCAAAGTAGGCGACCAGATCGCTGAGGCAATAACAATCCACGAACCCCACACCTCCAAGGCCGAGGTCAGGAGGAGGGTCGAGGAACTCTTGGAATTGGTTGGGATCGATCCGTCTCGGGCCAATAATTATCCGCACGAGTTCAGCGGAGGCATGAGGCAAAGGGCGTTGATTGCTATGGCGCTGGCTGTTAATCCCGAGCTCCTCATAGCTGATGAGCCGGGGACAGCGCTGGACGTGATCGTTCAAGCACAGGTTCTTCAGCTGATGAAGCAACTGAAAGATAGGCTAGGCTTGTCCATGATTCTCATCAGCCACGACCTTTCGATCATCGCAGAAACCTGCGATCGGGCCGCCATAATGTACGCGGGAAAGATCGTGGAGTATGGAGACATAAAGTCAATCTTCCAAAACCCTCTCCACCCCTATACTCAGGGGCTCCTAGGAGCTTTTCCAAGCATCAAGGGTGAGAAGAAGCGGCTCGTATCTATACCTGGCCAGCCTCCCGACTTGCTGCATCCTCCGCCCGCATGCCGGTTCCACCCCCGGTGTCCATACATAATGGACGTCTGCAAAAAGATTGAGCCGCCCCTGATCAAACAGGGAACCGGAACCAGCGAACACTTCGTAGCCTGCCACCTCTATCCTAGTTGAGGCGAATAGAACTTGACAGGGTCTAACAGTCAGTCGAGGGAAGATGTATTGATATCTGTTGAGAACCTGACCAAACACTTCCCAGTAAAGCAGGGTTTCGTGTCAACCCTTTTCGGCAAGCAGATATATGTGCACGCTGTCGACGGCGTCTCCTTTTTCGTAAGAAAAGGCGAGGTCTTGGGTCTAGCCGGGGAGAGCGGCAGTGGAAAAACCACCACAGGTCGGCTGATGCTCCGACTTACTGATCCGACAGAAGGTCGCATCATTTACAAGGGCAAGGATATCACAAAGCTCAGCTCACGGGAGCTCAAACCCCTCCGTAGAGAGCTACAGATTGTCTTCCAAGACCCGTATGAATCGCTCAACCCTCGGATGATGATAAAGGAGATAGTGGCTGAGCCTATTCGAGTGCAGAAGGTTGCGAAGAACGAAGATGAGGTGGTAGAGCGGGTGAAGCAAATGCTGACCGAAGTCGAGCTGGTCCCACCCGAGGAGTTCCTCTATCGGTTTCCACATGAGCTAAGCGGGGGACAGCGACAACGGGTCGCAGTTGCCCGTGCATTCGTTCTGAACCCGGAATTCGTTGTTGCCGACGAGCCAGTCTCAATGCTCGATGTGTCGATAAGGGCCGAGGTCCTGAACTCGATGCTCGATATTGTTCAAAAGAGACAGGCATCATTCCTGTATATCACTCACGATCTGGCCCTAGCTCGGCACATATGTGATCGCATCGCCGTCATGTACCTAGGAAAGATAATGGAATTGGGACCCACAGAGAAGGTCATCAACAATCCACTTCATCCATACAATCAAGCCCTACTCGCAGCCGTACCTTCACCTGATCCTGACGTGAAGAGAGTGGGGTCGGTGATCTCGGGGGAGATACCGAGTCCGATCGCCCCGCCACCAGGGTGCCGTTTCCATACTCGGTGTCCTTACGCAATGGAAATATGTACAACTCTAGAACCTCCTCTCCTAGAGGTTGAGCCAGAACACTGGGCCGCGTGTCACCTTTTATCCGGCTCCATATCGCAAAATGGCTCAAGCAACGGGACCTCGTCTAAGTCTTGAGCCGTGACGAAGGGTTTCCCTTGAATGGACATATTAATCGAAATGGAGCCGCGACATGTGGAGGCAAGGAAAGAGAGGGGAGGTGAAGAAACCAGTCGACGCGGGGGCAGAAATATTCTTTAGATGTCCTAAATGCGCCTCCCTATTCTCTACGACCAAGAGAATTCTCGAACAAGACAAACATACGAAATCGCCGTTAACCCGCCTCCTTCTCGGAGGCCGAATAGCTCCCATGGCGTACACTCCCAGGTGCACGGCCTGTGCTACCAGACTAGAAAGAATGACGCCCGAAGAATTCGAAACGGAGATCAACCGAACTCACGGCTCAAGCTCAGGAAAATAATCGAGGTGGCTGGCGAGTCATAACCCCACCAAAAGAGATTACTCTCGAGACCTTCCCGGATTGAAAAATCCCCCAGAGATTGATTCGTTCGTATTATCCACAAGTGTCAGTTACATTCAGTTACGTCTCAAGCATATCTCGGACGAGTCTCAGGAGATGAGCAAGGGAAGCTTTCTTGTAATGTAGCGACAACTGACAATGCAGTTTCAGTATGCCTGCAGTTACGGATTTCATCACTGAGATCTGCATCGCCAACCATCTACTCATGGGAAATCCTCGAAACGAGTAAATGTAGGGAAATACAAGCAGAGTGGCGGAAACATTATGAAACATCATCGAATAGCTTCAACCTCAACAATACTTCTGGTCATGTTGTTTGCAAGCCCAGCCTTTGCTGGAGGCTTGATGACAACACTCAATGTTGTCAACAATGTGTCCCATGCCAGAATCAGTCTCGCAGCGGTCCGGGTCAGCTCATCAATGGTACTGCCTAACACGGTTCCATATTGCCAACACGGTGCATTAATCTGCTATACGCCACAAGACATTCGGAAGGCCTACGACTATCCATCGTACCTTGACGGCGCTGGCCAGACCATTGTGCTGGTCGACGCTTTCGGTAGTCCCAGTGCCGCCAACGACCTCAAAACCTTTGATCAACTGTTTGGTCTTCCAGCACCAGCGTCCTTCACAGTCGTATGTCCGACTGGAGGATGTCCAACCTTGGATCTTAGCGGCTTAACCTCTCAGTCTAACGATGAGATAGGTTGGACACAGGAAATAGCTCTCGACACCCAGTGGGCACACGCAATGGCCCCGGCGGCGAACATAGTCCTAGCAGTGTCCAGTTCCGACGACAATTTCGCGATCAACCAGGCGTTACAAAATGCAGTCAACAACTACCCAGGCAGCATCATATCCCAGAGCTTCGGCACACCCGAAGGAATACTCAACCTGACCCGGGGATCGGCAGACCAAGCATTCCTGAGACAAGCCGAGCAGATCTACAGGCGCGCAGCCGATCAGGGCATAACAGTATTCGCCTCTGCAGGCGACTGGGGAGCCGATTTTTCTGCCATAGTGCGAGGTCTCAACTTGGCAAACGCAGGCTATCCAGCCTCATCCCCATGGGTCACCGCAGTCGGCGGCACGCAGGGTAACCCCTACTACTACCAATCGGCGATTCCTCTCTGCACGACAAGCAATTGCAGCACGGGTTTAGTCGAGTTCGACAATAGCACTGGCACCTGTACGAGATACACGGGGTCGGGACAACAGCCATTCTGTACTCCAACAGGCTATGGTGGGGAACAGGTCTGGAACGAGCCACAGTTTGCCGTGGCGACCGGCGGAGCTCCGAGTCTGTTGTTCGGCAGACCGTCTTACCAGGCCGGCCTCCACCTATCGTCCAGGACAACACCCGACGTTTCCTACGATGGGGCAATCAGTGGAGGAGTGCTCGGGGTTTGGAGCGCAGTTCCTTTCTTTGCTGGAGTCTACGTCTTTGGAGGAACCAGTGCAGGCTCACCCCAATGGTCCGGCATAGTAGCTTTGGCCAATCAGCTCGCCCTGGCGCAGAATGGTGAGCCGGTAGGCTTCATCAACCCAGTCCTTTACCGGATCGGGCAGAACCAGCGAGCCTACATGAGAGACTTCCATGACATTACCATGGGCAACAACTTGGTCTCGAGAGGCACAGCAGGGTTTTCTGCCCACACGGGGTACGACGACGCGACAGGCTGGGGAACGCCCAACGTTGCAAGCCTCGTCCCACGCCTGGTGCAAGCATCACAGAACGGGCAGCTTTAACCTTCCAAAAGGGAATTACAATTCCAATTTTTCTTGGTTCATTGTCACGCAAGAACTTGGTCGGCATTATTCCTCAACTACTGGGCCGCGTCACGAATTTTTCTTAAGAGGAGCAATAGGCGAGTGCGGTCGCTCTGCCACTGCTATGCGAGGATGGCGGGAAGTAGATCGTTGAAGAATTCAGTCATGTCTGCAGCTTTTGGAACCATTGCTGGTTAGAGGCCGAGGCTCGGAGGGGGTTTCAATGATGCGCGGAAGGCACGCCGATCGTCCATGAACGCCGACAACCACACCCAGATTTCCCACGAGGATGTTCGCTTGATGGTTCAAGCTGCGAAGTCAAAGAACATTGACCGTCTTCCGATAACTGAACACATTTCCGGGTTCAAAGGACCGAGCCCATGATCAAGTTTAGATCAGTTCCAGAACAGGGTTCGTTGGGTTTCCACGCTTTCTGTGGGCATAGAGTTGACTTCATGAGCAGATTCGGCTGATGTGAGCACAGCCTAACGCCCACAATCGTAAAGATTGACTAGCCGATTGTGTGTGGCTTTACTGGTGCGGGGGGTGGGATTCGAACCCACGAAGGCCTTCGCCACAGGGTCCTAAGCCCAGGGCAGGCTCCTGTCGTGCCTTCTGCCCATTAGACCTGGCTCTGGTACCCCCGCATTACTGCTTCTCTGGAGTCGGGTTTGGAAGCATCCGTGGAGAATTAAGACTGTTGCTGTAAACGACTTTGCTCATGCACCTTTCTCATTTGACGCTGCGCTTTACAAATTTCCTGCGTGCAGGCATGTTTCGGATGGCGTCTAAGTTGGCGGTTTTGAACTCTCCCACAGATACTCGAAGTAGCTCTTTCCAAACTTGACTAGACCAATGTGATCCGAGGAGATGGCCAGTGTCAATCCTTTCTGCGGATCTTCACCCAGAAGGATCACTATTTGGCTATCGTCTGAAATGATTCCTCCACCGAACATTTGTTCCCGAGTGCGGACCTGAGCAAGTCCCTTCAACTTTCGGATCATATCACGAGTCGTCGTTTGAGGGACCATTACGGAAACATTGACGCCCTTTCCCTTCATCAAAGCCAGAACAGGTAGGGCCATTGTGATTATGGGTTCGGGGGTCACCGGCATTGCTACGAAGAGCTCTCTCCTCGTTCGTCCAAGAGTTTCTCTGATCTTGTCCAAGATATTGTTCTGGCCTCTAACTATCCAGATGTCGGGCTTCTCCCGAACTCCCTTCTTCTCGTAAAGCGGTTGAAGCTCCTCCATCGCGTCCGCTTGGCTCGATTTCAGCGTCGTCTCTAGCCGAGACCTGGACGACTCGAGAGCGGTAGAGGGAGCCTTGGGATAGTACTTGCTTGGCCTACCTTGCTCTGTCTCAACCCATCCCTTCCGCTCAAGATTTCCCAGAATTTCGTAAATCTTTGAGTAGGGGATAGAAGCAGTTCGGCTGAGTTCGCTCGCAGCCTGAGTACCAGATTCGACTAGTGAAACGTAGACCTTTGCCTCGTACTCAGTCAGACCAAATTCCTTCAAGGCCTTTCGTGTTTTCTCACTGACGGACATCGATTCTCTCACCCAAACTCAAACAAAGTGACCCCATAAAATTGTGCGCGTCGATCGTGCAAATTCCTCAAGAAGAGAGTGTCGCGTCTCAGACTCGCACTGTTATCCGAGCTTTCGTGACTTGACATAAGAGAGTGTAAATACCGTCCCATGCTTCTAGATAGAAGAATCTCCTGGATAATGGAAGAATTTGATCGACAAGGACTCTGTTGTCAATAGTCTCCGTGGTGTTCTTGACCCGGAGATAGGCATCAGTATTGTCGATCTCAACATGGTCCGAGACGTGTCTATTGAGGGTGGCCATGTCAAAGTTACCATTGCACTAACGGTTGCTCATTGTCCTCTCGCAAAAACCCTCCAAACCGATGTCGAGAGAGCCTTGAAAAAATCGGACGAGGTCAGATCCGTAACTGTTGAGACAACCGCAATGTCCAAGACAGAACTGAACGAACTGAGGACCAGCCTCCAAAATAGAGCGACTCAGCCCCGACCCGAACAAGGGAACGGTCCAGGCCCTGGCATCAATCGACTCGGAAAACGTGAACTGCGCAACATCATCGCTATAGCATCAGGCAAGGGCGGGGTCGGAAAATCCTTCGTCACCAGCATGCTCGCCGTCCAGCTCCGAAGGCTCGGGTTCGAAGTGGGTATCCTAGATGCTGACTTGACAGGGCCTAGCATTGCGAAAGTTTTCGGACTGAAAGAGCGTCCTTCCAAGAGTCCAACCGGTCGCATAACCCCCGTATTAACCAGGACCGGAATCAAAGTGATGTCGATCAACCTGGTGCTAGACGATCCTGAGATGCCTGTCATATGGAGAGGCCCAATTGTGAACAGTGTCATCCGCCAGCTCTACTGGGACGTAGATTGGGGACCCTTGCACTATCTACTCGTAGATCTCCCTCCCGGGACGAGCGACGCACCCTTAACGGTTCTCCAGTCCTTGCCACTAGATGGCGTGATCGTTGTGTCTTCTCCTCAAGAGCTAGCCTCCCTGATCGTCACCAAGGCTGTCAACATGGCGAAGAAGATGAACGCTGAACTCTTGGGTTTGGTGGAGAACATGAGCTATCTAACCTGCCCCCATTGCGGCGAAACCATCAACGTCTTTGGAGAACCACAAGGAGAGAAACTAGCCAAGCAACTCGGTGTACCCTTCCTAGGCTCGGTTCCTGTGGACCCGGTAATTGCTCGATTGTCAGACCAAGGCCATATTGAGGACTACACGACACCGGTCTTTCAGATAGTCGCTGATGAACTCCGGGTCAGAACCTCTCAACACGTGCAGCAGCTCATGCAAGGTCTCCCAATCGCATGGTCTATTCAACCCTCGGAGAACTGATTTGAGCTTCCATCCCAGCGTATTAATAGCCGGAGACCCCTATTATTGGGAGTCGAGTAGGGCAACCTTACCCTGCACGCGATAAACCCGTGAAGAACATGGCCAAAAAGAAAACCCGAAGCGCCAGGACGAAATCGAAGAGAGTCTCAAAAAAGATCGTCAAGCCGACTGGTGCACGAAACCAAAAATCACAAAGAAAACCACTTTCAAAGCCTCCTGAAAAAGGTCCGACAGCTCCTGTTACCTCATTGTCCCCCCGACCCTTGCCGGGCCAACCGATAGATGATTCCCGAGTCTTCACGATAGAAATAGACTCGATTCGTGCTGAGACCACGATCGGGGATCTGATAGTCGCTTTTCCCAGAACAAGAGACGTCCTAATGAAACATGGACTAAGTTTTGACGTTGAGCAAGCCGGCTATCTTTACATGACGCTCAACGTATTTTCAGCGATTCACGGTCTTGCTCTGACAGGATTCCTCCAAGAACTAGATATTGCGTCGAAGGAAATGCCACTTCCACCTCTTGCCGCACCTGTACGTCAGATCGCTCCCCCTCCTTCAACCTGACAACTCGATTTCCTTAGGTCCCTCCTTGCACTCTCTCTAAAGCAAGAGAGAAATGCTTCCGAAGTCCTCGCGCCAGTGAATGGAAGCTCGAGCAAGAATTCTGATTACCGGTCTGGTACAAGGCGTCTTCTTCAGAAGAGAGATGACTGATCTTGCTAGAAGACTTGGAATCTCGGGATGGGTGAGAAATCTTCCGGACGGTCAGGTGGAGGCCCTCGCTGAAGGAGAGAGAGCACGATTGGACGAGTTGATTCGATTCTGCCACATTGGTCCTCGGGGCGCGGTCGTTAGAAAAGTGAAGGTTGAATGGTCAGATTATTTGGGAGAGTTTCGAGGATTTAGAATTACGAAATGAAGATACGCCGGCAGCATGAGACTTCCTGTACTTTGGAAGAGAGTCGCCTCGTGTTTTGAGTCTTACCAAAAGGTAAAAGAAACCGGGTTCGAGGTCTTCGGTCGCTCCGGTGGTGTAGCCCGGTTTAGCATAGCGGCCTTT
>Ga0137415_10004066_pt1 | contig 14485 bp, 13 predicted proteins | sample CZODoug3_1_1_16f_FD_183082 | JGI IMG/M metagenome (GOLD analysis project Ga0137415, IMG submission 183082) | Vadose zone soil fungal communities from Angelo Coast Range Reserve, California, USA - CZODoug3_1_1_16fungal (Hybrid Assembly) | ecosystem: Environmental > Terrestrial > Soil > Vadose... | reverse complement strand
TGGTCGGCAAGCGCACCGGCAGCGAAATATTTCTGGCGCGGCATGGGCGCCGGCTGACCACGCAGCGGATTTGGCAAATAGTCAAAGAAATCGCTGAGCTGGGTGGATTCACGATTAACATTTATCCCCATCTATTGAGGCATTCATTTGCAACCCATCTCCTTAGTAATGGGGCTGATTTGCGTATCATCCAGGAGCTACTCGGGCATGCTGACATTTCAACTACTGAGGTATACACCCATGTGGATCAGAGCCGGCTCAAGTCAATCCATCGGCGGTTTCACCCCCGTGGCTGAAAAGTCCATTGAAGAAAAGCCGTGGACTTAGTTGGCAGCCTTCGACTACAGGTCTCTGGATGAGTAAGCGCCGGAAGGAAAGAGCCACCATTGGCGACCATCTGGTCTATGCGGTTTACCGTTCGGTGAGCTTCTTCCTCTCACTTTTGCCGGTCGCTTGGGTTTTCCGTGGCGGTCGGGCCATTGGTTTCCTTGGATATGTCCTGCTATTCCCTTACCGGCAACTGGCGAGGCGGAATGTGCGGATCGCGTTTCCTGATTGGTCACCGAAGCAGATCGAGCGCTGTGTTCGGGCACACTTTCAAAATCTCGTTGCGAATCTGCTGTGTGGCTTTGTCCTACGTGAAAAATCTTGGGAAAGAGTGAAGCCGTTTATCGATTTCACGACGGTCCAGGCCACGGCGGAAGAAACGGCTGATGCGCAATGTATCGTGGCCGCCGTGACTCACATTGGCAATTGGGAACTACTCAGCACTTTGCCTCGTTGGATGGATCGTTCGGTATCCGGCGTAATCTATCAAAGACAACGGAATCGTCTGCTCGACGAATATGTCAGGAAAGGCCGGGCAAGAGATGGAATGGAAGCGATTGATCGTAGCGAGGGACTCGCTCGCAGTGTTGGGCTTCTAAAGCGCGGAGGCTTGTTAGCTCTACTCGTTGATCAGCACGCTGGCGATAAGGGCGTTTGGGTTCCTCTGTTCGGTCGTCTTGCTTCCACTTCATCTTTGCCGGCCATTTTTGCGAAACGAACTCACGCACGCATTTTGGCCGGAGCAATGGAAACATTAGGGCCCGCAAAATGGCGGATTGACATTCGTTATCTGATTCTCAGCGAAACCGCTTCTAGCGAGGAAATCATCGCTGAATTGAATCAAAGGGTAGAGGAGCAGGTCAAAAGAAATCCGGTGGACTGGTTCTGGCTGCACAATCGGTGGAAAACGCCTTCCCCTCGGTTTCTATTGCGAACCTACAAGCGCGGAGTCTACGTGCCCGCTAACGCCGAGCCGCTGCAACCGTTCAGGATTTTAATTCGATCAAGCAATTGGTTGGGAGACGCGGTGATGTCGGTAGAGGCCGTGCGCCGAACCAAACGCGGCCGACCCGACGCACACGTTACGATTCTTGCGCAAAGTAAGCTAATCGAATTCTGGCGCACCGTTCCGGAAGTCGATGAAGTGATTGCAATTGAAGCTGGCGAGAATGCGTGGCAGGTGGCGCAGAAGATCAGGAATCGCTTCGAAGTTGCGATCCTTTTTCCCAACTCGCCCCGCACCGGATTGGAGGTTTGGCTGGCTGGAATCCCGCGACGAGTCGGCTACCGACGACCATGGCGGAACTTGTTTCTCAATCAATTTATTCCCGAGCCTAAGGATTCTGGGCCAAGCAGTCATCATCATGCCCAGATCTATTCGCAGATCGCGAAGCATATCGGAGCCGATATGGAAGAAGCTTTACCGGCGATACCGAGGGTTGCCGCGGAGCCCCGGACGATGGGTCTTTGTCCAGGCGCGGAATACGGGCCGGCCAAACGCTGGCCTTATTTTGGTGAAGCAGCCAGAGTCCTGGCGGAAAAATATCAGATCAACTGGCTGATTTTTGGTACGGCAAAAGAACAGGAATTGGCGGAGAACGTCGCGACGCAAATCGGTCCAGCTGCGAGCAACTTAGCAGGAAGGACGTCGTTGGCGGAGTTGATCCGCGAGCTGCAGCGCTGCCGGCTTCTCCTCACCAATGATACTGGCACCATGCATTTGGCCGCTCATCTGGGAGTGTCGACCGTAGCGATCTTCGGCTCGACTGAACCAGCCTTGACGGGTCCGATAGGCGAAGGGCATCTCGTAATTCGTCGTCCAGTGGAGTGCAGTCCTTGTTTTCTCCGAACTTGCCCAATCGATTTTCGTTGTATGGAACGTGTGAAAGTGGCCGAGGTGGTTGCAGCGGTTGAAAAACTTCTCCCCGTTTCCAGTCAATCACCAACCCTCAAAGCTATTTCAGCGGGATGCTAGCACCGACCACAATTCCGCAGTCCCTCAATGCACGATAGACCTCCAATACCAAAATCGAAATTGTTCGGTGCTCTCACCGAGTTCTTGGCCAAAACCATTGCTCACCGCACAACCGCACTCATCCTCGCGGCGGTGGTTATCTTTGGCGTCGCCCTGCTGATTATCCTGAATCGTCACAATCTGGATTCGGAGGTTCTGGATCTCTTGCCGGGCCAGTTCGAATCCGTGACTGGCCTCAAGCAGTACAACAACGAATTTTCCCAAGCGCGACAACTGGTCTTTGTATTTCTCGCCGATGAAGGACATGCGGACGATCTCGGCCCGTTCCGTGACCACTTTATTTCGGAGCTGAAAAAACAGCCCTGGATCCTACGGACTTTTGATCAGGTGCCGATCGAGTCCGATGAAGGGATCAATGAAGTGCAAGGTGTCGCGCCGCTGCTACTATTGAACTTGCCGCCGAATGATTTTCGCGATGCGATGAATCTGTTGCAGCCGGCGGAGATCCAGGAACGACTGACCCGGATCCGTACGATGCTGAACGATGCAATGTCGATCCGGTCGCAGATGGAAGTGACGATGGATCCGCTCGGTTTGCTTACCCGCGCAATGAAGCCGTTCGCGACCGGTTCACTGACGACCAGCAGCAACACGTTTTCGCTCGGCTCCTCCGACGGCTTGATGCAGCTTGCTTTTGCGACAACGAACCAGCCTGGGTTGGGCACGAAAGAATGTCAGGACGTCATGGACCAGCTCACCGCCTTTCAGAGTCGAGTTCTGAAAGATTGGGACGGCTACAAGCCGCGCGTGATGGTAACCGGACGGACTCCCTTCGTTGCACAAATATCCCGGAGCATGGATCGAGATGGAATGCTGAGCTCCACGCTATCGATCCTGATCGTGAGCGGGCTTTTCTTTTTGGCCTTCCGTCGATTTTTGCCGCTCCTTGGGATTGTTTTAATTCTGGGACTCTCGGCTCTAGTTTCCCTCGCGCTGGGAATGCTCATTTTCCACAATCTCAATATGATAGCGATCGGCTTCTGTTCGATTCTGGTCGGACTAGGAGTTGATTTTAGTTTGCTCTTGTTTGGTCGCTACTTGCAAGCGCGTCGAAGGGGAGAAGATCACCCACGCGCCGTTTTTGTGGCCGTCCGCGACATTGGGGCCGCAGTTTTTTATGTGGTAGTGACGACCGCTATTGGGTTTCTAGTGCTCGGTTTTAGTAAGAGCTCAGGATTTGCACAGCTTGGTGTTCTCGTGGCTCTCGGCGTTGCCGCGGCTGGTCTCTTCATGGTTCTGTTTCTCTTCATGTTCTTTAAGCCGGTCAAACCGCCTACCAAATCGGACTTCATTTTGACCGGAGCGAACCGATTTGTGGACGCGATGTTCCGAGAGCCGCGTCCCGTATTGTGGGTCTCTGCTGCGGTTCTGCTTGGCGCCGCGATTATCGCTCTTCTGCCGAGTATTCCACTGAACTTTGACACCAATCCGCGCTCTCTTCAGCCGAAGCAAATTCCTGCCTCCATCGCCTTACAAGAGATGGCCGATAAATTGCACCAAGAGTCTGATCCGGTGACTATCCTGGTGGATTCAAACGACCCCGAAGAGTTTCACGACCGGTGGGAGCACCTCAGGCAAGGATTAGAAAAGGCACAGGCGAACGGAGAGATCAAATCAGTGAGCACACTCGCGATGCTGGCCTTTTCCCCGAAACGGTTCGCGGAGAATCGTGCTTACTTGAAGAGCTTCGACTTCTCTCAAATCGAAGCAAACTTACGGTCGGTTCTCGAACAGAATGGATTCGATCCTGCGGCGTTTCAGAATGCGTTCGTCCTTTTGCACGCGCTCGACCAGCAGAAGAGTGCGACTGGTCTCCCGGACTGGAACACACTTTTTCCAGCGAAGTCGAGCTGGTGGTTTTTGGTCGAACATTACTTCTCCAATCCACCGACGCGGGCGGTTGGTTTCGTGCAACCCCTTCATCCGATTCAGACGGCCGCTCAACAAAAGCAGATCGCAGATCTGATCCATCGGCTTGATCCAAAGGCGAAAATCACCGGCTGGTCGTACACCATCTTTGACCTGGTACCCTGGGCTCAGGGTGAATTGGTCGCATTTACGACGATTGTGGGAGTCGCCATACTGGTACTGCTGGGGATTGTTTATCGGAGATGGTCCCTCTGGGTGGTGCACGCGTCCGCCCTTCTGCTCTCGATGTTGGGGCTAGTTGCTTCTTTGAAGTTGCTACACCTCTCCGTGAATTTATTGAATGCGCTGGCGTTCCCATTAGTGTTGGCCATCGGCGTTGATTACGGCATTCAATTTCTAGTGGTAAGCCGACGAGAAGGTGATCTGCGCGAGAACCTGGCCAACGTCTTGAAGCCGCTACTTATCTGCGGGCTTGCTACTTTTGCTGGATTTGCCGTACTGATTCCCGCCGAAAATCCGGCGTTGAGTGGCCTTGGAACAGTATGCGCGCTGGGCGTCTTCTGGTGTCTGCTGACGACGTTTTTCTATATGGTGCCGGCCTTTGCATATCTGCAGAGGAGCAGGGAGAAAGGCCCTGAAACGGTAGGAGCAGAGCAGGTGCACTCGAGATAAGCTGGCGTGGCAGAGGGAACGGCGCGCATGATTATGGTAGTGCCCGGTGACCGCGTAGGTAGGGCGTGTCGCTCCGCGACCGCGGATATCATCTCGATTCACGCAGACTGATAGGCGAACCGCGAAAAGAATCCGTTCTTGTTTGATACCTCCCAGCTTAAGCCGTAATCACTGAACCTGGCTTGCTTGGATTTTGCCACCACTGCCGGAAAGCCCGGAACAGCAGTAAAGGGCGGGCCAGTGATAGTCACATCACTGCCATCTTGCCCAGCCAATCCCTCAATCTCCGCGTCGGCGATTTTGCCGAGACGCATGCTGCGTCGTTTTCCTTCTGAATGATATTCGATCGGTGCTGCCTTAGCTCCAAGAACTTCGCCGATCAGCGGAGCAAGGCCGGCCAAATGTCCACCGGCTTGGCCAGAGAAGATTTGGGTCAAAGCATTTTGCTGGTCCTGGTTGGCCCGTTCGTCCACATAGAGGGCAACTTTCCATTTGCCTTCCAGCATGTGCCCGGGTGAATGGACTGCAAGCACGGCGTTGAGTCCATCCAGATCGATCTCTCCGAAGCGGCCCTGATCGATGTGCCAGGAAATTAAGACGCTGCATTCCCCGCTCGTAGGCGGGCTCGTAAAGATGCACGGGCATGCCACCTCACAATTACATGCCTCAAAGTAGGATCCGGCAATTTTCCATGGAGTAGGCATAATAGGATGTTTCTTGGGACGATGGAAGTTCGCGCGTCCGAGACGGATAGGGGGAGGGCGAACTCCCTCTCTCTGCTTAGCAAAATGGCCGGGGAGTTGGCAAACTGATTCTGTCCCCAAGATGCCCTCGGAAGCGACGGCTGGTCCTGCCACGCCTCATCCAAATTGCTCTGCCTATCCCCGCTGCCGATTAAAAGATTGAATCGTCCGGTCGACTTCCCGCTTGATGGCCTTTTCTTTCAGATCCTCCCGCTTGTCGCCGTGAGTCTTTCCCCGCCCGATACCGAGTTCCAGTTTCACTCGGTGGTTTTTCCAATAAAGCCGGAGGGCAACCAACGTTTGACCTTTCACGGAAGCGGCTTCGAACAATCGCTGAATTTCCGATTTATGTAACAGCAGCTTGCGCGGGCGTTTCGGCTCGTGCTGGGTATGGCTGGCGCGTACATACGGTTGGATATCGGAATCGTAAAGATAGATGCCTCCTTTTTCGATTCGGGCGAACGCATTGTTGAGATTCGCTAGCCCGGCCCGGATCGACTTGATTTCGGTACCGGTGAGAACGAGGCCCGCCTCCAGCTTTTCCAGGATCTGATAGCTATGAAAAGCTCGTCGATTGGTGACGATATCCGTGCTCATAGCCGTTAGGCACTGTGGCCGGTTATCCGGCGCTAGTATCTTCGGTCAAATACTCGAATGTCAGACATCCCTCAATGATTTCCTGGAGCGCAATGTCGGCGTTGGACATGCGCGGACCGACTTCAACCATCGGCTTCTGGCCATTGGTAAGTTGACGAACTCTTTTGGAGACGAGGTTTACTAGAACCGCAGTATTAGGAATGATTTTAGACGCTTCTTCGAGGAGATGACTGGACATAGGTGAGTTAACAAGAGCCCTTTTGCTCGCCTTACCATCGACGGAATGGATAGACTCCGCTCGATGCTCCTGGTTGTCAACAGATTGGTTCATGAGCTTCGATGATGCACGGAACGCTTGGGACTAGCGGTCGGAGTCGGAGAGCTCTCGATGGAGGGCTTCTTTTGTTCACTCGGCGTCTTTTCCGCTGGTTTCTGCTTTAGCTCGTTGAAGATCTGAAGATAATCGTACGTCGGATAAAATTCAGTTCGGAACGCGCCCCAGGCTCCTTTCTCAAAAGCAACATTGACTTCGCGCAATTTCTCCGGTGGTAGCCGCAGCGTGATGATATGCCCGATACCCATGACGATCCGGTAGGAGACGATTTCAACACCGTCAGGTGGAAAGTTTTTGATAAAACCGGTCTGAGCGAGATGATCATCAATTTCATCTAATGTCTTACTCTGGTCATGCCGAAGAATTACCGTCAGCATGATTTTACCATCGTTACCGGCGTCTTGGGCGACCAAAGATCCGGTAGAAAACCAAAGGAACGAGAGCAGCATTATCCATTTCATGCGCGAGCAGCCTGTCGGACTCGGCCGTCAGGCGAAAGGTTAATTTGTGGATTGTATGGGCAAAAACGGGTGCCGGGAAGATAGGCCACTTCAGCTCTGCGAGCTACGGCGTGCCCGCTACGCTCAATTCCTAAATCTGACGGGCGGCTGGTCTATCCTATGATTCGTCCTCGGACGATTTCGGTTCGTGTTTAATGTAGTTAGCTACAAATTGCTCGCGAAATTGCGCAAAGGTGCCTTGCTCCAAAGCCGTTCTGATCAAGATCATCAGGCGGAGGTAAAAATAGAGATTATGAATCGTGACGAGGCGTAACCCTAAAATCTCTTCCGCCTTAATCAGATGCCGAATGTATGCTCTAGTAAATTGCTGGCAGGTGGAACATTCGCAGCCCTCCTCAATCGGCCGCGGGTCAGCGCGGTAAGGGTTATTTTTGAGGTTCATTGTACCCCGAGCGGTAAACGCCGTACCATTGCGCGCTAAGCGGGTTGGCAAAACACAGTCGAACATGTCAATACCGCGGGCGACCATTTCGATGATCTGCGGTGGGGTGCCAAGACCCATCGCGTACCGCGGTTTCTGGATTGGCAGAAAACGCTCGCTATTCTCGATCGCCCTCATCATCTCCTCTTCCGGTTCTCCGACGCTGACGCCGCCAACGGCATAACCGTCAAAATCAAGATCGACCAAAGAGCAAGCACTTCGCTTTCGTAGATCGTGGTAGACGGCGCCTTGGACGATACCAAATGTCAGAGGGCGATGATCGGCCGATTGTTTCTCCAGCCAGGATCGGCATCTTTCCGCCCAACGCAGGGTCCGATCGAGGCTGGCGGAAGCATATTCATGTTCGCAGGGATACGGCGGGCACTCGTCAAAGACCATCGCGATGTCGGAACCGAGCGTAGTCTGAATTTGCATCGCGATTTCCGGGCTCAGAAAGCAGGGTGAGCCATCGAGATGATTATTGAAGTGGACACCTTCTTCCGTGATTCGACGTAGCTTGGAGAGTGAGAATACTTGGAAACCTCCGCTGTCGGTCAGAATCGGAGCATGCCAATTCATGAAGCGATGAAGTCCTCCCATTTCGCGGATGACCTCGAGCCCGGGACGCAAGAAAAGATGGTAAGTGTTTCCGAGTATAATCTGAGCGCCCACTTCACAGAGTTCGGCGGGCGTCGTCGCTTTGACTGTAGCCTGGGTGCCGACCGGCATAAATACCGGCGTTTCGATGCCGCCGTGGCGGGTTTGCAGTTGACCTCTTCGGGCTTGGGTCACCAAGTCGGTCGAAAGCAGCTTAAATCCCATTAATCTTCTTTCAGCAGCTCTTGTTTAGCTTTTTCGAGTTCGTCAAGCTGTTCTTTGGTTGGTTTTGGGTACTTGAGGGCCAATGCTTTTAGGGCGGCGACGATAATCTGAGAAACACAAAGACGGGTGAACCATTTGTGGTCAGCCGGCACAACGAACCACGGGGCCCGAGGAGTACTAGTGTGAGAAAAAGCCTCTTCATACGAAATCATGTACTTATCCCAGAATTGGCGTTCTCGAATATCGGCAGCCGAAAACTTCCAATTCTTTTCCTTCTGCTCAATCCTTTTTAAAAAACGTTTCTTCTGTTCCTTTCGAGAAACATTCAGAAAAAATTTCAGCACGACAGTGCCATTCTGTGTGAGATAACGCTCAAAATTATTGATCTCCTCGAAGCGCCGTTTCCAGAGATGAGGTCCGCCGTCTTTGGGTGTCAAATGTTGGCTCGCTAAAAGTTCCGGATGCACTCTTACCACAAGTACTTCCTCGTAGTAGGAACGATTGAATATGCCGATACATCCGTGTTCGGGAAGGCACTTCACGGCTCGCCAAAGATAATCATGACGAAGCTCTTCGCCGGACGGGGCTTTGAATGAAGAGACTTGGCAACCTTGCGGATTAACCCCGGACATCACGTGCTTGATCGTGCTATCTTTTCCGGCTGCATCCATCGCTTGAAAGATCAGCAGTAATGATTGGCTTGCATTGGCGTACAGGATGTCTTGTTGTTCCATCAACAATTCGATGTTGCTCCGCAGTAATCCTTCCGCTTCCACCTTATCTTTAAAGTCACCGGTATAGTCGGGATCGAAGTCTCGGGCCAATGAAACAGTCTGGCCAGGTTTCACCAGAATTTTTCCGAGATCGAAGCCACACTTTTTCGAAAAGTAAGGTTCAAGGTCTAGCATGTCGGTGGGACCTAAATTGGGAAGCGAAACTCTGCGATCAAAGTAGCTAATCCCCTAACCGGGTCAGATTTTCCAGTGCTTCCCGATATTTGTGCGCCGTCTTTTCTACCACTTCGAGCGGGAGCATCGGTGCCGGATCTCGCTTGTCCCAGTCGATTGATTCCAAATAGTCGCGCACAAATTGCTTATCGTAGCTTGGCGGATTTACCCCCGGCAGGTAACTGAAAGCCGGCCAAAATCGCGACGAGTCGGGGGTCAAGCATTCGTCAATCAGCAGAATTCGCCCATCCCGGATTCCAAATTCAAACTTGGTATCAGCGATGATGATTCCCCGTCTATGGGCATGTTGAGTTCCGCGCTGATATAACGAGATGCTTAAGTCCTTAAGCCGAACGGCTCGATTCGGTCCGACGGATTGTTCAAACTGTTCCCAAGTGAGGTTCTCGTCATGCCCGGAGTCCGCTTTCCTCGCGGGAGTAAAAAGAGGCTCAGGAAAGGCTGAAGCCAATTTCAGTCCGCTTGGTTGAGAGATTCCAGCCACCGTGCCTTTTTCTTGGTATTCTTTCCATGCCGAACCAGCCAAGTAGCCTCGTACGACACACTCTACCGGCAAAGGTTCCGCTCGTTTCACTAACATTGAGCGGCCGGCCAGTAGCGCGGAAAACTCCTTGAATGGATCCGGAAACTGTCCCGCGTCGACGGAAAGAAAATGGCTTGGTACATCGCTGAAGTAGCGAAACCAGAACGCGGAGAGCTGGGTCAAGACTTGGCCTTTTTCCGGAATCCCTTGTGGGAGGATGCAATCGAAAGCCGAAATCCGATCAGTCGCGACAATGAGTACATCGTCGCCAACCGCAAACAGCTCGCGAACCTTCCCCGTTCGGATCTTTTTTGCTCCGGGGATCGAGACGTTCAGAACTGCAGTCATTTCGAAAGGCGCTCAAGCAACTCCAAAACTTTCCCTTCGATCGCCGGGAGTGCCACTTCAGGTTGGTTGATTGGTAAATCTGGCACGTCCCAATATTCGACTTGGGCAGTCCAAAGAGGGAAATGCTCCACCATCATCGCGAAATGCTCGCTTCGGTCCATCACAACGCGGAGGTCGGCCGATTTCAAGTCATCCTCGGTCAGTTGCATCCGATCGGGCCCGGTGTGATGGAGCGGAATCCGGCGTACCGCCAGGGCTCCGGCGGTAAATGGGGAGAGTGGACCGGTAGCCCAATGAATGGCTAATCCGCGTGAAATCGCCCTCCAAGGGAGGCCTTCTTTCGACGCGTGATAGTTAAAGACAGCTTCCGCAAATCGGCTTCGGTAGAAATTTCCGGTGCAGATGAACAAAACTGTTTTGGCCACCTGCTGGCATACTTTGAAATCGGGTGGAACGCAACGCGGGGGAGAGCGGATCCATCGTCCTGGAATGGTTTTCAATTGCGAGCTTCCTTGGCGTCGGAGGGCGAGCCGCTTGCGGCTCCCGCAAACGGCCCGTGATTGGCAATGCTCACGGATTTTTGGCTCGATTCCTCGGAACCGCGGTGGGTTGTTTCCGGGCGTCGCAAGCGACGCGCCCTCCGAGCGCGGGGTATCCTATCGTTTTTTCCGATAACGGACTTTGGCGCCGGCGAGAAAACTGCCTCCATGACCTCGCATTTGCGCTTTCTTACGAATACCCGTTAATTCAAGGTCAAAATGAGCTTTCAAGAAATGGGATTAATGGATGCAGTAGTGCATGGGGTGCAATCTTTGGGTTTCGTTGAACCCACCCCTGTTCAGGAGCGGTGCATTCCATTGATCTTGCAGGGTCGCGACGTCATCGGATCGGCCCAGACCGGGACTGGAAAAACGGCGGCTTTTGCCCTTCCGATCTTGTCCAGGCTCAAGGATCGCCGAGGTCCGCGATGCCTTGTTTTGGAGCCGACGCGCGAGCTGGCACTTCAGGTCGAAACCGCTTTTCAGTATTATGCTCGTTTCACCGAAATCGAGATCGGAGTAGTTTACGGCGGAGTTGGTTATGACCGCCAAAAGAAGTTGATCCAGTTCGGAGTCGATGTCGTAGTCGCGACGCCCGGTCGTCTCCTTGATCTGCAACAGCAGGGATTACTTCGTCTCGATCAGATCGAAATCCTTGTTTTGGACGAAGTGGATCGGATGCTCGACATGGGATTTTTGCCTGATGTCAAAAAGATTGTTCAGCTCTGTCCCACCGATCGCCAGACGTTACTTTTTTCTGCGACGATTCCACCTGAGATCGAATCGCTTTCGTCCTGGGTCTTGCGGGATCCGGAGATTGTCGAGATTGGGGTGCGCCGCGCCGTGGCCGAAACAGTTACCCATGCGTTTTATCCGGTGGCGGCTGCTCAGAAATTCGATCTGTTGGTATCCCTCCTGGAACAAACCCATTATGAGAGCGTAATAGTCTTCACTCGAACTAAGCAGGCAGCCGACGAGATTTCCGACCGGCTCAAGGCGCTTCGACACTCAGTTACCGTTCTGCACTCGGACCGAAAGCAAAGTGAACGGACAGCTGCACTCGCTGGGTTTAAGAGCGGCAAATATGAAGTCTTGGTGGCAACCGATATCGCCGCTCGTGGCCTAGATATCGCTGGGGTCACTCACGTCATGAATTATGATATCCCGCTTCATCCGGAAGATTATGTCCATCGTATTGGTCGGACGGGGCGCGCCGAACAGGCTGGAGACGCTTTTACCTTGGTGACCGCCGAAGAACTCAAGGCGATGACCGACATTGAAAAATACATCAACCAAAAGGTGCCACGCCTTAGATTGGATGGATTTAATTATGTGTATACGGCTCTTTTCGACGAAGGAAAGAAACCGCTTCGACCGGTCAAAGGATTCCGAACGAGCCGGGGGTATTCTTTCGGCCGGTATGGACGGTAAGAAATGACAGATGACAAATGACCTTGCTGAAGCTGGTCATCTGTCATTTGTCATCCGCTTCGCGGCTACCGGCTCAGATCGAGCAGAATCTTGTCAAGCGCCGCATTAATTCGTGAGGTGGCTGTCAAGCGATTGCGCCATTCACGCGGGATTGCCTGGATGCCGAGATGAGCCCCCAGCCACGAGCCCAGCATTGCTGCACGACCGGCGTTGTCGCCGCCCGCCCGTATCGTAGCAAGTATGCAGGTTTCAAAATCGTCCGCATGTTTCAAAAATGCATGCAATGCTGACGGGAAACTTTGCTCGAGTGGACAAGCCTGGCCGAAAGTCTGAGTCGCTTCCGTGACATCGTTAAGCGTTTCTTCGAGTGCCCCTTGGCTCTTGTATCGGATCTCCGGCCAGAATTTTTGGTCGATGCCCATGAATTCCATCTGCGCTTGTTCCAGTGCATTGTGAACATTTTCTCCGCGGAACAGCTCACGCAGCAGGAGCGTGTGAAACTGCATATACGCAATGGTGCGTCCGTTGTTCTGACAGACGCGGGTAGCTGTGCGCACAATGTCGAGCAATTCCGAATTTCGCCAATAGCGGACGACCAAGCTGGCAATGCGAGAAGCTGCAGCCAAATGGTCGTCATCCGCTCCTTGCTGGAAGTCAAACTTCCGGTCAGGATTTGCAGCGCGAAAGGAATGAAAATTCTCGAGTGTTCCTTTCGTTGCCTTATCTAAATAGCCTGAGTAGGTCTCTGGATTGAACCGCAGGACAAATGCCTCCCCAAAGACTCTCTCATCAAACCGACCGCTAGAAGCGATCGACTCCAAAAGGACGAGAGCCCCATCTCCATAATGTGTCTGGTCGCCCGACTTCTTGCCGAAATGGTAGTGTCCTTCTATCGGCGCCTCAAATCCGATGATCCCTCTCGGGAATTTGGACCTAAGCTCGTCGAGGTCATAGATCCAGTGAGTTCCAAGCGCGGCAGCGTCGCCGACAAATTGGCCCCATACCGCGCCCCTCAGCCGGTCATCGACTGTTACATCCCTAATCGAATCAACCGCAATCATGTCATCTCTTTCTATAACGAACAGAAGACAAGAAAATCAGGAAAGATCGTGACGCAAGCGGGTTTTCTCTTAGGGGCTTCAGCTCGCACCTTGGTCGCGAAACCAGTGCGCCATATCCTAATCGGATGACCGCGAACCCACGTCGATTGCTCGAAAGAACTTTTTGCTGCGAGTTTTTGTGGGCGTGCTTAGATCTACGATTCTCGGCGGCGTGGTTGCAAATCATCACTAAGAACGAATGAGGGTGCGAAAGTAAACGTCGAACGAGTGTTACCTTTAGACTCTGAACTGATGCGTTTCCCGAAAATTGCGAGTGTGCTTTGGCTAGTCACAGGATTTGCCCTGCCGCCGGTCATAGCCAATACCTCTGCGAATAACCAACCAAGTCCGGCCAAACTTTCTGTCTTTCTTGCCAAGAATAAGACTAGCGGGAAAAAATCGGCGACCAAAGGACGATCGAAAACCAAGCATCGAGCGGCACGAAAAGGCCAAGGACCGGCGCGGGAGGAAAGTTTTGAAGAAGTCTTTCCGCCGGGTCACAAGTTTACGCCGGACGAGAAGGCGGAGGCTAGCACATTGGGAACTTACTTCGCAAACGCGATGTGGAAGGATGCCTACAAACTTTCGACTAACTCGGTAAAGCAACACCCTGATCGCTGGTGGCTGCATGCCGCCAGGGCGGCGGCGGCCTCCAATCTGAACCGCCCTAAGGATGTCATTGACGCAGTCGATTCGGCTATTCGAACGAACAACGGAGATGCGAATCGAGGGAATCTCACCGAACTCAAGGTTCTCAAGGCGAACGCACTGAGTCGACTGGGACAAAAAAGCGCGGCAATCAGCACTTTTCTCGAGGCGGCCAGTACTTCGCCACGTGATCCATATAGCCGAGCGGGAGCCGCTTGGATCTATGCCACCGCAAACGACCCTCAGGCTCGGAATGGAACGAATGCCGTCACGCTAGCTGCCGCGGCAACCAAACTTTCCCATGAAAAGGATGCTACAATCCTCGATGTTCTCGCGGCCGCTTACGCCGAACAGGGTGATTTTGCGCTCGCACAGAAATGGGAGGGGAAAGCGATTTTATCCGGCGATTCGGACGATATTCCGTACTACCAGCATCGTCTGAGCTTCTATCAGGCCCGCAAGCCGTGGCGGGAGAATTCGAAGTAATCGGTAATCGGTGATCGGTGATCGGTGATCGGTGATCGGTGATCGGTAATCAGTGATCAGTGCATCAAATAAGCGGGCGCTGGTCGGAAAGACCTGAGCATACA
>Ga0137415_10004065_pt1 | contig 14486 bp, 14 predicted proteins | sample CZODoug3_1_1_16f_FD_183082 | JGI IMG/M metagenome (GOLD analysis project Ga0137415, IMG submission 183082) | Vadose zone soil fungal communities from Angelo Coast Range Reserve, California, USA - CZODoug3_1_1_16fungal (Hybrid Assembly) | ecosystem: Environmental > Terrestrial > Soil > Vadose... | reverse complement strand
CCGTACCTCGTCGTCGTACTGGTCCGCCGACACGGCGAGCCGGGCGGCGTGCACGGCGTGCGCCTCGAAGCCCTGCACGGTCGAGTACGCCCGCCGGATGTCCTCGGCGCCGGGCAGCTCGGCGGGTGACACCTCGGCGTCGAAGTCGTCCAGCCGGGCGCGGGCGGTCGCGGTGACCGACGGATCGGCCGGCGTCACCGCGTTCGGCTCCAGCCAGCCGATCCTCGGCCGGTCAGGCGCCATGCCGGCCGCCCCGCGCAGCAGGCCCGCCGGGGTGCCGGACGGGGCGGTCGAGCTGGTCACCGGGGTGATCAGGGCCTGCCAGAGCGCCCAGCAGTCGGCGGCGGTGCGCGCCATCGGGCCGATGGTGTCCAGTGACCGGGACAGTGGGAAGACGCCGTCGGTCGGCACCGCGCCCTGGGTGGGCCGCAGGCCGACGATGCCGCACAGCGCGGCCGGGATGCGGACCGAGCCGCCGGTGTCGGTGCCCACCGCGAGCGGCACGATGCCGGCGGCCACCGCGACCGCCGATCCCGCGCTGGAGCCACCGGACATGTGCGCGGGGCGGTACGGGTTGCGCGCCGCGCCGTTCGCCGAGCGGTCCCCGGTGGCCCCGTAGGCGAACTCGTGCGTCGTCGTCTTGCCGATCACGATCGCACCGGCCGCCCGCAGCCGGCGCACGCATTCGGCGTCGCGGGCGGGCACGTAGCCGGCGAAATGGCGGGCGCCCATGGTCGTGCGCAGGCCCGCGGTGGCCACCAGGTCCTTGATCGCGACCGGGATGCCGTGCAGCGGGCCCCGGTCGACGCCGGCCGCGAGCTCCTCGGCGGCGCGCGCGGCGGCGGCCCGGGCGGCGCAGGCGTCGAGCGTGACGAACGCGTTGAACCTCGGGGCCAGCCGGGTCGCCGCGCGCAGTGCCTGGTCCACCAGCTCGGTGGGGGTGACCTGGCCGGCGCGCAGGGCGGCGGCCAGCGAGTGCACGGTCTGTCCGGCGAAGTAACCGGCCTCGGGAGGGCTGGGCAACACGGCGGTCATGCCTTGCCGCCGACGGCTGATGAACCCACGCTTTCCCCCCGGTCGGCAGATCGCGAGGGCTGGCGAGCCGGCCACGGTCGCGGAAAACCCGAACGATTGGGGTGCCGATCTAAGGTGATATAACCCTGGCCGGGGCGAGCGTGTCAAGCGTCGGCGCTAATCCAGGGTCACGATATCCGAACGCCGCTGATCGGCCGGCGAGCCCGCCCGGGAGCTGCCCTCGGACGCTGAGGCCGGTGCGGGCGGAATGCCGCGATCCCGCTTAGGGTCGGGTCATGGCCATTGATCCCGTGATGCAATTCGTCCTTGATGCGCTGCCGACGGAGGGCATCGCCGACGTCGGCTACCAACGGGTCCGTGAGGTGATCCGGGAGCGGATGGCCGCCATGCCGCCGCCGCCCGAGCTGCCCCGGGTCGAGGACCGCACGGTCGCCGACGGCATCCCGGTCCGGATCTACTGGCCGGTTGCCGACCCGGCCGACCTGCCGGTGGTGGTCTACTACCACGGCGGCGGCTGGGTGGTCGGCGACCTGGACAGCCACGACGCGATCGCCCGCTCGATCGCCATCGCGGTCGGCGCGGTCGTGGTCGCGGTGGACTACCGGCTGGCCCCGGAGTACCCGTTCCCGGCGGCGGTCGACGACTCGTGGGCGGCGCTGAAGTGGGTCTCCGAGCACGCCACCGAGCTGGGCGGCGACCCGGCGCGGTTGGCCGTGGCCGGCGACTCGGCCGGCGGCAACCTGGCCGCCGTGGTGTCCCAGCTGGCCCGCGACGCCGGTGGCCCGTCGATCAAGTTCCAGCTGCTCTGGTACCCGGCGACCACGCTGGACTCCACGCTGGCCTCGATGGACGAGAACGCCGACGCCCCGGTGCTCACCAAGGCCGACACGTTCGCCTTCCTGGACCTGTACCTGAAGGGCAGCGACCCGGCGGCGCGGCCGGTCACGCTCGCGCCGGCCCTGGCCGAGAGCCTGGCCGGACTGCCACCGGCGTACGTCGCCACCGCGCAGTACGACCCGATCCGCGACGACGGCGTGCGCTACGCCGAGCTGCTGCGCGCGGCCGGCGTGCCGGTGGAGCACCACAACGCGGAGACGCTCGTGCACGGCTACGTCTCGTTCGGCATCGCGGTGCCCGCCGCGCAGGAGGCGGTTGCCGCCGCACTCGCCGCCGTCAAAGCCGCCCTGTAGCGCTGGCCTGTGAGTGGTGTTGGTCGCTATAGCGACCAATACCACTCACAGGGTCACAGCGTCAGAAGTTGATCATGCCGTGGAGCAGGCCGTGGTAGGCCTCCTGCAGGGCCTCGGACAGCGTCGGGTGCGCGTGCACGTTGCGGGCCAGCTCGTTCGCGGTGAGGTCCCACTTCTGGGCCAGGGTCAGCTCGGGCAGCAGCTCGGTGACCTCGGGGCCGATCAGGTGGCCGCCGAGCAGCTCGCCGTAGGTCTCGTCGCTGATCAGCTTGACGAAGCCGCCCGGGTCGGCGAGCCCCTGCGCTTTGCCGTTCGCGGTGAACGGGAACTGCGCGACCTTGATCTTCCAGCCCTTCTCGGCGGCCAGCTCGCGGGCCTGGGCCTCGGTGTAGCCGAAGCTGGCCACCTGCGGCTGGCAGAACGTGGCGCGCGGCATCATCACGTAGTCCAGTTCGACGGTCTCCGCGCCGGCGATCGTCTCGGCGGCCACCACGCCCTGCGCCTCGCCGACGTGCGCGAGCATCAGCTTCGCGGTGACGTCGCCGATCGCGTAGACGTGCGGCACGTTGGTGCGCATCCGGTCGTCGATGGCGATCGCGCCGCGGTCGGTGAGCTGGACGCCGGTGTTCTCCAACCCGTAGCCCTTGACCCGGGGCGCGAAGCCGATCGCCTGGATGACCTTGTCGGCCTTGAGCTCCTTGGTGGCGCCGTCCTTGCCGCTCACGGTGACGGTGACGCCGCCGTCGGACTCGGTGATCGACTCCACCCGCGTCGAGGTGAGCACGTCCACCCCGTACTTGCGGTACCGCTTGGCCAGCTCCTTGGACACGTCCGCGTCCTCCAGCGGCAGCAACCGGTCCAGGAACTCCACGACGGTGACCTGCACGCCGTAGCAGCTCAGCACGTAGGCGAACTCGACGCCGATCGCCCCGGCGCCGGCGATGACCACGCTGCCGGGCAGCTCGCGGGTGAGGATCTGCTCCTCGTAGGTGACCACCCGGTCCGAGCGGGAGGTGCCGGGCAGCAGCTTGGTCTCGGTGCCGGTCGCGATGATCACGTCGTCGAAGGTCACCGTCTCGGAGCCGCCGCTGGACAGCGCCACGTCGATGGTGTGCGCGTCGCGGAAGGTGCCCCGGCCGTCGAACTCGGTGATCTTGTTCTTCTTCATCAGGAAGTGCACGCCCTTGACCCGGCCGTCGGCCACGATCCGGCTGCGGTCGAACGCGACGCCGAAGTCGAAGGACACCTCGCCGGAGATGCCGAAGGTCTTGGCCTCCCTGGTGAAGATGTGTGCCAGCTCGGCGTTGCGCAGCAGCGCCTTGGAGGGGATACAGCCCACGTTGAGGCACACCCCGCCCCAGTACTTCTCCTCGATGACGGCCACCTGGCGGCCCAGCTGGGCGGCGCGGATGGCGGCGACGTAGCCACCGGGACCGGCACCGAGAACAACGACGTCGAAATGCGGCATGGCTGCCACGTTAGTGTCCCGGGCCCCGGTGTGTACCGGCGAAGACGAGTGATCCTCGGCTACCGGATCGGCACCCGGCCGGACAGGGCGCGCCGCACCTGCGTGCTCAGGTCCGGCATCGAGCGGATGTAGTTGGCCCCGCACTCGGAGCAGAGCAGCTCGTACACCGGCTCGCCACCCTGTACCCGCAGGTAGTTGATCTGGCGTTCGGTGTGCTCGATGAAGCACGGCAGGTCGGGATCGCGGTTGAACAGCGGGTCCCGCGCGGTCTGCTGGGCGGTCGCCAGCCGGGTCCGGGCCACCCGCATGGCCAGCGCCTCGCCCATCGGCGACACCTCGCCACCGGTGACGTGGCGTACCGCGGGGTGCCGGAACGGGCGCAGCGCGATCCAGGCCATCACGCTGCCGCAGTAGCCGCAGACCAGTTCGCGTTGGTACCTGCGGAACACGGACAGGACGCTGTCGAGCACGGTCGCTCACCTCATTCCGGCCGGCACCGCGCGCTCCCGGGGTACCGGCTCTGACGGTCCTCCCTTCGGTCCGTGAAGGGAATCCGACTCCTTCCTACGGACTACCACCGACAATATTCCCGGTTCGACCCGCCCCGGCTGCTCGAGCACGACCTGGGCACCGACGTGCTGCGCTGGGAGCTGCTGCCCATCGCCGAGGGCCCTGGGAGTCGGCTGGCTAAAGCCGGGGCGGTGTTCGCGATCGCATACGGTCCGGCCGGTTCGGGCCCGCCGAGGGGGTGCGGCGGTGTCCTCTGGGAGCCATGTCATGGCGCGGCTCCCCCTACGGCGCCCCGGCCTACCGCGAACGGGGTGACCTCGTCGGCCGGGCGGTGCTGGTCGGCGGGGTGCTGGCCACGGCCGCGGTCCTGTTCGCGCTGCTCGTGACGTGTTTCGGGCCGTCCCGACCGCCGGCGGCACCGGACCCGGCCACCCGGCCCAGCTCGGCGCTCGCGGAGCGCGGCCCGGCGACCCGGCCCGACGACCGGGGCCCCGACCCGCCCGACCCCGGCTCGTCCGATGCGAACTCGTCCGGTACCGGTTCGGGAGGGCGGCCCGAGGGCCGCTCGCCGGCGTCGGAGTGGGAGTCGGGCTGGGGGCCGGACTGGGGGGCGGCCGTGCCGAGCCCGCGCGCTGGTGCGGCGGACGGATCGGACGGCGGGTGGGGTGGCGCGTGGGGGTCGGCGCTGCCGCGGGCCCGGGCCGGGCCGGTGGCCTGCACGCGGGAGATCACTGACCTCGCCCAGCTGCACGCCGCGATGGTCAACTCCGGCCCGGACGAGATCATCTGCGTGCGGGGGCCACAGACCGGGCCGGCCGCGCTGGCCGCCGTGGCGTTCGCCCGGTCGCAGCTCGGCGAGCCGTACCGGTGGGCCGGCAACGGCCGCGCGGACGGCGGCTTCGACTGTTCCGGGCTGACCTCGGCGTCCTACGCGTCCGCCGGCATCCCGATCCCGCGGACCGCCCAGGCGCAGTTCAACGCCGGCCCCCAGGTGCCGCGCTGGCAACCGATCAAGCCAGGTGACCTGGTCTTCTTCGGCAGCGGACCGCGCGGCGTCGGGCACGTGGGGCTGGCCATCTCGGCCACCAAGATGATCAATGCGCCGGACGTCGGCCAGGTCGTCACGATCGGCCCGATCCAGCGCCGGGACTACGTCGGGGCGACCCGCCCGGTATCCGGCGAGCCGCCGCCCGCCCGATCCAGCGCCGAACAGCCCGGTACCGACTCGGTCGACGGCAGTACCGCGGCTCCGTGGCGGTCAGGCACCGGCTGACGCGGTGATCCGCGCGGCGAGCGCCCGACTGTGCTCGACCAGCTCGGGCGGGCTCTCCACGACATACGGCCCCCCGGCCGAGCTGGTGGCGTCGGGCGAGTCGGCCGGTTTGGTCACAGCGGTCCACCTGCGCCGGGGCGGAATCTAATTACGTAGGTGGGCGTGCCGATCATCTCTAGAATCCGCTCAGCGGGCGTCGCGTTCGCGTCCACCCGGAGGGGGCTCCAATGTTCGGCTTTATTGTTCTGCTCATACTCGTGGGGCTCGCCATCTATGGCGTAATGAGCTTCAACCGCCTTGTCGCGCTGCGCAACCGGGTCGATTCCGCATGGGCCCAGATTGATGTCCAGCTCAAGCGCCGGCACGATCTGATTCCGAACCTGGTGGAGACGGTCAAGGGTTACGCGGCGCACGAGCGGGAGACGCTGGAGCGGGTCGTCCAGGCCCGCAACATCGCGGTCGCCGCGCAGGGCCCGCAGGCCCAGGCCGAGGCCGAGAACGCGCTGTCCGGCACGCTGAAGACGCTGTTCGCGGTCACCGAGGCGTACCCCGAGCTCAAGGCGAACCAGAACTTCCTGCAGCTCCAGGAGGAGCTCACCTCGACAGAGGACCGCATCGCCTACTCGCGCCAGTTCTTCAACGACAGCGTCCAGAAGCTGAACACCACGATCGAGACGTTCCCGTCGATGTTCTTCGCCGGCCCGGCCAAGGCCACCCGGCGCGAGTACTTCCAGACCGACGAGGCCGACCGGTCGAACGTCCAGGTCCAGTTCTGAGTCCGTCCCACTGTCGGATCCACTGACTGATTGGTCCTGGTAAATGCGATGTTCGATCAGGTCGTGCAGAACAAGCGGCGTACCGCGCTGCTCATCGTCGTATTTCTGATCCTCACCGTCGCGGTATTCGCGGTCGTTTTCCGCATGATGCGTTTCGGGTCCGGCGCCATTGTGTTGGCCGTGCTGCTCGGCGGCGGTACGGCATTCCTCTCCTATTGGCTGTCGGACCGGATCGCGCTGATGATGAGCCAGGCCCGGCCGGCGTCACCGGAGGAGTACGCCCGGCTGCACAACCTGGTCGAGGGCCTGTGCATCGCCGGCGGGCTGCCCAAGCCGCGGATCTACATCGTCGAGGACACCGCGCCCAACGCGTTCGCCACCGGCCGCAACCCGGCGAACGCGGCCATCGCGGTCACCACCGGCCTGCTGGCCAAGATGAACCGGGCCGAGCTGGAGGGCGTGCTGGCCCACGAGCTGGCACACATCAAGAACTACGACATCCTGGTCTCCACGCTCGCGGTGACCATGGTCGGGATGATCTCCATCGTCAGCGACCTCTCGATGCGGATGCGCTGGTACGGCGGCAGTCGGGACAACGACCGGGACAACGACCGGGACGGCGGCGGCCTCGGTGCGCTGCTGGGCATCCTCGGCGTGGTGCTGCTGGTGGCCGCGCCGCTGCTGGCCCAGCTGATGCAGTTCGCGGTCAGCCGCAACCGGGAGACCCTGGCCGACTTCTCCGGCGCCGAGCTGACCCGGTACCCGCCCGGGCTGATCTCGGCGCTGGAGAAGCTGCGCGACGACCAGACGGTGGTGACCTCGCACAGCCGCGCCACCGCGCACCTGTGGATCGAGTCGCCGCTGCCCCGGGAGAAGGCCGAGGGCAGGCTCTCCCGGCTGAACAAGATGTTCGACACCCACCCGCCCCTGGACGAGCGCATCGCCGCGCTCCGTGCGCTCTGACCCGACCCCGCCGGCCGGTTACCGGCTAGCGGGCCAGGTGGTGGCCGAGGTGTGCTCCTGGGCGAGCCGGCGCAGCGCGGCGAACAGGGCGTCGCCGAGCACGGTGCCCACCACGGCCGCCTCCACGACGGTCTCCCGCTCGGGCAGGCCCCGGACGCCGGCGAGGTCGAGCGCGGCCACCTGGTCGGCCAGCTCGGCGTAGCCGGCCAGCCGGTCGACCAGCTCGGTGCGGCCCAGTGCGGCGAACGCGCCGATCGTACCGACGGCGGAGTCGACGACCGGGTTGTCAGCCCGCAGCTCCCAGCCGCGCCGCGCCGCGACCTCGGTGAGCAGCGCCATGGCCCACGCCCTGGTCGGCTCGTCGACGTTGATGCGGCGCAGCTGCAGGGCGCGCTGGGTGGTGCCGAGCACCTTGTGGATGTCGTCGCGCTCGTCGATCCCGTCGAGCACCTCGCGGACCCTGGCGATGGACAGCCCGCCGACGTCCAGCAGCGCACGCACCAGCTTCAGCCTGCGCACGTGCTCGCGGTCGTAGCGGGCCTGGTTCGGGCTGGTCCGCTCGCCGGGCGGCAGCAGTCCCTCACGCAGGTAGTACTTGATCGTCGCGACCGGAACGCCGGACTCGGCGCTCAGCTCGGCCATTCGCATGAACTCGGACCTCTCCGCCGGCCATTCCGCGATTGGGGTGGACGCGGACCAGATGGATACCTTAGCTTTCTAAAACAGATAGCTTCACTATCTGATCACTGGGAGGCACCATGGAACAGCTGGCCGACCGGGTGCGCGGGTGGCACCGACCAATGGCGTGGTTCGCCGGGGTGATGGCCGTGACGGCCCTCGGCTCGGTGGTCGGCCTCGTCGTCGACGACCGGATCCTGCTCGGCGCGCCGATCTGGCTGAAGCCGCTGAAGTTCGCGATCTCGATGACCGTGTACTGCCTGACCTGGGCCTGGATGTACTCGCTTTTGGTCGTGCGGCGGCGCCTCGCGTCGAGGGTGTCCAGCGGGATCGTGGTCTTCCTGGCCATCGAGTACCTGGTCATCGTGGTCCAGGTGGTGCGGGGCCGGCCCAGCCACTTCAACATGTCGACGCCGTTGGACGGTGCACTGTGGGTGACCATGGGCGGCACCATCGCCGCGCTCTGGGTCGGCACCGCGATCCTCACCGCGCTGGTGCTCCGGGCGCCGATCGCCGACCCGGCGAGCCGCTGGGCGGTTCGGCTCGGTGCGCTGATCTCGCTGGTCGGGCTCGCGCTCGGCGGACTGATGACCTCAACGCCCGCGCAGACCGTGCCGAGGAGCATCGGCGGCGTCCAGCGGATGATCGGCGCGCACAGCGTCGGCGTGCCGGACGGCGGCCCCGGCATGGCGCTGACCGGCTGGAGCACCACCGGCGGCGACCTGCGCATCCCGCACTTCATCGGCATGCACGCGCTGCAGGCCCTACCGCTGCTCGCGCTGCTGCTGGCCGCGCTGGCCACCCGGCTGCCCCGGCTGCGCCCACCCGGCGCGCGGGCCGAGCTGGTCGTGGTCGCGGCGGCGGCCTACGCCGGGCTGGTCGCCCTGGTCACCTGGCAGGCCGAACGCGGCCAGCCGCTGATCCGGCCGGACGCCGCCACCCTGGTCGCGCTCGCCGTGCTGGTCGTCGGCACGCTCGGGGCCGGCGGCTACGCGCTGCGCCGGCGAAACGGCGCACGGCCCGCCGGTAGCTCGCCGCGCGCGGAGGTGACGGCGTGACCACGGACCTGCTGTTCCAGCTGACCTTCTACCTGGCGCTGCCGTTCTGGGTGCTGCTGATCCTGGCGCCGCGCTGGTCCTGGACGCCGAGGGTGCTCGCCTCGCCGTGGGTGACCCTGCTGCCGCTGGCGGTGTACCTGGTGGTGGCGCTGCCGCACTTCGGCGAGCTGTGGCGGGTGGTCAGCCAGCCGGAGCTGGGCCCGCTGCGGGAGTTCCTGGGGCAGCCCTACGGCGCGGCCGCGATCTGGGCCCACCTGGTGGCGTTCGACCTGTTCCTCGGCCGCTGGATGTACTTCGAGGGCCGCGCACTCGGCCTGCCCACCGTGCTGGTCAGCGCCATCCTGCTGCTGACCATCTTTCTGTCCCCGTTCGGCCTGCTCGCCTTTCTCGCCGCGCGCAGTGGCCGGGTCGCCCTCACACGGCGGCGGGCGACCGGGCAGCGGCCGCCAGCGCGTCCAGCCCCAGCCTGATCGGGCGCTGGTCCCGGCTGCCCCGGCGGGTGGCGGTGAGCAGCCGCCGCCGGGGCACCGGTTCGGCGAGCGTCACCTGGGCCACCGCCAAGCCGCCGGCCACCGGGATCGGGCGCGGCTTCCTGCAGATCCCGAAACCGTCCGCCACCAGCGCGAACGTGGCGCCCCAGTCCTTCGCGTGGTGCACCGTGCGCGGCGTGAAACCGGCCGTCGCGCAGGCCGTCGCGACCAGGTCGTACTGGTCGCAGCTGTGCGGCTTGGGCAGTACCCAGTCCTCGTGCGCGGTCTGCTCCAGCGGCACGTCGTGCCGCCCGGCCAGTGGATGGTCCAGCGGGACCAACAGGTCCTGCGGTTCGTCCAGCACGGCGTGCCGGGAGAACCTCGGGTCGTCGGCGGCCGGCCCGCCCAGGTTGGGCAGCGTGATCGCGATGTCCACCTTGCCGGCGAGCAGCCGCTGGTACGCGTCCGCCGTCTCCACCTCCAGCAGCCGGACCTCGAGCAGCGGGTCGACCTCGCGCAACCGCCGTACCGCCGGGATGAGCAGGCTGGGCACTACCGAGGCGAAGCCGGCGAGGCGCAGCGTGCCGCCGGCGTGGTCGGCGTAGGCGACAGCTCGCCCCTGGCCCGTTCCCAGTGCGCGGCGAGTGAGTCGGCGTGGAGGAGCAGGGCGTGCGCGACCGGAGTGAGCCGGATCCGCCGCCCGTCCGGCTCCAGCAGCGGCGCTGACGTACCGGGCGCTGACGTACCGGGCGGTGCAGCAGTGTGGCCGCAGCGGGCGCCGTGGCGGCGGTGGGCGTGTTTGTGGTAGCTGCGTGGTGGTCACACAATCCAGAGTGCGGCTAGGAAGGACCTCCGACAGGGGTCGCTCCGCGCTTACGGATAACTCGGATCCGACGTCGCGCACCTTCCAGGGTTCCCGCGCACCCCGCACCCTGCGCGAGAACCACGCAAGATGCGCGACGACCGTACGGAAGGTGCGCGAGAACCACGCAAGATGCGCGAGAACCCGCCCGTGCGGCGGCGGCACAGCCCAATCACTGCGCCGCCAACCCCGAGGGGCACCTGCCCGAGCAGCTCAGCCCAACCACCGCTGTACAACCGCATCAGGATCGGGGCGGGCCACCGGCTGGGCGGCGGTCAGCGGGTGAGCGGGCCATGGCGGCTCGGCCGGCCGAGCTCCGGCGCGGTCCGTCCGTCGGGCGCCCAGTCCGGCAGCTCGGCGTGCCCGGCCGGCTGGGCCTGCGCTCCCCAGCGCCGCAGCGACCGGGTGATCAGCACCGGGTGGTCGAAGCACTCGCTGACGTTCTCGCTGGTCAGTACCTGATCGACGGGGCCGGAGCTGAGCGTGCGGCCGCCGGCCAACAGCATCGCGTGCGTAGTGCTGGTCGGCAGCTCCTCCAGGTGGTGGGTGACCAGCACGCTGGCCAGCCGGGGGTGCTCGGCGCGCAGCGTATCGATCGCGGTGAGTAGCCGCTCCCGGGCGGCCAGGTCCAGCCCGGTGCTCGGCTCGTCGAGCAGCAGCAGATGGGGCCTCGGCATCAGGGCCCTGGCCACCAGGGTGCGGCCGAGCTCGCCCTGGGAGAGGGTGGTCAGCCCGGCGTTGCGCAGCGCGGACATGCCGAGCAGCGCCAGCAGCTCGTCGGCCCTGCGCAGCTCCTCGGCGCTCGGCTTCCAGCGCGGGATCAGCCCGTTCGTGCCGGTCGCGCCGGTGAGCACGGCCTGTTCCACGGACATCCGGTCGTCCAGCGGCTGGCGTGGGTCGACGTGCCCGATCCAGCCGCGCAGCTCCCGCATGTCCACCCGGCCGAGCCGGTAGCCGAGCACCTCGACGCTGCCCCGGGTCGGGTGTCGCACCGCGCCGCACAGGCTCAGCAGCGTGCTCTTGCCGGCCCCGTTCGAGCCGAGCAGCGCCCAGTGCTCGCCGGCGTGCACCGTGAGGTCGATGCCGGCGAGGATCTCCCGGCCCTCCCGCACGAAGTCCACGCCGGTCACGCTCAGCACCGGCGCGCCGTCGTCCTTGCCAGTGCCGTCCTTGCCCGCGCTCACCGCCGGGGTGCGCCGCTCCGCCACATCAGCTCCGATCATGGTCCGGGGGACACGGTCACGCCTGACTATTCCCGGTCGGGCCGCCGCCGGCACCGTGAGCTGGACCTCTGCCCGCCGGTTCGGGCCCGGGCACGGCCTGCCCCCTGCCGAGTTAACCGGCCGTCGCCAGGGCGGTGCGGCGGTCCGCGTCGGGGTAGCGTCGCACCGCATGGGCCAAGAACGCGCGCTGGTGCTGGGCGGTGGAGGTTTGGCCGGCATCGCCTGGCAGACCGGGGTGCTGTTCGGGCTCGCCGAGGAAGGGGCCGACGTGACCGGCGCCGACCTGGTGATCGGGACCTCGGCGGGGGCGGCGGTGGGCGCCCAGCTGGGCAGCGGGCTGCCGCTTGCTGAGCTGTACGAGCGCCAGGCCGACCCCGCGCGGCAGAACACCGAGCTGACCCCCGCCGGCAGCTCGGTGGACGAGCTGATGGCCAAGATGGTCGATCTGTCGGCGCAGATCGCCGACGTCACCGAGCTGCGCAGGCGGATCGGCGACCTGGCGCTGAGCGCGGACACGCCGACCGAGTCGGCCCGCCGCGAGGTGATCAGCGCCCGGCTGCCCAAGCAGGACTGGCCGGCCTGGCTGCTCTACCTGGTCGCGGTCGAGGTGCGCACCGGCGAGTCGATCGTGTTCGACCGGGACTCCGGCGTCGAGCTGGTCGACGCGGTGGCGGCGAGCTGCGCCGTGCCGGGAGTGTGGCCGCCGGTGACCATCGAGGACGCGCGGTATATGGACGGCGCCGTGCGCACGTTCACCAACGTCGACCTCGCCGAGGGCTACGAGCGGGTGCTGGTGATCGCGCCGATGGTCGAGCCCACCTTTCCCGACCAGCTCGCCCGGCTGACCGGTCGGAAGGAGTCGCTGCGCCCGGACGGCGAGTCAGTCGCCGCGTTCGGCACCGACGTACTGGACCCCGCGGTCCGCGCCCCGGCCGCCCGGGCCGGCCGCGCCCAGGGCAACCGGGCCGCCGAGCGGATCACCGCACTGTGGAACTGAGCTCGCCGAACCGGGTGTCCAGGTTGCCCGCCTCGATCGCCGACCGGCTGCGGCTGCCGGTGATCGCCGCGCCGATGCTGCGGGTGTCCGGCCCCGAGCTGGTGATCGCGGCCTGCCGGGCCGGCGTGATCGGCGCGTTCCCGACCGCGAACGCCCGCACCCTGGACGACCTCGACCGCTGGCTGACCGAGATCACCTCGGCCACCCGGGGCACGGCGCCGTACGCGGCCAACCTGATCATCCGGCAGCCCCGGCTCGCCGACGACCTGGCCTGTCTGGTGCGGCACCGGGTGGAGGTGGTGATCACGAGCGTCGGGTCGCCGGCCGCCGTGTTGGGCCCGCTGCACGAGGTGGGTGCGCTGGTGCTCGCCGACGTGGCCACCCTGGCGCACGCGCGCAAGGCGGCCGCGACCGGCGCGGACGGCCTGGTACTGCTCAGTGCGGGTGCCGGCGGGCAGACCGGCTGGCTCAATCCGTTCGCGTTCGTGCGCGCCGTGCGGGAGTTCTTCGACGGCCCGATCGTGCTGGCCGGCGGGATCTCCGACGGCGCCGGCCTGCTCGCCGCGCAGGTCCTCGGCTGCGACCTCGCCTACCTCGGTACCTCGTTCATCGCCACCCGGGAGAGCCTGGCCGCGCCGGAGTACCGCCGGATGCTGGTCGACGCCACGATCGACGACGTCGTGCTGACCAGGGCGTTCACCGGGTTGCGGACGAGCATGCTGGCCCCCGCGATCCGGGCGGCGGGGCTGGATCCGGACACCCTGGACGAGCACGTCACCCCGGCCGAGGCCGACCAGCTCTACGGCGGCAAGAGCCCCGAGCTCGGGCCCAAGCGGTGGGCCGACGTGTGGAGCGCCGGCCACTCCGTCTCCGGCGTGCACGGCGTCCCCTCCGCCGCCGAACTGGTCGACCGCCTCGCCGCCGAGTACCGATCCGCCCGCGAACAGCCCCGATGACGGCCCGCGAGTCGGGGATTTTGTCAGGGCGAGTCGCGGATTCTGTCCGGTCCGGGGGTTCGCTGCCGCACAGTGGGCCGACGGTGGGCGCGGTGACGCTGCGTGCGCTGCGCCGGTACCCGGGCCGGACGGCGTTCAGCTGGGACGGCGGCACGCTCAGCTACGCGGGCGCGACCGACCTGATCGGCCGGATCCAGCGGGTGTACGCGGAGCGCGGGCTGCGCCGGGGCCAGCGCATCGCGGTGCTCACCGGGAACCGGGCGGAGTCCTGGTGTGCGGCGGTTGCGGCGCAGGCCAGCGGGCTGGTGCTGTCCTGGCTGCACCCGCTGGGCTCGCTGCCCGACCAGCTGTTCCAGCTCGCCGACCTGGACGCCGCCGCCGTCGTGGTCGATGCCGGGCGGTTCGCCGCGCGGGGTGCCGAGCTGGCCGAGGCGCTGGACGGGGTGTCGGTGCTCGCCGTCGGACCGGCCGACTTCGCCCCCGACCTGCTCGCGGCCGCCGAGCGGGTCGGCGCCGGTGCGCCGCTCGACGTGGCCGAGGCCGGCGACGTGGTGGCGATCAGCTACACCGGCGGCACCACCGGCCGGTCGAAGGGCGCGGTGCGCCGGCACGCGTCCGTACAGCAGAGCCTGTCCGCGATCCTCGGTGACTTCGAGCTGCCCGCCCATCCCCGTTTGCTGGCGGTGGCGCCGATCAGCCATGTCGGCGGCACGAAAATCGTGCCGACCTTGACCAGAGGTGGCACCGTGCACCTGCTGTCCGGCTTCGCCCCGGACCGGGTGCTGGACGCGATCGCCCGGGAGCGGCTGACGTTCACGCTGCTGGTGCCGACGATGATCTACGCGCTGCTGGACCACCCGGACCTCGAGCGCACCGACCTGTCGTCGCTGGAGCTGCTGCTCTACGGCGCCTCGCCGATGTCGGCCACCCGGCTGGTGGAGGGGCTGGACCGGATCGGCCCGGTGTTCTCCCAGCTCTACGGGCAGACCGAGTGCTACCCGATCAGCGTGCTGCGCCGCGCCGAGCA
>Ga0137415_10004061_pt1 | contig 14496 bp, 7 predicted proteins | sample CZODoug3_1_1_16f_FD_183082 | JGI IMG/M metagenome (GOLD analysis project Ga0137415, IMG submission 183082) | Vadose zone soil fungal communities from Angelo Coast Range Reserve, California, USA - CZODoug3_1_1_16fungal (Hybrid Assembly) | ecosystem: Environmental > Terrestrial > Soil > Vadose... | reverse complement strand
CCTGCCGTCCGGCCGCTACCGCGTCACGAAAACCATTTACATATGGCCGGGAATCCGCGTCATCGGTTACGGCAAGACCCGCCCGGTCCTCGTCCTGGGCCGCGACACACCGGGCTTTCAGGAGGGGCCAACGTACATGATTTTCTTCGCCGGCGGCCTGCCAGGCACGGGGCGCTCGCGGCGGGAAGCGAAACCCGGCGCGAAAGAAACTCCACCAGACGCCAGTCCGGGAACTTTCTACTCCGCGATGAGTAACGTTGATATCGAAATTCAGGATGGAAATCCCGGAGCTGTCGGAGTTCGCGCGCACTATGCGCAGCACTGCTTCCTCGCGCACATGGATTTCCACATCGGCTCCGGGCTTGCCGGAATTCACGATGGCGGCAACGTCGCTTATGACTTGCATTTTTTCGGCGGCAAGTACGGCATCTGGACGCGCAAGCCTTCACCCGGCTGGCAGTTCACCGTGATGGACAGCACGTTTGAAGGGCAAAGCGAAGCCGCCATCCGCGAACATGAAGCAGGCCTTACGCTCATCCGGCCGCAATTCAAGAATGTTCCCACGGCGATTTCGATCGATCCGAAGTATTCTGAAGAACTCTGGGTCAAAGACGCGCGCATGGAAAACGTCAGCGGCCCCGCCGTCATCATAAGCAATGAGAACGGCTTGCGCACCGAAATCAACATGGAAAATGTCATCTGCCGCGGCGTGCCCGTGTTCGCGTCTTTCCGCGAAAGCGGCAAGCAATTTGCCGGTCTGCAAGAGATGTACGCCGTCAAAGCGTTTTCTCACGGCTTCCATTACGACGACATCGGCGCGGTCGCTTCGATCCAGAGTGTTTTTGACGCCACGCCGCTAACCAAGCTTCCTCCGCCGACGGAATCCGATATTCGCAACCTGCCGCCGATGAGTACCTGGGTGAATGTTCTCTCGCTTGGCGTCCGCGGTGACGGCACTGCCGACGACACCGAACCGCTGAGGAAAGCCATTGCCGGGTACAAAACGCTCTATTTTCCCTCCGGCCAGTATCGCGTCACGGATACCATCACACTCAAGCCGGACACGATTCTCATCGGTATGCATCCCAGCGTCACGCGCATCCTGATCACCGACGGCACGGCCGCATTCCAGGGGGTCAGCAGCCCCAAAGCGTTGCTGGAAACGCCCAAGGGCGGCACGAACATCGTCACTGGCATCGGTCTCTACACCAATGGCATCAATCCGCGTGCCGTGGCCGCAAAGTGGATGGCCGGCAGCGATTCGATGATCAACGATGTCCGCTTCCTCGGTGGTCACGGCACCGTGGAACCTGGTTCCACTCCCGAGGAGGCTCGCAAAGTTTGGCAGCAGATTTACAACAATACGCACACCGCTGATTCCAACATCAACCGGCGCTGGGACGGCCAGTATCCCAGCCTGTGGGTCACCGATGGCGGTGGCGGTACTTTCGTCGACATTTGGACGCCCAGCACGTTTGCGCAGGCCGGCCTTTACGTCTCAAACACCTCGACAAGCGGGCGCGTCTACGAACTTTCCAGCGAACATCACGTGCGCAACGAGGTCGTGCTGCACAACGTTTCCAACTGGCAAATCTACGCCCTGCAAACGGAAGAAGAGCGCGGCGAGAGCGGCTTCGCGCTGCCCCTCGAGATTCGCGATTCCAGCGACGTTACCATCGCCAACCTGCACATGTATCGCGTTGTCAGCAGCTATCAACCGTTTCCGTACGCCGTCAAAGTCATCCACTCGAAAAATATCCGTTTCCGCAACGTCCACTGTTATAGCGATAGCAAAGTTTCGTTTGACAATGCCGTCTACGATCAGACCCACGGCATCGAAATTCGCCAGCGCGAATTCGCCTGGCTGGACATTTCCGGCAACGCGCCAGGGCCGCGCACCGTCGAGCCCTCCCCGGTGCTCGCCTCCGGCGCAAAGATCGAAAAAGTTGCTGGCGGCTTCTTCAATATCGCCGGCGGCGCCATCGACGCTTCCGGTGACATCTACTTTGTCGACGCCAAGTGGCAGATGATTTATCGGTGGTCGCCCCAGGCGCGCCAGCTCTCTGTCGTCCGCGACAATCCTATCGATCCTGTTCAGCTCGCCTTCGATAAATCCGGCAACCTGCTGGTGATTTCCTACCAGGGTGACGGAACCGTTTACGCTTTCAAGCCTGGCACCGATTTCGGCCAGCTTACTCTTCTCAAGCCGGAGCCAAGCGCTCCACGCCCCGGGATGACTCCCGTCCTTCCCGTCGACTACTGGCGCAATGAAAACGACTTCACCGGGATGGTCGAAAAGAAGAAGCCCTATCAGTATGTCTCTCCGGACCACAGCACATTCATTCCCGCCGGCGAGGACTTTGTGACCGGCGAACTCTACTACGGTTCGAAAATGCACGACGTACTGCGCGCTTTCGGCTTGGCTCCTATGTCGGTTGGACAGACGGTCTACGTTTCCGATGAATCGGAGCAGAAAACCTACAGCGCAACGGTTGGCGACGATGGCGCTCTCACCAATGCCAAGCTCTTCGTCAATCGCGGCGGGGAGAGCGTCGCCCAGGACAGCGACGGGAACGTCTATATCGCCGCCGGCCAGATCTACGTCTACAATCCCTCCGGCAAACTCATCGACACCATCGACGTGCCCGAGCGGCCTTCCCAGATTCTCTTCGGCGGACCGGACCGCAAAACTCTCTTCATCGCCGCGCGCAGCTCACTCTACGCCGTGCAAATGCGCAATAGTGGCCGCTAGAGGTGCGATTGGTATCCCTCGCCGCGCCTTTTACAATTGATTCGTGGTTTTTCCGATGCGCGTGACCCAGACTATCTGCGGCGCAGGTGCGGTGTGCGTTCTTGCGGTGTGGTCGTTGTATTCGCAATCTCCTGACAAGCCCAAACCGCGGAAGCCGGCTGCAACTTCTGCGCAATCCGCCGCTCGCACGGCTAGTTCTCCGACCGCCGGCTCCTTGCCGCAGCTCGTCGACATTACGGCCTCCACGGGCATCCACTTCGAGCATCTTTCCAGTCCCGAACAAAGATACATCGTCGAATCCATGAGCGGTGGCGTCGCGCTTATCGATTATGACCGCGATGGCTGGGCGGACATCTATTTCACCAACGCGCAAAGCGTGGAAATGGCTCTCGCCGGCAAGAAGGCCCGTAGCGCGCTCTTCCACAACAATCACGATGGCACTTTCACCGATGTGACCGACAAAGCGGGCGTCGGCTATCCTTGCTGGGCTATGGGTGCATCCGTGGGCGACTACAACAACGATGGCTGGCCCGATCTGCTGGTCACTTGTTTCGGCGGCGTGGTCCTTTATCGCAACAATGGCGACGGCACCTTCACCGACGTCACCAAGCAAGCCGGTTTGTCGCAGGATTCGGGTTGGGCCACGGGCGGCGCGTTCGGCGATTATGATGGTGACGGCTTTGCGGACATCTTCGTTTCACACTACGTTGCCCTGAGCCTCGACGATCTACCCGCCTTCGGCTCCAGCAAGACCTGCCAGTACCACGGCATCAGCGTCCAATGCGGGCCGCGTGGTCTCAAGGGCTCGCCGGATAATCTCTACCACAACAACGGCAACGGCACGTTCACGGATGTTTCCCGGTCGGCGGGCGTCTCCGATCCCCAAAATCGTTTTGGCCTCACCGCTGTCTGGACCGACTTTGACCAGGACGGCCACCTCGACCTCTTCGTCACCAATGACGGCCAGCCTAACTATCTCTACCGCAACGACGGCTCGGGCCACTTTAAGGACGTTGCGTTTCTGGCCGGCGTCGCGGTCAGCCAGGATGGCGTAGAACAAGCCAACATGGGCGTGGCCTTGGGCGATTATCTTCACACCGGCCGCTTCAGCATCGTCATCACCCATTTCAGCGACGAATATGCCGTTCTCTATCGCAACGATGGCGGCATGAATTTTGTGGACGAGTCTTACGCCTCAGGCATCGCTCCCAGCACCACAGCCTACGTCGGTTGGGGTGACGGTTTCATCGATTGGCGCAACACCGGCTGGCCCGATTTATTCATGGTCAATGGCCATGTCTATCCGCAGGTCGACACGGCCGATGTCGGCACGAAATACCGGCAACCCATGCTGCTCTTCGAAAACCTACACAACGGCAAATTCAAAGACATCAGCCAGCTCGTGGGCTCCGCCATCCAGGTCCCACGCGTCGGCAGAGGAGTGGCCTATGGCGATCTATTTAACGACGGTCGCATCGATATCGTGGTTGAAAATATGAAGGGCGAGCCGGTCATCCTGCAACCCCAGGGGCTCCCGCCGAATCACTGGGTCAGTTTCGAATTGGAGGGAACGCAAAGCAATCGTCTCGCGTTGAACGCGCGCGTCAGGACGACTGCCGGCGACCTTGTCCAGACCGGCGAAGTCGTCAGCAGCGGCAGCTATCTCTCCCAACCCGATCTTCGCCTGCACTTCGGGCTTGGCAGCCACGACCAGGTGGGTAAAGCCGACGTTACCTGGCCCTCTGGAAAAGTGGAAGCTCTTACAAATCTGGCTGCCGACCATTTCTACAAAGTGAAGGAAGGCAAGGGCATCATCTCGTCTGAGCCTCCGCGCTCCTCGGAAGTCAATCACCGATAGGATTTTGTGGGGCGCTTCGGCGCAGCGCTAGGAAGACACCGCGAGTGAAGCCGGTCTTCCGTCTGGCGTACCTGCGGACTAGATACTATGGCATCAGTTCGGAGCAGACAGTGAAGCAGACGGTGGCTCATTGCCTGCTGAAAACCGGTTGGGTCTGGGACGATATCCGTTCCGCGTCCGGATGTGATACTTCTTCAAGCGTTCGCCTACGAGTTGCACCTTGATAGCGCGCCATCCACGATTGTCATTCGGCTTGGGATAATAGCTGAACGAATAAAGATGCGCTAAATCGTCCCGGATGGAGGCAAACGCTTTCTTTTCATCCCGCCAACTCTTCGCAAAATAGGCTTTGCCGCCAGTGGCCGCGCTCATACGTTCAAAAACAGCGGTAGAAACGGGCTCAAGTTGAGCATCGGTCGTGCTGATCATGTAGATGGGTATGCCTGCCGATTGGGCTAGTTCGGCGACATCCTCAGGGGGCACCATGCTGGCATTGTCGGGGCCATTCGAGAACACCACGATTACCTTTCTTCCCGGATATTGGCCGGCGTCCTGAACCGTCAACAACAGACAGTTATAGAGCGCCGCATCGTCCCCTGCGACGCTGGTGCGCACGCCGCGCACCACGTCTGACCGCTCGGAGGTCAAGGCTGCGGCCCGGAACAGGTCGCGGCTGTAGGAATAGAAAGCGACTTTGTCCGCATTTTCCAGAGAGCGAACGAAATCAGCGATGGCGTCCTGCGCGAAGACGAAGCCCCGGTACATGTAATTGCTGGTATCGAACAAGATGAAGACATTGGCGCCGGCAATGGCCGAACTAAGCGTTTCGGGCGAGTCTTCCAGAGAAGAACCTGACGCCGAATCTTTCCGGTCACCCCGCGGCGCGGAGGCAGACTCGTTTGCGCCGTTCTTGTCAACGTCCGCAGTAATATCTACCAATCGGGTTGTTGGTCCATTCCCTTCTTCAAATGTGGCGATGTTCTCCGGAATGCTATCTTCGGTGATCACGAAATCCGAAGGATGAAGACCGGTTACGTAGTTGCCCTTATTGTCGGTCACAGCCACATTCAACTGCACCAGGTTGACGACGACGTGAAGGCGCGTCTGATCTTCCTGCCCAGTAGTCCTAAGAGTGCAAAGAACCAGCAGTCCTAATAGAAACGTCGCGACCAAGAAATACCGTTTTTCCATAGGTTTGTGCCCCATATCCCACCGCGTTGCTTTTTCCGGACGTAAGGGCCCGGAAAAAATTGACCCAACAGAAACCGGTCTAAGGCTGAGAAGAACTGCCATTCCTCGATAAGGCAGCGATCTTGCCCTGCCGGAACTCTTCACCGGTTTCTCGAGCGGCGCGCAGCAGCGCCGGCCAATCCTCGAAATCCGTGGCAAAAATCTTCTCGACCATGCGGCGGGTGAGTTCAGGAACCAGACGGTTTAGCATCACAGGTGAATAACTCTTTTCGTCGACCAGACGGGCCCAGTACAGGTTATTGGAATCCCAGGTCTCGGCGAACAAGCGGTTAGCGTTGCCCATGAAAACCGGGAAAGGCGGCAGATTCAACAGCTCTCGCGCGTAACTCTGCGTCAATACGCGATGCGGCACGCCAAAGTCTCGCGACAAACGTTCCCAATTGACCTCGTCGGGGTACCGCTGGGAGAGAGTTGCAAGCTCATTGCCGGCTGCTCCGAAGAAACCGGCCCCTTCCGGAAATCTTCGATGATATTCAGCCGCCAGATAGAAAGTATCCGCAGGCATTAACTGCGAAAGCATTTCGGGCAAGTGTCCTGAACGCAGAGCCTGCTCCACTCTCTCGGAACGCTGCGGAATCATACGGTCGGACAGGATCTTCATGACCTTATTCCGCAATTCCTCATTCTGAGCGGAAGCAGCCAAAAGCTCCTCGCCGCACTGTTGATAGAGGCTGACCGCGTGAAGTTCATTTTGACTCACGTTCCACCATCTGGGCACGATGGCGTTAGTCAAAAGGCCCGGCACCAACTCTCGCCAGATCAGGGCCTGGACGTTTTGCGGCGCGATGAAATCCTGCTCCGTGGTGGCAAGGACGTAAGGCAAGTCGGCCAGCGATCCGACCAAGTGTGCGCCTCCGCCCGCCGGGGAACCCGCGCCGAATAATTGAGGAGCTTGCCAAAGTCGTTCCAGGCCGACGACAGTGTCTCCCGCAAAATCATGCGAGCGAACGAAAAGAGGATTATGGTGCAGAATCTGGGCGCCTGGAGGCTCGTAGTAGGCGTAATTGAGGCCTACGAGTGTGTCTCGCAGAAAGGGAGCGAGTTGGCCGCGGGCCTCGGCGAGTTGTTCGGGAGAACCCGGCGATTTAATTATCTTCGCCAGGTTCGTGCGCATCTGCAGTTCCGTATGACGGTTATTGTAAATACCGGCGGCCCACTGATCTCGCTCGCTATTGCGGAAAATTGGCTGGGGCATCTCAAATTCCCTGAGTTCCCCAGCTAAAGGAAGCAAGGCAGCGCCTGAGAAGTTTCCTTGTAAGCCTTCGCGCAGGCCGTCGCCCAGGGCCAAAAGGGTGTCGAGGGAAACCAAACGCTGCTCATCCAAAACGGAGCGGATTCTGTTGGCCATCACTTCATGCATGCGCTGGGCTTCCGGAGTCGACTGGCGGGGACCCGCAAGCAAATTGATGATTTTGTCTTGAGAAGCGTCGGGCTTGTCGGTTGCGGTGAGCAGCAGGTCTTTCATAGCGCTGCGGCCTGCGTCGAAAAGTTGCGTTGAAGAGCCGATCCTGCCAAAGGGCCTAATCACTTTTTGCCAAGAGTCGTTCAAAGCGGCGCCAGGGATTTCACCCTGACGCGCCAATATCTGCCAGAGTCCGACGCTGGCTTGAAAGGTTCCGAGGGCATTGCCCCGTAGAGCGTTCTTGGGAATACCGTTGAGGCTAGTTGCAACCTGGAGGAAGGCAGCGATGGAAGAATCGTCCAAATCTGGAAATTCTGAAAAGACGAGATATTGGTCGCTGAACTCGGAGAACTTGCCGGCCAGCAAGGCCACCGTTTCGGGCTTAAGGCGATGCTCCGGAGAGCGCCTGCCGTCGAGTTCACTAAGCATCAGGTAGCTTTGCAAAGGACCTGTGTCGGTGGATATTCGAGAGATCGCGAAGAGGGCTTCCAGCAATTGAGCTGGGTGGTCCCAATGTGCGGTCCGGCGGCCCATGTCGCGAATGACTTTGGAATCCGTCTTTTGCCGGAAGATTTTCTTCCATACCTCCAGATTCCCAGGAACGTATGGATCGCCGTTCGGCTCCCACCGAAGGCGGGTCACCAGAAGCAGCAGACCTGCGTCGCGCCGAAACACGCCCGTTCCCCCATCGGAAACGTCTTTTCCGCGGAACATTTCATAAAAACGCCGCAGCCGGGCAGGTTCCGTGAAATGAATTTGTTGTGACGCAGGTACGCTTGAGAGGTCGTCAAAGTACGCCGCAAGCCAGCCGCTGTCTTTCGCGATCAATTTAGGGATGAATTCTCCCGGAGAGTCTGGAGTCGCTCCAACCAGTTCTTTCCAAGCCGGGGTTGCGGCTGCCCCTCCAGGCACAATCACTCGCCCAGATCGAACGCAGATGTGGCTGCCGTAGAAACTCAAAGCCGCGGCTTGTGGAACCATTTTCTGTAGCACGTGCGCTTGCCGCAAGGCAGATATAGTTTCGGCATCCATGCGCGCCAACGCCCAGTAGAAGCGGGCCAGCTCGGGATCGCCTAAAAGCATGTCCACTACATCAACTTTTTTCCCTTTCTTGCTCCAGTCGATCTCCACCGGCGGCGCCGGCACCTGCGACGTCGAGAAGGAATAGGTGAAAGACCGGCCCTCTTGGAGACTCTTTTCTAGGTCGGGCAGGGGAAATCCCGAGTCGATGGTGAGAAACGCCCTTTGCGGATCGGCGGTCTCCAAGAAAGTGCTGCGTTGGCCGCAGTCAGTCCGGGTTCGATAACCCAGGATTTTCAGCAGCGGTTTCGCTTCATCGCAAGTAGAAGCACGAATGACACCGTCGGGACCTGCCAGAGCCGTCAGTTCTCGCGCTTGCTGCACATACCGGGTCAAGAGAATAAGAAATTCTGACGGCCGGCCCTTGGGCCACCCCCGCTCATAGCCCAATACGAACACGTTGCGAGCCAGCAAAGGCATAACTTCTTCAGGCGAGACTTTCTGGCTAATCCCCGCCATGCGTAGAAAGGAGCGCAACGGCCCTGGAATCGCAACATTCTCCGATTCGGGTGACCCGACTTTGGCGTCCTCTGAAGAACCAGACGCAGTGCTACCCCGAGCGGCCGGAGCGAAGCACGAACCAACGGAAACAGCGGCGGCCAGAATGACGGCAAGGCGGAAGAAAGACTTAGTGGATAGCTTTGCCGGTAAATCGGTTAAGAGGAGTGTGCGGGCTTTCAAGATTTCCTCCCCGAGCGGAACCTAGTCTGAACGGCTCAGTTGAGATGCAGAGAAAGAAGACTTGGACTCAAACGAAACCAAATCCAAAGCCGGACCCGCGATAACTAATCGCTTTTCACGACGCAGTCACGATGAAGTGAATGAACTCTTGCGAGCCATGCACCGCGCGAGGGACGGTGGCATTCCTCGACATCAAGCACACACCGGGCAAACTGGTCCTTGTACTATTTAATCCGTAACTGCGCTCATGTCAAACCCGAAATTGTCAAAATACGGTCAGGCTAAAAGTGCTTATCGCCGGCAATCGAATACTCGATTTCCCACCTCTGCGGGGCACCTGGCGTAAAGGAAAGGTTCTGCGTTGTCTCCAGGATCAGATGTAAAGGAATCGGTCCGCGGTCCCCACGGCCCAATGGATCATTACCAGTGGCAAAGGCGGAGATTTGAACTGGCCAATCGGAACGGAGGACACGAACCTCCAGTGTGCCTTCCTTCGATATCAGCCGATCGCTCCGAACATCGGCTGCCTCGGAGGTTTTGATGCGATCCGAACGTGTCGGCACCGCCATCCACAGACGGCGGACCGTCACAGCTTTGGATGGTGTGATGATTTCCGACCAGCGAAGACCGTTCTTTGTGATCGACCAGGTGACTTCCGCCACGAGACCTGGGTCAAAGGTTTCGCCTGCTTTGGCTCCGACGACAACCCATCGCTTCCATGCGGCAGTCACACTTTGGGCGTTCGAGGACGGATGAATTTCGTCTGCGCCGTCCGCTGCGGCGATTGTCGTTCCATCTTCCAACTCAAGGAACGGGACAAGGCAGGGATAGATTTTCTCCACCGGCACGCCCACTCCTGGCAGGCCGTATGGAGCGGGCTCGTAATCGGAAGTGGCCGCGCGTGGCCCCGTCACGAACGGCAATGCAAAATGCAATTCTCCTTGGCGAACCACCCATACGCCAAACTTCCGTCCGGAATCATTACGGAAATAAACGAAGCGTGCGACATTGCCAAGGCTAAGGCGGGAGGAAAAGCTGGTGATCCGTTCCTGTGCAAGCACATTCATAAACTCTTTGTGGGCCCCGGTGATCTTCGCGAAAAACGTGGTCGTTTGCTGCCATTCGCGTTCCTTAGTGAGGTAGCTGTAATCTCCCCGGCCAAACGCAAAAACCGGGAGAAGATGCGTTTCGTCCTTGAAATCATGGCGCAGCCAGCGCCATGCGGCGTAATAGGCCGAAGCCAGTTGAGTGAGGGGCGCGGGACGGAACTCCGGATGTTCGCCAACGAATGCGGCTATTTCCATCGTATCCATAAAACTGATCGCACCGAGGCTTCGTCCCCAGGAATAACCATATCCATCCGGAGATAGGAGGTCCCACCAAAGCCGCATCTGCTCTTTGAGCGAAGGCGCGATAGCCTTCGTGATGTCCGCGCGGCCGGCCGTGACCGCTGCGTCATAGATAGCTCTCGCGTATTCGTTCGAATACCGATCGTACCTTCCCGTTGGAAGAGCATCGTCCGCAAAGAGGGCTCCGCTAGTGAATTGCTGAGCTGCGCGGTCAAGCAAGTCATCGAGGTAGGCACGGTCCGTAATTAAGCCCATCTGGAAATCGATGGCTGCAATACGCGCGGCAACTCCAAAATAGTTTTCTGGAAGATGGTCTAACCTGTGCGTTTTTGGGTCATAAAAGCGGCCGGGATCAAGAAGAGATTTCCACGCCACCTTCTCAGCGGGCGACAGGCTTAGCCATAACGCATTGTGATTCAGATCCGTTCCAAAGTGCTGAAGCGCGAGCGTAGCATAAAGTTGCGCCCAAGCTTTGCCACCTTGACGCAACTCAATCAGACCCATCTTCGCAATCATGGGAACGACATCGCGGCCTGCGAGCGTTTGCGTCCCGGCAAAGTCTGAATACGCCGCGAGCGTACGCGTGAACGTTCCCCAGGAAAACTCTCCCGTCGTGAGGGCTCCGACGACACGGTCCGGAGGTGGATCAAGGCTATTGATGTCCGTAACGTGAGCGGCAATTTCCCGCGAGAGGAACTGGCGGACATCCTGGTCGAGGTCCGCAGTGTTGATCATCATCGATGCGGAATCCGCGGTTGCTTGAGCCGCACAAAAACCCGGAACGCCAAGAAGCCCCACCGCGCCGAGTCCAATGATTCGCACAATCGCCGCTTTCTTAGCGCGCACGGATGCCTCCGCTTCAAATCCGTCCAACAAGGATTTCCGAACTCATTCCACGGGTCGCCAGTGGCAAAGAAGCGTGCCGATTCCTGGGTCTTCCGATCAAATAATGTAATCCTCGCGGCAAGGAGTAAAAACATCTATAACGAGCGAGTCTTCCAAAGCACAGGCGCCGTGTTCGACTCCGCCGCGGACCGCGAAACTGTCACCGGCTCGAACGTCGAACGTTTTTCCCTGGCACGTGACTTTCAAATGTCCGTGAACGACGTAGACAATCTGGTCGTGCGGGTGGCTGTGGACACTGCCTGCCCAGCCTCGGGACATTTGGTGCTCGGCGAGAAAGAGTTTGTCGTTGTAGGCCATCACCTTGCGTGTCAGACCCGGTTCAGGTTTTGACTCCTTTGCCGCTTCCTGTTTCACGACGATCAGATCGGGAAACTTCTTCCCTTGGGAGCCCATTGGAATCCTCCGATTTACTCAACTCACCGAGCTAACCATCCGCCATCAACGACCAAGACATGGCCATGGACGTAATCGCTCGCCGGGGAACAAAGAAATACTGCCGCACCCGCAAGGTCCTCCGGATCACCCCAGCGGCCTGCGGGAATCCGCTCGATAATCTGGCGGTTGCGAACGGGGTCGCTGCGGAGCGCGGCGGTGTTGTCCGTAGCCATGTAACCAGGAGCAATCGCGTTCACGTTGATCCGTTTCGCCGCCCATTCGTTCGAGAATGCTTTCGTGAGCTGGGCGACGCCGCCTTTGGCTGCAGCGTAGGCGGGCACGAGGATACCGCCCTGAAACGAAAGCAAAGATGCGATGTTTACGATTTTTCCGGGTTTCCCCTGCTTGAGCATCTGCTGACCAGCAAGCTGCGAGAGATGAAAGACAGCCGTAAGATTAACGGCAATCACTTCGTTCCAATATTCAGCCGAGAATTCCGCCGCGGGTGCGCGCCGAATTGTGCCGGCGTTATTCACGAGGATGTCGATCGAGCCGAATTCAGCGACCGTTTTCTCGATTAGTCGCGAACAGATTTCGGCACTTGCGACGTCGCCCGCGAAATAAAATGTTTTTCGTCCCAGCGCCCGAATTTCATCACAGGCGCTTCCTGGATTCGGATCACGCCCGTGACAAGCAACATTTGCTCCCGCTTGCGCCAGTGCGATCGCAATCGACGAGCCGAGTCCCTTACGCGAGCCCGTGACCAGGGCGTTCTTGCCATGCAGCTGGAAGGCTTCGAGACTCGTCACACTGTCGCTATGTTTGTCGATTGTTTGGGCTGCTTCCAAAGCTATCTCTATTTCTTCCGTCCAGTTTCTAACCCCGAGCCGCCGCGATCGAAGCCTGGCTGAATGTTTACGACACCAAACTGGCGGTCCTCGACTTCACGATGGGCGGCCATCGCCCACAAGAACGCTATGCGATGTCCGGGCACAGAAACATTGGGATGATAGCCGCTTGGCATCAACACAGCGTCCCCATCGCGCACCGCCGTTATCAATTCGGGATATTCCGTATCGTTGTACACAAGTTGAATGCCATAGGCCGGCTCCGGCATGTCAAAGTAGACGTAGATCTCTTCTAGCATTTTCGCGTGTTCATGCGGCGGCCAGCTGGTCCAATTTCCGGGATCGGAGTAGGTGAAACCCGCCACAAGCCGGCCTGCTTCCACGTTTTTCGCGATAAGCATGTTCAGTTCGCGCGACGAACCAGGGCCCCCGGTCACAAACTTTAGGCCGGGATCTTTTTGGACGTCCGCGTACCGCACCACCTTCAACGGGTATCTCCCTGTTACGTCCGAAGAAAATTCCGCGAGGTCCACGGAATTACTCGTTGAAACTTCAATCGACGAATCGCGTGGAACATACATCGCGTCGAACTTTCCAATTTCAAATTCCTTTCCGGCCGCCTTAACGTTGGCGTTCCCGGAGAGGCAAAGCAGTCCAGTTTCGCGGTCTCCATTGGAAAACGATACGAGCGGTTTGGACGAGTTCAGAATGATGCGGCCGTAGGACAGGTGACGCATCGCGCTGTTCTCGGGAGTCACCGCAACGTGACGTCCTGTTTGGCCATTCGTTTTGCGAAAAATCATTTTTTCAAAAGAAGCTTGCACTTGCTGGCTCATAAAGGAACTCCTCCGTGAACGATCTTGCCGCTGAGTTTTGCTTCAGGTTCCGCTGACGTCCGGCGATCCAGCGGTTTCCGCGCGCGAGTGCAATGCGACACTCGGGACTCAGAACGAGAGCTTGACGCCAAGCTGAAGCTGGCGCATGGCGCTCGCCGAGGTGATTACTCCGAATGTGGAGGTGCCGACAGTGGCACCCGGGTTATTTAGACTCACCATGTTGAAAACATTGTAGGCGTCGGCGCGCAATTGCAGATTCAAGCGCTCCTTAAAGACAAAATCGCGAGAGATCGCGAGATCCACGTCTTTAAACGTGGGGCCACGCAGCATATTGCGCCCGGAGTTTCCATCAATTGATATCCCGTTAGACGGACATGTGGGACTCAGGCTGGGAATTTGGCAGAACGCGGCGACATTGAACCACTGCGCCGCGGTGCGATTGCTTAAGACCGGGTTCTGCCCAGGAACAAACTCGGCTCGCTCAGCGGAAGTGTTGCCGGTCAGGTTGGCATCTTTGCCATTGAGAACCGTAAAAGGAAAGCCGCTATGGATATTGACGATTGGGGAGATCGTCCATCCATTCACGATTCCGCGCGCCAAAAGGCGGTCTCCATGGTAGTAATTCAATCTCCACACCAGGGCCGTCACGAACTGATGGCGAAGATCGAAATCTGCCGGGCCGCGTTCCAGGCGCAGATTGGTCATGTCCTGTGCGCCGCCTTGGGTGGTGGTGTTGTCGAGTTGCACGCTGTCAAACGTGTGGCTGAAAGTGTAAAACCCATACAGCATCAGGCCATGCGTAACTCTTAGCTGGGCCGTTGTCTGTAGGCCGTTATAGGAGGCAGTTTGATTGGATTGCACAAGGAGAACAGTGCCAAACGGGCTTCCGGGCGCTGTGCAAGTAGCGACGCCCGTATTGTCGATTGGGCGGCGTGCCACGATGTTGCCTGTAGCGCTGGTCGCGCAGGTGGGTGCGAGAGAACCGGTCGCGGGGGCATTGATGTCCTGTGCAAACGGCAAGTTGTGGCTCATAGTGCCGACGTAAGCCGCGGACACGCTGAAATTCGATGCGATTTGCCGTTGGACGGAGAAATTGAACTGATAGCTATACGGCCATTGGAAATTCTTCGCGAAGCCGAAGAACGGCCCTCCGGGAGT
>Ga0137415_10004060_pt1 | contig 14497 bp, 9 predicted proteins | sample CZODoug3_1_1_16f_FD_183082 | JGI IMG/M metagenome (GOLD analysis project Ga0137415, IMG submission 183082) | Vadose zone soil fungal communities from Angelo Coast Range Reserve, California, USA - CZODoug3_1_1_16fungal (Hybrid Assembly) | ecosystem: Environmental > Terrestrial > Soil > Vadose... | reverse complement strand
CGGTTGCGGGTGGCGCCGGTCGATGACCGCGGCCAGATCAACCTCGAGGAATACGAGAAGCTGCTCGGCCCGAAGACGCGGCTGGTCTCCTTCACGCAAGTCTCCAATGCGCTCGGGACCATCACGCCGGCGCGCGAGATGGTCGAGATGGCGCACCGCCACGGTGCGCGCGTGCTCGTGGATGGCGCGCAAGCCGTGTCGCACATGCCGGTCGACGTGCAGTTGCTCGGTTGTGACTTCTACTCGTTTTCCGGTCACAAGGTCTTCGGTCCGACGGGCATCGGCGTCGTCTACGGAACCAGCGAGTTGTTGGAGGCGATGCCGCCGTGGCAAGGCGGCGGCAACATGATCGCCGACGTCACCTTCGAAAAAACGACGTATGGGCCGCCACCGAGCCGCTTCGAAGCGGGCACGGGAAACATCGGGGATGCGGTAGGGCTCGGCGCCGCGCTCGACTACGTGAGCGCCCTCGGGCTCGCGAACATCGAACGCTACGAGCACGAGCTGCTCGTCTATGCCACCGAGCGTCTGGCCACCGTGCCGGGCCTTCGGATGATCGGGACCGCGCAAGAAAAAGCCGGGGTCCTTTCGTTCGTGCTCGACGGACTCCGAACCGAGGACGTGGGAGGCATGCTCGACCAGGAGGGCATCGCCGTGCGTTCCGGCCATCACTGCGCCCAGCCGATCCTCCGCCGCTTCGGGCTCGAGAGCACCGTCCGCGCATCGCTGGCCCCGTACAACACGTGCGAGGACATCGACGCCCTGGTCGCCGCGCTTCTCCGCCTGCAAGCGGGTAGGCCATCTCGCGGGCTCTGACTCCGAGAGATAAAACCGCCAGACACCGAGTCTTCGAGGTGCACGCAGGCCGAAGGCCGGAGTGCACGCCAGGGTCGCCAACAATCCAAAGAAGAAGGGATTTTGTTCTGATCCCTGGCGCTCCTGGCGTCCTGGCGGTTCTCTTCTTTTGAATGCCCGCCCCATTTGACGCGGTCCGTTATAGCGACGGGGCGGTCATTCTTGCGGAATCGTGAAGCGGACGGTGCGCAGTGCGGTTGCGCTGCATGCCTGCGTCATGAATGCGAAAAGCCATGTGGGGGTGGGGGCTTGAACGGACGAAGATGTTCGTTATAGTAGACGTATGGTTCGTTCGGTTAGTCCACAGCAGGCGCATGACCTCATTGTCCGCGGCGAAGTCGAAGTGGTAGATGTTCGCGACCCGAGTGAGTGGTCGACCGGGCACCTCGCCGGGTCGCGGCTGGTACCTCTCGAGCAATTTAGGGCGAATCCCAAGGCAGCGCTGCCCCGAGATGGCGTGCTCTTCGTGTGCGCGGCGGGTATGCGCAGCCAGACTGCGGCGCGGCTGGCGGCATCCCTCGGCTTGAGCAAGGTCTACAGTTTGAACAGCGGCACGCGGGGTTGGGCGAAGGCGGGGCTGCCGCTCGTTCAGGAGCTCAGCGTCGCGGTCTGAACGCTTCCTGCGTGTCGTTCGAGCGACTCGCGCGTGACACGAAAGTCGTATTGCGTTGATCTCGTGTCAACGAGCGCACGGGCCTGAAAATTCATAGCGAAACGCCGCTATTTGTATGCGTTTCGAAGGCGGTTTCGGTACCAACCACGCATTCCCTACGACAGGAGATGCGCGCGATGGATCGTCGACGCTTTCTGAAGTTCGCGGCCGCCTCGGCGGGCGGCGCCGTGGCCTTCAATCTGCTTCCCAGTCATCTGCGGCGGGCGTTGGCCATGCCTGTGAAGGCCACCGGCTCGCTCGACAGCATCGAGCACGTCGTGATCTTCATGCAGGAGAATCGCTCGTTCGACCATTATTTCGGCACCCTGCGCGGCGTTCGCGGCTTCTCCGATCGAAGCGCGCTGCAATTGCAATCGGGGAATCCCGTTTTCTATCAGCCCAATGGCAACTCCACGCTGCTGCCCTATCCGGTCGCGGAGCAATTCATGAACGGCACACCGCACGATTGGGGCAGCGGACACTCGGCTTGGAACGCCGGCCTGTACGACAAGTGGGTTCCCTTCAAAGGGACCTCCACCATGGCGTATTACGCGCGCAGCGATCTCGCCTTCTATTACGCGCTGGCGGACGCCTTCACCATCTGCGACGCCTACCACTGCTCGGTCGTCGGCCCCACGAATCCAAATCGGCTCTATTTGTGGAGCGGGATGATCGACCCCAATGGTACGGGCGGCGGTCCGGTCATCGACAACAGCGAAACACCCGCGTACACCTGGACCACGTATCCTGAGCGGCTTCAAGCTGCGGGCATTTCCTGGAAAGTGTATCAGGAAAAAGACAATTACGACGACAACGCCCTCGCGTGGTTCAAGGCATTTCGCGATGCCAAGCCGGGAACGCCGCTCCATGATCGCGGCATGGCCATCGTTCCCGATTTGGTGGCCGCCTTCAAAGCCGATATTCAGGCCCATGCGCTCCCCGCGGTGTCGTGGATCGTGGCGCCGGCCGAATTGAGCGAGCATCCGGCTTATGGCCCGGTGCGCGGCGCGGCCTTGACGAGCCAATTGCTCGATGCGCTCGCAGCCAATCCCGATGTGTGGGCCAAAACGGTCTTCATTCTCACCTACGACGAAAACGACGGTTTCTTCGATCACGTTCCGCCGCCGACCCCTCCCGATGGCACGCCCGACGAATTCGTGAACGATCTGCCCATCGGCCTCGGGGTGCGGGTGCCGACGATCATCGTTTCGCCTTTCAGTCGCGGGGGGTTCGTCTGCTCGGAAACGTTCGATCACTCCTCGATATTGCGGTTTCTCGAGACGTGGACTGGCGTTGGCGAGCCCAACATCTCGGCGTGGCGGCGACGCCTCTGCGGCGATCTGACGCGCACCCTCGATCTCGAATCGTCCACGGTGACCTGGCCATCGCTGCCCGCGGTGAACGATCCGGGTCCGGGAACGAGCGTCACCGTCAAGCCGCCCAAGAATCAAAAAATGCCGGCGCAAGAGGGCGGCACGCGGCCGGCGCGCGGGCTTCCGTATCAGCCGAATGCCAATTTGCGGGCGGATGCGGCCAACGGGAAAGTTTGGGTCGATATGTCCAATTCCGGAGCATCCATGGCGCATCTGGTGGCCTATGCGAATCGCTACCGCGTCGATGGGCCGTGGGGTTACGACGTGGCCGGCACGCCGGTGTCCGATTCGTTCAACGCGCAGCTCTTCGGCGGCGGCAAATACGATTTGTCGGTTTACGGCCCGAATCGGTTTTTGCGGCGCTTTGCAGGCGATCTCGCGGCGCCCGGTCATGTCCTATCGGTCACCTCGCTGGTCACCACCGACAGCGGGGGCACCTTGCACCTGGTGTTCACCAACGACGGCGCCGCAGCCGTGACCATCACGGTCACCGCCAATGCGTACCGCACCGATGGGCCTTGGAAATACAAGGTCGCCGCCGGCGCGAGCGTCTCCGATTCTTGGCACCCGGGCATGTATGGCGATGGCTGGTACGATTTGACGGTGACCGTATCGTCCGATGCGAGCTTCGTTCAACGGCTGGTCGGGCACGTAGAGACAGGGACGAGCAGCGTCAGCGGATAGCGTTCTCGATCCGCTCGACCAAAGATGGTCCCCCGCTGAACACGATGGCATCCAGAAGAAGATCCTCCGGCACCAGCTCGAGCGATGCGTGATGACGCTGAATCACCACGTTTCCACCCGCGTCGCCGAAGCCGCACGCGGCGGCACCCTCGAGCGACCCTTCGCGCCAAAGCTGCTCGGCCGGTGATCGGCCGCCCTCTGGCGAGAAGGTGACCCGCGTTCGCGTGCGAAGTCGCTCGTGCGTCTCCAGCGAGCGCATGTCCTCGAAGGGATCGGTCACCACGTGACTGTCGATGCCCGTGCACAAACGCACCCGCGCCGCGCGCAATGCAGAGATATCCGGTAGACCATCACCCAGATCGCGCTCGGTGGTGGCGCAGATGCACGCGAACGCGCGTGCCTCGCCCAGCAAGCGGGCTTCGGTGGCCGTCAGATGCGTCGCGTGGACGGCTACGAACTCGGGCGAGAGAACACCGTGCTCCGCGAGGAGTTCGATGGGCCGGTGCCCCGTTTCGGCCACGCACTCGTCGATCTCGCGGGTCTGCTCCGCCACGTGCATGTGAAACGGCAGCTTCCATTGGTGCGCATACTGCGCCAGCGGCGCGAGCCACTCGGGCGGAACGGCGCGCACCGAATGCGGCGCGATGCCGATGCGCACGTCCGGATCGTCCTTGTATTTTGCACGCAATGCGTCGACATCGGCCAACACGTGCTCCACGTCGGGGTCGCAAAATCGCGCCTGCAACGATTCCGCAGGCCTCCCGCGACCCGCGCGGTGATAGGCGACGCGCAAGAGCGCGATGCGCAGCCCCTCCGCCTTGGCCGCCGCGATCACCGCGTCCGAGAGAAGCGTGCGCTCCGCGTAGGGTACGCCGTTCGCCTGGTGGTGCACGTAGTGAAACTCGCCCACGGTGCGCACGCCGGCCCGGCGAAGCTCGCGAAAGGCCACGCGGCTCACCTGCGCGATGGAGTCGGGCGTGAGTGTGTTGGCAATCTGGTACATGCGCCCGCGCCAGCTCCAAAAGTCGTCGTCGGCGTGCTCGCCGCGGCGCTGGGCTGCGCCGCGCATCGCGCGTTGAAACGCGTGCGAATGGGCGGTCGCCAGCGCGGGCAGTCGGTAGGTCACTGGCGCATCTCGTTCGCGGCGGCGCCCGTGACGAAGTAGCCGCGCGGCCAGTGGCGGTAGTAGTCGGCGCGCAGGATCGGGCCGCCGTCGCCGGGGTCGACGTCTTGGCCGAAGGTGCCGATCACGCGCACCAGCGAGCCTGGACCGAGCGAGATCTCGCCGACGTCGTCCTCGGGCTTGAGGCGCGCCAGCGCGTGGACCATGCCGAAATCGCGATCGCTGACGGTGACGCGGCAGGTGTCTTCGGAGCGCCAGCTATCGCAGAGATTGCGCGGTTCCAACCTTCGCACGGTGACCGTGAGATACGCCGCCCCGCCGGGGCCCGGGCTCCGCGATGCCACCACGCCGAACAGCGAGGTCCGATGCTTCTTCCACTCCTCGGGCACGCGCGCGTACATCACCGGATCGTAGTCGCGCGCACCTTTGGCCGCCGATTCCTCGTCCGACAGCGGCGCGTAGTGCGTTGCGTGACCGTAAGGGCCGGCGCCCCCGCATCCGGCGCTGGCCGAGAGCAAGAGGAACGAGACGAAGGCGGCGGCGCGAAGTTCCTGGCGAAGTCTTCGAGGCTTCATACCCGCCGTATCATACACGGGAAGAATGCCCGCTCATTGGGTGCACGGTCTCGGTCCGCTGCGAAAAGATGCGCAGGCCAAGCTCGCACGCGGTGAGAAAAAGAAGGACGAGCGCCACCACCCACGATACATCGACCGACGCGCGCTTGTCCCCGAAGTCGCGCCCTTGTGTGTTGGGCGCGGCCGCGCGCGGCCTCAGATCGATCTCGCGCGCGGCGGGAACGGCCACGCGGATCTCGCGTTTGCCGTCGTCGAACTCGACTTGGTAGCGGCCGATGAGCGGCGGGCTCGCGCGCCAGGTGGAGCCCTCGCGTTGCACGTCGAGCGTGCGATCGCCCGGGAGCGGGCCGCGTAGGTTCACGTGGCGCACACCCGAAAAGAGCCACGGCACGCCCACGTCTCCGCGCCGCGCCGATGCGTGCATGCGCGCGCGGCCCACCCAGATGTCGAGCAGCGACAGGAAGCCCGGACGTAAGGTCAAATCGCTGCTGTCCACGCTGAAGGGCAGGGTGACGATCCAAGCTTCACCGCGGCCGTGCGTGCGCGCGGCCAAGAGCGGCGCGCCGTCTTTCCAGGTGAGGAGATTGTCCAGCGCGGAGAGATCTTCGGCGTCGAGGATGGCGCGGTGGCTTGCGTCGAGATCGAGCAAGCTGGTCGCGGCATCCTCGAGGCCCTGGCGCGCGCTCGCGGGATCGGCGCCCGTGCCCGCCGCGGGCGTCCTCGGCTCCCAGCGCACCGCGTGCGAGAGAACGGGCTCGAACGATGCGCCGAGTGGCGCCACCGCCGCGCGCGGTCCGAGCGCGAGGAGGGTCACGCCGCCGTTGTCCATGAAATCGCCGAGCGCGCGCCGCTGTTCCGGCGTGAGCCCCGGCGGATCGTCGAGCACGACGCCCACGAAGGCCGCTAGATCTTCCGCGCGCTCCGGAAACACGGGGATGGGGCGCACGCCCACGTCGAGCTTGAGCGCCGAGAGGGCCTGCTCGATGAGCGGCGCGCCGCCGGTCACTGCGGACTCCGAGGCCGTGTCGCCCACGACCGCCACTGCGCCCGGTCCGCTCTCGGTCATCACCGCGGCCACGTCATCGCTGGCGATGGCATCGGTGCCCGTCAAATGTGCGAGGAGCTCCCCCGAAGGCTCCTGGGGCAGGGTCAGGACGGCGTCGCCCGGCACGAGCTGCGGCGCTGCGACCTTGACCACGATCTGGTCGCCTGCGGTCAAGGTCACCTCGCGCCCTTGTGCGCTCGCCCCGCTCGCGGCGCCCGAGCAGACGACGTGCACGCGCACGCGGAGCCCCGCGCGATCCGCGGAGATCAACCCACAATCGGTCCCCGAAGCGCGAAGCTCCGGAAGCGCCACCCATACCGGCAGCGCGCTCCCTTCGCCGAGCGGGGGCCGCTCGGGATGACCATCGGCCAGATCGCTCAACACCACGATGCGCTTGTCCACTTGCGGAAGCTGCCCCACGAGCGCGCGCGCCATCGCGACCGCGCCCTCGAGATCGGTCGCGCGATCGCTCTCGGTGAGCGCATCGAGTGCGGCCCGCGCCGCGCGAAGATCGGTCGTCGCCGCCAGCGCCACGCGCGCCGGATCGCCCGCGGCCACGAGGGCCACCGCGTCGCCTTCGCGCGCGGATGCGAGCAATTCGCGCGCGCCGTTCACCGCGCGCTCGAAGCGGCTCTGGCCATCGAGGGCGGCGCGCATGCTCATGGAATCGTCGACGACGATGGCCAGCGCCACCGACGCCCCGCTCGAACGCTGGAGCGCGAGCCGCGAGCAGCGCACCAGCGGCGACGCGCCCAAAAATGCGAGGGCGAGCACGGCCAGCGCCCGCGTCGCGAAGAGCGCGCGGTCCTCGAGCTTCGATCGACGCCGCGCGCGCGGCGGTGCAGGCGGCACCATGTGCGCGGGCGCGAAGGGCTGATCGTCGGCGCGCTTGCGCCGCAAGCGATGCGCCAAATAAGGCGCAGCCACCAGAACACCGACCAAGAGAGCGAACGCGGCGACGAAAGACATCAGAGCTCGCGATAGTACTTTTCGAGCGCGAACAGGTCTTCTTCGCCGAGCCCGTCGTCGATGGCTTGCGAGAGGGCGCGTATCGCTTCGCGAAGCACCGGCAGGGGCAGGCCGGCCTCTTGCTGAAGGTCCACGTTGAGGAGCGCATCCTTCAGCGTCAAATCGAGGGTGAACTCGGGGGAATAGTCCCTGGCCAGCATCTTCTCTTTCTTGCCGATGTACGCCGGCGAGGCAAACGCACCCGTGGAGAATGCCTCGATAATCGTGCGGCGCGCGAGGCCCGCGCGCTCGCCCAAGGCCAGCATGCTCGCATAGGCCACCAGATGATGCACGCCGACGCCGTTGACCAGGACTTTGAGCGCCTGCCCTTGCCCCACGTCCCCCGCGTGGAGGATCCGCTTGCACATGGCCAAAAGGACGGGTTGCGCACGGGTCACGTCGTTCAACCGCCCGCCCGCGAGCGCCACGAGCTCCCCGCGCTCGGCCGGACCGATGGAGCCGCTCACCGGCGCATCCACGAAGCGGCCCCCGGCGTCCTTTACCAGCGCTGCCGCCTTGAGTGCGCCCGCGCGACCGATGGTCGACATGTCGACGAGCACCGCATCCTTCTCGAGCCCCGCGAGCAGGCCGTCGGGCCGCTCGAGCACACTGAGAAGCACCGATTCGTCGCGCAGCATGGTCACGATCACCCGCGCGCCCGCCGCGCACTGCGCCGGTGTCGACCGGATTTTCGCGCCCAGCGCCGCGAGGCCGTGCGCGCGCTCGTGATGCCGATTCCATACTTGCAGCGCGAAGCCTTTGCGCGCCACGTTGGCGGCCATGGGCGCGCCCATCGCGCCCGTTCCCAGAAACGCAACGGTGATCGCGGTCGGCCCGCGGTTCGACACCTTCGACACCAGCGTGGGCGATGACGACGACGCAGGCGGAAACCTCGACGACCGCGGCGGCGGTCGGGAAGGCGGGGGAGGCGGCCTGGACGACATGCTCATTCTGTTCCGAGACTATAGTGGCTTGCTTCCAGCAAGGTAGAAGACAATGATGGAAGGTCTATGCGTGGAGCATTCCAACTTGCGACCTCCTTCGAGCCGAAGGGGGATCAGCCCACGGCGATTCGCGAGCTGCTCGAGGGCGTCCAGCGCGGCGATCGGCATCAGGTCCTGCTCGGCATCACCGGATCGGGAAAGACCTTCAGCATCGCCAATGTGATCGCGCAGAGCCAGAAACCGGCGCTGATCCTCGCGCCGAACAAGACCCTGGCGGCGCAGCTCTACGGCGAGATGAAGGAGCTCTTTCCGAGCAACGCCGTCGAATATTTCGTCAGCTATTACGATTATTACCAGCCCGAGGCGTACGTGCCCTCGAGCGACACCTACATCGACAAAGACGCCATCATCAACGACGCGATCGACCGCATGCGCCACTCGGCCACGCGCGCGCTCCTTTCGCGGCACGACGTCATCATCGTGGCCTCGGTGAGCTGCATCTACGGCATCGGTAGCGCCGAGACCTACCACGGTCTTCTCATCGACCTGAAGACCGGCGAAGAATTCCGCCGCGACACGCTCTTGCGGATGCTGGTCGACATTCAATACGAACGAAACGACGTCGATTTTCACCGCAGCACGTTCCGTGTGCGCGGCGACATCGTCGAGGTCTTCCCGGCCTACGAGCAAGAGACCGCCATTCGCATCGAATTTTTCGGCGATGTCATCGAGGCCATCAAGGAAGTCGATCCGCTGCGTGGCAAGGTGAAGGGCACTCTGGATCGCTACGCCATCTACCCGGGCTCGCACTACGTGACCCCGCAGGAGCAGATGCGCCGGGCCATCCTGAGCATCCGCGAAGAGCTCCAGGGCCGGCTCGATTTCTTCGACAAGGAGGGCCGCTTTCTGGAAAAGCAACGGCTCGAGCAGCGGACCCAGTACGACATCGAGATGATGGAGCAGATGGGCTTTTGCACGGGCATCGAGAACTACTCGCGCCATCTTTCCGGGCGCACCGCGGGGGATCCGCCGCCGACGTTGCTCGATTACTTCCGCGAGAGCTTTTTGGTCATCATCGACGAGTCGCACCAGACCATGCCCCAGGTGGGCGCGATGTATCGCGGCGACCGTGCGCGCAAAGAGACGCTGGCCGAATATGGATTTCGCCTACCCAGCGCGCTCGACAACCGGCCGCTCAAATTCGAAGAATTCGAGGAGCGCGTCCGCCAGGTGATCTACGTCTCCGCCACCCCGGGCGAATACGAGCTTCAAAAGACGCAAGGCGTGGTGGTCGAACAACTCATCCGCCCCACCGGCCTCACCGATCCACAGGTGGAGGTGCGCCCGGTTTCGGGCCAAGTGGACGATCTCCTCACCGAGATCCGCGACCGCGCCGCGAAGAACGAGCGCGTGCTGTGCACCACGCTCACCAAGCGAATGGCCGAGGACCTGACCGACTACTACCGCGAGCTCAAGGTCCGTATTCGGTATTTGCACTCGGACATCGACACCCTCGAGCGAATCGATATTTTGCGCGATTTGCGCCTGGGCGAATTCGACGTTCTGGTGGGCATCAACCTGCTTCGCGAGGGCCTCGATCTTCCGGAGGTGAGCCTGGTGGCCATCTTCGACGCGGACAAAGAAGGCTTTTTGCGCAGTCCGCGCTCGCTCATTCAAACCATCGGCCGCGCGTCGCGCAACGTCAACGGGCGCGTGATCATGTATGCCGATCACATCACGCCGGCGATGAAGCAAGCCATCGAAGAGACCAATCGCCGTCGGGCGCACCAGGAAGCCTACAATCTCGAACACGGCATCATTCCTCAGACCGTGGTGCGCGCGGTGATGAACGTGAATCCGGCGGCGGGCACCATCGACTATTTCAACGTTCCCAAAACGGGCCGCGGGGGCAAGACCCTCACCGTCTCGGATACCGACGATCTCGCCGAAAAAATCGCAGACCTGCGCCTCCAGATGTTCACCGCCGCAGAGAATCTGGAATTCGAAACCGCCGCGCGCCTGCGCGACGAGCTCAAACGACTCGAATCGCTCGCCGGCGCCAACGGCGCAGACGCCGCCCCCGCGAGTGGCGTCTCCTACGAGCCATATGCGAACAAGCGCGGCAAACGAGGGCGTAGCGACGCCAAGGGCAAGGGCCAACCGGCTGCAAAATCGCCGAACGCGGCCAAGCGTGCTTCACGCAAATACAGGTGACGGGAGAAGTCCAGCCTACAGCAGCCCCGTCTCGCCGCGCGTGCGTAGCGCTTCGACCACCGTGCGCACGTCCTGGGCCCGCTCGCGCGGGATCACCAGCACCGCGTCGTCCGTCTCCACGATGACGAGATCATCCACGCCGACCAGCGCATAGGCCTTCTTTCCACCCGTGGAACTCGTCAAATCGCGCACCAAATTGCGGTGCGCATCGATGGCAATCGCTCCCTCGGGCAGCGCGTTCCCCTCCGCATCTTTGGCCGCGAGCTCCCAGGCGCTCTCCCAGCTTCCGACGTCGTTCCACCCGAAGTCCCCGTGCGCGACGGCGAGGTCCGACGCTTTCTCCATGACCCCGTGGTCGATTGAAATGCTGGGAAGTCCGGGAAACACCTCGGTGAGGAGTCGCGCCTCGTTTCCGTCTTTGGCGGCGGCATCGAGCCGCGCGAGCCCCGCGCCGAGCTCCGGCAAGTGCGCATCGATGGCCTGGCGTATCGCAGCGGCGCGGAAGAAGAACATCCCCGCGTTCCACAGATGCTTCTTGCCGGCCACGTACCCTTCGGCGCGCTCGCGATTCGGCTTTTCCACGAAGCGCGCGACCGACGAGAGCCCCTTCGTCAACTCGCCGCCCACCTCGATGTAGCCATACCCCGTCTCCGGACGCGTCGGCACGATCCCGATGGTGCTGATGTGCCCTTGCCGCGCGCCGTCCAGCGCCCGCGACAGCGTGTCGCGAAAACCGGGTTCGTCGTCAATGAAGTGATCGCTCGGCAGAACCGCGATCAGCGCCTCGGGATCGCGCCGTGCGATGGTGGCCGCCGCCCAACCGATGCACGGCGCCGTGTTGCGCGGCACGGGCTCGGCCAGGATCTGGGTGCGCGGTACGTTGGGAACCGCGCGCGCCGTCGCGTCCACCAGGTGCGCACCCGTTGCAACATACACGCGATCTGCGGTGATGAGCGGCGAGAGGCGCCGTACGGTGGCCGCGAGAAGCGACTCGTTGGGGTTGCCCCCGAGATTCAAAAGCTGCTTCGGACGATGATTGCGCGACGCCGGCCAAAACCTCGTCCCTGCACCGCCCGCCATGATGACTGCATATACGTTGGCCATGACCTCCCGTCCTAGCACATGCAGCCTGCGGACTACGGGCGCGCATACCCCCAGGCGATGGTGGCCACCGCAAGCGGCACGAGGTAAAGCGCAAAATAAGGGAGCTTGCCGCTCACGAGCACGCGCCGCAGCGCGAGGAGCGCGAAGATTCCTACGGCGAACGAGACGAGCGTACCGCTGAGCAACGCAAAGGTCGCGTCTGCGTCGCCATGCAGCCCGTGGCGTCCTTCGAGAAGGATGGCCCCGAACACGGCGGGCAGCGACATGAGAAACGACAACTCGAAAGCGCGGTCGGCGCGCACGCCGAGCCAGAGCAGGCTCGCGATGGTCATCGCGCTTCGGCTCAAGCCGGGCAAAACCGCGGCGCCCTGCGCGATGCCGACGAGCACCGACCCGAGCGCATTCGGCGTGAGCTCCCTGCCGCGCCGTGCCCACTTCGTGGAGCCCACCGCCACCGCGGACAGAAGTAGACACACCCCGACGATGGTCGGAGAGCGCGACCACTCCTCCACTGGCTTCTTCAGGGTGAGCCCGATCAACGCTGTCGGCACGCTCGCCAAGATGACCACGAATGCATCGCGCCCTCCCGGTGTTTCGCGCATCAACGACGGATGCACCAACCCTCGCACGCCTTCGTGGAGGGCCGCCCCGACCCGCTTTCGCAGCACCAAGAGCGTGGCCGCGAATGTGCCCGCATGCAGCACCACCGTGGTGGCCAAATCGGCCTCGCCGCCGAAGAGCATCTGCGCGAGCGCGAGGTGCCCATCGCTCGAGATGGGAAGAAACTCGGTGATCCCCTGAACGATGCCAAGGACCATCGCCTCGCCGATCGGAATATGCATCGCGCACGTCACCTATCACAAACGCGCCCTTGAGGTGCGCGTTTTGACCCACCTGGATGGGCGCTTGATCCATAGCGCTGGGACACGATTGCAGATTGCAAGCAATGCCACCAGCCCGACGACAACGGGCCTCAAATGCTCCGCATGCAGGAAATCGCTGCGCCCTACACGCATTTCTTCTGGCAGGGCAGCGCGGGGGGACGCGCCCTTCTGGCCGACTTCCACGCAGCGCACGGGAGCAGCGAAGACTTCGGACCGATCCCCGCATCGATGATCGACAAATCGGACCCTCTTTCGGAGCATTTCCGATGCGGAGCGGCAGCGGATGATCAGTGTGTTGCAGCAGTAGGTTCCGCGTTTAATCGTCGTCGTCGCGGCGCGCCTTGGGTTGCCCGAGATCGGCGCCCGATCGCTGCGCGGGATAGGGCGTTTGGCCTTTCAATCCTTCCCAGAGGATCCGATTGTAGGCATTGGAGTCGATGCGGTCTTCGGCCGAAAAGTCCATTCCCTTGGTCTTGGCCGCCCAATAGGCAGCATCGTGCATCGGCTTGGCGGCGACGAGCGGATAGGCGGCCGTTGGCGGAATCTGCAAGGTCGTGTACATGGTCAAAAGGGTCGAGGCTTTGGCGGTGAAGGTCCAATCGCTCTTGCTCGTATCGAAGACGTCGGCCATCGGACCCTGGTAGGCATCGTAGAAGCTCAGGTGATCGATTCCGAGGACGTCTTCAATGGTGCGCAGCATGTTGACCGTCGAATAGTGCGTACTGACGACCGCGCCGCCTTGCTTCACGTAAGGCCCGACCACGAATGCGACGCTGCGATGCGCGTCGACATGATCAGCACCATCTTGCGCATCGTCTTCCACGATGAAGATGAGTGTATTGCTCTTGTAGGCAGTGCTCTTGGAAATCGCCTCGATGAGCTTTCCGACCGCATAATCGTTGTCGGCAACTTCCTTTTCCGGCGTGTCCACACCATCGAGGGGCGGGACAGAGTAGGAGCCGGTGTGATCGTTCATGAGACGCACCAAGCTCAAAGCCGGCAAATTCCCCTTCGTCACGAAGCCGTTGAATTCGCTCTCCCACTCCGCCTCCCGGTAGAAGTCGGGATAAGCGTCGTCGAACCCGCGGAAGTGCGGATCGGTGATCGAGGCCAACTCGGGATTTGCCGCGTACGCGATCGTCGTCGTCGGATACTTGGGGGTGAGCGGAATGTACGCTTTCCGCACGTCCGCGTTCGGGTTGTCCCTCACGTTCGTGCTGTAACGGACCAAGTCGCAGAAAAACCCGTAATTGCGCACCGTCAAATTGGCACGCAGCGCCGAGTTCCACAGATATCCCTGTTGCGATTCACCCTCCGGACCATCGGGCGCGGCCACGTTGTTCGTGCCGGGAAGAAGATCTGGATCGTTGGGCGTGACCGGATTCGCCGTGCTTCGAGCAGGCTCTGCCAGACCCACGTTGACGTTCCGATTCGTCCCCTCGGTGTCGTAAGACGTCCCGCGGCTCGAGTAGTTGAGCGGAATCGTTTTGACGCCGTAATCCGTTTCGCGAGCGGAGGTGGTCCACGCCCAGCCATTGCCGCTCACCTCGCCCGGATCGTAGAAATTGTCCAGGTTGACGAATTGTTTCGCGATCATGTGGACATTCGGAGTGATCGCCTCGCCGAATTGAACGAGATTCGGATCGCCATTGCCCTTTCCGAGGTCGCCCAAGACTTGGTCGTAAGTGCGATTCTCACGAACGATGTAGATGACGTGCTTGATCTTCTGACGCAAGGTCGCCATCACGTCCGAATCGTACGAACTCGATTGGTTTTCGAATCCATTGTTGGCGGCGACCAAGTTGGTGAGCGTTTTCAATTGGTCGGCCGACGGCACCGGGACCGTCAAAAACCCCGCTTTTTCAATCTGCAGAACGTACTCGCCGGTGGCGTAAGGCGTCTGGGAATCGGGCGTGCACGTCGCTGGGACTCTGCCCAGAAGCTTGGCGTCCTTCCCACCGACGGTTTTGCAATTGTCCGGATTGGGCCCCGCCAGGCTCTTGCCGTTCACCACGTACAAGGTGTGCCCGTCGCCC
>Ga0137415_10004058_pt1 | contig 14500 bp, 10 predicted proteins | sample CZODoug3_1_1_16f_FD_183082 | JGI IMG/M metagenome (GOLD analysis project Ga0137415, IMG submission 183082) | Vadose zone soil fungal communities from Angelo Coast Range Reserve, California, USA - CZODoug3_1_1_16fungal (Hybrid Assembly) | ecosystem: Environmental > Terrestrial > Soil > Vadose... | reverse complement strand
ATTCGCCCCGATCTGAAGCGCCCGCGAGCTGCCGGTACAACCGGCATTGGCCACGTCGAGCAAAAGTGCATGCCGATTCATCCGGTCTTGTACGATGTTGGCCATTTGATCGGCAAGACCCGGCATAGACAAGCCAGTGCTTGATACCGCAATGACAGCGTCAAACCTGGCGGGACCATTTTTCGCGATTTCAACGGATACCGCCCGGAGTGAGTCTTCTGCTGCGCGCTCAAAAGCTTCAGCATGATCGGCAAAGGAATTGAACTTTAGAAAATCCGGACGCTGAACATACCGGGTTCGGTGACCGATCAAAAAGAGGCGAATCAAGTCCAGTAGAGCCTTCCTTTCCTCCTGGCCCAGCCATCGCTCTAGCGAAGCCTGGATCGCATCGAAAAGCTCCTGGTTGCTCCAGGCAACGCCGACAACCGGCGCATAAACTGCTCGTATGTAACGCTTCACACGGACTCTCCAGGTACAACGCCGAGAGCGCCAATAACGCCGGGAACTGAACGTGAGCGCCCTGGTGCAGCGTATTGGCAATTCTTTCCTGTTCTCACTAATTAGCGTCCGCTATTTGTTCAACTAATTACCAGGCGCACCGGGTTCTTGGACAAACGCCAAAACGATTGTAACGGTTTGCACTCGGGTCGTCAAAATCCCACGCGCCATTCTTCAAGCAGCTCAGAAGGAACTTCTTTGAGAAAACGAGACGGACGCTGGATCTGCTGCTCAAGTGATCCAGTCGGCCAACAGCAAGGATAGGTAAGGTAAAGCTCGTCCTTTGCCCGAGTGAGCGCGACGTAGAAGAGCCTTCGCTCTTCTTCTACCGCCTCCACCGATTCCAACGACCGGCCGCTGGGAAACATGCCATCGGTCATCCAAATGATGAACACAGCTCGCCACTCCAAGCCCTTGGCCTGATGAACAGTTGAGAGAGTGACCTTCTCGGAATCATCCTCTTCGGCCGCGATCGTTTCGCTGCTGCCGGTCGCCATCAGCGAAAGCTGACTCAGAAACTCGACCGGATCTTGGAAGGTTCGCGCAAAATTCTCGAGCGTAAGCAGATCGTCTCGGCGTTGTTCGTAATTGGCATATTTCGACTGCAGATAATCATCATAAATCGCCTCCAAGATGCTGTGAATCATCGTTGCCGGTGCAACCGGTTGCCAATTCGGAGCAATTTCGTCCAAAGTATGACCGAGTTGCTCCCAACTTTTTTGCGACTTTGGCGCCACCTTCCCGTGAGCAAGCCACGCCCCAAAGTTTTTGCGGTCATCATCAGAGATACCATTTAATTGTTCCCACAATCGTTCTGCAGTTTTCGCCGCGATGCCGGGCAGCAACCGAACCATTCGTTTAAACGCAACTTCGTCGGTGGGGTTAATGACAAACTTCATGAAAGCGGCCACGTCCTTGATGTGCGCCTGTTCGAAAAATCGTAATCCGCTCGTAATAAAGAATGGAATCCCGGCGCGCGTCAGCGCCAGTTGCACCTCCAGAGACTGATAATGGGCGCGATAAAGCACCGCGATCTCCCGAAGATCGATATTTTCGTCTCGTAGTTCCAAAATCCGCTGAGCCACAAACAGAGCTTGTTGATTATTGTCGATAAGTGGCACCAGCGCTGGTTTGAGATCGGTACTCGCCCGCTCAGCTCGAAGCGTTTTAACGAATTGTTTGGTGTTTCCTCGGATAGCGGCGTTTGCCACCGATAGCACTTCCGGTACGCTCCGATAATTGATTTCAATCTTATAGATTTTGGCCTGGGGATATCTCTTAGGAAAATCGAGAATGTTCTGGTAATTAGCCCCCCGCCAAGAATAGATCGACTGCGCGTCATCGCCTACGACCATCACACTCTGGTGATGCGCTGCCAACAGATCGACGAAATCGGATTGGAGCCAATTGGTATCTTGGTATTCGTCCACCAAGATGAATTGAAAGTGACGCTGATAATATTCGGCGATGCCCGGATTCCCTTTCAACAAACCAACCGTCTTCATTAACAAATCGTCAAAATCCATCGTGTTGGCGGCCCGCTTGCGTTCTTCGTACTTCTTCCGCACCCACTCGATTTGTTCCGTAAGCGGCTGGAATCGGCGATGGCGCTCGGCGATCACGGCAGCCAAAGGTTGGCCGGTATTCAGAGAAAAACTAAAGAGATCGCCTAGCACTTCGGCGGTCGGAAACCTCACTTGTTTTGTATCAATTTCAGAATTGGCAACCACCGCAGCTATCAGATCTTCCTGATCTTCGCGATCCATAATGGAAAAGCCGGGTCGAAACCCGATTTCCACCGCGTGCCGGCGCAGCAACCGGTTCCCAATCGAATGAAATGTCCCACCCCAAATCGCTCGCGTTTCCAGTGGGAGCAGAGCCTGCACGCGGGCAAGCATCTCGCGAGCGGCCTTATTCGTGAAAGTAAGAAGCAGGATGTTCTCTGGCTCGACACCATTGTCAAGCAACCAGGCGACGCGATAGGTCAATGTCCGAGTTTTCCCGCTTCCGGCCCCCGCGAGCACCAATGCCGGTCCCGGTCCGGAGGTGACCGCTTCATACTGCTGATCGTTGAGCTCGGCGCGATAATCGATGCTGCTGGTGCTAACCGATGGCAGGCTGTGCAGGTGGTATTCGCGAGGCATTAGGGGATTACTGTTAGGCGGTTAGGGGTTCACCGTTCACGGTTCGCCGTCTTCTTGCCACTGAATTCTTTCTCATGCGCATTAGCGAGTGCCACCCATTATCAGCGGCGGTATCAGATTGAGAATGCATCCTTTTAGGCGCGTTCACCCGTGGCTCAAAGCCGATCCGGCTGAGACCGTATCAGGCCCGGCCGCAACGCTTTCGCGCAGCAAATGCGGGCGTCGCTTTCGCCTTACCAATCTTCGCGGCCATCTCACCCACCCAGATACGATTCTTTAACGAGAGCACTGGTCCGCAATCGATCCGAGGGATCTTCCAGAATCACGCGACCGGTCTCCAAAACATAACCGTAATCTGAAATCTCGAGAGCCAGATTGGCGTTTTGTTCAACCAGCAAAATCGTAATCCCGAGCTGGCGATTGATTTCGACGATCTTTTCAAAAATCGTCTTTACCAGAATGGGTGCAATACCGAGCGAAGGTTCGTCTAACATGAGGTAGCGCGGCTTACTCAGCAATGCGCGACCGATTGCCAACATCTGCTGTTCACCCCCGCTGAGCGTTCCGGCGACCTGTTTCTCTCTTTCTTGCAATCGGGGGAAAATCGCGAAGACGTACTCGTAGTCAGATTTTAGAGACTCTTTGCCCAAGCGCCGAAAGGCACCCATTCGCAGGTTCTCGCCCACGGTAAGATTGGGAAAGATCATTCTTCCCTCCGGTACCTGAGTGATCCCCAGGGCAACAACCTTGTGCGGCGGTTGATTGGTAATTTCGGCTCCCTCCAGGAAGACGTGCCCGGCGCGCGCTTTCATCAGTCCGGAAACCGCCCGAAGCGTCGTCGATTTTCCGGCACCGTTACTCCCGATCAGCGTAATGATTTTGCCTTTCTCAACCCGAAGATTAATTCCGTGCAAGGCCGTAATTGAGCCATAAGCAACTTCCAAATTCTTGATTTCCAACATGGGCGCTCTGGGGAAGTTATCCTGGCCGGTTCGGGTCGGGAGTTTTTTCCTCTCCGAGGTAAGCCTGAATCACCTTTGGGTCTTGCCTGATCACTTCCGGTATGTCTTCGGCAATCTTGATGCCATGATCCAGCACAGAGATTCGCTGGCAAATCCCCATAACTACTCGCATGTCATGTTCGACCAGTAATACGGAGATATCAAAGCGCTCCTGAATAAACTCGATCAACCGCATGAGCGTTCCTTTTTCGGTAGGGTTCATTCCGGCCGCCGGCTCGTCCAAGAGGAGCAATCGCGGGCGGGTAGCCAACGCGCGAACGATTTCCAGCCGCCTTTGATCACCGTAAGGAAGATTTTTGCACATCGTATTCCGAAAACGGTCTAAGCCAAAGATCTTCAGCAACTCCATCGTCTCATGATCAATCCGCTCTTCCTCTGCACGAAATTTCGGCCCTCGGGTCAAAGCGTGGATGGGACCATGGTTTAGATGAAGATTGAAGGCTACCCGAACATTGTCGAAAGCGGTTAGTGAAGGAAAAAGCCGGATATTCTGAAAAGTACGCGCAATTCCTTTTGCCGTAATCTGGAACGGCTTTAACCCATTCAGCAATTCGTTGGCAAAAACGATCCGACCAGAGGTTGGTTGGTAGACGCCGGTTATCAGATTAAAAATGGTTGTCTTACCAGCACCGTTCGGCCCGATAAGCCCAACTAACTCACGATTACCAATCTCCAGCACAAAATCCGAGACCGCGGTCAATCCGCCGAAACGAATGGTGCAATGATCCACTTGCAAGAGACTAGGAGTGTCCATGGGATGCGCTCTTTACGCGCCTGCGCGCACCGGCCAGATCGCCGAAGAGGCCTTGTGGTCGAGTTAGCATCATGATTATCAAGAGCACCGAATAGAGAATAAGCCGGTTCTCCAACAACCCCTGCAAGGGCGGCAGATGGATCTTTACCACGGACTCAATCGCAGTTTGCGATGTGGCAATAAAATCAGTGTGGGCCAATGCACGTAAGATTTCCGGTAAAATGGTCAAAAGAATCGCAGCAAATATGACTCCAGTAGTACTTCCCATCCCACCGAGAATAACCATCACCACGACATCCACAGATTTGAAAAAGTTGAATCCCTCGGGCGTTAGAAAAAGCGTGAAATGACCGAATAAAGCACCCGCCATTCCAGCAAAGAGCGCACCGACCACGAACGCCAGGACTTTGTACCTGGTGGAATTAATTCCCATTGCTTCGGCGGCAATCTCATCGTCTCGAACGGTCAGGAACCCGCGTCCAAAAGTTGAATTGACCATTCCCAGAACAACATAGATCGCGACCGCGGCAGTCCCGAAAGTCCAAAAAAAGTTAGTATAGTTACCAGTTACTCTCAGCCCGCGAGCCGCCCCGAGAAAATCGGTGTTCAAAATCGCCGTTCGAATAATTTCGCCGAAGCCCAGCGTGACAATGGCCAGGTAATCGCCTTTCAGTCGCAATGAAGGAATGCCAACAGCAATCCCGGCAATCGCTGCCAAAAGCCCGCCAAAACTCATCGATAAAAGCAGAGCAATATTTGTCGCCAAACCGTTATGCGGCCCGCCCAACAGGTTCAGAATGAAGGGATCGAGATGGTTCGACCAGCTGGCTGCGGCGTAGGCCCCAACCGCCATAAAACCGGCATGTCCCAACGAAAACTGGCCAGTGTAGCCATTCACTAAATTTAAGCTGACTGCCAGGATGATGTTGATGCCGATATTGATGAAAATGTCGTAATAATAGGCGTATCGAGTCACCACGAGTGACTCGCCAAAAAAACTAAAAACGAGCAAAGCGGTTAATGAAACGCCCAGTAGCAGACGCGCTTTGCTCATACTTTTTCTCGTTCGACTCTTCCCAAAATTCCCGTCGGCTTGAACAACAGAATCACTATCAAAACCGCAAACGCAATCGCATCGCGTAGTTCCGGACGAAGATAACCAACAACGAGGGTTTCCAACACTCCGATGATCAATCCCCCAATAGCGGCACCGGGAATGTTTCCGATACCACCGAGAACGGCTGCTACGAAAGCTTTGATACCGGGTAGATTACCCATCATTGGCGTGATGGAAGGAGAATCCATCGATACCAAAATTCCAGCGGCAGCAGCCAGAGCCGAACCGAGCGCAAAGGTAAACGAGATAACGACGTCGTTGTTCACTCCCATTAGCGAACAGGCGGTCGGATTGACCGATAAAGCGCGCATCGCCAATCCCATCTTTGTTTTTGTTACGATGAGGTGAAGAACGATGAGCAGCAGTACGGTAGAGAGGATGATGGCGGCCTGCGTGGTCAACACGGTCAGATCTCCCAGGCCCGGGATAGCCTCAACCGGAATCAACTGCGGAAAGGCTCGCGGTTGTGGTCCAAAAAAGAACTGGGTCATATTCTGGATGAGCAGAGAAACCCCAATTGCCGTGATTAACACCGTGAGTCGAGGCCGGTCCCGCAATGGCCGATACGCGATCCTCTCGATGAGAACGCCGGTCACAGCACAGATCAGCATGGAGATGATCATCACCAAGCCGGCACCAATGATGATGAGTAGCGCATTTGCCGGCGTGAACTCTTGGAACTTGTCCAATGGAATCAGCCGGGAAACAGTGGGCGCAATCATAAATCCGGAAAAGGCACCCAGCATATAGACGTCGCCATGGGCAAAGTTGATAAATCTCAATACCCCGTAGACCATCGTGTAACCGAGCGCGATCAATGCATAAATCGAGCCGAGCGACAGGCCATTCAGCAGTTGTTGAACAAAGAGGATAACTTGGTCCATTTCGTCTCAAAAATATTTCAACGGTCGGCTAGGGATTTACTCTCTCCACCATCTTAATCGTTCCCGCCTGAATCGTTACAATCACGCCAGGCTTAGTAGCGTTTCTTTGACCGTCCAGCGAGATGTTTCCAGTCACACCAGAAAAGTCTTTAGTCTGGGCCAATGCATCCCGGATCTTTTCCGGGTCATCAGAGCCAGCGCGTTCAATCGCGTCTGCCATCAATCGCATCCCATCGTACCAGAGCGCAGCGAGCGCATCGGGAACGGCGTGATATCGTTCTTCGTAGCGAGCGACGAATTGCTGCACTCGTGGGTCAGGGTCACGCGAAGAGAAGTGATTTGCATAATAGCTCCCGTCCGCGCTTTTTCCGGCGATCTGTACCAGAGTTGGGCTATCCCAACCCTCCCCGCCCACAAATGGAGCGGTCACTCCGAGAAGACGAGCTTCCCGCAAAATCAGACTCACTTCTGGATAATAAGCGGGCAGGAAGACCACCTCTGGCCGAACCGCCTTCAGCTTCGAAAGCTGGGCTCGAAAATCGGTGTCGCCACTGCTGAAAGAGAGTTCTTCCATAAGTTGTCCACCGTTGGCGCCAAAATATTGCTTCAATTCAGCCGCTACCCCTACGCTGTAGTCTTGTTTAATATCGGTCATGATCACTGCCCGCCGAGCATGCAAATGATCCAGCGCAAACCGTGCCATGACCCGGCCGGTAAACGGGTCGGTAAAGCAACTTCGGAAGACAAAATCTCCAATTGGCGTGATCGCTACATTGGTAGCGGTTGGAGTAAGGAGCGGGACATGCGCGTTCTGCGCCAATGGCGCCGCCTCCATCGTGAACGACGAAGTTAGATCACCGAGAATGGCAGCCACCCGATCCTGGGTGAGAAATTTGCGGACAATTCTCGCCGTTTCACCAGACCTGGATTGGTTGTCATCGATGATCAGGATCAGAGGCTGGCGAAGAATGCCGCCGGCCGAATTGATTTCCTCGGCAGCCAATTTTGCTCCCTGCACACTCGAAATTCCGAATGTAGATAGCCCACCGGAGAGACAGCTTACCACTCCGACTTTGATCTCTCCGCTGACCAGTGAAATGAGAAGGAACGAAAAACCAACCACGAGGCTGGCCCAGAAGAAAGCAGCGCGCATTAAGAAAGGGAATTGCAAACTAAAACACGAGAGCCGTTCCGACTCTCGTGTTTCTCGTCGCTCTGCTGATCCGCTCGATCAACGGTTATTTCGGTTCGATCGTTTTGAAATAATCAAAAGCACCGTTCTTGATCGTCAGAATGACGGCCGACTTCGTCGCATTTCGTTCGGGATTAATCGTAATCTTGCCCGACACGCCAGGGAAATCCTTGGTGCTCGCGATCGCGTCGCGCAGTTTCTCCGGATCGGTCCCGCCCGCTCGTTTGATCGCGTCGACCAGAAGTTTAAACGCGTCGTAACCCAATGCCGCAAATGCGTCCGGAGCAGTATTATACTTCTTCTTATATGCCGCGACGAAATTCTGGACCAGGGGCGACGTGTCTGAAACCGCAAAGTGATCCGAGAAGTAAGCGCCTTCGACCGCGCTGCCGCCCACCGGAATCAACGAAGAACCATCCCAACCGTCGCCACCGGCTAACACCGCTTTGATGCCAAATTGCCGGGCTTGCTTCGCGATCAATGCGGCCTCCGGGTAGTAACCGGTGATGATGATTACATCCGGGTTCGCCGCCTTGATCGCTGTCAATTGGGCCCGAAAGTCCTTGTCATCCGAACTGTAGCTCTGCTCCTTCACAATCTCCCCACCATTCTTCTCGAGGTACTCTTTGGCGATTTTGGTCAGGCCGACACTGTAGTCCTGTTTCACATCGGTCATAAAAGCGACCTTCTTTTTCTGCAGCGTTTCCAGCACAAAGCGAGCAATCACGACCGCCTGAAAATCGTCAGTGAAGCAGACGCGGAAAACATAGTCGCCAGTCTGGGTAACTGCCGGATTGGTCGCCGCCGTGGCAAGCAGCGGAATTTTCGAGGCTTGAGCAATCGGGGCCGCCTCGAGCGTTTTGGAAGAAGCAACCTCGCCGATCAAAGCAACCACGTGATCTTCCGAGATCAGCTTCTTTACGATTGTGGTGGTCTGCCCCTGTTTGGTCTGATTATCTTCGACCGTGAGATCGATCTTCTTACCGAGCACTCCACCGGAGCTATTGACTTCTTCGAGAGCCATTTGGACGCCGTTATTTTGCGAGATGCCGAAGCTCGCATTACCGCCGGTGAGCGATCCGAACTCGCCGATTTTGATTGTATCCTGCGCCAGAACCGCGGAGCCCGCGCCTAACGACGCCCAAAACAGGAGGAACAGCAGACGTTTCATGACCGGCGATATAACCAATCAGCCGATAAACTGCAACGCCGGTTTTTTGGGGAAGCAAGATAAGTCCTCAGGGAAAGCTGTCCCAACGCGCTCCAGGGAGAACCTGCCGGTTTCATTATGGAGCAGCGGACGTGCGAGGCGGTGCCCCTTCCCGGTTTTGTCCGGCCCTCTTTCGGCGGCGACTGTCCCGTCCTGGCTGCTTAGAGTTCAGAGGAGCTTGAAAAATCGATCAAGGTGAACTGCTCAACTCAGCCTGGGACCGAGCTGCGCGTCCAGTGCTTGGCAAAACAGGGCGACTGCGGTTATCAGCTGCGCAAAGCGAGCAGCTCCGCGCCAAATTTCAAGGTGGCGTCAAAACCAGAGGCGTTTGGCGGATCCGACGTCGCTTAGTCTCACAGACCGGCCATCTCGAAGCCACGGACTATGTCGGACAGCTAGTCGCCGCTACCGAAGAAAAACGCAGTTTCACCCCCCTACGCCGCTGCCTGCTCCTGCTCAGCCGCACCGGTCTCCCCTTCAAGGTCTTCGCATACTGCATAACGGGCAAAGCGGCGAATGACAATGTTCTCGCCTAATTCCGCGATTTTAGCGGAAACCAGGTCGCGAATGGATTGATCGGGATTCTTGATAAATGCTTGGTCAAGCAAACAGACGCTACCGAAAAACTTGTCCAGTTTTCCCTCTACAATCTTGTCGACCACATTGGCCGGTTTGCCTTGAACCTGTGCTCGATAAATTTCTCGCTCGCGCTCGATAACATCGGAAGACACTTGATCACGGCTCACGTATATCGGATGAGCCGCCGCGATGTGCAGAGTAATATCCTTTACGAACTCTCGGAAAATTTCGTTCTTAGCGACAAAATCAGTCTCGCAGTTGACCTCTACCAACACGCCCACCTTTCCCTGCAGATGGATGTACGAAGCCACGATTCCTTCTTTCGCAGAACGGGACGCCTTTTTCGAGGCACTGGCGATTCCTTTTTTTCGTAACAAATCTTCCGCCTTTTCCAGGTCACCGTCGGTCTCGACCAGTGCCTTCTTACAGTCCATCATGCCGGCGTTGGTTTTTTCGCGTAGCTGTTTGACAAGCGCAGGATTTACGTCAGCCATAGATCAAAAAGAAGGCGTTTCCGACCTGATTAGCCAGAAACGAGAGGTTGAATTTATTCAGCGACTGCGGCTAACCCAACGGTGGTTTCTTTGTTCGCTTCGTGGGTAGCCGTGTAAATCGCGTCTACAAGCTTTTGCAGAATCACGCGGATCGCCCGAATCGCATCATCATTGCCAGCGATCGGATAAGTTACCAAATCAGGATCCGCATTGGTATCAACAATAGCTACAGTGGGAATATTTAATCGCCGAGCCTCGGCCACAGCGATCGACTCGCGCGTCGTATCAATCACTACCAGAGCGTCTGGAAGCCGCTCCATGGTTCGGATGCCTTCCAGGTTACGCCGAAGTTTCTCGGCCTCCCGGCGAAGCGCGGAGAGTTCTTGCTTTCCCATCTGAGAATATTCGGGCGACTTCTCGATCTGTTCGAGATAGCTCAGTCGACCGACGCTCTTTCGAATCGTCGTTAAATTCGTCAAAGTCCCGCCCAGCCATCGCTGGTTCACATAGAGTTGTCCACAGGCTTGCGCAGCTTCTTTTACCGCTTCTTGCGCCTGCTTTTTGCATCCAATGAAAAGGACCTTCCCGCCGTTGCGCGCCACATTGGCCAGAAAATCCGTTGCCGCCTGCAGTTGCTTTACGGTCTCCGACAAATTGATGATATAGATGGAATTACGTTGCTCGAAAATGAAGGGTTTCATTTTCGGATTCCACCGTTTTGTTTGGTGCCCAAAATGAACTCCTGCTTCCAGGAGTTCGGTCATTAATTCTATCGAAGACATATCTATTATTTAGACAACCCTTTTTGCGTTCCGGCTAGAGTCGGTGACTATGCTGCAGCCTCCCCGGATGCGCAAGCGAAGAATTTTCCGTTCCGCCCACCTAATTTGAGTGTCCATGCTGCCGCTAAAGGTACATTCATCATGCCCGAAATTCGGCGCTAACGACTATCTTCCTTGGCGTTCTCTGCGTACCGCGCAAACAACCAGAGAACGTCGGAAAGCCTGTTCAAATACCGAATGCTTTCGGGGTTAACATATTCTGCACTATCGGCCAGGGCTACCACTCTGCGTTCCGCACGACGACAGATCGTACGAGCAACATCCAATGAAGCCGATTCCAAGTTTTGACCGGGAGTTGCCCAATGCTTGTAGGAGACATGGTGATTTCTCTCAATATCTTCGACGATCGCAGTCAGCCGATCAACCATAGCTGAATCCACGAGCTCAAATCCATCTTTCTGATATCGCTCACGGTCTTCGTCCGCCACTGCCAACTCACCCATCAAAACAACCAATTCCTTCTGAACCGCATAATCCTTCTCCTGAATGATAGCGTGGTCTGCGGTCGCGCGAAATAACCCCAGCGCGGCGTTTAACTCGTCGACCGCGCCGTAAGCCTCCACTCGACGATGCATCTTAGGCACCCGTCGCCCGTACATCAGCGCCGTTTCACCGGCGTCTCCAGTTTTCGTGGCAATCGACATTCGGTTACAGTTTCACAGCTTTGGATTCACTGTTAACTGTTCTCTGCTTACGGTTTCTTGGCGGACGCGCAGGAGCGCGTCCCTACCAAAAATCAGCCGACCGCCGATTCCGTCTCTTCAGCCAACGGCTCAACTTGAGGTTCCGCCGTTTCTACCGTGCGGATGCTCCGGTGACCTAAGAATCCTGTTCCCGCCGGGATCAGATGTCCCATGATCACGTTCTCCTTGAATCCACGGAGAAAATCGATCTTGCCGAGCGTCGCCGCTTCCGTGAGCACCCGAGTAGTATCTTGGAAGGAAGCCGCCGAGATGAAGCTATCGGTCTCAAGCGACGCCTTGGTAATACCAAGAAGCACTGGGACGGCCTCCGCCGGTTTGCCACCCTGTTCGGTGACTCGGCGATTTTCTTTGTCGAATTCAAGTCGATCAACCTGATCACCCCAGAGCAGCTCACTATCACCAGGTTCGGTAATTTTCACCTTCCGCAGCATCTGGCGAACAATGATCTCGACATGCTTATCGTTGATCTCAACGCCCTGGAGCCGGTAGACCTCCTGCACCTCATTGACCAAATGTTCCTGCAAGTCTTGTGGTCCGCAGACATCCAGGATTTCATGCGGTACAATTGGACCTTCGGTGAGTTGGGAACCCTTCTTCACAAAGTCTCCCTTGAAGACGATGATGTGTTTATTGAGCGGGATAAGGTGCTCTTCTTCCTGGCCGCTGGCTGCGTCGCGCAGGATAAGCCGCCGCTTCCCGCGAACAGTACCGCCAAACTCCACAATTCCATCGATCTTTGCGATTTCGGCTGCATCTTTCGGGCGACGAGCCTCGAAGAGTTCCGCAACCCGTGGCAAACCGCCAGTAATATCCTTGGTCTTTGCGATCTTTCGCGGCGTCTTGGCCAGAAGCGTACCGGCCGGAATCTTGCTTCCGTCCTGAACCACAATGTGTGCACCTGCCGGAATCGCGTAGCTCGCGATTTCTTTCTTGCTTTCATCCAAGATCACGATCTGAGGATGCAGATCTTCTTTGTGCTCGATAACAACCGTACCCATGACTCCGGTCGCTTCATCGATCTCTCGCTTGACGGTTACACCCGCAATCATATCGCGAAATTCGACCCGACCGGTTTTCTCGGTCAGGATCGGAACATTGTAAGGATCCCACTGGACAAACGTCTCGGCCTTCTTCACCTGCCCGCCGTCGCCGACCGAGATGACTGATCCGACTACGACGTTATAACGCTCCAGCTCGCGTCCATCTTTGGCATGGATCGAAACTGAACCGTTCTTGTTAAGCGCGATGTAGTTGCCGTCGACAGACTGTACCACTCGAAGGTCGTTGAACCGCGCTTCTCCATCGTTCTTCGCTTTGATGATCGGTTGTTTGAAGAGCTGGGTCGCCGTACCACCAATATGGAAAGTACGCATCGTCAACTGCGTGCCCGGTTCGCCAATACTTTGCGCCGCAATGATTCCTACGGCTTCGCCCAGCTTCACCATTCGCCCGGTCGCGAGATTACGCCCGTAGCAGTGGGCACAAACACCTCGCTTCGACTCACAGGTCAACACCGAACGGATCTTGAGATATTCAACTCCGATCGACATAAGAGCCTGGGCCTGCGGCTCTTCAATCAATTGATTACTCTTGATGATCGTGTCTTTGGTAACCGGATTATTGATCGTTTCGCAGCTTACCCGGCCGACGATCCGCGTCGCCAGATCGACCACTTCGTCATCTCCTTCGTAGATCGGGCGCACGACGATACCATTTGCGGTGCCGCAATCTGGCTCGACGATGATCACATCCTGGGCTGCATCGACCAGCTTCCGGGTTAGATACCCCGAGTCCGCTGTTTTTAGCGCGGTGTCGGCCAAACCCTTACGAGCACCGTGGGTCGAGATAAAATACTCGAGTACGCTCAACCCTTCGCGGAAGTTGGAAGTAATTGGTCGCTCGATGATTTCGCCAGACGGTTTGGCCATCAGGCCGCGCATCCCGGCGAGTTGCTTTATCTGTTGGCGGTTGCCACGGGCACCGGAATCCTGCATCAGGAATACTGGGTTAAGCTCCTTACGACCCTCGTTGTACTCAAGAGTCCGGAACATCACGTTCGAAATTTCTTCACCGGCTTGAGTCCAGATGTCGATGATCTTGTTGTAGCGCTCGCCGTCGGTAATGATACCGCTGCGATACTGCTTTTCGACCAATGCGATCTGTTTGTAAGCCTTGTCGAGCTCCGTCCTCTTCTCGTCCGGGATAATCATATCGGTGATTCCGATTGATACGCCGGCCTTGGTTGCCCAATAGAAACCGAGTTCCTTCAACCGATCCAAAGTTTCGACGGTCTTTTGTTGAGCGGAAACCTGGTAAGTGCGCCAGATGATATCACTCAGCTGCTTTTTCGCCGCGACGCGATTAAAGAATCCGAGTTCACGCGGCCAGATCCCGTTGAAAATCACCCGCCCTGCCGTGGTCTCGATCACCTTCAGGTCAGAATTCCCAAAGATGGTCTTCTGCCCGAAATCAGGATTTTTGAACCGGATCTTCTCGTGAATTTTCACGGCACTTTCACTGAGGGCGTACTCGATCTCGGACGAATCAGAGAACAGGCGCAAGCGCTCATTCTGCTGCGCGTTCTTCCGGGGATTCTGAGTGAGATAGTAACAGCCCAGCACGATGTCTTGCGACGGGGTTGTGATCGGTTTGCCGCTGGAAGGCGAAAAGATGTTGTTCGGCGCCAGCATGAGCAGCCGTGCTTCCATTTGGGCCTCGACTGAGAGCGGCACGTGCACCGCCATTTGGTCCCCGTCGAAGTCCGCGTTGTAGGCGGTACAAACCAACGGGTGAATCCGGATGGCTTCTCCTTCTACCAGCAAGGGCTCGAAAGCCTGAATCGATAGCCGGTGCAACGTCGGAGCACGGTTCAACAGTACCGGATGCCCCTTAGTAACTTCTTCCAGGATATCCCAGACCTCCGGCGTCTGGCGCTCGATCATTTTCTTGGCGCTACGGACCGTGTGGACGTAGCCAAGCTCTTTCAGCCGGCGAATGATAAACGGTTCAAAGAGAACCAGCGCCATCTTCTTAGGTAATCCGCACTGATGTAGTTTGAGC